>Ga0233451_10003699_pt1 | contig 13154 bp, 18 predicted proteins | sample 011ome_29_FD_183052 | JGI IMG/M metagenome (GOLD analysis project Ga0233451, IMG submission 183052) | Coastal salt marsh microbial communities from the Groves Creek Marsh, Skidaway Island, Georgia - 011504CT (spades assembly) | ecosystem: Environmental > Aquatic > Marine > Intertidal zone >...
ATTCAGCCTCCGGTTTTGCCACAAGCAAACCGGTTCGGAGACGTGGCCGAGTGGTCGAAGGCACTCCCCTGCTAAGGGAGCATACCCCAAAAGGGTATCGGAAGTTCGAATCTTCTCGTCTCCGCCAAGTTACCAAGTCAGACGGCCCCTTGTGGGCCGTTTGTCTTTTCTACCCATCATCTCACCCATCGTTTGAGCTGATATGTAGTGAGATAGCCTGATACTGCTATCTCACAGTTGCTATTTGAGCCTTTCGCTATAAGTGCTTATCTCGAATGGGGCTAGGCTCCATGAGTAGTCAAGCCGTGATGGGTGTCTGGGGTGACCTTCTTGTGTGAGGGGGCCAAAGTGCAGATAAGTTGGGTTGTATGCGACAAGTCGTGCAGACAGTTCCCGGATGGCCTCAGTAAAGTAGCATCTGGCTTTGATGCTTTCACCCCATGCAGCCCAGATAGCCGCTTGTTTCTCTGCCGCCACTATGGCTTCGATTGCCTCCAGATTCTGGCGATAGGCAGCTTGGTTAGCGACAGGGGGAAGTTCCTGATACTCGGTGGCTCTGACCGGGTATAGGTTGAGCATAACAAAGCCATCGTAACCGTTGGATTTAGCAACGCGTTCAACCTTAGCTACGGTGGTGTCTGATTTCTCCTGCGTGGCGGTGCTTGGGTTTAGGCCAATCACAAGCAATGGGTTAGAGCCGCCTTTGCCCAGGGAGAATCGCCACTGGTCGTTTTGGGCACTCTCGTAAATATCGTACATGTTTCACCTTTCTGTCGTTGATAGGACAGAATGTAAATTAGCATCTTGAGGGTTGTAGCTAATCTTTGCAGTGCATTACCTCTGGAAGCCCTGTGTTTACTGGGGCTTCTTGCTAGCCCCCTTGATTGCTGGCTTTGACGCTATTGACTGCCTGAATCCTTACCAGTCGTAGGTTTTAGTGGTCTTGTTATTCTGACTGATTGGCAATGCCACTAATGACATGCCCAACTGGACCCGCCTGTGTTGCTGACTCGCAATGTCCAGTCTGGTCATCGAAGAAGAAGTCAGGCTCGAACTCCTTCAGGAATGGTCCTTTTTCTAGACCGCCGAGGAACATAGCCTCGTCGATGCTGATATTCCACTGCATAAGTGTTCGTATGGCTCTTTCGTGAGCAGGAGCGCTTCTGGCGGTCACCAATGCCGTTCTGATGCGAATAGGGCTGTTTTGAGCGGTTTCCTGCTGTAGCTTGTGGATTGCATCCAGCAGGGGCGTAAACGGCCCCGGAGGCAACGGCTGTAGTGCCTTGCTACGCTCGTGTTCAGTAAATGCGGGTAGCCCATCCTTCTTGAATATCCGCTCTGCCTCATCGGAGAACAGTACTGCGTCGCCATCGAAGGCAATCCGTATCTCATTGGGGTGCTTGTCGGCTTCGGTCATCGACTGGGCAAATACGCGGGCGGCAGGGAAGCCAGCTTCTAAGGCTGCTCTAACGTCATGTTCGTGGGCAGACAGAAACAGCTTGGCCCCTAGCGGCTTGAGATAACAATAGGCTGGGCTTCCACGGGTGAATACCCCTCTGGTCAGATTCAGTTCGTGATGTTCCGCTGATCGGAATATCCGTAGGCCAGATACAGGGTCGTTACGAGACACGATGACAACCTCTACCCGTTGTTCCTCCGGCGTGTTGAGCGCGAGTAGCTTCTTTACCAGAGGAAATGCACAGCCCGGATTAGCGATTTCGTCTAGGCGGGAAAGCTGTAGTGCCATATAGGCCGAATCATCTCCATCCTCGAATACTTTGTTCTCTGCTTCGAAGTCAAATAGGGCTCTGGAAGATAGGGCTACGACAAGCTGATTGGTGAGAGATGCGGCCATTTTTACGATTGTGATGGGTTGTAAATCCCTTGTCGGGTAAGGCTTTCCGATGGGTGTGTCTCTGGAGCCCAATAACGAAGGGGGCTCGGAAAGATGGCCTTATACGACAAGGGTTTCGGAGGGGTGAGTGTGCAAATCTCCGGAGGGGGCATTTGGCATGTGAAAATTTATTCCGACATCTTAACCCGAAGACGAGTATGAATAACTTCTTCAAGTACCTGTTTCTCATCTGGTTCGCCAGCGAGCCGGAGAAGGCCACTAAGTTCGCTGCCAAGGCTTTCTTCTATTACGTGATTTTTTCGGTGGTCGTTGCTGTGATCGCCTTGATTGCTTGGAGCGAATGATGTGGCAATTGATTAAGACTGTATTGCGAATTGTTGGCTATGTATGGGCATGGGCCTTCATTATCTACAGCGCCTACCGATTTATTACTGGAGCGTCGTGATGCGCGTATTTACACCCAAGATCGCCGAGCAAGTGATCAATCGTGGTTGGCATGTGGCCACCCATGAATATCGAGATCACGAGGGCAATATCAAAGTTACTCAGGATGTAGAGCTTGATTACGACTATTGCGTTCCTGAAGCGATGCAGATGCTCGTTAATTGGAAGCAGCAATTTCAATCATTCCAGGTCAACTTTAAGTCTATAGATGCGGATGTAGCTAGGAGCCTGTCACGAATTTGTTGTGATTATATGTATCTGTCAAACCTTGAGGCTTTGGATTCGTCCAATGCGAAGAGGTTGGTGAACTCTTCAGATTATATTTTGAATCTTGAGATGCAAGTTGAGCCAGGGCCAGCGGCAATTCAAGGGTTGATCAAACCAATGCACGAGCGGCCACTAAATGTGACCTTGCCAACACTCTCCATCGAAAGCGCGCGCATTTTAGCGAGCTACTCTCACGAACTATATCTAGAGTTGCCATTTCACGCGTTAACGCCAACTGTAACCGCTATTTTGTCAGGCCACATAGGGTATCGCCTAAATCTACGGTTGACTGAATTTGATGGCATCAAAGCCCATGCAAGTGAGGTGCTAGAGATTTTGTCGAGAACGCCATGCAAGAGGGCCGTATGCGTGTACCTAGACGAAAACGTGGTTCGCTTTGAAACCGAAGAGCGAGACTGGGGCCGATGGGAACGTCGGATCGACAGAATGAGCAAATTGGCAGCCGAGCAATAGACGATTCGTCCATAACCAAACTATCAGTTTGACCGGATTAGTTGGTACGGCAAGGCTTGTGATGGTGCTGGTGAGAATTATGTAGTGCAGTAGTGATTTTAATTGGACGTTTAGGGAAACGAGTGGAGAGATGACTGGCATTGCAGAAATAGGGCTTCTCTACAGCACCCTTAAGGTTGCTGGAGCCTTGGCATTAGGTGGCGTTGTTTCATCCAACTGTGCCTTTACCGATGTCAAGGCTAATTGCGAAATCGTTACGCCTAGCTTGGAATATCAAGCTGTCCAGAGATATGCCAATGAGGAAGTAATCATTCTGGACATAAATCTGTCTGTATATGGACAGCCACATTGGACCACCAAGCGATTCCATGCCCACGGATGCAGGTTTGCGAGTGATGCCAAAGACGGTGATCAAGTCGTTGTTCGTGTTTACAAGGGGCTTTGGTGCAATGACATCAGCCTCACAAAGCAATCGCCCCAAGTGGTTGATGGCATCTTTGGTAAGGGTACGGCTCATGAGAATTGAATACATGTTGTCACGAGAGGCCTATCCAGCTCCGCTAATCCGGGTAGAGGTAGCCGGTCTTGAGAAGTCGGAACTGCCGAATATCTCAGGAGCTATCTCAATTAACGGTCAGGAGGAGGTAGATATTTCCCTGACGCTGATAGCTAATGATGTCGTTCGTATACAAGGGCAACGCATAGATTTGGCTGTATCGGCCCATGGCAATGCATTGAAATCGCCCTCTGCTTCGGTATTTCATCTTCTGGTGGGCATCTCGTTTGCACCAGGCCTGATCGGTGTTGATTGGGAGGATGTTTGCTCCTTACTTGCTGCCGGTAGCAAGGGTGCATTGACTTCAATAGCAATAGGTCAGGATGTGATCTTTGAGCCGCTTATCAGAGATCTGGTTGAACCACTACAAGGTGAGGTGAGGGCAATTATTGCTTGCTTGTATTTGCCTGAAGCCAAGTTCTTTAGCAGTAGCGTCGGTGTGGTCAATGAGCTGATCAAAGGGTTTGAGGGTATTACAGGGGAGTTTGTGCTGGGGGTGCCCATTGTTACTACAGACGTGCCGATCCTGAGCTTGATGCTGATTACTGACTGAGTATTTATCGACAATCATTACGTCTTAGCGAGAACCATCGTGAATCATCAACATTCTGGGCTGATAGAAGCATTAACCTTCGATACTTTTGTTAGCGCTAGCGGCAATAGAGCAGCCTTATCCGCCAGTAGAAATGCTGTGGCGATGTTGGGCCATGCCTGCAACCCACTGTTTATCTGTGGCCGATCAGCCTCCGGGAAAACGCACCTCCTGCATGCGATAGGAAACGCAGTTCGCGAAGTGAGCCCTAGTGTGACAGTTGGTTACATCTGCACAGAGGACTATTGCTCCAGCGTGGCGACCGCTTATCGGAAGAAGACCTTTGAGAACTTCCGGTCGAGGCTTAGAGCATTAGACCTGTTGCTGTTAGATGACGTGCAGTTGCTCAAGGACAAGCCAAGGTCACAGGAGGAATTGGCTAGCCTGATTGATGCCCTCGTTCGGGACAAGAAGCAAGTTGTGATTGCTAGTGATGTTAGACCAGATGCATTGGAAGGATTTAGTGAACGTCTTGTTACCAGATTAAGTTCCGGGGCTATTGTCCGCATCGACCCGGTACGCCCGATTCCCTTAAATGGGGTGGACCGGGCGGGAGAGCCTGCAATATCGCCTGATGATATTGCCAGAGCTGTTAGGCAGGTCGAGGGTGTGTTTTCTGGGGGAGCGCGAGACCCAGATCGCATTCCTAAGCTACTGGAAGCTATACGTCGGGTCTGGGCACAGGAAGGAACCGATCTTCGGCTAGGTCAGTTATTGATGAATCTGAGTGCGGAGTATGGTGTGGGCAATGACCTGTTCTATGTCGAAGATGATCAGCTGGTGGAGTGGCTGTTAGATAAGGAATCGAAACTCATTCCCCTTCGTCCATCTGGGCGGCAGGTATTTGTACAGATAGAGATGAGCGGTACCCCCGTTGAGAAGAACCGGCTTGTTGAGATAGCCATGCTGGAAGCGATCGAAGGGCGCATTACAAGGACGTACCACGCCTGCATAGATCCAGAAATGGCAATTAGTGAAGGTGCGGCCTACTGCCACGGCCTTACTACGGACTTTGCTAAGGGGTTGCCCAAGTTCGCTGATATTGCAGCAGAGATTACCGCCTTCATTCGTAATGCTGAGGTGGTCGTTTGGAACGAGCGATTTGTCATGGAGGCCATTAACCAAGAGCTTGTAACTTTGGGGTTGCCTAAGTTAGATGATCTGGCTGCTTCCATTATTGTTGTTTGCAAGGAGTCAAGACGTCGATGGCCATCTGAAGAGAATGATATGGACCTTGTGTCCGTGCGTCTCGGAGTCCCGCTGGTAGATGAGCCACATCATGGTTTGGTTAAGGCAATCCAGTTACTCCGGAATTACCAAGCCTTACTGGCGCTTCCCGCGATAGAGGATTGATTTGAGTCTCAATCCTAATGACTTAGCTGCTCTGGATGAAGACGCCAGAGAGTACTTTCATGAGCGAGCGGCTATCTATGAGTACTTGGGTGGGCACTCACGATCAGAAGCGGAAAAGATGGCTTGGGATGCAGTCATGAGATACCTGAAGCATCGAAGGGTAGGGGATGAATCATGCGGAAACGATTAAGATTAAAGCGAAGCAGGGAGGGGCTGCATCATTGGCAATCGCTATATAGAAGCCCATATCCTAAGCGGGATCATCCCCACCAGTCTGCACCTTTGTTCCATAGAGCATTCAAGCGATGGCTTAATGGGAATCAGGATAGGCTGGGAATGCGATTGGTAATCACAGGACGACAACGCGATAAGCTGTTACTCCGTTTTCTGGGCTATCCAGATTGCCCTTCTATATCCGTCTCGCCAGCTGAAATCTCTGTTGCAGTAAGTTTAGAGGGTCAGTTTATCGACTACTTGCTGTGCTTGGATATGTCGTCCCCGGTGATGAAGGGTAAGCAGGTGTTCTGTGACTCCTGTAAGCCAGAGGATCGGGTTCTATACCCTAGTCTTGATGCCTATTGGCGAGGCCACCAGTTTGAAGCCTTTGGCGAGTGGATAGCTTCTTCCATCGCCCCAGCTAAATGGCTTGGCATATATCGGAACTGGGCTGAATTAACTATGGATGAGCCCAAGGGGGATGAGCTTATAAAGGCCATTCAGCTTCGGTAAGGTTGCATATACGCGTCCCGCCCGGTTCGCTCCCTTTAGGGGAACCGGGTTAAACGGGAGTCTTGGATATACGCTCTGCGCGATCTAGCAGAGACCGCACAAACAGCGATAAATCGACATCTAGGGCAAACGCCAGCTTGTAAAGTATCTGGAGTGTGGGCTGGTTCTTTGCCAGCTCTAACTTGGCTACATATGTTCGATTGACGCCAGCACGATGGGCTAACTCCTCTTGGGATATACCTAGTTCGGATCTTCGGAACCTCAGTTCATCCCCTAGTGCTTTTAGCAGATGGTCAGCATTGTGCATGACCAAACTTTGCCTAGCCGTTGGTGTTTGCGCACCCGCATATATGGTACAACTGGGTTTGTTTCATACCAGTGCGGAGATGCTATGTCCAAGAGTGACGACAATCAGGCAAAGTGGCTAAATGAATTTCTGGAGGCGACAAAGGGAACCGAGTGGGCGACAAAGCTGACCGCGTTCTTAGGTTCCGAGGAGCAACTTAGATTGCTGTTCCCGACGGATATTGAGCCTGAGGGTTCGTTTACGCCTACGAAAGGTGATGACGGTAAGCGTCGCGTCTTTGAGGCGTTTCGACTATTGAGTCCTATCGACGTAGAGTACCTTGTGATCGGGCTAGACCCCTATCCCGATGAGAAGCTTGCAACGGGCGTTGCCTTTTTGGTGCCGGAAGACAGTGGGAAGCCGACGCCGCCAAGCCTTAAGCATCTCACAGAGTGCCTGTTCCCAAAGAATGAACCTAACCTTGTGAAATGGTCTCAAGACAATGGGGTGTTACTAATCAATGCAGCCTTAACATTTCCAATAGGTGGGAAAATATCAGGCGCGCATCTCCCAGATTGGACGGAATTCACGAAAGCGATAATCCGATTCCTTAAAATGACGAAGCCAGATATAGAGATAATTGCCTTGGGTAAGGATGCGGCGAATGTTGCTAAAGAGGCGCTAATTAGATGTTGTATCCACCCCGCTGCAAGAGGCCTCAGCAAGGATAGGTTCAGAGAAGACTGGGGGGACTACGGCCCCTATAAACGTGGAGGAAAAGGCTAAATTGCCCGAATTGATTGCCTACGTCTCGGATAGACTAAGGCAATCAATTCAGGGCGGTGATGTATTGAGTTGAACCTTGTGTAAGGGTGACTTACTGCACGTAGTGAGCGAATACGGCATCCACCTCCTTTTTGTGCAGTGCGCGTTTTTCCTTGATGCCTTTTGGGAGTCCCACACGCCGGATATCTTGTAACCGCTTGAAGTAGGTGTCATTTGGAACCAAGAGCTGCCTGGGTTTGTCCTTCTTCTTGCAAACGATGATGGACGGTAGCAGAGGCAGGTTGTGCTTTGCATTCTCCGTCATCAGGATGCCAAGGAACATCGGAATGGGATTGGCATCGTTGGGCATTCCAGTCCGATACCCAAAATGGTTGTATAGCTCTGCGTAGGTGACCAAGTTAGTCTTTCCTGCCGCATCCTTGAGATAATCACGTACGTTGTCTAATGTTGGTGTCATGGTTTTATCCTATTGATTTATTGTGCTTCTGATTCAGCTGCTGCCAAAGACAAGCATTGATCAGCATCTATCAGCAAGTAGTCCTGTTTGACGAGGCTTAACAAGGCTTCTTTCGCGCGTGTAGAGCGATGCTTGCTATCTAAGTGAGCTAAGTGATCTTGAACAGCTTTGACCGCATCGTCATATGGGATTTTGTCAGGCTCCCCCATGAGCTCACGCCCACTCATAAGTATTTTGAATTGGGTCAGTACAATATTCTGATTTGGGCCAAGCGGTTTACGCGGCTTCTCGTCTATAAAGGAAGATCCTTCTGGAACGACGGCCAGTGAGCTTCCGATTTCACCATCGTCAGAGGTGTATGTGGTTTCGACCAGCTTGAACTCATGTTTGATACCATCTTGCCCGTCTTTTAGTTTGACTACGCACCATTGGTAATGCTTTCCAACAGCCTCGACCTTCAGAACTACATCAAGGGCTCCTAGTAGGCTTGAGTGTCCCCGGAGACCACGAGTAGCGTCTTTGCCGTCGTGGTGGACAAGCAACACGAGCCCACCGATACGCGACTGCAGGGCTGTAGCGCCTGCGATTATCTGACCCATGTCTTTTGATGCGTTCTCATCTGCACCAGGTGATGCACGGTTCAGGGTGTCAATGATGACCAGCTTCGTGTCGCCATCGCATTTCATTATGGCTTCGGCCAATTTAGCGGTGGCATTGTTATCCCTAATGTCGAGATCGTTGTACATAAAACGCACACAAGATGGCATCGCAGTTTCGTTGTGAGCCTCCCACGCTTTTATGCGGCTATAAAAGCCATGCTTCCCCTCTAGGGCTATATATAGTACGGAGCATTTTTTGGTCTTACGGCCAAACCAGTTATGCCCCAAGGCAGTAGCCGCCGCAGCATCAAGGCAGCAAAACGATTTGCCTACGCCGGGTGGACCATAGATGGAGCCCAGCCCGCTTTCTGGAAATACACCGTCGATCAACCAGCGCTTCGGAGGATGATCGCGGTGCTGATTAGGTGTGTAGAAGGTGTAGCCGTCGGAAGTGAACGGGCCGTCGTTGGCCGTGCTTGTTGTCAGGCAGTTCATTACGCAGCCTCCTTCGACTCAATCAGCCCTAGAGCTACTTTTGCGGCAATATCGAGGCAGAAAAACGATTTGCCTACGCCGGGTGGACCATAGATGCAACTTAGTTCAGCTTCCGGCAATACGCCATCGACCAAACAGTTCATTTGTGGGGTATTGAGTAGCGCGACTTCGGGATTCATTACGCGCCTCCCTTTGACTCAAGCCATGCATGGACTTCAACGCGGTTCCATGCTGTAATGCGCGCTGAGATTTTGACTGGCTGGACAAATTGTCCCGTTTTGACCAGACGCCACAGGGTGGCTGGGGAAAAAGGAACCACTTGCATGAGTTCCTTTTGGCGCATGTAGCCGTAGATTGCTTTTGTACCTTCGGTGTTAAAGCTGGGTGAGCTCCATGGCTTGGATTGCTTCACCTTGAGGTTAGGTGTGGCCGGTGACTGTGTTTCAGAAGCTTTCATATGGGAATCTCCCGTTGTTTAGGTGGTTCCAATTTTTTCTCCTCTGGTGATAGAAGTCAGGGGTCAAAATCGGATTGATTTTTCTTCATTTTGACGCTGTCAGTTTGGCCTGTTTTGCCTTGCGGGTACGAACAGTCGATGACTTAACTGCGTCTTCTGTGGCTATCTCATGTCTCGGAAAATAGATGTTGAACACTTCACGGGCTAGATCATAGGATTCGTCTCGCTTCTTTTCACACTCCTTCCGAAGATATCCGCATAACATGTCGAGAACATCGTTCTTCCATGGTTTTGATTTTCTTCCCGAAGAGCTTTTGAACTTCTTCTGAATCTCGCTATCGGCTTGATCAATTACTTTCAGAAGTAGTTTTATGTCTAGAGTGAGACGTTTGCGAAACACGCTCCAGTGCCCAGCTTCGATTGACATGAATGCTTTGGACATGGTTTGTTCAAGAGGGGATGCTTGGTTCAGATAATTATCAAACTGCATATTGAGTCTTAACGCGTTGTTTCTGAGTTTTTTACAGGCATTCAGCATTTGTTGTTTTGTAGGTGTACCGATTGCTTTTGATATAGCCTCTTTAATAGGTTCATCCAATCGTGTGAGAAGTATCTTGTGCAAGCGAAGTGACTTCTCTGGGTTGATCTTGTGGTTTTCGAATGTTTTGATCAGACGCAAAAGGTATTCGTCTGCATTTGTGAATTTCTTGGATTCCTTCATCAGCTTCTTGTGCTCTTCTACGGTTTGGCTGAGCGCTTTTATTTCGGCTGGCTTCATTTTTGTTCCTGTATATGGTTGTCAGACAGAAGAGTCTTCTGTGATTCGTTGGGTTGACATCTGCTTGTGAGTTTCATTTGTGTTTGTGCCTAGGTTTGGTCAAGGCTGGTTTTAATTTAGGTCGTGGGACCTGCATATAAGAGCCGTTCGCGAGGTTGTGGGCTCGATAATCCGATAACGTCGCAATCTTTGGCGGGTGTGTTTACTCATGCCCGCCATCTTTTCCTTGGATGTTGGTCAAGTACTCGGCCCAGTCTTGCATCAGGCACTTCCGTTTATCGAATAGGTCGCCACGTCGATAAGCCGCTTCCACTTTGTTGCCTACCGCATGGGCAAGTGCCATTTCTGCGACTTCATTCGGGTAATCGGTCGTTTCTGCGCACCAGTCACGGAAGGTAGATCGAAACCCGTGGGGCACTGCATTGACGTTCATCCGGCGTAATACTGCGGATAGCGTCATGTCTGATAGTGGCTTGCCTTTGGCTGTGCCCGATTTCGGCTTGTGCGAGCTTGGGAATACGTACTCACAGAAGGCGGTTGCTTTCAGTGAGGAGAGGATGGTCATTGCCTTATCTGATAGAGGAACGCGGTGTTCCTTGCTTGCCTTCATTCGATTAGCAGGAATGACCCATAGTCCGTTGTCTAAGTCGAACTCTGCCCAAGTGGCTCCGCGAACCTCTCCTGACCGGCTGGCTGTCAGGATAGCGAACTCAAGGGCGCGAGCCCCAATGCCGTCATGGGTTTTGAGTGCTGCCATGAAGGATGGTGCATCTTGGTAGGGAAGAGCCTTGTGGTGTGTCGTCTTGGCTACCTTGTTAGGGGCAGGGAGCAGCTTATCCAGACAGCCTTTCCATTTCGCAGGGTTCGACCCCGTGCGATAACCACGGACAATCGCCCAGTCAATAATGCATTCGAGACGTCCACGGAGGCGTGTCGCCGTCTCTGTTTTGGTGCGCCATATTGGATCTAATACCCCCATGATCTGGGTCAGGTTCAAATCGCGGACTAGAGTTGAACCTATTTTCGGGGTTGCATAGAGCCTAATCGTGTTTTCCCATTGCTGGGCGTGTTTTGGGTTTCGCCAGCCGTCACGTTGGGCTTTGATATATAACGCTGCTGCTTCCTTGAAGGTTACGGCTTGTGACTGCTCTGCAATGAGCCTGCTCCGGGCAGATTTTGCCTCTAGGATTGGGTCGATGCCTTGAGCAATCTTCGCCCTTGCCTGTCGGGCACGTTCTTTGGCTTGGGCTAAGGTAACGCTAGGATACCCACCGAGCCCCATGTCTTTACGTTTTCCGCCAACTTGGTAGCGGAGAATCCAGCTCCTAGAGCCGGTTTGGGTTACGTTGAGACCTAACCCTGAAACACCTCCAACGAAATTGATACCACGGCGAGTTATACCGGCAACGGCCAGTGCACCCAGTTCTTTATTGTGACTACCCATCATTTATCCATCCTGTGATATTGGAGGATATAAATTTTCTATCGCAGAAGGGCTGAACGGTCAAATTGGCATGTTACCCCTCTGAAACCCGCGTCCTATAAGGCTTCTTGCTGGAGCTCCCTTCGTTATTGGGATTCGGAGGGTTGCGCCTCTGGAGGGCTTGTCTGGAAAGGCTTCTGTGGAGTGGGGAAATGGGTGTTTTGTAGGCCCACCCATCATTTCACCCATCAGATTCTTTGCGATGGGGTGGGGTATGATGATCCTAGATGAGACATTCATTGGAATGTCGTTGGTGTGGCGAGGTGGGTTTCTGATACTGTGTGATGCTGTGTGAGAGCTTCGCTTAGTAGTTCTCGTCTCCGCCAAATACAAGGGTTTCAGAGGTTAATGCTTCTGAAACCCTTTCTCTTTGTGGGTTCCAGAGTTTTAACGGCTGTAAATCCGCACCAGAAGACGATTCCAGGGGTTGCCGTTTATCAAAAAACGACCTTCTCGGAAACCCATATGGAACTTGTATGCAAGTATGTTCCATACGACCCTAAATATATTTACAAAATTTCACCAAACTGTCGCTTGGGTGCAACAGATTCGCTCGTCCTTAATCCAAAGTAAGTATAAAATCTTTTTTTATATCTTTAGTCGGAAATCACATGAATCGAATTGCTGCCTTGGGCTTATCCGTGATCGTTGCGTCAAATCTGACTGGCTGTGCCGTTGTAATGGCTGCCAAGCAACCTGACTACAAGAATGTTGATCTTTTTAAACCCGGAACGACAAGAGGGCAGTTGCTAGGCGAGTTTGGCCAGCCCGTCTCGACCGAGACTCGCAAAGACGGAACCAAGTGCGACACCTTTAGTTTTGTTCAGGGCTACAGTGGCGGAGCCAAGGCTGGCAGAGCTGTCGGCCATGCGATCGCTGACGTATTGACGCTGGGTCTCTGGGAAGTCATCGGGACGCCAACAGAGGCGGTTTTAAACGGCAACACCGTCGGATATCAGGCTTGCTATGGCCAAGACGAACGTGTGACCGAGATCACTCTGCTGACCAAAGATGACGGCAAGGGCCTCCGCAGTGCGGATGGCGAAGTGGTAACCGCACCAGCCCCTCAAGAGGGTTCTGTAGTCACGACACCCGCATATGCAAAGCCACAAGTGCAACCATCTGTATCTGGTAACCCACAGCAAAAACTACAAGAATTGAAGGGGTTGCGTCAGGAAGGTCTTATTACTGATGCCGAGTATAAGAAAAAGCGTCAAGACATCCTTAACCAGATGTAAGGGTGGGGGCTCTGTCTCAAACTCTCTAGGAGCTACTCTTTACCGGGGCGCAGGTGAGGGGGTAGTCCTCCCATTGGTTAGGGGGAGATAGAAGTATAATTTTCTCAGAAAGAAGGAGTTTTACGGGATTAAGTCTAAGTCTATCTGTAGCCGGATGCAGGCACTATAGATCGAAACGTCAGGTTTATTCTCAGGCCAACAGGGCGCTTAGTTTTAAGCAGGCTGTGCGACCAATATGTTTGGGTTGGTGGGTACATGATCAGCGCGCTGCCATGTGCAAGGTTCAGGCTGAGCGTAGTTTTGTC
>Ga0233451_10003709_pt1 | contig 13135 bp, 19 predicted proteins | sample 011ome_29_FD_183052 | JGI IMG/M metagenome (GOLD analysis project Ga0233451, IMG submission 183052) | Coastal salt marsh microbial communities from the Groves Creek Marsh, Skidaway Island, Georgia - 011504CT (spades assembly) | ecosystem: Environmental > Aquatic > Marine > Intertidal zone >...
TGCATTGCAATTTTAAATACGTCTGCAAATGCTTTTTGACCGTTTTCTAACGAACCTGTCGCAATACCTAATACAGCATTAAGAGTTTTAAATTGGTCAGAAATTTGAGCAAGTTTGGTAATAGAAAAAGCACCAATAAAACCAGCGAGTGCGCGTGTTGCCATAGCTGTGCTACGCTGGATTTTTACCATAGCACCATCAACAGTAGTGCGAGCTGAGTTCATGTCACGTTGCAACCTAGACACATCGGCTACCATACTTATTACAAGTTGTGACATTGGAGTCATGCTTTCCCCGCTAAGATAAATGACTTAAAGGCATTGCCTACTTTTTTACTAACAACATCTCTATCAAACTCATCATTTACACTACCAAATGGAGGTTGACAATTTGGTTCTTCACCTGCTTTTAAAGAGTCACAATAACCGCTAGACATTTTGCGTATTGCTTGAAACTCCCACGGTTCTAATTTTAACCCGCTTAGACTACACCAAGCCTGAATCTCAAGAGAAGATATAACAGAAGCACCCATTCCGTTGCTAGAAACAAGACCTAATTCACTCCAATAGCTAATAATATAATCAGCCGTGACGTCAGGCATACGAGGGTTTCCCCCGTTATGTTTAATCCTTTCGCCACGACTTAATTGCTTTTCATCTTTATTTAATAAAGACTTTTCGCGTTTTGGGGTCGAATGAAACCACCCTAATTGACGAGCATATAGGGTGAGTTCTTCAATTACCCCTGAGTAAAATTTGACCAGTCACCAATGGCTTTTTGAACTTGCTCGGCAATAAAACCAATGCTAGGGTCTAAATACGCCGCTTTGTACATCTCTTGACCAGTTAAATCTTTATAAACAAAGTTATTAAATGAACAAGTGCAAGCCGCTAAAAATTCAGCATCATGCTCACGTTGCTCATCATCACGCATCTTTTTGCCGCCTTTGCGTACATACTCCAAAACAGCACGATTACGTATGCCTGTGGCTTTTTGAAATTGCTTTGAGCCTGGGCCATAAACGGTAATGCTAATGGTATCGCCGTTTTCGTCTAACAAAATCTCACCGTCTGGTGACTCTAATTCAATAACTGAAGTTGAAGCCACGGCTAATTTTGAAATATCAAACATTTTCATTTCCTTATCGCTGGTTGATTTGCCCGTGACTCCGATACCTTCTTCCAGCGATGAAAGAAGAATATCGGAGTTCGGTGCAGGTTTTGTCTTTCGACGTGTCACAATTAAGCTGCCAATGACTCAACAATACCAACGCCAGAAGCACTAGTTGTTAATTCAAGGCTGGTTGTTGCTGTGGTGATTGAGTCAACACCAGAAACATTAACCTTAAAGCTCATTACTTTTGCTTGGAAGTAATAAACATCACCGTTCTGAGTAGTAACTTTAAACGAATAGTTATTATCAGAAATAGAAGCTGCTTTCATAATAATTTGACCAGCATCGTCTGTGTCAAGACCTAATGACAAAGCCATTGTGCCTTCATTGAACGAGCCTTTAAACTTTTGTGTACCACGGCTACCAACAGGCATATGCGTAACAAGTGCGTATTCACGCCCAAATTCGCCTAAGTCTGTAATTTCGCCAACCGTAGCTGGACCAGGCGATGCGGTAAATACAGCATCATAGCCAGAGGCATCAAAAGTTGAAGGTGCTGATGCAGAGATTTGCAGGGTAGTACCTGCTGAAGTACGAACTGTCATAATAGGAGACTCCTAAAAAAATATATAAACTTCGGTTAACCCACTGTTATTATAAATCACTCATAGTACGTCAAAATATAATCTGAAGATTGAGTCCAAATACCTAAATCAGTATCAGTATCACCTATATCTTTTTCAATATTTTGAGTATTATCTAATCGACAACTAACAACCAAATGACCCGCAATTGTTTGTTGATGCTTAAAATCAAGCGCAGACCGTACAGCCTCATTAATTGAAATAATTTCACCAATAGATAAAGCTAACGGATTAATTTGTATTCTAGCAGTTGTTCTTTGCTTATTAAATTGATATGCAACATTAGGCTCAGGGTTATTACTAATAATGTTATATACGATTGCTGGCATTGCTGTATTTTGTGGCAATTGACCTAATGCCCTTCTATGACCAACAATATTGGTGATATTAGTCACATTTAACATATTTGAGATAATTAATTCTGCGCTCATTTAAATACCTCTTTAATATCTTTTCTAGTAATTCTTTTCCTGCGGATTTCACCCAACTGCATATCAAGACCTACTTTAACAGTATGTTTAAAAACTTCCATTGATTCTGCTCTTTTTGCGTCTAATGCTGGTCTCATAAATGGTTTTGCCGCCATGCCGTGATGAGTAACGCTTTTATAATAACCGCCAGCATAGCCGTTATTAGGTGGTATTCTTAAAAAGCCGTCTTTTTTCCTTGGCTTAATAATATAAGATTGACCTACTGATTTGCCTTTTCCAGTATAAGAAGCGGCTGTGCCAAACTCAAAAAACTTTGCATAAAAACTTTTTTTGTTTTTAGCGACTGAAGTGTTATATACCACTTGTCCAGGCTTGGCTTTTTGAGATTTAACATTAATAGACTTTCTAATACCTTTTGATGGTGCGCGAGCTTTTGCTTCGTCTTTAATGACATTAGATGCCTGTAAAACCGCAGAGCGCAATATTTTTTTTTCTACAATAGCTGGCAAAGTTTGCAAAGTATTATGCAAATCTTTTAAACCTAGTATTGCATAAGAAGTTGTCATTGCCCAATCTCCGAGTCTTCTATACAGTCAAATATAATATATTCTCTTGCTTCATCTATATCCATAGCCGCAGTAATATTAAATATTCTGTCGCCAGCCGCGCTATGGTAATTAATGCGCCATGCGGCTACCTTTTTAGGTGGCAAAAAATTAACATTGTAACGAATAGCAACGGTATGAGTTAATTCTGACTGCATAGCCATAGAACGTAACTTTTCACGACCACTAATAGGTTTTATATTTGCCCAAACGGTAGCAACAGTAGACCAATTATTAATTTGTTGCCCAAAATCATCTAATGTAGCCGACCTAGATTGAATCTTAATCCGCTTGTTGAGTTTGCCAATATCCATTACAGCCCCATATTAATTCTATATTGACTCATTAAATTAATGGCACTTTGAGGTCTTTCATAAGATTGATTATCTGAAACAGATTCTCTATTTTGATATAAATTACCAATAATCAATTTAATTGCTGCGTTTAATGGTTTTGGCATAGGATAAAAATTAGGGCTATCACCATCTGTAAACCCAGCAGTAAATGATACGGTAACGTCTTTTGTTGGTGTTTCTCGTTTAAATCTTAATAATGCTGGACGTTTAAAATTATCAATAAAATAATTATCTGAGTCAATTATCTGAGTCTCATCATCCTCATCTTGATAAGTGACATTTTCTACACTTAAAACTGGAAATGTTTGCAAGTTTACAGCCGAGTTCACTGGCGTAGACCTGCATTGATATTGACTCTCTACTAAAGTAAGCCCTGTGTAATTTTCTACGCTTTCTCTAGCGGCAGAAATTAAAACGTCTAGTAAGGCATCATCAGGATGTGAAGGAGGAGACCCTTCCGTATCTAAGCGCAAATGCAATTGAGCTTCAGCAAGGGTGACGGGTTCTGTTGTCGGCTGTACGGTTTTAATTAAATAATTCATGGCCGTTCTTCCCATCTTGCTCTGAAAATGCCACTTGCCGTTGCACCGTCAGTATTGATTAAACGTATGTAAAAAGTACCTGCTGGAAATCCTTGTGGCAAATTGTCTGTTGTGGAATCAGTCACCGCTTTATTCGGATTTGAGCCTGAATATGCGGTTAATAAATCAACCAACGTACCGCCTGTATGCGTTCCACCACGGTTCATTGTAACTTGTGGCACGTAATCAGACGCTGTACTCATAGTGTTGGTTTTAATAATAGGCAAAGCAGTATTAAATGTGCCACCTTCCGTCCCACCTATTCTCAACTCTAATCGCAATTCTGCTAAATCCAACTCTAGTTTCAGCATTTGTAAGATAGTATCAACAGGTGAAACAACTTTAATAACGTGAGTTTGCCCGTTTGGAATACTAAAATCGTAAAAAGTTCTGACTTCTCGCCCTGCAAAAAACCCTGTTTGACCAACGTCTACGCGCAAACGAGCGTATTGACCATTATCATCAGTCATAATTTTTAATGGAGGATGCGCCTCTACACGGTTAGCATAGGTAGAATCACCCATATCAACCATTTTCATATCAGCGTTTTGTGCGCCTTTGTATAAAATATCAGCCATTTAAAATACCTCTCAAGGCATTGATTACTGCATTAGATGTGATTTCGTTCATTGCTGATTCGCAATGTGTACATTTTAACCGCCTACCGCACCCTAAACCATCAACAGCAAAATTGATGTGATTTTTATAACCAGTCACTTTAGGGGTAATAAAACCACCAAATATAACAACCGCAGGGGTTTGAACAGCCGCCGCAGTATGGTGCATACCGCCCTCATGCCCAATATAGGCACGAGCCATTCTTAAAGCGGCAGCCATGTAGCGTTCATTGTCTGTTTTAATCCATTTTGTATTGGGCAACATTTTTGGCTTGGTTTTACCTAATTGCACAAATTGCAAATCTGTATTGTTTGTTACCTCGGCAAATCGTTCCCAAGACCATCGGCGATTAATAGATTCAGCTTTATCTTTTAAATTTGGCTCAATAACAATATAGTTCAATGGCAATTTAGCCATAAATGCAAGTTCTTCAGCAGAAAAGTAAAATGAAGCTAATTTTGGAACGTAAGGTTGCCATTCCCATGTCGCATGATTAATTTTTTTAACGTAAGGTCTGCAATTTGGTGCATTGACAATTTTTTTAGTGTGGTTTTCGCCAATCTTGGCTATGCAGGGATTATTTTCCCAAGCAGGATGATAACGTTGATTTCCATTGTTATCATAAATTCCAACCTTCCCACCTAATGCTTGGGCTTCACCTGCCGCCATAACCTCATCGCCCCAACCCATTACCACACCATAATGTAATCGCCGCTAATAATTTTATGCACTTTCATGCCAAAATCTTGCAGATATTTAACTGCCGCATCGTCATCGTAACCAAACTTTTTGCCATTATTAGGCTTTTGTTCAACAATAATCACGGGTTTATTTTCAACAATTGTTTCAATTGCCCCTTTAACAACATTTAATTCATAACCTTCGCAGTCTATTTTAATAAAATCAACATTCTTAAAGTTGTATGCGTCTAAAGGTATTAGTTCAACGGAATCAGCAACAATAAACTGACTGTCTGGGTTAGTTAATGGTGAAGTGTCCCCACAACTTCCCTTGGTCTCGCAAGCCATTGTTACTTCGCCATTTTCTGCGCCTAGTGCAACATTAAATAATTCAGCTTTTGGTGCATTAAGTTTAAAAAACTCACAATAATCAGCTACAGGCTCAAATGCTTTGACTTGCTCAAAATCAAGCGACATAACACGCGACCATAACCCAAGATTGCCTCCAATATCTATCGCAACCCGCTTTTTTAAGCATAACTTTAATGCTTCTTCGTATTTATGATACTGGTAAGTTGGCTTTCCATCTCGATAATGACCGTTTGCTTTCATCCAAGCAATTAAATGAATTTCACCTTCAGGAAACCATACACCGCGCCAATTAATCATTTAACCTTCTCCCAAGCTATACCAGAGGCTAATTCCTCTAGCGTAAATTGATTATCTGCTAAAACAAACGCCATTCTGTCTCTATCATCAGGTTTAATAGGCGTTTCTATTTTAGATAAATCGGTGCAACCAAAATGTGCCGCAGTACTAGATGCGTCAGTAGCAAAACAAGGTACACCATACAAAACTGATTGAACACCTGCAATAGAACTATGAACAACGGTTGCCCATATATTTCGTAAATTCATTTTAAACATTAACTCAGTATGTGAAGTGTGTTTTGTTTTTACAATTATTTCTCTATCTGTATATTTCAATAAAGTAGATTTAACATTTTCAACCCAATTGGCTTGTGTCGTACCTAATCTTTGATAAAAACCATCAGATTGAGGGCAAATTAATATTTTATCGCCATTTTGCCAATCTTTTAATTCTACACCTAACTTATCAAAACGTTTAGATGTTGCCTCGCCTTGCGTATCGTGCATATAAGCGTTTTTTGTTACTCGGTAATACTTTCCCCTACCAAAGTACGCTTTATCGCCGTAGAACCAGTTTTGATGCGTTTTTTGAGCCGTTAATAACAAATTTGTTAAATTTGGGCATCCAAACAATGCAATATCACCGCCTAAATACTCTTTTTTGGCACTAACTTGACCGCCGCAACCTTTGGCGAACGCATCGCACCATTTTTTACTAACCAAAATATCGCCTATGTAGGCAACGGGTAGCTCAAATTTTCTAAAGTTTGTTTCCATAACGATGCGCCAATGGCATTTTTGTAATGCTCAAAAGCAGGTATTCCTGCCGTCCAATGAATCAATTTTGCACTATCAATAGATTGACCTTCATCAATTAATCTATTCCAAGCATCATCAATTTCACTTATTTCACTTGAAGGTAAAAATTTTAACTTTAAAAGCTCAAGATTACTAAATGCAGACAATGTATCAGGCTCAATAATGCGCCAAGCTGGATTTTCACAATCAATTAACATCAAACTAGCCCAATTCTTTCTAGGATAATCTTGATTTTTACATTCCATTGGTGTGCCAATGTATTTGACTGGATTAACCGTTTCATATTCATGTTTGACCACACCAACTGCTGTATCAAGCATATTAAGCATTTGTAACAGTTCTTTTGCATCACCTAAGCAGAGCATATCGCTTGCATCGGCAAAAACTGCCTTACCTTGGTAATTCATTAAATACGGAACAAGAAAACGAGAATAGGTAAACTTGTTTGAACCCTGTAAACCGCCAATAGCACCAATAGGTACAAAAGAAACAGGAATACTTGAGTTTTCTATAACGCTTTGACAAAAAACATGATAACCGATTGATTCACGTTCATCATAACCACAAAATATCGTCAACATTACTAACCCTTTTGAACATATCTAACGTTGTTTCTCGTGTTGCATTAATAACTTCAACACCTTCTATGTTTAAATCTGAGGCTAACTCAATGAAATTATGCCTCCATCTAGCAAATGTAGAGTCATTTGGGCCTTGCCCTTGCTTATGATACGAATGATTACCAAAAAAATGAACTTTTCCAGCATTTGTTTTCATGTCAAAACCAAAAAGAATAATTCTTTGTGCCCCAAACAAATAAGCTAAATTAATTGCTTGATACCCAGAATTATTGCCAAAATGTATTTTATCTCTACCCAAACCTTTTGCTGAGATACCTTGCATAACATTTAATTTGTATTTTCTAGCCGCACGTTCGCTTTGAGTCCACACTTCACCAAAAAAGCACTTGTTAACGTCATGTATTTTTGCATCAAACCAATGGTCGTCACACGCATACATCACATTAGCATTTGGTAGCCACTGGTAAGAATCTTTAATTGCTATTACCTTGCATTTCTGCTCGGTCTGCCACGTCTGGATACGCTCACAATCGGTTCTTCTAAGGCTTGGGCCTGTGGCAACGATGCAAACGGTTTGTCCCCACCATCTTGTGCCACTTCTGTTTTGACGGGACTCGCGACAACCGCTTTGGGAGGGTTTACATAAGCAACCAATTCTAAATCATGCAATTGCTTTGCAATGGCGGCTGTTACACGCATACGCTGCTTAGTTGTAACCGCACCAATTCGAGTGTCTTCAAAATGCGCTAAGGCAATGACTTCAATCAATTCCATGTTTAACCTTTAAATAAAAAGCCCGATATACCTTGTGAGCATATCGGGCTGTCATCAACTAACTAATTAAAACGAACCTGAAACAAAAGCAGCAGGACGATACACAGTTAATGCCAAGCGCTCCTCGGCCAAAAGGGTGGCCATATTCTTGGTGAAGTTATTGCCATCTTCATAAGAAATTTGGATAGCCGCATCCATTCTGTCCCAAATCTGTGCGCCCATATCAAAAGCACCAACCAAGAAAGTGCCTTCAGCAATTGAGTTGGTAGGAATAACACGTTTGCCCCAGATTTGTGGGCCAGCCATTGCAACGGGATTGCTCCATACATAACCATTATCGGTTTGTTTTAGCAATTCAATTGACTCCCAATCAGCAGGATTCAAAACAATGGTGTCAGCCATAAACTCTGACAATTGCGTTTGTGTGATAGCACGGCGCAACGCATCAAGTTTTGTATCACCAGTTACAGCACGACTATAAGCCGTGAAGTTGCCTGATTTTAGCAAACCACCAACATTGCCTGAAGTGCCTGTGCCATTAAGCAATTGGTCTTCTTCTTTCAGTTTAAGACCATAAGTCAAACGGCTGTTGATGTAAGACTCAAGTTGTGGAGCATCGTCCAATACTTGACGTGATACAGGAATCCAGTGCGCTAAAGTAACAACTGGTGCATTAGCCAAAGTAAAAGTAATACCTGACTCAGGCTTAGTGACGTTTTCAAATGCAGGTGAATTATACTGTGGGCCAGCCGAGTTGGTAAACACGTTTTCTTTAGTGTACTCAACGAGGTTTGAACCAGTACGACCAACAGGCAAAGCATCACGAATTGTCAACAAACGGTTAGGATTATTAACAATACCAACTTGACGGTCTGCTGGCACTAAAGGCTGATTTTGACCTGTGGCGTTAACGATAGCAGTCTTTAACTCAATGCGGGCAAATTTACTGCGACCATCTGCCATTAGCTTAAATGACTCAGACTTAGTAAATTGAACGCCTAAAGACTCTTTCTCTTGCTCGCTTTCTGATTTAAAACCTTCAGCAAGTTTGCGCTCAAGTTCAAGTGCTTTATCTGTTAATTCAGCAGATTTGACTGATAGTGCTTCAAGTGTGGCTTTTGTCTCGACAGCCATAGATTTGGTGTCTTTGATTTCAGCCGTTGCTTTTTCCATTGCAGATTGAAGTTCATCATTGCTTTTAACAATTAATGACTGCGTTTGGGCTAGTGCTTTAACTTCATTTAAAAAATCGCTCATGGTCGTTCTCCTAAGTGAGCTTTCAAAAGGGTTGATGCGATTAATTGTTTAACCTCATCATCTAGGGATAAATCCTTTACATCTGGCTCACCCAGAGTAAATACTAATTTACTGCGACTAATAAACATTGAAGCCGCAGACTTTGAAAAACCCCCTACTTCTCGCAGGAAGTCTTCTAGTTCTCGTATATTGCTTATATTATCTAAAGTTGATTTTACACTTGTTAAATCTACCCTTGCATTATTATCAGCAGGGAAAGTTACAACAGAAACTTCAGGCAATTCAGCAATACTTTTAATAATTCTGACATTATCGTCAGTTACTTCATATTCACCAATTAAAAAACCAATTGATAATCCATCTAATGTGCCATGCTGTAAAGCAGCCTTAACCATATCTGCCTGTGTATTACCTTTGGTTAATTCGCCTTCAATAAACAAACCTTTATTATCTTGTTTCATTGAAACCCATTTGCCAACTGGAATATCCCACGACTTATGATTAACAAACATTTTTGGCATATAAGATGGATTTAATACTGACTTTCTAATTACTTCAGTATATGCACCTTCAGCAATCGTATCATTATAACTGTCGATATTACCAAAAGTTGAGGCATATCCAGAAAAGAGACCGTTGGTAGTCATTTTCAGTTCTACATCATTTAACAATAAACTTTTCTTTAACATAATCACCTCATTGTGCAATTGGTTGTTGTGCACTAATATCTAAATTTTGACCGTTAACATTTTGACCCATCATCTCTAACGGTATCATCGCACTTTGAACAGTTAAAGTATCTGCACCTTCAATAGGGGGTAAATTCTCTAACTGTCGCCATTCGTTTCTAGTCATTAATCCATTTTGAACTGCTTTTGAACCTGTTTCTAATCTATCTTTTAAAGAACCACGTAATATTGCATCTAAACTAAACTCGACACTATATTTTAACCTCTGTGCAACAGTTAAAACACGTTTATCAATTGCTTGCTCTAATGACTCTAGCATTGGGCGCAATCTAAACTTATAAAAACCCTCAATTAATTGCTCAACACCTGTGCCCCAAGTCGTTGTTTTACTTGTATCATTAATCATAGCCGATGGAATACCAAACCAGCGAGCAATGTCTTCAACTGTAAATTTGCGAGTTTCTAATAACTGAACATCAGCAGGTGTCATATTAAGTGGCTCAAACTTAGCTCCAGCTTCTAATACAAGCAAATCATCGTCATTGCCTTCTACTAAACCACGGTAATTTTGTCTAATTGACTTTCTTTGTTCTTCATTAAGCAGTTTATCTATCATAAACACACCAGGTCGCTTTGCAGATTTCCTAAAAACGTTACTAACGTGATTTTGCGCGTTAACCGCTACATTTACAGTAGAACGCATATAATCTAAACGCGACATACCTATAATGCCATTGCCTTTGTCTTTCCAGTGCAATATAGAATCAGAAGCATATACGGCAACCTTACCTTCATATTGATATTTATAAACAATACTATTATCTTTTAATACTTCAATTTCAACTTGGTCAGAGGCAAGTGGTGTCATATTAAATACTTCACCAGCACTATTTCTATCTAGCTTTGCATAAGCATTGCCACGCAAAAGGTAATTCATAGTCATAAACTGCCAAAATTCCATCGGAGTATGACGATTGTTTGGACTAACGTGCAAAAGTTTCCAAAGTGACGAATCTCTAGCTAAAACCTTATGACCGTCTGAGCCTCTTTCTTTTTCGTAAACAAATAATGGTAAAGAGGCTAAATTATCGCAAAGTAACTCAACGCTTGACCAAACAGCAGAAACTTGCATCGCGCCATCAATACCAACATCAGGCGTTGTGTCGTAAACTTTTGTAAACGGTTGATTATATTGAACACCATCTTGTTGACCCGTTGAGCCAACATTTCCAAATATGCGCCTTAAAGATTGAAAAAATGTAGCCATTAATATTTCACCCTAATCGGTTGATTGATGAAGCCGTCTAAATCACCTTCATCTATTATTTCGTCTTTACTGTGTGCCCCAAAAGCCATAGCTAAAGCAACCATTCCATCTATTCGACCTGTAGCTTTAGACTTATCTAACTTCCTGTTTCCAGATGGGTCTTTTTGAATAACAGCGTTTGCCGCACACATGGTTAAAACAGGATGCCCACCATGAATAACACGATTATTCAATAACTCAGCTTCTAAAGAATCAATGGCAACAGACATATCTTTAAAACCCTGACCATATTCTATTAACGGTAATTTTACACCGAGATTATCTAGCTCTTTTTTTAATATCTCAATTCTCCACCTATCGTAGGCAATTGACTGTATATTTAAATCAATCAAAATATTATAAATATCTTGTGCAACAAATCCATAATCTACGGTTGCACCAGGCGTTGTCTTCATTAATCCCTGTTTTACCCAAACATCATAAGGTTGCCTATCTCGATGACTTCTATCTAATAACCCTTGCTGTGGTGTCCAAAAATAAGGCTTGACGTGCCACTCCTTATTAATCTGACCAATGATAACAAGTGCCGTCAAATCGGTTCTTGCAGACAAATCCAGACCAGCCCATACTTGATTATTATCAAATTCAAGTACTTCACGATTCCCAGATTGCCATATATCACGCGATACAAATGGACTAACAGTAGAAACCCTTTGGTTTAAATACAGATTACGAAAAGTATTTTCAAATGAGGGCATACGAGCCGCTTTGCTTGCATTTACCCTAATATCCTCTTTTGACCTAAATGTTCCCATAGCAGGGTTAGCGCAAGCCCATGCGCTTTCATCCGTCAATTCAGCATCAAACGGTGCAGAATAAACATGGCAAACTGTATTCGGGTCTTTTGAATTAACAGCATCATCAATCCAAATACTTAATAAATCACCGTCTTCAGCCGCTTGCGTACTAATAACAATCAACAACGGATTATCATAAGCGCCCTGAGAAGTCGTAATCGCATCAATAAAGTCATCACGCGAACCTTTTACTTGACCAACCTCATCAAGCAAAGCAAAAACAGGACTACCACCATGAGCAGTCTTTGCGTCAGCAGATAAGGCTTGATAAGTTGTATTCATCGGCAAACCAATTAATCGTTTGTTAGATGGAACAATTCTTACCATTTCGCTTAATTGTGGTGAAAGCATTACCATTTTTGAGGCATAGTTAAATACTTGAGCCGCTTGGTCGCGTGACCTAGCACCTGATTGTAAGTGACTGTTTAAAATCGCCTCTGGCCCAACAATATGTGCAAGCAATAAAGCCGCAATTAATCCCGTTTTTCCATTTTTCCGAGCAATAGATAATATAGCTGTCCGAGTAGAATTTGGATTATCATAAACCTCTAAAATAAATTTTTTCTGAAATTCATCAAGCACCATCGCCTTACCGACTAAATTGCCTTCAGGTACAATGCAAAAATGTTCAATAAAAGCAATAACTCGCTCACCACGCGTCATTTTAATTTAAAGCCCCCGCACGAGGAATTAAGTCCTCATCCAAATTAGAAACAATTTTTGAGGCTTGTTTAACTTTGTTTCCTGTCGCGTTTAATGTTCTAGGGTCACTAGCAGTCTGATTTAAGGACATGGAACGAATAATCGCCATTTGTTGACGTTGCAACACATCAACTACCCTAAACAAGGGGTTTTCAATAGGCGTCCCTCTTTGATTCTCAATAATCGCACCCATAGCATCTATCTCAGCTTGATGCTTTCTAATCCTACTTTCTAGCTTAACAATTTTAGCCAATAGAACTAAATCAAAATCTCGCCACGAGTCTTTAGAACGAGTTTTTGTAAACTGCGACCATATTAACTTTTCGTCATAATCCGCAAAATCTACACCATCTGGTAAATTAATTTCATCCGCAATTTGTGCAAACGATTGAACATCGTCAGCAATGCTATCAGAACGCTTTTTTCTATTCATATTTGCTCGCGCGTGTGAATGATAATAATAATCATTAATATAACATAATGAATTTTCGTAATAGCAAAAAAAGAAGTG
>Ga0233451_10003724_pt1 | contig 13086 bp, 10 predicted proteins | sample 011ome_29_FD_183052 | JGI IMG/M metagenome (GOLD analysis project Ga0233451, IMG submission 183052) | Coastal salt marsh microbial communities from the Groves Creek Marsh, Skidaway Island, Georgia - 011504CT (spades assembly) | ecosystem: Environmental > Aquatic > Marine > Intertidal zone >...
AGACCATATGGTATTTTCAGAAATGATCACTTTCTGCCTAATCCCAATCATTAAATAAGTTGCGACGGTTAGTAGTTGGTTTACACCGATGTGCTAAAGTGTGAAGCATTCAGGTCAAAAGGTTAATATCACTTTGAGCTACAATAAATTGCATCAATCGATTAGATACTTTTTGGAAAAATAATGCAAGCGCAGGATATTTACATCACTAAAGGCTCCAAATTTTTGCTCCCCCTTCCTTTATAAGCTTTATATATTTTCAGTTTTCCCAACATAACTTGACATCTGTTTACATCGGGAACTAATCTTTCTAACCCAATATTGTAGCAAAATCCTAGGCTGAATTGCTTTAATAACATAGAATCCGATTAGCATTACGGAGCCTATTGATGACAGCAAAGATCATCCTATTAATTTTTTCAGTTTTGGTTATCAGTTTAATGACCGCTTGGTATCTAGTGCCAAAGTTTCTTGAACAACCCTCCTATAAAGTTGTTCAAAAAAATGGAAACATCGAGATTAGATTATACGACAGCATTCTATTACAATCCGTGAGTGTATCTGGTGATCAGTATCAAGCTTTAAGGAAAGGCTTTCGACCACTTGTTTCTTATATCGGCGCTAAGAAGCGAGATGGAGATAAGATCTCCATGACGGCACCAGTCATGCAATTGTCTGGAGATACTCAAGACGACTGGATTATTTCGTTTTCAATGCCCTCTAAATATGACGCATCTAGCTTGCCTGCACCCAATAATGAACAGGTTTTTACTGAAACCATTGGCCCCACTAAAGCAGCAGTAATAAGTTTTAGTGGTAATGCTGATGAAAAGTTATTGGTCAGAAAGACCGAACAACTATCTGATTGGCTAAAAAAAGCCGCTTTCTCCGCGAAGTCAAAGCCTCGTTATATGTTTTATAACGATCCAAGCACACCTCCATTTTTGAGGAGAAATGAAGTATTCATCGAAATAGAATAACGCTAGCTGCCAACATGCAAGGCCAATCAAAAATCACACATACAATGAGAGCATTTGTAGCCCCGATGTAGCCCCAAATATAAAAGGCTCAGCGTATTTACCGCTAAGCCTTTGAAATTAGTGGTGAGCCGTACAGGATTTGAACCTGTGACCCACTGATTAAAAGTCAGTTGCTCTACCAACTGAGCTAACGGCCCACTAAGCGGCCTACTTAAAAACACCGCGCGGTGTGGTCAACCCCGAAAACAAAGAAAAACTCGCAATCTATGGATTCATTGCTCTGAGCGAGATATATCCTCGCTCATGAACAAATCGCTGACCCCTAACTGGCCGTTTTTAAAAATGCACGGTCTTGGAAATGACTTTGTGATCCTGGATTGGCGCAAGGCCGCTTTAGATTTGCCTGCCATATTGATTACCGGTTTGGCCGACCGTTATCGTGGCGTAGGCTTTGACCAGCTCGCCGTCATAGAAAGCGGCACTGGCGATGCCCATTTACGGTTTTTCAACGCTGATGGCTCGGTTTCGGCAGCCTGCGGCAATGCAACCCGCTGCATCGCACGATATTTGATGGATGAGCTCGAAAAATCCAGCTTGCATCTCACAACGGATCGCGGCGCCTTGCGCGCGGAAAAATCACCCGATGGTTTTGTCTCGATAAATATGGGGCAGCCGCTGCTCGCGTGGCAGGATATTCCGCTTTCCGAAGCGATGGACACGCTTGTTTTGCCAATAAAAGGAGACCCAAGTGCTACAGGTATGGGCAATCCGCATTGTACCTTTTTTGTCGAGGATATCGCCGCGATCGACCTAGAAGCGGATGCAGCACCGATCGAACATCATCCCCTTTTCCCCGAACGCACGAATGTACAATTTGCGCAGGTGATTGGCAAAGATCACATCCGAATGCGCGTCTGGGAACGCGGCGTCGGGGTCACGCTTGCCTCTGGCTCTTCGTCTTGCGCCACAGCCGTGGCGGCCGCGCGCCGCGGCTTGACGGGACGCAGCGTTAAAATTGACGTTGATGGGGGCAGCTTACAGATCGATTGGCGCGAAGATGGGGTCTGGCTAACGGGGCCGACCATGCATGTCTTTTCAGGTCATTTAACCACTCAATTTCTGGACAGCCTGCAATGAGCCAAGCGCCAAAAATCACCACATTGGGTTGCCGGTTAAATGCCTATGAATCAGAAGCAATGCGCGCTTTGGCCGAACATGCCAGCTTGGGCGATGCGGTGATTGTGAATACCTGCGCGGTCACGGCTGAGGCAGTTCGCAAATCGCGCCAGGAAATACGGCGCTTGCGCCGCGAAAATCCAACCTCAAAAGTGATCGTGACCGGATGCGCGGCGCAAATTGATCCAGACAGCTTTGCACAGATGCCCGAAGTAAACGCCGTGATCGGCAATAATGAAAAAATGCAGGCGGCGACATGGTCGGCTATGGCCGGGGATCTGATAGGGGATACCGAAAAAGTCAAAGTCGATGATATCATGTCGGTGACCGAAACCGCGGGTCATTTGATTGATGGCTTTGCCACACGGGCAAGGGCTTATGTACAGGTTCAAAACGGCTGTGATCACCGCTGCACGTTTTGTATCATTCCCTTTGGGCGCGGCAATTCGCGATCCGTACCCGCCGGCGTGGTGATCGACCAAATCAAGCGGTTGGTAAATAAAGGCTATAATGAGGTTGTGCTGACCGGCGTTGATCTCACGAGCTGGGGGGCTGATTTACCCAGCGCCCCAAAACTGGGCGATCTGGTGATGCGCATCTTAAAGCTCGTTCCCGATTTACCACGATTGCGGATCAGCAGCATTGACAGCATTGAAGTGGATGAAAATCTACTGACTGCGATCGCCACTGAACCGCGCTTAATGCCGCATTTGCATCTTAGCCTGCAACATGGCGATGATTTGATTTTAAAGCGCATGAAGCGGCGCCATCTGCGCGATGATGCCATCGCATTTTGCGAAACCGCGCGCAAACTGCGTCCCAATATCACATTTGGCGCAGATATCATTGCGGGTTTTCCAACCGAAACCGAGGCGCATTTTGCCAACTCGCTGAAACTGGTGGAAGAATGTGATTTAACCTGGTTGCATGTTTTCCCTTATTCCAGTCGAGAGGGCACCCCGGCGGCGAAAATGCCGGCCGTAAAAGGCCCCGAAATTAAGCTGCGTGCCGCCAAATTGCGCGCGCTTGGTTCGCAAAAAGTTGCGGCGCATCTCGAAGCCCAATATGGTAAAACCCATGCAATCTTGATGGAAAACCCCTCAATGGGGCGCACCGAACAATTCACCGAAGTGGTGTTTTCAACACCGCAAGCCGAAGGATGCATTATATCCGCAAAAATCATCGGCATGCGGAACCAACAGCTGGTCGCCTGATGGCCCCCAGATGCACCGCGCTTCGATGACCCTGCCCATTCTATATAGTTTTCGGCGTTGCCCCTATGCCATCCGTGCCCGGCTTGCGCTGCAGGTCTCTGCCATTTCTGCAGACCTGCGCGAGATCGTTTTGCGCGACAAAGCACCCGCTTTTTTATCTATTTCGCCCAGCCAAAGCGTGCCCTGTCTGCAACATGAGAATTTTGTGATTGATGAAAGCCTTGATATTATGATCTGGGCGTTAAGGCAAAATGACCCACAGGGCTGGCTAAAAATGCCCGATGCAGGTTATGCGCTGATTGACCAGAATGATGGAGCGTTTAAAGCCGCATTAGATCGTACAAAATACCCCAACCGCTTTCCCCAAGATGATCCGCTAAAAAATCGCCAGATTGCCAGCAAATTTTTACAACTCTTAAACGAGCAGCTGCAGGCAGGGTTCTTGTTCGGGCCCAGCGCAACCTTGGCAGATAGCGCGATATTGCCTTTCGTGCGCCAATTTGCCTTTATCGATAAAGCCTGGTTCGACGCCCAGCCATGGCCCTATTTGCAACGCTGGCTCGAGGGTTTTCTAAGCTCTGATGCATTTCATCTTGTGATGCAAAAATATCCCAAATGGCAAGACGGCGATCCCCCAACGCTGTTCCCAAGCCTGCAAAGCGCCACGTCTAAATAACGGGGTATGGTTTAGAAAGGTTTGGCCCGAGCTGATCGAAATGAATAATCCGGCGCGGTGCATCTACGCCTCTGGAACGCTGGGCCAATCTTGGCTGCGCATTCAATAGGTAAAGCGCAAATAGCGCTGGAAAAGCGGTGAGCCCAGCGTTAGCTTGCGGTGAAATGTTTACGTAAAGGCACAATTACCATGCAATTGATTTTTTCGGCCGCCTCGCCCTTTGCCCGCAAAGTCTATGTATTGATGCATGAAGCCGGACTGACAGAGAAAATCACTTTAAAAACCGTGCAAACCACGGCCTTTAACAGCGCTGCAGATTTGAAAGCAGCAAACCCGCTTGCCAAACTGCCCACTTTGATCACAGAAGATGGCGGAGCATTGTTCGATAGCCGGGTGATTTGCCGCTATTTGGATGATTTTGCAGGCAGCCATTTCTATCCCAAAGAAACTTTATGGGATGTGCTGACTCTGGAAGCCTTGGCCGATGGTATAGCAGAATCGGCCGTTTCGATGGTCTATGAACTGCGCCTGCGCGCCGCGCATGAGCAATCGCCCGGCTGGATCGAAGCCCAATGGGCAAAAGTTGAGCAAGCCCTTAATGCGTTAAATGCTGGGGATTTCTCTGCGCTAGATGGGCCGGTAAATATGGGGCAATTGGCGTTGGCCTGCAGCTTAGGTTATCTTGATTTCCGCCATGAGGCGCGGGCTTGGCGCAACGGGCGCGACCGGTTAAGCGCTTGGTATCACCGTTTTTCACAGCGCAAATCGATGCTTGATACCCAGCCTGACGGCTAATCCAAACCGGGCGTAACGCGCAGGCTGCCCCCAAGCCAATTTGGCCGCGTATACCCGCGCTCTGGGAAAATTGCGCCCGCTTAGCCTTGCAAAGATTTGACGTTTAATGCGCCTTCTTCGCGCGCTTGCATCGCCAGCGCCGCCGCATAAGAGGCCGCAGCCGTTGTGTAATAGGGAATTTTATCGAAAAGCGCGACCGCACGGATATCACGGCTATCCTCCACAGCTTGCGCCCCTTCGGTTGTGTTCATCACCAAAGAAATCTCTTCATTTTTCAGCATATCAACGATATTCGGGCGGCCCTCATACATCTTATTCACAACATCGCAGTTGATCTTATGCTCCGATAGGAAGGCCGCGGTGCCCCGCGTGGCGACCAAAGCGAACCCAAGCCCAACCAAGATCTGCGCAGTTTCCACCATCTGTTCGGTTTTATCGGCATCTTTGATCGATATAAACACGCGCGTGTCTTGCCCCGGCTTGGGCCGTGGTAAATCCATACCAGCGCCCATCTGTGCCTTTAAAAATGCCCTCGCAAAACTTTGATCCCAGCCCATCACCTCGCCGGTCGAGCGCATTTCAGGCCCCAAAATTGTATCTACACCCGGGAAGCGCGCAAACGGCATCACCGCTTCTTTTACGCTATACCAGGGCATATCGGGATCGGCCAAGGTCATTGGATCGGCGATCGGCACCGATTGTTCATAAGAGGCTTCGCCATAGGGCGCGCGCAGTGGAAAGTTTTCCATCGGCTCCCCCGCCATTAGACGCGCCGCAATCGAGGCAATGGCGCTATCGGTGGCTTTGGCCACAAATGGCACAGTGCGGCTGGCGCGCGGATTGACTTCAATCAAATAAATCTCGCCATCTTTCACCGCGAATTGAATGTTCATCAGCCCCACAACACCCAGCGCCAGAGCCAAGGCCTGCGTTTGCCTTTTCAATTCTTCAATAATCTCAGAAGAAAGAGAATAGGGCGGCAAAGAACAGGCGCTGTCACCTGAATGCACGCCGGCTTCTTCGATGTGCTGCATAATGCCCGCGACATGCACTGTGGTGCCGTCACAAAGCGCATCCACATCACATTCAACGGCGCCCGCCAAATAACTGTCAAGCAAAACAGGGCTATCCCCAGAGACCACAACCGCCTCTTTGATATAACGTTCCAATTGACCCATATCGCGCACGATTTCCATCGCCCGGCCGCCCAGCACGTAAGACGGACGGATCACCAAAGGAAACCCGAGCCCCTGGGCAATTTCAATCGCCTGTTCATTCGTGCTGGCGATGCCATTCTTGGGTTGCTTTAGCCCCAGATCTTGCACCAGTTTTTGAAACCGCTCGCGATCTTCGGCCAAATCAATCGCATCCGGCGTGGTGCCCAAAATTGGAATACCCTCAGCGTCCAGCGCTTTGGCCAATTTTAACGGGGTTTGCCCGCCAAACTGCACGATCACCCCGTGCAAAGTGCCCATTTCTTGTTCAACCCGCAGAATTTCCATCACATGTTCGAATGTGAGCGGCTCAAAATAGAGCCTGTCTGAGGTATCATAATCAGTAGAAACCGTTTCAGGATTACAATTCACCATAATGGTTTCATAGCCCGCATCGGTCAGTGCAAAGCAAGCATGACAACAGCAGTAATCAAATTCGATTCCCTGCCCAATACGGTTTGGGCCACCGCCCAAAATTACAACTTTTGACGCCTCGGTCGGGCGCGCTTCACATTCCACATCGCCCATCATCGGGGCTTCATAGGTGGAATACATATAAGGTGTTTGAGCTTCAAATTCAGCCGCGCAGGTATCAATCCGCTTGAACACCGCCGTCACACCCTTAGCGTGGCGCAGCTGGCGTATTGCGGTTTCGCTCTTCCCCGTCAAATGGGCAAGACGGGCATCGGTAAAGCCGAACATTTTCAACTCGCGCAGAGCCTCTGCATCTTGCGGAAGCCCATTTGTCTTCACCGTCTCTTCCATATCAACAATTTCGCGGATCCGGGCCAAAAACCAGGGATCAAATTTGGTGACGGCAAAGATTTCGTCATCGCTCAGCCCATGGCGCATCGCTTGCGCAATCGTGCGCATCCGATCCGGCGTTTGCAAACTGATCGCGCGCACAACCGCGGCTTTTTCAGGCGCCCCTTCGATCTCAACCTCATCAAAACCGGTGAGACCGGTTTCCATAGATGCCAAGGCTTTTTGCAACGATTCATGAATCGTGCGGCCGATTGCCATCGCTTCGCCGACAGATTTCATCGCCGTGGTCAGCGCGGGCTGCGAGCCGGGAAATTTCTCAAAGGCAAAACGTGGAATTTTGGTTACCACGTAATCAATTGTCGGTTCAAAGCTTGCAGGGGTTACCCGGGTGATATCATTGTCCAGCTCGTCCAGCGTATAGCCAATGGCCAGTTTTGCGGCAATTTTTGCAATGGGAAACCCAGTTGCTTTAGAGGCCAGCGCAGAAGAGCGAGACACGCGCGGGTTCATTTCAATCACCACCATACGCCCATCTTCGGGATTGATCGCCCATTGCACGTTCGAGCCCCCAGTCTCCACGCCGATTTCGCGCAATACGGCGATCGAATGGTTGCGCATGATTTGATATTCTTTATCCGTCAACGTCAGCGCTGGCGCGACGGTGATCGAATCGCCCGTATGCACGCCCATCGGATCCACATTTTCAATCGAACAGACGATAATGGCGTTATCCGCGGCGTCGCGCACCACTTCCATTTCATATTCTTTCCAACCCAGAAGCGATTCATCCACCAAAATCTGGTTCACCGGTGAAGCATCCATGCCCGTGCGGCAATAATATTCAAAATCATCGCGGTTATAGGCCACGCCACCGCCGGTTCCGCCCAATGTAAAGGCAGGGCGAATGATCGCGGGCAATCCGATTTCATCCAAGGCTTCATTGGCCATGCGAACGCCCGCGTTCAAATCGGCTTTACCTTCGGCATCTTTGGGCGCTGTGATAATCGTGGCTTTGGGATTTTCGATCCCCAGTCGATCCATCGCTTCGCGAAATAATTTACGATCTTCAGCCATTTCAATCGCATCACGCTTCGCGCCGATCATTTCAACGTTGAATTTGTCTAAAACGCCCATTTCCTCTAGCGTCAAAGAAGTGTTCAACGCAGTCTGTCCACCCATCGTGGGCAATAATGCGTCGGGGCGTTCTTTTTCAATAATCTTGGCAACCACATCGGGGGTGATCGGTTCGATATACGTCGCATCCGCCAAACCCGGATCGGTCATAATCGTGGCCGGGTTGGAATTGACCAAAATCACCCGATACCCTTCTTCTCGCAACGCTTTGCAGGCCTGCGCCCCTGAATAGTCAAATTCACAAGCTTGTCCGATAACAATAGGACCGGCTCCGATGATCATGATCGATGAAATATCGGTTCTTTTGGGCATTATAAAACCTTTGATAAAGCGGCGAAACAGCCGCGCGCGGACATGCAAGGCGCGGCAAATTGTTGTGGGTTATAGTGATCACGCTGCAAGGTGCAAGTGCCTAGGCAAAAATACCATTATTTGCGGTATAAGTGTCTGTCCTCTTTGGTAAACTCGTCCTATGAGAGACGTAAGAATGGCAGCGGATGTGACATGAAGATTCGGTTTGACACAGTTGATGCGCAACAACCGCGCAGTTTTGACCACCCGGTCAGGGTGATTTGTGCTGCCTCCCCCTCAGCCCTGCCAAACGCGCTGGCCGCTTTGGATGCCGCGCTTTCAGAGGGGCATTGGATCGCGGGCTATGCCAGCTATGAGATGGGCTATGCGCTTGAGCCGCGCCTCAACGCGGCAATGCCGGAAACGCGGCAATGGCCTTTACTATGTTTCGGCGTTTACAAAGGCCCAACAGCGCGGCCACCCTTCTCAACCACAGCCCACCGGGCAGCGCAGCTTAGCGCCTTTACGCCGCAATGGCGGTTTGACGATTATGAAAAGGCTTTTACCACCGTCCAACGTTATATCGCTGCGGGGGATATTTATCAGGCCAATCTTACCTTCGGGCTAACGGCAGAATTGCAAGGATCGGTTGAGCGTTTGTTTGACGATCTGAGCGCTTACCAGGCGGTAAAACATGGCGCCTTGGTCGAACAAGAGGATGGCCGGGCGATCATATCGCGGTCTCCAGAATTGTTTTTTCGCACAGACGCGTCCGGGCAGATCGAAACCCGCCCGATGAAAGGCACACAGCCGCGCGGCATCACGAAACCTGAAGATCAGAAACGGCTAGACTACCTGCAATCAGACCCGAAAAATCGCGCAGAAAACCTAATGATAGTAGATCTTCTGCGCAATGATATTTCGCGCATTTGCGAAGCAGGGTCGGTAAAAGTGCCCTCGCTTTATCGCGTGGAAACCTATGCCACCGTCCATCAGATGACCTCGCAAGTATTGGGTCAATTGCGCAGAGGCCAAACGCTGTCTGATATTTTCAAAGCGTTGTTTCCCTGTGGCTCTATTACCGGTGCTCCAAAATTGCGGGCGATGCAAATTTTGCGTGATTTAGAGCCAGAGCCGCGTGAAATTTATTGTGGTACGATCGGCTGGGCCGCGCCAGATGGCAGCTCTGAGTTCAATGTTGCGATCCGCAGCCTGATGATCGATAACCAAAGCGTTCAATTAAACGTTGGCGGCGGCGTAGTCTATGACAGCGATGCCGCCTCAGAATATGAGGAAGCTCTGTGGAAAGCCCGCTTCGCAACCGCATTCCAAAAAACTGCCGTTTGATTGAAACCCTGCGGATTGATCCGCAACTCGGAGCGGTTGATATGAAGCGGCATTTAGACCGCATGTGCCTAAGCGCGCAAAAATTAGGGTTTGTATTCCAGCGCGGCTTTATCACCGAAAAAATTCAAGCCATCAAAACCACCAAAGTCTTGCGATGCCGGCTCACTATCGACCAAGCTGGGGCCGTTGAGCTAACGCAGGCGCCGCTTGCCCCCATGCAGCCCGAATGGCAGGTTGCCATAAGTCCGCGGCGGTTAACCTCTTATGATCCCTGGCTGCGCCATAAAACCAGCCAACGCCAGATCTATGATGACGCCCGCGCTGCACTGCCACCCGATATCGATGAAATGATCTTTTTCAACGAAAAAAATCACCTCTGTGAGGGCACGATCACCAATATTTTTCTGCAGCTAAAAACCGGAGAATGGGTGACGCCGCCAATCAGCAGCGGGTGCTTGCCCGGCGTGTTACGGGCCCGCAAACTGGCAAAACGTCAAGTGCGGGCAAAAATAATCACCGCTAAAGATTTGGAAAATTGCCAGTCGTTTTGGCTTGGCAACGCGCTGAGAGGCGAAATCAAGGGCAAACTGCTTCTGGGATGACTTGACATCAGCCCCACAACCCTGTGTATCGGCACAAACATTGATCTTTGCTTGGAAAGGCCAAAGCCATGCACGCCTATCGCAGCCATACATGCGCCGACCTCAATAAATCAAATGTCGGAGAGACCGTGCGTCTTTCAGGCTGGGTGCATCGCGTGCGTGATCATGGTGGATTGCTGTTTATCGATCTGCGCGATCATTATGGCATCACGCAGGTGATGGCGGATCCGGACAGCCCCGTCTTTGCAGAAATTGAAAAACTGCGCAGCGAATGGTGTATCCGCATTGATGGCAATGTCATGCTGCGCGATGAAAGCCTGATCAACGCCAAAATCCCCACGGGTGAGGTTGAGGTATTTATTCGCGATCTGGAAGTTTTGGGGCAAGCTGAAGAGCTGCCGCTTATGGTCTTTGGCGAGCAAGACTATCCTGAAGAAACGCGCTTGCGCTACCGCTATTTGGATCTGCGCCGCCAAAAGTTGCAAGACAATATGAAGCTGCGCTCAGACGTCGTGGCCAGCATCCGACGCAAAATGTGGGAGCGTAATTTCCGCGAATATCAAACCCCGATCATCACAGCCTCAAGCCCGGAAGGCGCGCGCGATTTTCTGGTGCCAAGCCGGCTGCATCCGGGCAAGTTCTATGCATTGCCGCAGGCGCCTCAACAGTTCAAACAGCTGATCATGGTTTCGGGCTTTGACAAATATTTTCAAATTGCCCCCTGCTTTCGCGATGAAGATCCGCGCGCGGATCGCTCGCCAACTGATTTTTATCAGCTTGATCTTGAGATGTCATTTGTCACGCAACAGGATGTGTTCGACACGATTCAACCCGTTTTACGTTCGGTTTTTGAAGATTTTGGCGGCGGGCGGACAGTCGATACCGAGTGGCCGCAAATCTCCTATCGCGATGCGGCGCTTTGGTACGGCTCGGATAAGCCAGATCTGCGCAACCCGATCAAAATGCAGCGCGTTTCTGATCATTTTCGCGGGTCGGGCTTTGCAATTTTTGCAAAATTATTGGAACAAGAGGGCACCGAAATTCGCGCCATCCCCGCGCCCGGGGGCGGCAGCCGTAAGTTTTGCGACCGGATGAACGCGTTTGCGCAAAAAGAAGGCTTGCCCGGTATGGGCTATATTTTCTGGCGCAGCGGCGAAAACGGCATGGAAGCGGCGGGGCCTTTGGCCAAAAATATCGGGCCAGAGCGCACAGAAGCGATCCGGCAGCAGCTTGGCCTGGACGTGGGAGATGCTGCGTTTTTCTTGGGCGGGAAACCCAAAACCTTCGAGGCCGTTGCAGGCCGCGCCCGCAACGTGATTGGCGAAGAGCTTAATCTAACCGATGAAAATCGCTTTGCCTTCGCTTGGATTGTAGATTTTCCAATTTATGAACAAGATGCAGAAACCGGTAAAATCGATTTTGAACATAATCCGTTTTCGATGCCGCAAGGCGGTATGGAGGCGCTTGAGGGTGATCCTCTTGCGGTTTTGGGCTACCAATATGATCTATCTTGCAACGGCTATGAATTGGTGTCTGGCGCGATCCGCAACCACAAACCCGAAATCATGTTCAAAGCCTTTGAAATCGCCGGCTATGATGAAAGCGAAGTGCGCAAAAGATTTGGCGGCATGGTCAACGCGTTTCAATTTGGCGCACCGCCGCATGGTGGATGCGCCGCCGGGATTGATCGTATCGTGATGCTGCTGGCCGATGAGGCAAATATCCGCGAAGTGATCATGTTCCCCATGAACCAACGCGCCGAGGATCTTATGATGGACGCGCCAAGTCAGCCGATGGCAGATCAATTGATGGAGCTGAACCTGCGGGTCATCCCGCAAGACTAAAGCGGCAGAAGCCTCCTCAAGGTGCAGCGCGCGATTTTACCCCGCATGGATTACAAAATTGCGATCTGGCCAATGCGGTGTTCAATTTTCGCGCAGAGCTGATCAATATCGCCGGTTTTTATGGCCTCTTGCATATAATCATCGCCACTGGCCGCGCACACCCCCGCCAAAAAACTGCGAATAAAGCCTTCTTCCTTGGCGGAGGGATAATCTTTCAAACTGATCAGCGCCTGCACCAAATCATCGCGAAACGTAATCAAATCAGGTAGGACCGGCGCATCTTGCAAAACAATCGGGCCTTTGGGTTTCTGTTCGACGGGCAAAAGCTGCAAAATCGTTGATTGAAAGCAAGAGAGGTTTTCAAAAGGTTTTGCAAGAAATCCATCCGCGCCCGCTTTCAAGCTTTGATGATGCATCAAATCATCCCCGCTGGTGCCCAAAATCACAGAAATGCGCGGAGATGCGCCCGCCAATTCTGATATCAACTGAAGGCCGGACCCATCCGGCAAACCAACGTCGATAATGACGATTGTGGGGAAGTAAACGTTCAAATGCCGGCGCGCCGCCGCCAAACTATCCGCGCGGCGCAATCGGGCACCGCTGTGCAAACACATCAAACGCGCCGCTTCACAGATAAAACGGCTATCTTCGACAATCAGAACTGTTTTTCCGATCAAGGGCCGGGTGTTGCGCCCCATTGGCGTCAGCTCTACCAGATCCAATGAATTCATGCGCGCCTCCTGCGATTCTGAAACCATCCTGCCTCAGGGTGGCTAATAAGCGGTTAATTCAAGCCAGATCGCGCGAGCAGCTCTTGCACCGCCGCCACTCTCAGCGCATAAGGTTGCGCAACCGATAGGAGAGCTCAGATGATCGGACGCCTCAATCATGTGGCCATCGCCGTCCCCGACTTAGAACGCGCTGCAGAGCAATATCGCAGCACCTTGGGGGCTGAGGTTGGACCCGCCCAAGATGAGCCTGAGCATGGCGTCACTGTGGTATTTATCACGCTGCCGAACACCAAGATTGAACTGCTTTATCCTTTGGG
>Ga0233451_10003728_pt1 | contig 13079 bp, 13 predicted proteins | sample 011ome_29_FD_183052 | JGI IMG/M metagenome (GOLD analysis project Ga0233451, IMG submission 183052) | Coastal salt marsh microbial communities from the Groves Creek Marsh, Skidaway Island, Georgia - 011504CT (spades assembly) | ecosystem: Environmental > Aquatic > Marine > Intertidal zone >...
AAGTTCTTTTTTCATATTAATTTAACTCCACATTAAGTGCTAATGATTTAATTTCTTTAACTAAAACGTTAAATGACTCTGGAATACCAGATTCAAAATTCTCTTCACCCTTAACTATAGTTTCATAGACCTTAACTCTTCCAGCAACGTCATCAGATTTTACAGTTAAAATTTCTTGTAATGTATAAGATGCGCCATAGGCCTCTAATGCCCACACTTCCATCTCTCCAAATCTCTGACCACCCAGTTGTGCTTTTCCTCCAAGTGGCTGTTGCGTAACCAAACTATAAGGTCCAGTTGATCTAGCATGAATTTTATCTTCTACAAGATGGTGTAATTTCAGCATATAAATTATTCCAACTGTTACAGGCCTATCAAATTTTTCCCCTGTTCTTCCATCCCATAAATAAGTTTGACCAGAAGATGGTAATTTAGCAAGCTCTAACATTTCTGTTACATTTTTTTCTTTTGCACCATCGAAAACTGGCGTTGATATTGCTATTCCATTTTGAAGATTTTCGCATAAATCTCTGAATTCTGATTTAGTTAATTTATCAACTGTTTCTTTAAAAATTTCTTCTCCATAAACAGATTTTAAAAAACTAGCTATTTTTTCAGTTTTTTCTAATTTCTTAGCATTTTCATTAACCAGCCTTTTAACTTCTTCACCAAATTCTTTACAAGCCCAACCCAAGTGTGTTTCTAAAATTTGACCTACGTTCATACGACTTGGAACTCCTAATGGATTTAAAACTATATCAACTGGTCTACCATCTTCTCTATATGGCATATCTTCAACAGGAACAATTTTACTAACAACACCTTTATTACCATGTCTTCCAGACATTTTATCACCAGGACGTAATCTTCTCTTAATTGCAACAAAAACTTTAACCATTTTCATTACACTTGGTAATAAATCATCACCACTTCGAATTTTCAAAACCTTATCCTCAAATCTTTCAGTAATATCTTGTTTAGCTTTGTTGTATTGATCTTTTAACTGGGCTAGAGTTGCTTCATCATTTACATTGCCAACTGTTATTTTGAATACATCATTAATGTTTAGTTTATTAATTGCTTCAAAATCTAATTTTGTGCCTTCATCTAAATCTTTAACTTTTTTAGCTAATGATGAGCCAGATAAAAATTGCGAAGCTCTTTGTTTAATACTTCTCTCTAAAATTTCTTCCTCAACTATCTTATCCTGTTGAACTTCCTCAATTTCAGCTCTTTCAATAGTTATTGATCTTTCATCTTTTTCAATTCCATGTCTATTAAATACTCTAACATCAACGACCGTTCCACTACTTCCTCTGGACATTCTTAATGATGTATCAGTAACATCAATTGCTTTTTCACCAAAAATTGATCTTAATAATTTTTCTTCAGGGCCCGATGCTGAGTCACCTTTCGGTGTAACTTTTCCAACTAAAATATCACCTGCATTAACTTCTGCTCCAATGTAAACAACTCCAGATTCATCTAAGTTTTTTAGAGCTTCTTCGTTTACATTTGGAATATCTCTAGTGATTTCTTCTTCACCAAGTTTTGTATCTCTAGCCATAACTTCATACTCTACGATATGAACAGAGGTAAACACATCATCTGTTACACATCTTTCTGAAATTAAAATAGAGTCCTCAAAATTGTAACCTTGCCATGGCATAAATGCTACAGTCACATTTTTACCTAAAGCTAACTCACCTAACTTTGTAGATGGACCATCTGCAATGATATCTCCTGACTTAACTTTATCACCTACTCTAACTAAAGGTTTTTGGTTAATACATGTATTTTGATTTGATCTTTTAAATTTTTGAAGATTGTAAATATCAACACCTGATTTTGTAAAATCAGTTTCTTCAGTAACTTTTATTACAATTCTTTTACCATCAATTTTATCAACAATTCCATCTCTTTTTGCTACGATAGTAACACCTGAATCTAAAGCTACATCACTTTCAATTCCAGTACCAACTAGAGGCGCTTCAGGCTTTAATAATGGCACAGCTTGTCTCATCATGTTTGATCCCATCAATGCTCTGTTTGCATCATCATTTTCCAAAAAAGGAATTAATGAAGCAGCAACTGAAACTAATTGTTTTGGCGATACGTCTATGTAATCAATTGTTTCTGGTTTAGCTAAAAGGAAATTTAAATTTTGTCTGCATGAAACCAATTCTTCAACAATTTTTCCATTCTTATCAAGCTTAGTATTTGCTTGTGCAATTGTATATTTAGTTTCTTCCATTGCAGAAAGATATTCTATATTCTCTTGCACCACTCCATTTTTTACTTTTTTGTAAGGACTTTCAATAAAACCATATTTATTAATTTTAGCATAAGTAGATAAACTGTTGATCAATCCAATATTTGGGCCTTCTGGAGTTTCGATCGGACAAATTCTTCCGTAGTGAGTTGGATGGACGTCACGAACTTCAAACCCAGCTCTTTCTCTGGTCAATCCTCCTGGTCCTAAAGCAGAAACTCTTCGCTTGTGAGTAATTTCTGACAATGGATTAGTTTGATCCATAAATTGCGATAGTTGAGAACTAGCAAAAAAATCTTTTAGAGAAACAGTCAAAGGTTTCGCATTAATTAAATCTTGAGGCATTGCTGACTCTACATCTAGAGTAGTCATTTTTTCTTTAATAGCTCTTTCCATTCGGTAAACGCCAATACGAGCTTGGTTTTCTACTAGCTCACCAACTGATCTAACTCTTCTATTACCTAAATGATCAATATCATCTACCTCATCTTTACCATCACGTAGATCTAACATCTTGTGAATAATAGCAATTATGTCATCATTTCTTAAAATTGTAATTTTATCAGAACATTCAAGATTTAATCTTGAGTTCATTTTAACTCTTCCTACATCAGATAAATCATATCTATCAGAGCTAAAGAACAAATTATTGAAAATTTGAGTAGCTATTTCAATTGTTGGAGGCTCACCTGGTCTCAACATTTTATAGACTTCTGTTATTGCCTCATTTTTATCTTCATTTTTATCATTTAAAATTGTTGTTAAAAGATAAGGACCTTTATTAATTGAATTTGTAATTGAAATTTTTAGGGTATTAATATTTGCATCTAAAATCTGTTGGATAATAGTATCATTTAACTCTGTTCCAATTTTAAACACACCGTCTTCTTCTTCATTAATTTTAACATCTCTATGTAAGTATTTTCCATATAATGAGTCTCTTGTTACAAGTATCTCTTTTAATCCATCGTTAGCTAGTTTTTTAGCATTTAAATAGTTAATTTTATCACCTAATTTAACAACTACTTCACCTGTTTTAGCATCAATTACTTCCTCTGAAAAATTTTTAGCTTTATAATTTTCTGGGTTAAATTTCGTCTTCCATTTATTAGTTTTTGGATCAAAAGTATAATCCTCACTCTCATAAAACTCATCTGCAATTTCAGCTTTTGTAAAACCTAATGCTAATAATAAAGTTGAAGCTAGAATTTTTTTCTTTCTATCAATTTTAAAGTATAAAAAATCTTTTACATCAAATTCAAAGTCTAACCATGAACCTCTATTTGGTATCACTCTACAATTAAATAATAATTTTCCACTTGCGTGAGTTTTTCCTTTATCATGATCAAAAAATACACCAGGACTTCTGTGCATTTGGTTAACGACTACTCTTTGAACACCATTGGTAATGAAAGTTCCACTATTAGTCATCATAGGAACTTCACCCATGTAAACTTCTTGTTCTTTTGCAGATAAAATATCTTTTGTATTATTTTCTTGATCTATTTCATAAACAACCAACCTAAGGGTGCACTTAAGAGCAGATGAATAAGTTAATCCTCTAGTAATACATTCTTCTACATCAAATTTAGGTTTTTCTAATCGGTAAGAAACATATTCCAAAGTCGCTTTATCATTTAAATCTTCAATTGGAAAAATACTTTTAAAAACTCTATCAAAACCTTTGGTTAAATCGCCAGCATCTGCATTAAATTCAGTTAACTCTTTATAAGAGTTTTTTTGAACTTCGATTAAATTTGGAATAGATAAACTTTCTTTAAGTTTACCAAAACTTTTTCTTATGTTTTTTTTTTCAGTAAAAGATAATTGCATTTATGTTTATTAATACTGATTAATAAAATTAATCAGTATTCGAATTCTTTCTTATTAATTTATTTAAGTTCTACTTTAGCGCCTGCAGCTTCTAACTTAGCTTTAATTTCTTCAGCTTCTTTTTTATTTACACCCGATTTAACTTCTTTAGGTGCACCCTCAACTAAATCTTTTGCTTCTTTAAGACCTAGTGATGTAGCTGCTCTTACTTCTTTAATAACATTAATTTTTTTATCACCAGCAGAAACCAGCATGATAGTAAATTCATCTTTTTCTTCTGCTGCTGCTGCACCCCCTGCTGCTGCTGGAGCTGCTGCTGCCATAGGAGTTACACCCCATTTTTCTTCTAATTGTTTTGAAAGCTCTGCTGCTTCTGCAACTGTCAAGCTTGATAAATCTTCAATAATTTTATTTAGGTCTGGCATATGTTTTACTCTTTAGGTTGTGTTTCAGAATTTTCTGGGGACAAACTACTCATTTTTTCCGAACGTGCAAGTAAAATACTTATTAATTTTCCTGCTGAAGCACTTAATATTCCCACTATATTTGCTCTAGCTTCATCTAATGTTGGTAAATTAGCTACATTTTGGACTCCGGCCTGGTCTAAGACCTCATTGTCCATAATTCCGCCAATTAATTTTAGATTTTCGTTGTCTTTAGCAAATTTTGATAAAATTCTGGCAGACATTATAGCATCTTCTCCAAATGCTACGGCTGTTGGACCAGTAAATAAGTTAGATAAATCTTTACACTTAGTTTTTTCTAAGGCTAGTTTGGTAATTCTATTTTTTGTAATTCTGAAAATAATTCCATGCTCTCTCATTTGAGCTCTTAGTTCATCTAATTGTGTCATCGTTAAACCTTGGTAATGGGTTACCATTACAGCTTTACTGTTCTCAAATTTTTCTGTCATCTCAGTAATATAATTTTTCTTTTGCTCTTTATTCATCATAACAGTTAAATATTTTTTCCAAGTTTAAGTTTATATGAAACACCCATAGTAGATGTTATAAATACAGCTTTAATTAAATCACCTTTTAAAGTGTTGTTTGATTTTTCTTTTTCTAATGCATCTAAAACAGCATTATAATTTTTTATTAATTGATCATCATTAAAAGATTTCTTACCTATACTAACACCAATATTACCATCTTTATCATTTCTTATTTCTGCTTGTCCAGACTTTGCATCAGAAATTGCTGTTTTAAGATCATCAGTTACTGAGCCTAATTTTGGATTAGGCATTAAACCTTTTGGTCCTAATACTTTTCCAAGTTTAGAAAGTTTAATCATCATAGATGGTGTGCAAATTAATTTTTCAAAGTCCATTTCTCCACCTTTAATTTTTTCAATAAATTCATCTCCACCAACAATATCTGCTCCAGCATTTTTAGCTTCATCAGCTTTTGTTTCTTCACAAACAACAGCGACTTTTACTTTTTTTCCTGTTCCTCCTGGAAGATTAACTACTGTTCTAATATTCACTTCACTTTTCTTTTGCTTATTGTTGATTTGAAAACTTAAATCTACAGACTCATCAAATTTTGTAGTGCAATTTTTTTTAATTTCAGGAATTAATTTCTCTATAGCTTCAGCAGGTAGATCTGAAGTTTTTTCTGGTAACTTTTTAAATCTTTTTGATGACATTAATCTTTTACCTCTATACCCATCGATCTTGCAGATCCTGAAATAATTTTTACTGCTTGATCCAAATCTAAAGCATTTAGATCTGCCATTTTTTGATTTGCAATTTCTTCAACTTGTTTTCTTGTAATAGATGCAACAATATTTCGTCCTGGCTCTTTTGAACCACCTTTAAGTTTTGCTGCTTCTTTTATAAAATACGATGCTGGTGGTGATTTAATTTTAAAATCAAATTTCTTATCTTTATAAACTGTAATTTCTACTGGTACAGGTTTTCCAGCTAGCGATTTTGTTTTATCGTTAAAAGCTTTACAAAATTCCATGATATTAACTCCACGTTGACCAAGAGCTGGTCCTACTGGAGGAGCCGGATTAGCTTGACCACCATTAATTTGTAATTTTATAAATCCACTAATTTCTTTTTTTGCCGCCATTAACTTACTTTCTCTACTTGGTTATATTCTAAATCCACAGGTGTTGGACGACCAAATATAGAAACTGAGACCTTAAGTCTAGACTTTTCTTCATCTATATCTTCAACCATTCCACTGAACGAAGCGAATGGTCCGTCAACAACCTGAACTTTTTCTCCAATGCTGTACTCTATACCAGATTTTGGCTGAGCCACACCATCTTTAATTTGACCTAATATTTTTTCAATTTCTTTATCAGAAACAGGTACTGGCATCCCTTTAGTGCCTAAAAAACCACTTACTCTCTTTATATTCTTTATCATGTGGTAAATATTATTATCCATCTCACTTTTAATTAATACATAACCTGGAAAATATTTTTTCTTTCTTTGTATTCTTTTTCCTCTTTTAACTTCAGTTACATCGTGAGTTGGAACAACTATTTCTTCAAATTTTTCTGAAATCTTGGCTTTTTCTGCTTCTTCTTTGATTAGTCCAGCAACCTTATTCTCAAAACTTGAATGTGACTGCACTATGTACCAATTTTTCATCTAAATACTTACCTTTAATAGTAATTCTAAAAAGAATTTTAAAACCTGATCAAGTAGTAAAAAGAACAATGACATAACTACTGCCATTGCAAAGACCATCAAGGCTCCTTGCATTGTTTCTTTTCCAGTTGGCCAAGAAACTTTAAAAGCCTCTTGTTTTACTTCCTGTATAAATTTAATCGGGTTTTTCATAGTTTTATTTAACTCTAATTGGCAGGAGCGGAGGGACTCGAACCCTCAGCCTCCGGTTTTGGAGACCGGCGCTCTACCAATTGAGCTACACTCCTATATAGAGCTTACTCTATAATTTTAGTTACTACTCCTGCTCCTACAGTTCTGCCACCTTCTCTAATCGCGAAGTTAAGTTTTTCTGACATCGCAATTGGAGTGATTAGCTTAACTATAAACTTAGCATCATCACCAGGCATAACCATCTCTGTACCAGCTGGTAATTCTACTTCACCAGTAACATCTGTTGTTCTAAAATAAAACTGAGGTCTATACTTAGTAAAGAAAGGAGTATGTCTTCCACCTTCTTCTTTTTTCAATACATAAGCTTGAGCTTCAAATTTAGTATGTGGTGTAATTGAACCAGGCTTACAAAGAACTTGACCTCTTTCTACGTCGGTTCTTTCAACACCTCTTAAAAGCACACCAATATTATCTCCCGCTTCACCTGAGTCTAAAAGTTTTCTAAACATTTCAACACCAGTACATACTGATTTTTTTGTATCTCTTATTCCAACGATTTCAATTTCTTCACCAGTTTTAATTATACCAGACTCTACTCTTCCAGTTACAACTGTTCCTCTTCCAGAAATTGAGAATACATCTTCAACTGGCATCAAGAAATCTTTATCTTTTGGTCTGTCAGGTTGTGGAATAAATTCATCAACACTCTTCATTAATTCAATAATTGAATTTTTTCCAATTTCATCATCTCTACCTTCTACGGCTGCTAATGCTGAGCCTTTAGTGATAGGAGTTTTATCTCCTGGAAATTTATAAGATGTTAATAATTCTCTAATTTCCTCTTCAACAAGTTCGATCATTTCTTTATCATCAACTTGGTCTACTTTATTTAAGTAAACAACAATAGCTGGCACACCAACTTGTCTTGCTAATAGTATGTGTTCTCTAGTTTGAGGCATAGGACCATCAGCTGCATTAACAACTAAGATTGCTCCATCCATTTGAGCAGCACCAGTAATCATGTTCTTCACATAGTCAGCGTGACCTGGACAGTCTACGTGAGCGTAATGTCTATTTGCAGTTTCATACTCAACGTGAGCAGTTGAAATTGTAATTCCTCTTTCTTTTTCTTCAGGAGCTTTATCGATTTGGTCATAAGCTGTAAACGTTGCTCCGCCTGATTCTGCTAAAACTTTTGTGATCGCTGCAGTTAAAGTTGTTTTACCATGATCCACGTGACCAATAGTACCGATGTTACAATGCGGTTTGTTTCTTACAAATTTTTCTTTTGACATTACTTTTTTACCTCAGTTTTTATTTTTATTTATAATTTTAATTTTCTTGGAGCGGGTAAAGGGAATCGAACCCTTACATCCAGCTTGGAAGGCTAGCGTTCTACCATTGAACTACACCCGCACAACCCCAAGAGTAACACTCCATATCACCTAAAGTTCTATTGAATGGTGGAGGGGGAAAGATTCGAACTTTCGAAGACCGAAGTCAACGGGTTTACAGCCCGCCCCATTTGACCGCTCTGGAACCCCTCCTATTTGGGGAAGTGTCCCCTGCTCAATAAAGCTTCAAACAACATGCGTTTTATATATTTTATTTACTCAATTGCAACACGAGATTTAATAAGAAAATATCTAAAAAAACGTGTAAAACTTAGATAATTTTATGAATAAATCATCTTTTTTTATAGTTGGTCAACATGCTGTGATTGAGGCCTTAAAAAATCCTAATCGAAAGGTTTTAAGAGTTTTTTTAACTGAAGAAAGTAAAAAAAATATTCACAGAAAAAGTCCAAAAAAAAATTTACTTGAAGATGTTAAAGTTTATTACAAAACTAAAAAAGAACTAGACAAATACACCACTAAAGAAAATTTATTGCATCAAGGTTGCGTTGCTGAAGTAGAGCATCTTGATAAGCCGGTATTAAAAGAATTTATAAAAGGAAAAAGTAATTTAACACTAGCTTGCTTAGATGAGGTAACTGATCCAAGAAATATAGGTTCTCTAATCAGAAGTGCAGCTTCATTTAATATAGATGGAATAATTGTAAAAGATAGACATTTTCCAGATGAAAGTAAATTGATGTACAAAGCTGCAAGCGGCAGTATGGAGCATATCAATATTTTTGAAGTTTCTAATATTAATTCAACTTTAAAAAACTTAAGAGAAAAAAACTTTTGGGTTTATGGGTTTGATAGTGAAGGTGAAAAATCATTTACAGAAGTTGAATGGAAGGGAAACAATGTTCTTTTATTTGGTTCTGAAGGATTTGGGATGAGAGAGCATACTTCTAAATATACTGATTTCCTTGTAAGAATAGACATCAGTCCAAAGATTGAAAGTTTAAATATCTCAAATAGTGCAGCTATTGTCTTCCATCATCTTAGTTACATTAAAAAAAGAGTTGATTAATTTCAAAATAATTAATACTTATTGCGCATGCCCTTGTAGCTCAGCTGGTAGAGCAATTGATTTGTAATCAATAGGTCCGCGGTTCGAATCCGTGCGGGGGCACCATCATTAAATATCATTCACTACTTTTACTTCAGAGTTCAATTTATCTCTCCACATCACAATGCATAAACATTTTTCATTAAGTGTAGTTAATGAATGGGGTTGATAACTTTTGTGAAATCTACTTTTTAATTTATCTAAAATTTCAGATTTATCACCTTTGCTTTCAAATTTTGCACTACCAGATATTACAAAATATAATTCCTCAGCTTCATGATTGTGCCATGTGTAGTAAGTATCCTTATCAAAAAAAATTACATATAAACTCATATCATTAGTTAAAAAATGGCCTGTTGGTCCAAATAATTCAAAATATGCAAATTTATCTAAAAAGCTTTGACCGACATCTTTCTCTTCATAATTTTGTCTCCAATTAGCATAAGGTAAGATTTTTTTAATCAATTTATGTATTGATTTAATCGAATTATCATCAACCTCCCAATTATCTAAAATGTTTACAGACTGAAATTTTTTATTTGGTATATTATTATAAGTAAGTTTTTCAGGTAGTTTTACAAACTCACTAAGGTTTTTATTTTGAGACCAAAGTAAAAACATCTCTTTTTTTAAATTATCAAATAATTCTTTTGCATCCATTATTTTCAAACATAATAAATACTAATTTAATTTCAAACTATTTGCACAAAATTCTGAAGCAAAATTATAAGCTTTGAGTTGGGTATCTTCATCTTTTTTTGATAATTCATCCATCTCCTTATCACTAAATTTATCACTTAAAGCTTTAACTGTGCACGAACAATATTCATTAGCTTTTTCTGCTCCAAGATATTGTTTTGATGTAGGATAGCAACCTCTATACAATTTTTTTTGATAATCTTCAGACATTGAAAAAAGATTATTTAAAAATAATAAATTCAATAAAAATGCTAATAAAAAATATTTCAATGTTTTATGAAGTTTCTTTTCTTAATTGTTCAATTTTAATTTTTTTTTGCAAACTCCTATTTTTATCATAAAGAAGATTAAATTTTATTTTATTATTAATTTTAATCGAAATTGTTTTAGCATTTCTAACTTCCAAATTATCAGCAACAGCACTTATGGGTCTTTTGTTGGGATTCAAATTATTAATTACTATTCTTAATTTATCACTAACTATCTTACCTTTCCATCTTCTAGGTCTAAAAGGACTAATGGGAGCAATAGATAATTGTTTTGAGTTCAAGCTTAATATTGGACCATGTACTGAAAGATTGTAAGCTGTACTTCCTGCAGGTGTAGAAACCAAAACTCCGTCTGAAACAAGCTTTTTAATTATTATTTTTGAGCCATGTTTAATTGATAATGTTGCAGCTTGTCTACTTTGTCTTAATATTGAAACTTCATTAATGGCTAAAGATTTTTTTGTTTGATTAAATTTATTTTTTACAATCATTTCAAGTGGTGAAATTGTAATCAAATTTGGCTTAGATAAATTTTTAATAATATTTTTGGGTGAAAATTTATTCATTAAAAAACCATAATTTCCAGAATTAATTCCATAAAAAGATTTTTTAGAATTTTTATTCTTTTTTAAAGTTTGTAGCATGAAGCCATCTCCGCCAATTACTATAAGTAGATTTGGGTTTTTAAAATTATATTGATTAATTTTTTTTATAAGTTGATTTTTTATTATTATAGATTTTTTATTTTTATCGAAAATTATTTGAGGGCTACTCATTGATGGTGCCCTCGGCCAGACTCGAACTGGCACTCCGCAAGCGGCAAGGATTTTAAGTCCTTTGTGTCTACCAATTTCACCACGAGGGCATTAATGAATTTCATGAGTATTTATGCTAATATTTATAATTGAACAAGACTAATAAGTAAATTTTTTTTGCTTATTATTCTAAATTATATTGATAGTTTCGAGCTTCAATTACTTCACTTGGAAGACTGAGTTCAACATCTTCAATTTTTATTACTTGGTCTTTACTTATATTTCTTTTTACAATTGCATTATCAGTTAATCCAAGCGGTAGAATTTTTTCTGTTTTAGATTTTTCAGATGTAATCAATCTACCCCTAGCACAAAAACCTCCTTCACCATCAAGTTTTTCTCCAATTTTAAGATCTTTTTTTGCATAACTAGCAACATCTGCATTGTAGTGTTTAGTAAAACCTGTGGCTTTATTATCTAAAGCTATAGAATAAATTGATTGAGCAAGTTCTAGACCTATGTAATGATACGGTCTCCATATTGCAGAATAATTACCTGACTCATCAGTTACCATTCCGTAATCTTTAAAACAGTTTTTTACATATTGATTTTCTGCTTTAATAACAACATAAACTCCCCATCTCAAATCATTAGGAATATCTTTTTTATTTTCGTCTATGCTGGAAATAACTTCTACTTGTCCCTCATAATCAATTAGCCCACCAACAGACTTTGGGATAAGTTTTTTTGCAATGTCATAAACACCAACTGGCGGAAAAGTTAATCCATGATTAGGACATTTTAAATTTGCAGCATTACTTACAGCACACATTTCAATAGCAGATTTATCTCCACACAAAAAACTATTAAACATTTTAGGGTTCATACCAGATTCTATTTCAGCCCTTTCTTTGGTTAGACCATAGTGACCCCAGACAGTATCAGGTGTTGAATACTCAAAAGTTGGATGATATTTTGTTCCTTTACCTGCGCACACAACTGAAAATCCATTTAATCTTGCCCACTCAACTTGCTCTAGTATTAATGAAGGTTGATCTCCATAAGCCATTGAACAAATGACATTATTTTCTTTTGCTAAATCCGATAGATATTTGCCACAAGTTACATCTGCTTCAACATTTACAAGAATAATATGTTTTTTATTCTTTATAATCTTAACTGCATGAACTGTTCCAACAATTGGATTACCAGTGGCTTCAATAAATATTTCAATATCTCTATCTAAAACACTATCTAAATTATTTGAAAAATTGATCTCATTAATAGTTTTTTCATCTAATCCACTTTTTCTACAATTCTCTTTGGCTTGATCAATTTTGACATCAATAATGCTATCAATTTTAATTTTTTTTAATTGGTTATATTGAGCTAAAAACATACTTACAAATTTTCCACACCCAATGAATGCAACTCTGATATCTTTTCTGTGATCTTCTAGTTTAGTGTTTAAATACATAAATTGATTAAATAATTTTTAAAATCCTATTTAAATGGTGATTAGTGCTTTTTTTAAATATTTAAAATCTAATCCACAGTCTTTATAACCTCTTTTGACAACATTCAAATATCTCTCTGTAGGATATCTAAATGGAGATTTATTTACCATGGTATAAGTCATCACTTTCTTTCCATAATAATAAAAATAATGTTTTGTATATAAATGAGGATAATCTTCGTAAACATCTAACTTTTTTTCATCACTCTTAGAAATTTCAAACAAAGCTCCAGGTACTATAGAATTTTTTTTAGGTTCTATATCTGCAGCTCTATATTTGCTTCTAAATGTTAATTTAAAATCTGCTAATTTAATTTTTTTTAAAAAGACACTGTCCTTACATCGTCTTTTCATTTGAAAAAGGTGGAGATTACTACCGTAAGCAAAATACAACATTTAACGATCAACTATTTCAATACTTTTTTCATTAACAAATTTTAAAATTTGAGAATTACAACTGTCAATTTTTGAT
>Ga0233451_10003729_pt1 | contig 13079 bp, 13 predicted proteins | sample 011ome_29_FD_183052 | JGI IMG/M metagenome (GOLD analysis project Ga0233451, IMG submission 183052) | Coastal salt marsh microbial communities from the Groves Creek Marsh, Skidaway Island, Georgia - 011504CT (spades assembly) | ecosystem: Environmental > Aquatic > Marine > Intertidal zone >...
AAGCGTGAACGCCTCAGGTAATATCCAACAGACCGTGCAGTCATTCTCATTTGGTCACGTTCGCGTGAAATGACCGGTCACGTTCCGTGAAATACGCATCAAGCTGTTCATGTTGGCAAACGAACGCTCGTTGGCTCCCCTTTCTACTCCTCTGACTCTCAGATGCGGCGCGATACGCAGCCGATCCCCAATCTGCCAAATGGCGATGTCGGGATAAAGCATCTTGTAGAGCAGCACCCAGTATTCAGTCTCCAGTGTTCGCAGCTGGTATCGCTTGGTATGCAACTTGAGGGGTGCGGTACTGGTACCCGCCAGATCAAGCGCCCGTCCTGCGTGTTCTTCGGCAAGTAGCCGCTTGATTTGCTTGAGGATGGTTTCTTTGCGAATGCTCAAGGGTATCTCAAGCAGCAAAGCGCCTTCCCGAAAGGGATGTTTGTCCAGGCTGTCCAGTTCTAGGCGTTGCACCTTGGCTGGGCGTTTGGCTTCGGCAAATAAATAACGCCCAGTCTCACGCCACCAAATACGGAATGGGGCATCTAAATCCCCAATCCGCTGGAAGGCCTCGGCAACTTGAGGGTTTGTCGGCAAATGCCCTGAACGCTTGGCGAACCAGAACATAGGACTTAGACGCATAAAGCGCCACCACCAGTAATAGACGGATGCCCTAGCGTCCTCTGCCTCAATTTCGTCAGAAGCACGGGTAAAGCCATGCAAGCCTTTGTAGAAGGGGCGGTCGGGGTTTCTCACGGCTTAACTATAACAGTCTTTACATAAATTACACACATTCTGTTATATCCGGACACTTCAGTCATCGGGAGGCAATTCCGCTAACCGACAACTTAAACGAAAGTGAGACTGAAAATGTTTGAAACTACTCTTAAAGATGTCATCAATGTTGAAGCTGTTGTCGTTCAAAACGACGATTTGACTCTAAAAGCGGCCTCGGCCAATCCTGCAGGGAATTTCCTCGTACAACTGGAAAGTCGCCGCGTAGCTTGGGAAGCTGGTGCGTATCGCAAAAGCAATCAAGAACTTTATGCCCTCTTGGCAGATTGCTTGCAGTATTCCAGCCCTCTGATGACTTCTGAAGCCAATAAGGCGCGTAAGGACATCCTGGAAAAGTTTTACAAAGAACGGGGCTATCGTCTGAAATCCGACACGCCTGTAGCTACTTTGGTGGTGCGTGCAGTCTTTGGCAATACCGATCGTCGCCGTATCAGCACTTATTCGCTGGTCGTGCGGAAGGCGAAGAAGGACGGTGTTCTACCTAATCAGCTGGCGCAGTGGATTGAAGACAACGGTGGCATTCAGGAGATCAAGATGGGGCACAGTGGAACTTATGTGTCGCCGACGCAAAAGGCTGAAATTGCCAAAGGCCATGTTGCTGACTTAAAGACGCTGGCCGTTGTGAAGTCTGAAGAGCTCTCGCAGCAAGCTGATCCTGAACATATGGGTGAAGACTGCGTACTGCTAGCAACACAGCAGGCTGATGGATCGTTCATCGTCAAAGCTCTTTTGCGCGGCACGAGCATCAAAGCGGCATATGAAGCGCTTTATACAGCGACGAAGGATAACTTTGCAAAAGCCGCAGCAGAAAAGGTCGCTGCAAACGACGCACAAGGCAAGGTAGCTGAGGCTGCTTAAACAAGGAAGGTGGGCGGTGAAATACCGCCCAGTCACTCTCACAGTAAGGAAAAAATCATGTTTGACGAAAATAAGTATCGCCCAAAAACTGTATCAGAGATCATCTATGGCAACAGCGAATCAAAGACGACAATACAAGATGTGGCTAGTGGGGTTTACCCGATCCCGTTCTTCACAAAAAACGGCATCCTGTTCTATGGAGTATGGGGAACTGGTAAGACAACCCTGGCAAAGATGATGCCGGATGCCATTGAGACTGCCAAAACTGGAGAAGGGCTTGTTATGCCTGAAACCTTCATCGCCTGTCAGCAAGGGCTCAATGGTCCGCAGGTAATGACGATGATTGATAAACAACTCAATGTTTCATCCCTGAATGCCAGCGGGTATCACTACTTTGTCTTAGATGAGGTAGATAATCTGACAGCTCAGGCACAACAGAGTCTGAAGTCAGCTATGAATACGACGCGAGGTATCTTCATCCTAACGACAAACCATATCTCCAAGCTGGACAAGGGGTTTATGGATCGTTGCATTCCGATTGAGATGAATGCTGCTTCGTTGGGAGATCTTTTGTTATTGGGTAATCGGATTGCGGCCGATCTGGAGCCACATTTGGATACTGGAGAGATCATTCGGGCTGCACAAGGATGTAATGGCTCAATCCGAAAACTGGCCAGCAACATATTGTTTGAAGTGATGCGAAAACGAAAAGCCTTAGCTTTGCAGGCAGCTACTGATAAAGTGATCGAAGCTGCATAGCAGGAAAAAGCCCACCGTTAAGGAGGGCTTTTTCATTCTTTGCCAGAGCTTAAATCTCTAGCCATTAATCCAGCTCTCGGCATCATGATCAATTATCCACAGACCAGCCTCCCCTTTGCTGATTAAATGAATGTTGCTAGACGAGTATGGAATTTCCGCCTCAAATTCGAAGTATTCATCCTCGAACTCGAATCCAAGAAGGTCATGTTCCATACAACCAGTTAAACCCACTCCATATGAGGCAGCCGAAAGATCTGTTTCAACGTCTAAATCGTAACCAATTAGCTTGATGTCTGACGGATTAAATGTTCTAGGATTTCTAACCTCGAACTCACAACTGAATTCGCCTTCGTCAAACTCCAAAACTTCGACGACAAGATGACAGTTATCAGGTACTTTAAAGTTGAGCCCCAATGGCAAAATCCTTTCGGAGTTCGACTCAAGGCAGTCGTTGGGATCGCCAAACCCGTTGTGTTCGCAAGCTTCTTCGAAGGACTCGTCACCGCTTGTAACTACGACCCCATCAATCTGGTAACTTGTTTTACCAACCTTTAACGAACCGCTTTCGAATCCATCTTCACTAAGCCCTTTTGTAATCGAAATGGACTTGATAGCATTCTCATCTGCCATATAAAGGGGGGAGTCATATTCTGGATCTATAGTTTTATCGCAAAACATTGCCTTCATGAGGCCTAATGTCTCGTCGCTAATGACATAGGCTGTGATCATGACGCCATTCGCGGTTAGGCTGAGAAGTGCTTGAGTTGACATATAAAGCTCCGGTTTATCGCTATGTCTATCTTACTGTTGCCAAGGATAGGTTATTTAACTTAGATGTCGTTTTATACGACATCTATTATGCTTCCATGATTGAGCCATAATTTCTTTGGCAGATAAGTAGTAAGTCTCCTATATCCATCCAAATTTCGGACGCTCAAAAAAGCATTCCAAGTTTTGTCTAAAAAATTTTCAGGACACCCTATTTTAATTTAGAGCAGGAGAGGTTCAACAGATTGATAACAGTATGTATTCCGAGTGCGATCCAAGATATTTCAGAAACCAGTACAAAAGTGGTTTTGGCGAAGAAGTGATTTACGGATAGATCAGAGCTATAGCATTTGCCCAAGGAAAAATTGCAACCTACCTCATACTGTGCCCAACACAGGTACAAACCAATGGGCAGTAGTAGAGAGAAGTAGGCAATCCATTTCCATGGAGCCTTATGGTTGAGGTGCCAAAACAAACCGATCAGGAAGACTGTGATTGGTAGCCAGATTTTCATGTGGTGATATGCCAGTGAAAGGCGTCTCCGAGTTATTAGAACGAAAGCTCTTTGCTGGAATCCTTCTGAACACCTTCTTTGATGGCCCAGACGAAAAAGAAGTCACTTCTAGTTTCTTTTTGTACAACTGCAAATCCCAACTGGGCAAGATTTGTCACAAACTTCTCTAGATCAGCGCCTGCTTTTTTGTGCCAAATGATCAATTGCCCTCCTGGCTTAAGTGTTCTATAGGCCTCTTGGATATAGTCTTTGATGTTGCTTCCCAGTAGAGACAAGCTGAATACGGCAGCGTCTAATACACTGGGTTCAAGTCCTGTATTGGCCATGTCGCATTGCGTGACAGAGTCATTAATTGCAATATGGTCAAAAGAGTAAACGTTGTGAAGCCCAGCCAGCAGCTTGGCGAGGCCAGCTTCCCCTGCGCCAAAATCTCCTACATTTGACCCAGGAGGGAGGTTGGTTTTGAGATGTTCAACGCAAGACGAACGAGGAATGAACTGCCAGTCTGGTTCTGCTTCGCGCATCCTCGTATGGTAATAGCACCATTCTTCTGGGTTTTGAGATAATCGTTCGTGAGTATCTGTGGAAGAAGCCTTGCCCCAACGCGTTGTCATCGCGGCATAGTCTCCATATTTCTTTTGACGTTTTTTCGCTTCTGCAGGACTTGCGTCTTTTAGAGGAACCTTGATTTCATAGCGCTCTATACTTGAAACACCATGCTCATTTAAGCGGTCGAGCCAATTCATCCAGTATTTTGTTGCTTGCTGCGGTGTGAGTTGAGATTGCGTGTCAGGGATCTCGCCATCTACGGCTGCTTTTGCAATATCGCGTTTGTTTTCAATACGAGCCAGCTTTGATTCGCACCAACTCCATCTCTCCCCATTGTCCAGGTAAGCAAAGGTTTTGGGTATGTGAATATCTAGCGAATTGAATTTGACACCTTCTCGATCAAAGCGACCCACTGCTTGCTCATAATCGGTGCATGTCCAAGGGAGGGTGGCAAAAATGACGTTATTACAGATATGCTGCAAGCCATCGACACCGGTTCCAGCAGTTTTAATTGATGCAACTAGAACATCTAGATTTCCACGGATGAATTGATCCAACATGTCATTGAATCCGAGATCAGTTGCTTCTTTGTCATTGCCCGTGAATGCGCCAACAGAAAAACCTGCTTTTCTGGTTTCCTCCATTAGGTACGGAACTATATCTTTCACATAGTCGGTAAAGATAACAGTCTTTTTACGAAGTGCTGCTTTGATGGAGGGCCATCTTTCTCGGATCAAAATTGCTTCGATTTGTTGAGGGTGTGCTCCTTTGCCGAGGCTGATTAGAGCAGGGATTGAGTTAGATGCATCAATTTCCGTGATGCGCGGCATTCTTTCAACGGCAACGCGCGGGAGCATTCGGAATCCCATCGTTGTGAATTTTTGATACAACCGCATACAGTTTTCTATGCTTACATCTGACCCCACGTCTGTGTGTTCCACGCCGCTGACAAGCTCTATGAGTGACTTTCCTTCGAATAGGTTGTTAATGACTGGCGTTGCAGACATTCCTAATACTCTAGGCTTGTCTCTATAGGTTGGAATGTCTGTAATCAGTCCAGCCATTAACCTGCGGCGCTGTGATTCAAACTTCTCATCACGTTGCTTAACCTGGTGCAATTCATCAATGACAATCAAGTCAACAATGTTCGTTTGAATGAAATGTTTCAGGATCGATTCATTCCTATCCTGAAATATCTCGTGATTTACAACTAGATAGTGCGGGAGGTTCGTTTGCCATACTGGCTCAAGAGTCTTTGTAATAACCTCTGATTCAGGATAGGCGTTTTTGATCGTTTTGGCCCATCCTGGGACCGTTGCATTAGGGCAGGTTATGACTGTCAATTTAGCCCCGACGACACGACTTGCAAGGACGGCAGAAAGTGTCTTGCCAGTCCCCGTTCCTGAAAGATTGAGTACACGGCGATCATTGAGAAGCTTGTATGCGATAAGGCGTTGCATCAATTTTGGTTCGATGCGCTGTCCGTCGTTGTCTCTAAAGTCATATCCAGCCGGCAAAATTAGTGATTTTGACGACTCATATTCCCTTAAAAACTTCTCTTTTGCCTCTGTACTGTAGAGATTCCCGCTATGTGTTTGGGTCTCCTTTATTGCCGATTGTTCGTCATCAAAACAGCGTGCCCATAGCTTTGACGCCGCTTTGGCAACCAGGAAGTGAACTGCTTCTTCGTCGCTGGAAGTTCTTTGTAATAGGGTAGTAGCTTTATCTAGTGCTTTTAACGTATCAAGATTTGATGGAACTGGTAGATGTTGCTCAACGTCTTCTATAACGTCATTACTATCATTGTCCTTCGTGAGGCGCTTCTTCTTCGGTATCTTTAGGCCAGCTCCGCTAAATGCATCAGCTACTGTTTTGATGTCAGGATCGAGCAAATTGTCGATGACATCGGAATCTATGCCATTCGCCCACTCTTTAACAACGGATGCAGGAAGATAGCCAGACTGTATAGCTTCGACAAGATTGTCGAACGATCTGCTCCTGTGACGGTTATCACCTGTTTTAGTGATGTTTTGCTGTTCAAATAATACAAACACCTCTGCGGGAGTGAGAAAATCTAATGCATCACCTAGTGACTGAACAAAGGATTTTATGAATCCTAGAGTTTTCCGATGACCTTCTCTTTCTAATCGGAGCCCTGCAAGTTCTGCAAGTTCCAACCAGGAGCGTGTTCGCTCATTAGTAAGAGAACTGCTTTGAGTTAGAGACGCAACAATGCTGTTGTTTTCTGGGTAAGCATCTCTGCATTCTTGTTGCGTTGGCATAACCCCTGGATGCCCATTCTTGCTAGCTACTTCATGCAGTGCAGATATTATTCTTTCGTCTGTCCAATACGTTCTAGAGCCATCTTCGTTAACTAGCTGCCCTTGGTATTCCAGTCCTGCGAGCTTGGCGAATTTGGCCTGCCCCCCTAACCGACTAATCACTCCGCGCAAACCGGTTTTCCCAGCCGCTACTTGCTCATGCTGCTTGGGCATTAAGTGAGGCGTCCCTAAATCTTTAGCTAATTCACGAATTTCTTCTATGGCGCGTTCAACCGTCCAGCGTTTCCGAAGAATAGATTCAGTATCAGCATCTAGCTTTAGTCCAAGACTGTTAGCAATTTTTTGCTTGTCTTTTGGTGTAAGTGGTCTTGTGGTTGGACGGAATGAACCATCTGGATCAACAAAATGTACTTTTACTGCAGACTTTAGACACGGATGAATTGAGTCAAGCTCTTGGTCTGATGGCATGTGTCCCATTTGGACCGAAGGGGCTAGATTTAGCTTGGACTTCGCCCAATCAATCGTGGTTATGTCTGTCAAGTAGGGCTTTAACGGCTGTTCAATTTGTCTAACTCGCTCGCGCGTCAGCCCTGACTCTTTGGCGGCTTCCTCAAGCGATGCGCCCTGAACGCGCATTTCCATCATTTTTGCCCGTTTAGGATCTTTCAAGATGCCTTTTGCTACCTTTGAAAGCTGCGTTAGCTTTTCGGGTAGGTCATAATCTTCGGTTGAAAGAGAATTGGCCGCAATGGTTAGCTTTTCAAACGTCCCTGGGAATCTTTTGTTAATTTCCGCGCAATCACTAGTGAGTTTTTCTAGTGTGGACTTGTAAAAGTCTAAACCTTCGTCACCCCACTTTTGATTGGCGTGCCACTTTTCTATGCATGCTTCTTCTGAAGTAATAAAAAGATCTATGAGGTCATTGAATTCTTTGATAGTCGTCTTACCAACATTCAGTTGACCTTTTAACTTGGCTTCATTGCTAATTCTCTTAGAGACGTACTCACCAACTGTTGTGAAAGGAGGATTCACGCCTTCACATATAGCTTGAATTGCATGCCTTAACCGAACAGAAGAATTTGCTGTCTTTACTAATTCCGTTAATAGTAGGTCAGGGTTTTTGAGCTGTATGTGCTTGAGGCTGTTGCTCTCTAAAGCAATCTTCCATTTGTCAATAAATGACTGCTCGTTGTTTGCGGTGGAAGCTGTTGATGATAGATCATGATCTTTATGATCTACGGAAGGGAAACCGTTGGACTCAAGTGTCAGTTTCCATTTGTCAACAAATGCTTGGGTGTCACTCTTGTATGTTTTAAGGATTAGGTTGAACTCATCCATGGACTTCTGTCCAAAGCCTCGCCAACTTCGAAGTTTGGCTTCGTTTTCAACACGGTTGTTTATGTAGTCGCTGACCCTATCAAAGCCTGTTAGAGCAGACTCTGAAATCGCATGAATCACATGGCGAAGGCGGATTGATGCATCAGCCAAGTCAACAAGTTCTGTTAGTTTGATGTCGGGGTGTTGCATTTGCGGACCACCATGAAAGACATTGCAAGTTATTTTGCACATTTTGACACTAAAGCCATGGTCTATGTGATTTATCCCATGTGGTACATCCGCCACACTTAACCCCAAATCACACCTGAATTCGGTCGTTCAAAACGACAATTGACAACACACTAGCACTAACAAATCAACGTTAGGACTAGTGATGAAGCAACAAGAAATTAACCAACTACGATCAGAGCTAGAGCAGTTCACGGGCACGACTCAGTACTATCGGATTGACCACAAAACGCTGCTCACAGATGGCACATATCATTTGGCGGAACGAGCGGGCGCTTACTGGATGATCACTGTGTTTGCCAGCTATCTACACGAAATGAAGCTGAATGACTGGTTCGCAATGCTGAGACTTGATGTTTGTGGCGATTCTGCAAAAGTCGTCATTGAGGACGGAAACGGCAATGTCCTAGCCACAGAGGATGTTGAATATACCGACTTCCCGCTGCGGCACATCACCTTGTACGCCTGCTGGGACGGTGAGCACTGGGTTCTAATGCTACCAAGCGAATACTAAAAAAATGCAGAGGCTCACCTGGTGAGACTCTCGGCTTTTAAGATGGTTCAGAACTTTCTAAGGGAGCCATCAAATGAAGAACTGTGCAGTCTTGATCGTCCTGATATGCGTCGCTGCCTCTGGGGCAGCTTATGCCCAGCAATCTATGAATTGGAACGACAGTCCTAACAACTTCCAAAATAGTCTTAATAACTTTGATAACTCACCAAACAATTTTCGCAACAGTCCGAGCAACTTTGATAACTCACCGAACAATTTCGGAGCCACAAATGGGGTGTACGACAACCAAGGGAATCGGATCGGTTATGAAGTGAGGGCTCCCTCGGGAGTAACCAACATATACGACAATCAAGGCAATCGTATAGGGTACAGCCCATCAAGGCAACGATAGCCAAATCAGGGCTTATTGACCAGTCTACAACGACCTGTAAGCGATTATTGAAAACGCTCGCATATCTGAAGCTTGGGTCTTCAAAAGCACAGCTAAGCCGACTGATAATGTTTTGCACAAAACATTATCAGCTGACTTAACCTCTTGAAAACGAATGTTAAATATTCTGGCAAAAAGAGGTAGGAATTTTGAACATCAGAAAACATACTGCTACTAACAAATCCATATGTGTAGGAGTAGCAGGAATGACAAAGCAAGCACGAACACTCAACGAACAAGAGCTGCAGAAACTGCTTCAGGCAGCTACTAACACTAAGCATTCACACAGAAACCGTACTATCCTGCTTTTAACGCATCTAGCGGGTATGCGTGTAGGTGAAGTTGCAGCCGTAAAAATCGGCGATGTCGTTCAAAACGACAAAACAGTACTCAGTCAAATAAACCTTAAAGCTGATCAAACAAAGGGCTCGCAGGGCAGAACGGTACTGCTAAACGAGCGAATGCGTTCGGTTCTACAGTCCTACGTGGATACGCTTAAAAACCTACACCCAAACAATCCATTGTTCCCTACACAGCGCAGCATAGGGTTTTCAGCTAACTCGCTTACGCAGATCATCAATGGGCTTTACAACAAAGCTGGGCTACACGGCTGTAGCAGCCATAGCGGGCGCCGTGGCTATCTGACTAACTTGGCTGAAAAGGGTGTCAGCGTTCGGGTAATGATGGCATTAGCTGGGCACAAGAACATGGCAACTACACAGAGATACATTGATCTGCGGCCAGGGGTGCTGAGGAAAGCTGTGGAGTTGGTATGATCAATCAAGAGGCTCTACGCCCACTTAAACATTCTCCAGCTTCCTTCCGCTTCTTCAGTCGCTGTCCTAAGACTCTGAATCATTGGGACGCAGCAACTGACCCGAATCGGATTCAATAGCCCTGACGGAATAGTTCGGGAATGAACATTGAATCAGTTTGATGTGTTTTAAGACATCTGCCCTACACGCTTCCAATGACTCATAAAAAGTCCAAAGGCCGTTCTTAGAACTCATGATTTCAATGCAGTACATCTTGTCTCTCCCACCGCCCCTTTTGGGGTCTCTGAATACAGGTTACTCCTTGTGCAATAAGAAACAAGTTTATTACTGATCAATTTATTGATCTCAATCAAGTTATAGCAGCAAAAAGCCCGCTGCGCTTAATGCGACAGCGGGCTCTTTAGTAAGAGAGGTACAAATTACTTGGCTTTGGCGGCGCGAACAGCGGCGGTAGTTGCCTTCTCGATATTAGCTTGAGCCAGTTCCGACGCTTGCTTAGTTGCCTTTTGCAGGTTTGCGTAAGCCGTGTTACCAGCTTCAACGGCCTGCTTCACGGCAGCCAGAGCCACATCAGAACCAAACGGTGCGTTTTTGGCGGCAGACAGGGCGCTTTCTTGTGCAGCTTTGTTCATTTGATCAAACTGATTCTTGAACTGATCAGCAATTTCTTTGGCGGCACCCGTCGAGATTTCGTACACAGTACGGGTATAAGTCATCAGATTTTCAGCGACAGGCTTAACCGCTTGAGATTGCAGCGCAGCAATTTCTTGCGGTGTTTTAGCCGAAATAGCTGATTGTGCATGCTTGGCTGATGTTTCTAGCGACTCACGGGCAAAACCCAGATTCAGAGCTGCAAGGCTTTCCACAGCAGCCAGTGCCGTGTTGGCTACCGATTGAAAGTGGGCCAGGGCAGCGCTGTTAGCGGCAATCAGATCATCGGTATTGAATTGCTTGGTCATAGTAATTTCCTTTAAAAAGTCTTTTTTGTTGGAGTTGTTTTCAGTTTACGCCACTTACGTTGCAATGCAACATTGGTTGGTTATAAGCATATGCCAATTATGGTTTTTATTATCCTAAATATCCTGTATCGTGATCCCATGGAGTGTCTCCTCCTGTGCCATCAAGAGGGGTCTTGGTGGCAACAACCGCCTTTGATCTGGAACGGTTGGAAGAAGCTCAGCTCGAAAGAGCTGGGCTTCTTTTTTGTCAGTTTGTTGCAAGGCTTTGTGAGAACAATTGACTCATGTCATGGAAAATAGTTTGCCTCGTCCCACATGAAAGCGCCATTTATCTGGTGAACGAAAACTCAGGAATTGAACGACAGATTTCAGTGCCCGATCTCCTTGATGCGCGGATGTTAGATTCGTTGTTGATCATCAGAGCGAAACAGCACCTTTGGGAAGTTGATCCTGAGGATGGTCACAGACGACGTCTACCCATAGATCAGTCAACAGAGGAATATCTGAACCTTTTCCAAGAGAGCCAAGACCTCAACTAAATTAACGGTAAAAGAATGTCTGGAAAAGTAATATCTTCAGCCGCCCTAAATGAGCAGCAGATACTCGATGTCTGCTACTACACACAACTTAATGTGAGCTTTGAAGTTTTGCTCAATGGAGAAGGATGGATCGTTGTCGATTGGCTGGCCGAATGCGGAACAAATGAGATTGAGCAGATGCTTCGGAACTTGGAGCGACAATATCCGAATGAGCGCATACGTGTAATTGATAAGACGACAGGGCGCCTGATTGATTTCAGTTAGTTATGCCAACCTCTCAGCCGCCATAGTAGCCGTCAACTTGCTGTAGTGCTTTTCCAGCATGAGCGCGGAGTTACCCATCTGCTTGGCTAGGGTATGGATGTCTGTCTGGTTTTCCAGCAGTTCCAGGGTGGCGTAGGTATGGCGCAGGCTGTACAGGGTCCGGTTCTGCCCTTCAGCATTCTTTAGTAAGCCACTGTCCTTCATCAGCGACCTAAACGCACCGATCAAGTTGGGGGGTTGGAAGCCATTACTGAATACAAATATCTTCAGGTCTGCACTTCGTTCTAACCCTTGATCAAAAGGTATGTCGTTTAAAACGACATTGCGTTCCCATAAACGCTGAAGCGGCTCAATTGCCCTATGTTTTGCGATAAGCCAGCGACCGCCAGTTTTGCCACTTACCCATATTCTTATGTAGCGTACACCTTTGTCTGTATGCCACTCAATATGCTTCCAGTGGATGTTCATGGCTTCGGTGCCATGCCGCATACCTGTGTAAAAGAGCATTTCCACATAGTCACGGAGTAGCGGGCGCATTTCTTGTGCGGTACCCCTGCCCTTCTCTGCCCAGCCCTTCATATAGTCCAACAGATAATCTATTTCCCGTCGGTTAAAAGCTGGACGTGGTTTGCTCTGTTCTCCACCTGTAGATAGTTTAGGCACGGGCACTCGTTCGCTTAGCCACCCTTTAGCCACCGCTGTTTCACATACCTTGTTCCAAGCACTGGTGTAGGTATTTAACGTGCTACCTGACGGCATCCGTGCAAGCTGCTTATTTCGCCACGCTTCAAACTCGACAATATCGGTAAGCGTGAGTTCTTCCAGCTTCTTGTCACCAAAGTACGGAATAAAGTACTTTTCTATGCAGTTGATATAGTCTTTGTAAACGACTTTTCCTCGCCCGGCATCCATCGCAGTCCTTAGTTCTTTGACGGTTATCTGAGCAACGTGTGCTAGCGAGTGTGCTTGCTGTGTAAGACCGAGCCTTTGACGGTATCGGCTCTCATCGTATAAATCACAGGCAACGGGTACGGCATGTTCCAGGCTAAGTTTGTGCGTTGATAGCCTAAGCCATTTTCCGTCAGCCGACTTGAAGCGACATTGATAGATTGGATTATCGGGGCGCTTGTAGATAATCAGCTCGCCGTCACGCAGATACAGGCAAGGTACTTTTGCTCTGGCGTAGCCGGTCAAACGCTTCTTTAGTTGTGGTGGTGCATCGTCCAAATACACCAACTGCGCTAGTGCTGTACGATTCATCACAACCACCGCGCAAAGTAAAACAACGACGAAACAAAGTTAAAACAGCGTTGTTGTAGTGTTGTTGCACGTTCAGACACACATAAAACAAAACGCCGTGCGGTTAAACACGGCGTTTTGCATTGTACTGGTGGCCAGTCTCGGAATCGAACCAAGGACACGCGGATTTTCAATCCGCTGCTCTACCAACTGAGCTAACTGGCCGCACACCAAGGCATTGCTGCCCAGGCGCGGAAAAACATTAACGCTTCGAGA
>Ga0233451_10003730_pt1 | contig 13077 bp, 12 predicted proteins | sample 011ome_29_FD_183052 | JGI IMG/M metagenome (GOLD analysis project Ga0233451, IMG submission 183052) | Coastal salt marsh microbial communities from the Groves Creek Marsh, Skidaway Island, Georgia - 011504CT (spades assembly) | ecosystem: Environmental > Aquatic > Marine > Intertidal zone >...
TACGATTGTCAATCAGGTTGAATCTTTAAAATTAATGGTTAATGAATTCGCTGAGTATGCGCGCCCTCCAAAGCTTAGTTTAGAGGAAATTAATATTAATGATTTTATAAAAGAAATTTTAGATTTTTATGAATCATCAAAAATTAATATAAGATATAAAAAACTTGATTTTGCTTGTTTGATTAAAATTGATAAAAATAAAATTAGACAAGTCTTTATTAATTTGATTGAAAATGCAATTGATGCATTGCATTCAACAAAAAATCCTTCATTATCAATATCAGTTCAAAACATAATGGGTAAAATGATATTTAAGTTTTCTGATAATGGTCCTGGTATACCTAAGGAGATTATAAATCATATCTTTGAGCCCTATGTAACATCGAAAACAAAAGGTACAGGATTAGGTCTTGCTATTGTTTATAAAATAATCGAGGAACATAAGGGCATAATAAAAATTATTAATGAAAAAAAAGGCGGAACAACAGTCCATTTTTCCATACCATTAAATTATGAATAAAAAAGCTAAAATTCTTGTTGTTGATGATGAGGAAAATATTAGAAAATCACTCAATGAAATTTTAATTGATGAGGGATACGAAGTCTTTCTTGCCAAAGATGCAAATTTTGCTAGAAAGATAAAGGAAAAGGAAAAAATAGATTTAATCTTACTTGATATTTGGATGCCCGATTGTGATGGTATTTCATTACTAAAGGAGTGGGAAAAGAATAAACAATTACTTTGCCCTGTGATAATGATGTCAGGCCATGGAACGATTGACACGGCTATTGAAGCTACCAAGATAGGGGCATTTGATTTTTTGGAGAAACCCATTTCCCTTCAAAAACTTTTAAAAACTATAGGAAGTGGTCTTAAAAGAACGATTGATATTAAAAGATTGTCTCCTGAATTTTTTGAAAAAAGTCAGCATAGCTCTGTTAAAGCATTCAAAGAGAAAATAAATATTTTAAAAAAACAAGACCTTTTTTTTATTTTTGGTATTAACAATAACTTTTTTAAGATTTTAATTGCTTATTTATATGGAAACGATTTTTATTTATTAGATCGTCAAAAAGAATTCAATAAAAATTTATTAAAACTTTTACAAGCAAAAGGTAAAAATTTTTTAATTATTTCGAATAATGAAACTCTTAAAAATTTTACAGAACAGGATCATCGAGAGTTATTACAAAGCTTCGTTGATAATGGAATAAAAATTCTTATTTCTGACACAAATGAATCTTTGATTAGAAATATTTTTTTTGACGATTCAGTTGATATGAAAAATTTTATACATTTACCTGTTGGAAATGATATCGATCTAGTTCCTGATTATGCAAACGCGTTTCTTGACTATTACATACAAATAAATCCCAACATTGGCTTCAAGGAATTTGATATTTCGGCCCTAAATTTTATTCGCTCTAATAACAAATTTTTAAATTTAGATTATTTAGATGATTTTATTTATAAAGTAGTGAATAGTATTGAGAAAGAGCTAATCACAAGGGATGACATTGAGGTTATTGAAGCAACACCAGAAAGTCTATCAAATAGGGGTGAAAATAATTCTAATTTTGATATGCCGCTAAAAGATGCGCGTGATGCTTTTGAAAAGAGTTATTTTGAATATCATTTAGCAAGAAATAAAAGTGTCGCAGAATTATCAAAAATAGCAGATATTGAAAGAACGCATTTATATAGAAAGTTAAAACAGCTTGGTATAAAAAACAAGTGACTAATTAATTTCGATTATCACTGGTGTGTGGTCAGATGGCCTCTCTAATTTACGAGGACCTTTATCAATTAGCGCTTTATTAACTTTATTTCTTTCTTCGTTAGAAAGAAGAATGTGATCAATTCTCATCCCTAAATTTCTTCTAAAAGATGCCATTCTATAGTCCCACCACGAGAACTCTTGCAAATCTGGATTTAAGCTCCTATAAGCATCAAAAAATCCCAAGTTAATTATTTCCTTAAAAAAATCTCGCTCGATATTAGAAACTAAAACTTGCCCATCCCATGCAGAGGGATCATGACAATCAATATCTTCAGGGGCAATATTAAAATCACCAGTAATAGCAATAGAGGAAAATTTTTTTTTTAAATTTGTAATATGAGAAATAAATGCTTTTAACCATTTTCTTTTGTAGATAAATTTTTCAGATTCAAGTGATTGTCCATTTGGGATATAAGCTGAAACAATTAATATAAATTCTGAAGCAGTTATTGGGTATTTCCCAGAGATAAATCTTTTTTGTTCATCTGAGTAATTTGGAATATCAAGTTGAACATCTACCAATGCTTTTTTACTGACTATGGCTACACCATTATAAGTTTTTTGACCATTGTGATATGAGTGGTAACCAATCTCACGAAAAGCAGCATGAGAAAAATTATGATTTTCCTGTTTTGTCTCTTGAATACAAAGGACATCAGTTTGGGTTTGGGTAAGCCATTCCAGAACATGAGGCAATCTAACCTTGAGGGAATTAACATTCCAAGTGGCTAGCTTCATTTTTAATTAATCAAACCTGAGTGCCTTAAGAGAGCATCAATATTTGGCTTGCGACCACGAAAAGCCATAAATGACTCAAGGGCTGGTCTTGAACCACCCCGTGAAAGTATTTCTTTTCTAAAGGACTGCCCAATTCTTTTTGAAAAAATATTCTTTTCTTCAAATAAATCAAATGCATCGGCGGAAAGTAATTCTGCCCACTTATAACTATAATATCCGGCAGCATATCCTCCTGCAAAAATATGTGAAAAACTATTTGGAAACCGGTTCCATTTCGGAGGTCGCACTACAGCAACTTCGTCTCTAACTTTTTCTAATAAGCAAAGAAAGTTAGATTGTTTTGGGTTAAACCCACTATGTAAAAGAATATCAAAAAGTGCAAATTCAATTTGTCTTAACGTTTGTATGCCGCTTTGAAAATTTTTGGATTCAACAAGTTTGTTGAAAAGAGATTTTGGTAGAGTTTTTTTTGTTATTTCATGTTCAGTCATATCTTGGATGACTTTCCAATTCCAACAAAAGTTTTCCATAAATTGACTAGGTAATTCGACAGCATCCCATTCTACGCCTTTGATTCCAGAAACACTGTAATCCTCTATTTCTGTAAGCATATGGTGCAAGCCATGCCCAAATTCATGAAATAATGTGATCACTTCGTCATGGGTGAAATAAGCTTGTTTATTTTTTGTCGGAGAGGAGAAATTACATGTTAAGAAGGCAACGGGCGTTGTAACTAAATCTTCAAGGTTATGTTTGCAAATTGCTTCATCCATCCACGCACCACCTCGTTTATTTTTTCGAGCATATAAGTCAAGATAAAATTGACCCACCAATTGATGCTTTTTATTTCTAATTTCGTAAAACTCAACATCTCTATGCCAAACATCTGTTTTGGTTCTTTGAATATCTAAGTCATAAAGTTGCTTAATAACATTAAAGAGTCCTGAAAGTACTTTGTGTTTAGGAAAATATTTTTTTAATTCATTGTCAGAAAAATCAAACTTAACTTGTTTCAATTTTTCTGAAAGATAAGCTACATCCCAAGCTTCAATCTTTGAAATTTCAAAATTAGCTGCAAACTTTTGAAGTTCTTGAATATCTTTTTTTGCATAGGGCATTGCTTTTCTAGCAAGTCTACGTAAAAAAGAAATTATCTCTTTACTTGATTTTGCCATTTTTGTTTCAAGGGCCATTTCAGCATAATTTGCATAACCAAGAATGTTTGCTTGAGACTGACGAAGCTCGAGAGTTTTATTAATAACATTTGTATTGTCAAATTTTTTTGTGGATAATTCCGACGCCTTTGTAGCGTAAGCGTAATAAAATTTTTCCCTTAATTCCCTACTATCAGCATATTGCATAAAAGGTATATAGGAAGGAAAATCTAAAGTAAAAATCCAGCCATCTTTATTTTGTTGAGAGGCTGTTTCTTTTGCGACTTTAATTATTTCGGAAGGTAAGCCTTTCAGTTGACATTTATCTAAAATATTAAAAAGGAAAGAATTAGTTGAATCTAAGACATTATCTTGAAATCTTGAGGATAATTTTGTGAGTTCAGATTTAATTTTTTTAAATTGAGTTTTTTTCTCAGCTGCTAATTGAACTCCACCTAATTTAAAGTTTAGCAATTCATCTTCAATGATTTTTTTTCTTGTCTTATTTAATAATTTAAAGCTTGGATGAGAACGAATTTTTAAAAAATTACTTTGTAATTTATCATTTTGTGACAACTCAGAATAATACTGACTAATTTTAATAGCATTAGCGTTATAAGCTTTTCTTAAATTATCATCACTGACAACTGCATTAAGGTGACTTACTTGAGACCAAACACGACTCAATCTTTCATCGCAATGTTCAAGAGGGCGGACAAAGCTATCCCAAGAAGGATTCTTTAACAATGATAGTTTTTTTATTATTTTTTTATTTTCTTGAATTATGAAACCAACTGCGGGAGTAATATGCTCAGCTTTAATTTTTGAAAAGAGGGGGAGTTTATTTCTAATAAGAAGTGGATTACTCATAATTTTGTTCATGCCTTGATTGATTAATTTTTAAAATTAAAGTTTCAATTACTTCAGGTTCATTTGTTCTTAATATTTTATTCGTAATATTTTTTAATTTCTGTATATTTGTGGACAGAATTTGTTTTTTTACATGTAGGATGCTGGCAGGGTGCATTGAAAAATTTTCAACTCCCATGCCTAATAACAATCTTGTTAATTTTGGATCTCCAGCCATTTCACCGCAAACAGAAACTTGCTTGTTATATTTTTTTGCAGCCTTGATGGTTTCTGCCATTAATTTTAAGACAGATGGGTGAATAGAATTATACAAATGTGAAACAGAATCATCAGTCCTATCAATCGCAAGCGTATACTGAATCAAGTCATTTGTACCAATTGATAAAAAGTCTAATTCTTTTGCAAAAAAATCTGCATTAATTGCAACAGCAGGAACTTCAATCATTCCTCCCACTTGAATATTTTTATCATATTTAATCTTATCTTTAGTTAACGACTGTTTTGCTCTTTCAATTAATAATTTTGTTTGTTTTAGTTCGTCAATCGAGGAAATCATTGGAATTAATATCTTTACTTTACCAAAAGCAGAGGCCTTTAAGATCGCACGGAGTTGAGTTAAAAAAAGTCTAGGTTCAGATAGACATAACCTAATTGCTCTCAGTCCTAAAGCTGGATTAGGTGATTTTTTGGTATCTGCTACAGTCATTTTATCAGCACCAGAATCTAAAGTTCTAATAACAATTTCTTTATTTGCTAATTCTTTTACAATAGCGGAGTAGTTTTCAAATTGTTCATTTTCATCTGGAAGGTCATCTCTATTCATAAATAGAAACTCAGTCCTAAATAAGCCAATTCCATCAGCTTTATTATCTTTGACCGTTTTTAAATCTTGCTTCTCTTCAATATTTGCCATCAAGAGGATTCGACGATGATCTAAAGTTTGATTTTTAAAATGCCTTATTTTATTTAATTTTTTTTGTTCAAGATCCCATAAGTCTTTTTTCTGTTCATATTCTTTGAGCACTTTATTTGAAGGATTAATTATTGCAGTTCCAGAGTAACCATCAACAATAACCACATCATCATTTTTAATAAGTTTTCTTGCCATGGGAATGCTTACAATGGAGGGGATACTTAAGCTTCGTGCTAAAATTGCAGTGTGAGAGTTTGTGCCACCAATTTCAGTTATAAACCCATGATAATGATTGTGTTTGAAAATTAAAGCGTCAGCAGGTGAAATATCATGAGCAATCAGAATTGTATTGTTATCTAGCTGTCTCGAGGATAGATTATTGGTCTGACCTAATAGAGCTTTTGTTATTCTCTCTGCAACCTGGATAACATCTAGTTTTCTCTCTTTGATATAAGAATCATCAATTTGATCAAATCGTAAAACAATTTTATCAAGTTGAATTTTTACAGCCCACTCTGCGTTACAGCGTTTACTTTCAATAATTTTTATAACATCGTCATTGAAATTTCGGTCCTTTAACATCATTAAGTGCGTATTAATGAGACCCTCAAACTCAGATCGATTTATTTTTAAGAAATCTTTTTTAATTTTACTTAGTTCAGCATTAACTTGCTGGACAACCTTTTTATATCTTTTTACTTCTTTCTTAATATCTTTAAGCTCAATTGAAAAGTGTTCCACTTCAATGAGTGCATTAGATAGTAAATACGCCTTGCCTATGGCAATCCCATTGGAAACACTTAGTCCATGTAAATTAAAATTTGACATTATTCATCTTCACCAAAATAGTTTAGAAAGAGCTTTTCTATCTCATTAGATGCTTTTTTTTCGTCAGACCCTGAAAATATGATATCAACCTTAGAATTATAATTAGCTGACAACATGAGTATATCCATCATGTTTTTTGCATCGGCCTCCTCACTACCTTTTTTTATTTTGATGTCACATTTAAAGTTGTTTGCTAATTCAGTGAGCTTGCTTGAAGCCCGCGCATGAAGTCCAAGTTTATTTATGATTTTAATTTTCTTTTTAATCATCTTGACTAACTTTTAAAATATTATCTAAAGCTGAATCTAAGGATTCCTGAATTATGCTCTCTAGAGGTTTATTTTTTGATGATAATGCTTTGATTATCATTGCTAAGTTAACACCAGTTAAGACTGAAACTTTATTTTCGACAATAAATTCTTTTAAAATATTACAAGGCGTGGCACCAATAATATCAGTGAAAATTATGACACCATCTCCAGAGTCAATTCGATTAATTGTTTGAGAAATAAGATATTTTTTTTTGTCAATATCATCTATGGGGTTTATTGAGATACACTCTAATCTATCAATTTTTTTATTAAAAATTTGATAGGCACACTCAGCAAGCGCCTGCCCTATTTCTCCGTGCGTGACCAGAAGATACCTAACCATACTTTATTCTGCTTTATGCTTGATAGAGCCACTTGCTTGGTGATGATCAAAGTTTTTTTCTTTAAACTTAATCACCTGTCTATCAAGTTTATTAATAACTAATTCAATAGCATGGTACATATTTTCATCGCTTGAAACAGCATGCAAGTCTGCTTTCGGAAGATGGATTGTTGCTTCGGCGATATGATTTAATTTCTCGATACTTAGTGTAAATTTTGCATCAATAACATGATCAAAATGATTTGTAAGTTTTGTGAATTTTTTTTCAATATGATCTTTGAGTGCGGGGGTAATTTCTAGTTGATGACCGCTTATGTTTAAATTCATTTTTTTATTCCTTTCTTTGATTAGATGGAAGGATATTTAGTATATCTCTATACTTAGCAATGGTTCTTCGTGCCACAATAATCCCCTCTTGTTGAAGTAATGAAACAATTTTTTCATCAGATAACGGTCTAATCTTATTTTCATTATTCACTATATCTTTCAACTTGGCTAGGATTGACTTTGAGGAAGTATCGTCTTTATTACTTTGGTTGGTTAAGCCTCTGCTAAAGAAAAATTTCAGCTCATATAAACCATGCGGCGTTTTAATAAACTTATTATTGGTTACTCTAGAGATAGTTGACTCATGCATTTCTAATTTTTCTGAAATATCTTTTAATTTTAAAGGTTTAATATCTTTTTCGCCGTTTTCAAGAAATTTAGCTTGATATGACATTACCTCTCTTGCAACTCTTAGAATCGTGATTGATCTTTGCTCAAGATTTTTTACTAGCCATTTCGCTTCTTGAAACTTATCTTTCAAAGACTTTTCTTTTTTTATTAAATCTGCATGATAGTCAATAATTTTTATTTTAAAAAATTCTTCATCATTGAGTAGCACATCCCAGCCCCCTTTCCCCTTGGCAACTTCAAGGTCATGATTGATGAAATCTTTTTTATCAATTACCTTGAAAACTTGACCAGGCCTTGGATTGAGTTTTTTAATAAGTTTAATTGCAGAAATAATTATTTCGTTTGAAAAGCCAGTTTTTTTTGATATCTCCTCAGTTTTATTTGTTGCAACAAAATTAAGAAAATCTTTAGCAATTATTTTTGCTATTTTTATTATTTCATTTGTACCCTTAATGTTTTCTAATTGTAGAATAAGGCATTCACTTAAATCCCTAGCACCTATCCCTGGATGAGAGCTACCTTGAATAATTTTTAATAGTGATTCTAGTTCATTAAAATTCACTTTAGGATTTAAAGGTATATCTTCAATTAAATCATTAAATTCAGTGACAATATATCCATCCTCATTGATTGCATCAACTAAATAAAACATGATCAATTGCTGCCTTTCAGACATAGAAAATAGGTGAGTATTCTCAATAAGGTATTCTTTTAAAGTAAGATTTTTAGTTTGATTTTCGAAAATATCATAGAAATCATCATTGTTTGCTTGATTATTATGAGTAATATAGCTTTTATTTTTTCCTGTCGATGAAAAATATTCTTCCTCATATTCAATAAAAGGATTATCGTTGATATATTCATTAATTAAGTCATTAATCTCAACTTGTGAAGCTTGCAATAATTTTATCGATTGTTGCAGAAGAGGGGTCAGCTTTAAGGACTGGCTTAATTTAAGATTAAAACTTAACTTCATTACAAAACGAAATTTTTTCCAAGATAAATGTCTTTTACTTTTTGATCCAAAACTATTTCTGAGGGTATTCCAGATGCAAAAATTTCACCTTGATTAACGATATAGGCGCGATCACATATACCTAGTGTTTCTCTTACATTATGATCAGTAATAAGTACGCCTATCTTCTTCAGTGCTAATTGAGTAATTATTTTTTGAATATCTAGAACTGCAATTGGATCAATACCTGCAAAGGGTTCATCCAATAAAATAAACTTAGGATCAGTTGCTAGGCATCTGGCAATTTCTACCCTTCTTCTTTCTCCGCCAGATAGACTAATTGCAGTGTGACTTTTTATATGTTGAATATTTAATTCATCAAGTAATTCATTTAATTTTTCATTTTGTTTAGTTTTTGATTTTTCATTTAGCTCAATTATTGACATGATATTTTGACTAACTGTCATCTTTCTAAAAATAGAAGGCTCTTGAGGTAAATAAGAAATACCTCGTTTAGCCCTAAAATGTATAGGGCTTTTGGTTATATTCATGTTATCAATTTGAATTTTTCCATGGTCGGCTTGAACTAAACCTACAATCATATAAAACGATGTTGTTTTTCCAGCACCATTTGGACCCAATAATCCAATTACCTCACCGCTATTAACGGTTAGGGATATATCTTTGACTACTAAATTTTTTTTGTAACTCTTTTTTAAATTCTGAACTGATAATTCCGACATGATTAATCTTTTGGTTTGATAATTGCTTTGGTTCGAGATTTTTTACCTGATGAGGAATCATTTTTACTTGACATGGCTTGGGCAACCTCTGCGCTAGCGTCATATGTAATGTAATCACCAACAACAATATCATCTCCCCTTTTTACTTCAGCATTTTTGTAGAGATGAATTTTATCCATATGACCATCATATTCAATTCTTAAAGCTTTTCCTTCAATAAATTTTTCAGACCCCTCCATCTTTTGTTTAAAGGTTGTTGGTTTTCCTATGGAAGTACTGTGTTGGAACCCCTGTTTATCCTCTCTTACAATCAGTGTATCGGCTTTAATTATTAGAGTACCTTGGGTAAGAATGACATCTCCCTCATAGGTGCTAGTATTTTTTGAGTCATCAACCAACATGGTATCTGCAACAATTTCAATTGGCTTTTCTCTATCCGCTTTTTCACCAAAAGCCAATACCGAAAAAAATATTAATGATACAAATAGATATTTGGAGATGATTTTTTTATTCAGGTTTTTCATAATGTACTTTTACTTGCTTAAATATTTTAAATATATTTTCTTTTTTATCATACTTCATACCAACTCCATTAATTTCAATATTTGGTTCTTGAACAATTTTAATGGCTTTGCTCGATGTAACATATTCCTCATTTGGAAAAATGTTGAGTTCATTAGTAAAAAGCTTTAACTGTTTTTTTGTTTTTGTTGGAAGTCTGGTCAGGATAGCATTCTTCTTTAATATAATTTGTTCACCTTTGTCTATAATTTCTCCATTTTCAGCAACAATTATGGATTCTTTTATATTGTCTTTGAATTTAGTAAATATTGGCGATTCCACCAGTGTTATATCTGCATATTTGTAACTTTTCATCTCGTTTCCTGAAAAAATAAACTTTAAATTCCCATCTTTTTTAGTTTGTTTTGAAGAAAAGTTCTTTAAAAAAAATTCTGGCGCGCCGGTTAATTTTTGCTCATTATTTTCAAATTCTCTTACAACTTCATTTTTTAGATAGTATGAAAAAACAGCTATCAATAGAACAAAAAAGAGTACAAAAAATGCTGAAAATTTTGTCTCCATTAAATAACTTTTGCTTTGAGAAGATTTTGTAAGTTAAGGGCCCCCACCAAAACACCAGCGTCATTTAAAACTACAAAACTATTAATTTTCATTGATTCCATTTTATTTACGGCCTCAATGGCTAACTGGTTTTCATTGAGTGAGACGGGATTTTTTGTCATTACATCAGCAATAATATCGTTTAAAGAATGATTTTTTAACAATGCTCGCCTAAGATCGCCGTCTGTAAAAATACCAACTACTTGATTTTCACTATTTACTACCGCAGTAAATCCAAGTAATTTATCAGAAATTTCGTGAATTGCTGTTTCAATGGTATCGGAGGACAAGATTGACGGAACATCTGGACCTGTAAGCATAATATCCATGACTTTTGATAGTATATTTTTTCCCAGGCTACCTCCGGGATGCGATCTAATAAAGTCGTCAGAAGTAAATTCTTTTAAATCAAGAACGCTCAATGCCAAGGCATCCCCAAAGGCAAGCGCAACTGTAGAACTAGCAGTGGGCGCTAACCCAAGTGGGCAAGCTTCTTTTTGCACATTAAGATTTATGTGAATATTGCTTTGTTCGGCAAGAAAAGATTGATCATTATTTGTAATGGATACAATCATCGCTCCAATTCTTTTTATATTTGGGATAATCGCCAATAGTTCGTCACTTTTTCCAGAATTGGAAAAGAAAATGACCACATCTTCTTTGAGAATCATACCCAGATCTCCATGACTGGCTTCCCCAGGATGCATAAAGAAAGCAGCAGTACCTGTACTGGAAAATGTGGATGCAATTTTCCTTGCTATATGACCCGATTTTCCCATTCCACTGAGAATCACTCTACCTTTGCATGAAAAAATTAGTTTTACTAGATCAACAAATTTTTCATCAATATTTTCTTTGGCATTAATTATTTCTTCAGCTTCAATTGATAATATATTTTTTGCAAAATCTATAATTTGTTGAGAATTTTTCTTCATGGTTTTTTTAGTTTTTAATAAGTATAAAAGGGAATGATAGTAGAATAAAGCAATTATATTAAAATAAAGTAATCATGTTTCAATCCATAGAATTAATTCTTATCCTTCTTATAAGCTCAGTCGCAGCTGTTGCTTTTTTTAGATTTCTTGGAATTTCTTCTACGATTGCATACTTTTTTGTAGGCCTATTACTTGGCCCCTTTTCTTTGGGGGCTCTGCCAGACGCCAATTCAGTAAAACATTTTGTGGAATTTGGAATAGTTTTCCTAATGTTTACGATCGGTTTGGAATTTAGTCTACCAAAACTTAATTCGATGCGAAAAATTATTTTTGGTTTAGGGGCCATTCAAGTTATTACAACTATTTTAACTACAGTTGCAATTGCCAATTTATTTAAGCTAGGTATGGGGCCCGCATTTATTATTGGCTCAGCATTTTCTTTGTCATCAACTGCAATTGTTTTGAAAATTTTGGTCGAGCGTATTGATCTCAATAGCCGCCATGGAAGATTATCTACGGGTATTTTACTTTTTCAGGATTTAGCAGTCATCCCAATTCTTATTTTAATACCTGCAATTGGTTCTGACTCTTATGATTTATACACAATCTCTGGACTCATCATCTTCAAGGTTTTAATTCTTTTTACTATCTTATTTTGGCTTGGAAAGCCAATACTAAATTTTTGGTTTGGAATCGTTGCTAAACAAAAATCACGGGAATTATTTGTGCTAAACGTTCTCATGATTACCTTAATTTTTTCTTATTTAACAAATTTAACAGGTCTGTCATACGCTCTTGGTGCATTTATTGCTGGCATGTTAATTTCTGAAACAAGATATCGTTATCAGGTTGAGTCAGATATTGCCTCTTTTAGAGACATATTATTAGGGTTATTTTTTATAAGTATAGGAATGATGCTGAACATATCTGTTTTTGTGGATTACCTATTCATCATCATTTTAATTTTTATTCTTTACACTTTTTTTAAAGTATTTTTAATTAGTGGGCTAACTAGATTGTATGGCTATGAATGGGGTGTTGGTTTAAGAGTAGGAATTATTCTAGGACAGGCAGGTGAATTTAGTTTTGTTGTATTATCTCTTGGAAATGATCAAGGCATTTTAACCGGCGACTTATTTCAAATTATATTATCTACTTGCCTTTTATCAATGTTACTTTCACCCTTTTTGATTCCACTAAATGGAAAAATTGCTAGATTTTTATCTAGAAGTTATTTAAGAAATAGTCAAAAGGCTGTTGCAAATATTGAAGAAACTGGAAAGTCTTTAAGCGACCATGTCATTCTTTGTGGGTTTGGGAGAAGCGGGCAATATTTAGCAAGATTTTTAAAAGAAGAATCAACTTCTTTCATTGCAATTGATATGGATTTAAATAGAGTGAATGATGCTGCAAGTGCAGGTGAACTTGTTATGTATGGCGACGCAAGCAGAAGGGTTGTTTTGAGGGCAGCTGGCATTGAGAAAGCAAAGGCTGTAGTCATCACATATGCTGACGACAGAGCATCATCAAAAGTACTCCATGTGATAAGAGATGACTACCCAGATCTCCCGGTAATTGTGAGGACTGCAGATGATTCTTCTATTGTTCAATTACAAAATGATGGGGCCTCTGAAGTAATACCTGAAGTATTGGAGGGAAGTTTAATGCTTGCTTCTCAAACGCTATTGATTTTGGGAGTCCCCTTA
>Ga0233451_10003739_pt1 | contig 13053 bp, 14 predicted proteins | sample 011ome_29_FD_183052 | JGI IMG/M metagenome (GOLD analysis project Ga0233451, IMG submission 183052) | Coastal salt marsh microbial communities from the Groves Creek Marsh, Skidaway Island, Georgia - 011504CT (spades assembly) | ecosystem: Environmental > Aquatic > Marine > Intertidal zone >...
GTTCATTAAAAACATTAAATGTAAAAAGCAAATTAGATTTATCTAAGATTAAGTCTACGGATATTAACATTTTACTTAACAAAGTAAGGTTAGATCAAAAAAATGATTTTAGAAAAAAAATTATTTATTTTTCATTAATTATAAGTGCTTTTTTGTTAACAGGTATTATTACATTTATATAATTTTATTTAGATATAAATAACCAATAACATTCTTTAAATAACAATATCGAAGTTAAATTGTTTATTGAAAGATCAGATAATTCTATTATAAATCAACATGATTTTAATGGCGGGGTAGCTCAGTTGGTTAGAGCGCGGGACTCATAAGCCCGAGGTCAGTGGTTCGATCCCACTTCCCGCTACCAATATTAAATTATTTAATTACTTATTTTTTTTTATCAGATCTTTAAAAATAAATAAAAGCACCTATATAAAAATTATTAACTAAAAAGGAAAAAAAATGTCACTAAGAATTAACGATGAAATTCCAAATTTAACAGTAACAACAGATCATGGAGAATTAAAATTGCATGATTATATTGGAGATAATTGGGGAATATTATTTTCTCATCCAAAAGATTTCACCCCAGTATGCACAACTGAATTCTCTGCAGTTGCAAAATTAAATGATGAGTGGAATAAAAGAAAAACTAAAGTAATTGGTATTTCAGTAGATTCAGCTGAAGATCACAAAAAATGGAAAGCTGATATTGAAAAATTTGGAGGTTCTAAAGCAGGATTTCCAATTATAGCTGATACAGATTTAAAAGTTGCAAAAGCTTTTGATATGTTGCCTGCTGAAGCACATTTACCAGAAGGAAGAACACCTGCAGATTCAGCTACAGTTAGAAGTGTTTTTATTGTAAGTCCTGAAAAAAAACTTCAACTAGTAATGACTTATCCAATGACTATAGGTAGAAATTTTGCTGAAGTTTTAAGAGCTTTGGATGCTTTACAAAAAACTTATAAAGTTCCCCTTGCAACACCAGCCGACTGGCAAGTTGGTCAAGATGTAATTGTGGCTTTATCTTTAAATGATGAACAAGCAAAAGAAAAATACGGAGAACTTGATAAGAAATTACCTTATTTAAGAACTGTAAAGGCTTAATATTTTAAAATAATTGAAACCAACCATAATTAATTTTGTGGTTGGTTTTTTTTATCCTAAATTATCAAAGTTCAGTATTAAGATTTTTTCTAACTATATTTTTATTAATCTGCATTTCTCTAACAGAAATAATTATTATACCGATAAAAATTATTCCTGTACCAATCCAGGTGTAGATATCTGGGATCTCTCCGAAGACAAAATACCCTAAAATTGATGCAAATACCAAAACTAAAAAAGAGTAGGGTTGGACTAGGGATACATCGACTAATTTGTATGCTTGATATAATGTTAGGTGAAATATAGTTCCAGATAATCCAGCTAAGAACAAATAAATCACTGTTTCTTTTGAAGGTGTTTGCCAATTAAACAAAGCAAATATAAAACTTATTATAAACATCAATAAATATTGGTAGGAAAGTATAGTTATTGCTGATTCATCTTTTGATAATTTTTTTGTAATAATAATCATTACCGCCCAAAGAAATGATGAAATTAAGATCATATAAATACCAAATGAAACTTCTATTATGCCTGGTCTAATGATGATTAGCATTCCTATAAATCCTAGAGTTAAAGCAAATATTCTGTAACCATAAATTTTTTCTTTTAAAAATATGACAGCTAAAATAGTTGCAATAAATGGCACAACAAATGTTAGCGAATTTGCTTTTTCAATAGATACAAAATTAATTGCATAAAAAAAAAGTAACATAGATGGATAGTTAATTATCACTCTTAGAAAATGAGTTTTTAAATGTGTCGTATTAAATACACCCAGTTTAGTTCTTATAAAAATGGGCGAAAGAACCATTAATCCAAAAAAAAATCTTAAAAAAGCTGCAGTAAAAACATTGGTATTTTGTTGAGCAAGTTTTATTAAGACTGACATCGCTGCACTAAAAAATACAGATATGATTATAAGTGGTATATAGAAATTTTTACTCATTTTTTTAAGTAAAGTTGTTTTTTTGAAATATGGTAATATAATTTTGTCAGTGAATTAATTATCTAAGTTTATTTTTGATAAATTCAGCAAATGTTAAGTTTTTTTGATCTTTATGAGAAATAATTAATTTTTTTTTAGGCCATTTGATTTTTAAATCTTCATCATTCCATAATATTCCATTTTCAGATTTTTCATCTCTATAATTCGTACATTTATAATGAAGAACTGAATTATTTTCTAACGAAACAAAACCGTGAGCAAATCCCTCTGGTATGTATACTGATATGTTATCTTTTTCACTCAATTTAATTGAAAAATATTTGCCAAAAGTTCTTGATCTTATCCTGCAATCAAGACTTACATCCAAAATTTCACCTCTCAAAACAGTAATTAATTTTCCCTGAGGCTTTTTAGTTTGTAAATGGAGACCTCGTAATACATTTTTTTTTGACAATGACAATACATCAAAAACAAATTTTTTTTTTAAAAGTTTATTTAAATATAATTCTCTAAAATAACCTCTATTATCAAAATAGGTGTCTTTCTTTATTACTAAAAGATCTTTAAATTTTGTTTTTAATACCTTCATTGACTAGAAATTTTTTAAAAATATTACATATGTACTTTAAATCAGACGTTATAAGACCTTGGTGACATCCTAATAAGACTCCATTCTCCATTACATCATTTGCAACTTTATCACATAATAGATGTTTTTTATAAAATTTATTTTTTAAAACTGGCTGTCTTAAAATATTTCCAGTAAAAATTGTCCTAGTTTGAATGTTGTTTTTTTCAAAAAAAATTTGCATTTTTTTTCGATTAAAATATTTATTTTTTTTGATCACTAGCGGGAAAGCTAACCAAGGTGTCTTTACACCCTCATTTTCCTTTGGTAATTTAAAAAAATTACTATAACCATCAAAAAAATTATATAAAAAATCAAAATTTTTTTTTCTAATAGATATATTATTTTTTAATTTTTTTAACTGTTCTAAAGCAAATGCTGCTGAAATTTCAGATGGCAAAAAATTATAGCCAATTTCTGAAAAAATATATTTTGCATCATAATCGATTCCAGAAATTTTAACGTTGAATCTTTTATTAATACTTTCAGACTCATTAAATATAGCTGAAGATCGACCCCATCCTCTTAATAATTTTGCTCTTTCGTATAATTTTCTATCATTGAAACAAACAATTCCTCCAGTTCCAGCACCATTAATAATATGTGAAGCATAAAAACTATTTGTTACTATGTCTGAATATCTACCAGGATGTATATTATTTATAGTATATCCAATTGTATCAGCAGAGTCTTCAATAACTTTTAATTTATATTTTTTTGCAATATTCCGAATCTTTTGCCAATCAGGTATGTTGCCAAGTAAGTTTGGTATCATAATGGCCACAGTTTTCTTGTTGATACATTTTTCAATTTGTGTGTGATCTGCAACAAATTTATTGTCTTCAACCCCAATAAAGTGAGGTATTAAACCTAGCTGATAAATCGGAGCAACTGTGGTTGAAAAAGTTAAATTAGGGGTAATAATTTCAGATCCTTTTTTAAAATTGAAAGATGCAATCGCTAATAGATTTGCCGAAGAACCAGAGTTAACCATTAGGCCAAAATTCTTTCCAAAAATATTAGCAACAGATTTTTCTAAATTTTTAACATTTTCTCCATCTATTAAAGTTAAGCTTTTATTTTTTAAAACATTTATAACAGCGTTAATCTCTTTTTCGTCATAAACCGCTTTACCGTAATAAATTTTTTTCATATTAAGTATTTTTAATTACATTGATTACATCTGTTATATTACTTTTTCTTGGTTTCCAAGATTTAATTGATTTATATGGATATATCTTTTCTAATAATTTTTTGTTTGATAACCATTTTATTTTAATCTTAAATTTATTTTGTTTATTAAAGGTATTAATTAACTTTAAGATTGATAAATAATTGTTATTTTTTAGAATATAAGTGCCTGACATTATCTTTTTTTGGATTATTAATTTAACTGCATTTGTTATATCCTCAACGTTTAGTAAATTTAAATGAAGTTTATTAGAAACAATACTTGTGACTAGATTTCTCTTATAATTTTCTTTTAAAACATTTATGATTTTTTTTCTTTTATCATTTTTGCCAAAAGTTTCTGAAATCATCAAATTATAAAATCTAATATTATGATAATATTTTGTATAAAATTTTAAAATATTTGAAAATGATTTTTTATATACAGAATATAAATTTAAAGAGTTATTTTCTATTGAATTATAGTCCTCCCATACTGTTGAAAAATTTATAAATTTTTTAACTTTCATTTTTTTTAGATTCTCTAATATTATATTTCCAAATAAAATATTAGAATTAACGAATTTTTCTATGTCTTCTATTTTGTGATTTTTAACATAATGTGTTGCACAATGTATAACAATGTCTATTTTAATTTTTTTTATTTTTTTATTTAATTCTTCATAATTTTTAAAGTAAATATATTTTTTATATTTTGTATTTGTATATTTTCTGTTTCTAACTATTGAATATACTAAATTTTTTTTAGATAATTCATCAAGTATATTTGAACCAATAAAACCAGTGCTACCAGTTAGCAAAATTTTCATTTTTTAATAATTATTTTTTTTAAATAATTTGAATATTCACAATTTCCATAAAAATTAATTTGTTCAATGATTTTTTTTTTATTTATCCACTTGTTAAAAAATGAAATTTCTTCCAGACATGCAATTTTTAAACCTTGTCGATTTTCTATTGCTTGAACAAAAGCTGATGTTTTGTAGTAGTCTTCTAATGAACCTGTATCAAGCCAAGCGCCACCACGTCCAATAAATTCAGCAGATAGCTGCCCTAATTTAAGATATTTTTTGAGTAAATCAGTTATCTCAAGTTCACCTCTTTTAGATGGTGTTAATTTTTCTGAAAATTTGACCACTTTATTGTCAAAAAAATATAAACCTGTAATAGCCTGATCAGAAACAAATCGTCTTGGTTTTTCAGCAATCTTAACAATTTTGTTGCCTTTGCTTTTAATTTTTGCAACTCCAAATAATTCTGGTTTTTGAACTTTGTGTAAGATTATTTTGGCACCTTTATTAAGTTTAGTGCATTGAGAGAGCTTAGAACTTAAGCTTTGTCCATAAAAAAAATTATCTCCTAAAATTAATGCAACGTTTTCATTTCTAATAAATTTTTTACCTAAAATGAAAGCATCTGGAAGTCCAACAGGTTTTTCTTGTTCTAGGTAGCTTATTTTTATTCCTAAATTTTTACCATTTGGAATTAGCTTTTTGTATTGATCGAGTTGACCTTTATTTACAATTATTAAAATATCTCTGATTTTTGCTAGCATCAAAATTGAAAGAGGGTAGAAAATTAATGGCTTATCATAGATTGGAAGAAGTTGCTTATTTACTGCTTTTGTCAAAGGACTCATACGGGTTCCCTTACCTCCAGCTAAAATGATACCTTTTTTAATCATCCTTTACCCAATCTTTTTGTTATATCTTTTTTTGAAATTGTATTAAAATAAGATTTATTTTTTAAATACCAATTAATAGTAAGCTGAATACCTCTAGCGAAATTCGTTTTTGGTTTCCATTTAAGCTTTTTTTTAATTTTTTCGCTATTTAAAGCATATCTAATATCATGCCCTGGGCGATCCTTAACAAAGGCAATTTTTACGTTATTACCAATTTTAAATAATTTTTTACAGTTTTTAATAATCTCTTTAGTGACATCTAAATTATTTAAATTTTTATTAGATCCAATATTATAAAATTCTCCAATTTTTCCATTATTAAATACTTTTATAAGAGCCTCACAATGATCTTGAACATAAATCCACTCTCTAGAATTTAAGCCTTTTCCATAAATAGGTAAATTTTTGTTATTAATAACATTGTAAATTAGTTTAGGAATTAATTTCTCAGGATGTTGTTTGGGACCATAGTTGTTTGAACAATTTGTTACAATAGCAGGTATGTTATATGTTCTCACATAAGAACTTACCAGATGATCTGAAGCAGCTTTACTTGCGGCATAGGGAGAACTTGGTTGATAAGGGTAATTTTCATTTGAACGACCTTTTAAAATGTCCCCATAAACTTCATCTGTTGATATATGTATTAACTTAGACTTATGTGATAATGAATATTCCTTAAAACATTCTAGCAGATTGTAAACACCCAGTATATTACTTTTTATAAAATTATTCGGATTATCAATTGATCTATCTACATGAGTTTCTGCAGCTAAATTAAAAATACCAATAGGTTTAAATTTAAAAAGAATTTTTTTGATTTTTTTATTGTTTATATCAAGTTTAATAAATTTATAGTTTTTAGATTTTATAAAATCTTTTGTATTATAAAAATTTGAAGAGTAGCTGATTTTATCAATGTTAATAACATAAAAATTTTTTTTCAATAATAGTTCAATAAGATTGCTTCCTATAAACCCAAGACCTCCAGTAACAATTAATTTTTTCATTGATTTATTATTTTTTTACATTAGTGCAAAGAATTAGTATAGTTAAAATAAGTTGCTTTATGTCTTTATCTAAAAAAAAATTAACTGTTGTTATTGTAACATTTAAAAGTGATCACGTTATCCATGATTGTATAAAATCAATCCCAAATCAGATTAATATTATAATTGTTGATAATTCAAATGATAAAAAATTTAAGAATTATATCGAAAAAAGCTATCGAAATGTTACATGTATATTATCCTCCAAAAATTTAGGCATGGGATCTGGAAATAATCTGGGTTTAAAACATGTCAAAACTGATTTTGCAATTATATTGAATCCAGATGTTATTTTAGAGAATGATACAATCGAAAAAATTATTGACACATCAAAAGAAATTGACTCATTTGCAATTTTGGCTCCAATTTCTAGTGATAAATCCATACCTAATTACAAAATTTTTAATAAATCAAATGAATATAATAAAAAAAAATATTTTGAAGTAGATACTGTTGACGGTTTTGCAATGATCTTAAATTTAAAAAAGATAAATCAATTTAGAGATTTCAAAAATTTTATATATTTTGATGAAAATTTTTTTATGTATCTTGAAAATGATGATTTTTGTAAAAGGATAAAAGATCTAGGTGAAAATATTTATGTGATTAGAAATGCAAAAATTAAACATTTAGGTGCTAAGGCAGTTAATCAAAAATATTCTTACGAAATAGAACTTTCAAGAAATTGGCATTGGATGTGGTCAAAATTTTATTTTAATAAAAAATATTATGGGTTTTTTTTTGCTATATTAAATGGGCTTCCAAGTTTTTTAAGTTCAAGTATTAAATTTTTAATTTATATAATTTTAAATAAAAAAAATAAAAAAGAAGTTTATTTTCAGAGAATTTCAGGTTTTCTTAATGCTTTAATTGGAAATAATTCTTTTTATAGGCCTAGATTAAAAAAATAAATCTTAATTAGATAGATTTAATAATGTTATTGATTAGTTTTTAAGGATTGTAACAATATAAGTGTAGGGTACAATTTTTTGATTATATATTTTGTGAGAAATAGTAATCCCTTTTTTTTTAAGTAAATCTAAATAACCCTTTGATGTTCTTACGAAATTACCCCTATCATTATCAATTAAAAATTTAGAAATTTTATTTTGTTTTTTTATATATACAGGATCTAACGTAATGATTTTTGAATTTTTTTTAAGTGATAATTTAAGAACATCAATTAATTTTAAAACATCATCATCAGATATATGATGCAATATACCAAATAAAATTACCACATCTACTTTAGTTATTTTTTTTAATGATGATTTTGTAAATTTTTCACAAAAAAAATTACAAACTGGATATTTATTTTTTGCAAATTTAATATATTTTTTATCAGTATCAAAACCATAATATTTATTAAAAGATAAATAATTGATCATATTCCCTGGACCACAACCAATATCTAGAATATCAAGATTTTTTTTAGTTAGAAGTTTTTGTAACAATTTTTTTCTAAAGTTGTCAGCTAAAAATATTTTTTGTGATAATTGATAAATTTTAGGATTATTAAGAACTGTTTTAATCATAGTTTGACATTAAAAGAACTTTATTTATCATTGAATATAAATGAAAATCAATAATATATTAAATTACAATTTTTTGTTTATTTTATTATTCTTAATTGGATTAATTTTAAGAAATTACAACATAAATTTTGATGATCTATGGGTTGATGAAATGTCAACTTTCTGGATAGCCAATCCAAATATTGATATTTTAACTAGTTATAAAAATAATTCCACGTTAGAACTACAGCCAAGTTTGTTTAATTTTATAGTAAGATTTTTTTTTCAGATTATTGGATATAATGACGATTACGCTAGATATGTACCTTCTTTTTTTTCAGTCTTATCTATTATAAGCGTTTCGTATATATCGTGGTTAATATCGGAGAATAAAAGTTATTTGCTCACAGCTTTTTTGATAAGTTGTAATATTTATTTAATCTCTTATGCTCAAGAGTTGAGAGTATACAGTACAGTATTTTTTTTTATTAGTTTATCAATTATATTTTATTTTCAATCACTCAAAAAAGAAAAATTTTTAAATATTTTTTTTTTTAATATATTTATTTTATTTTTAATACTAATACATCCTTTTTCATTAATTTTATTGTTTTCAATTATTTTACATATAATTTTATTTTTAATATTTAAGAATAAAGTTTTTAAAAGAATTATTATTTCAGTAATAAGTATTTTTTTTTTATCAATAATTTACTATTTTATTCATTTAAAAAACTTAATTCCAGATAGCTCTAATGCCTATTTTTTTTTAAAAAATCCTGATTTAAAATTTTTAACAAACTTATTTTTTTCAAAATTTTTTGGGTCAAGAATTATTGGAGTTTTTTTTTTAATATTATTCTTATTTGCCATTAAAAAATCTTTTAGAAAAATGATTAATTTAGAGGAAATTTCATTTTTACTAATTTTTTTTGCATTTTCTTATATCGTACCGATTATTTATGGTTTTTTATTTCACCCTATCATTGCTCCAAAATATATTATTTTTGTAATTATCCCGATTGTAGTGATTATAAGTAATTTTATTTTCGATTTAAAAAGAAAAAATCGTCTTATATTAATTACACTACTATCTTTGGTCACTATTCTTAATTTGTTTACTGAACAAACTGTCAAACAATTTTTTTATGAAAGGTCTTTTTACAAACCCCAAGTCACTAATTCTTTAACTATAATAAATAACTCAGATTATAAAGATTATTTTATTAAAGTGGAACCCTATAATGAAGATGTAAAAATACCATGGACTTATGCGGTAGAAAATTATTTTAATTATTTAATAAAAAAAGAGAATTTGCATATTAATCAAATAAAAAAAATACAGCATATTTCTGAATATACTTGGATTATTTGCATTCACGATTTGAATCATTTTGGCTGCAATGTTGACGGAACCAAAAAAGTCAATAAAATAGATTTAAATAGAGTTTCTATTATTTTAGTTTCTAAATAATAATCTATTAGTGACCTGGAAAGTTTATTAAATGTTCAACGTTATATTTTTTTTTGATCAATTTTTTAGATCCATTGAGGTCAAACAAATTGATTACAAAGACAAAAGCAGCAACTTTACCTTTTGACATTTCAATTAATTTAGCTGCAGCTTCAGCTGTTCCTCCCGTTGCAATTAAATCATCAATAATCAAAACTGCATCATCTTTATTAATTGAATCTTTATGAACTTCTATAGTTGCTGTTCCGTATTCAAGTTGAAATTCTACTGAATGTACTTCAGAAGGCAGCTTATTTTTTTTTCTAAGCATTATGAATGGTTTTTTTAAAATATAGGAGACTGCTGATGCAAAAACGAAACCTCTAGACTCAATTGCAGCAATCTTACTAAAGTTATATTTTTTTGAAAGTTCGACAATTCTATTTACTGTTTCTGTAAATGCATTCTCATTTTCAATTAAAGTTGTGATATCTCTAAATAAAATTCCTTTTTTTGGATAATCTTGTATTGATCTAATATATTTTTTTAATTCCATACTCTTAAATTTTTATTATCTTTAATTTATAAGTAAATCTATTATATCTTATAAATATAATGTTATTAAATATTTTTTAATTGCCTACATTTATATAATTAACTAAAAGTTTCTCTATTATAAAATTTAAGAACTAAACTAATGGATAAATTGATATCAATCATAATACCTACATATAAAGGATCAAAAACAATAATCAGTTTATTTAATGAAATATGTGATCAATTTAAAGAATTTAATTATGAAGTTGTTATAATTAATGATGATAGCCCAGATGATACACATACTAAACTTGTAGATTTACAAAAAAAGAATAACAAAATTTTGACTTATATTAAGCTAGCCAAAAATTTTGGAGAATATAATGCAGTAATGGCTGGTTTGAGAAATTGCAATGGTGATTTAGCCGTTATTGTTGATGATGATTTTCAACATCAACCTAAAGAGATTCTTAAATTAGTTCAACATTCATTAAAATCAAATAACGATGTTATTTTTAGTAAATACAAAGATAAAAAACATTCAAGATTACGTAATTTAATGAGTTTAATAAATAATTGGACTGCAAATTTTTTGATACATAAACCTAGAGATTTATATCTTAGTAGCTTTAAAACAATTAAAAGAAATATTATTGATATAATAACTAAATATGAGGGCAATTACGTATATATAGATGGTTTAATCTTATCTTCAACTAATAAAATAGATTCTTTTGAAGTAGAGCATCATGAGAGATTTATTGGAAAATCTTCCTATAGTAATTTAAAACTTTTTATTCACTACCTTAATTTGATTACTAATTTTACAATTTTACCACTTAGATTATTTTTTATTTTTGGCCTACTAATATCAATAATAAGTTTTATATTTATAATTTTTATAGTTCTTGAAAAGTTTTTAAATCCTGAAATACCTTTGGGATACTCCTCTTTAGTTTCAGCAATAATTTTTTTTTCAGGTGTACAAATTTTATTTTTAGGTTTAATCGGTGAGTATATAGGTAAAATACTAAAAATTGTTAATAAGGATCATCAATATTTAATTGAGTCAATCTTTAAAAATCAAAATTTACAAAAGTAAATTTCAGTTAATAAATAAATATTTTTTTTTTTAATTATTTTAAAATTACTTGAGATTATTTTAATTTGATTTTCATAGTTCATTTTTGTATTTTTTAAATGGTCAAATCTAAGTGTTAAATAGGCAAGTAATTTATTTAAAAATTTCTCTCTACCTAAACCAATAATAATAATACACTTTTTATTTTTTTTTTTAATTTTTTTTATAATTTGAATAAATTCACTTTTAGTCATGTACATAATTACATGATTGAAAACCACAATGTCATATTTGTAAATTTCCCATCTGTGTATTTCAGTTAAATTTTTATCAATATCATAATTAAAAATTTTTCGATTTAATTTTTTTTGAAGAAATTTTAATCCACATCCAAAGTCTAGTATTTTTAATTTTTTTTTTGATAAATTCCCCTCAGTAATTATGGTATCGATAATTTTTTCAAAATAAAACTTACTAAGACCTTTGTAGGGTGTAGTAATATCAATTTTTTTCATTTTTCTAAATTTATGTGTTAATATTAAACAAATTCAAAATTAATATATAACAATATGAATATTTTAGCGATAATTGGTGGTAGTGGTCTTTACGATATTGAAGAGTTTAAAAATCGAGAGCTTTTGGACATTAATACACCTTGGGGTAAAACTTCTGATAAAATTTTAAAAACTAAATATAAAGCAAAAGAAGTATATTTCTTGCCTCGACATGGAAGAGGTCATTTTATTTCTCCATCAAATATAAATTTCAGAGCAAATATTGATGCTTTAAAACAGTGTGGGGTTACAGATATTGTGTCAGTTTCAGCTGTTGGTTCATTAAAGGAAAATTTAGCACCTGGAAATTTTGTAATTGTTGATCAGTTTATTGATAGAACATTTGCAAGAAGCAAAACATTTTTTGACGATGAAATTGTAGCACATGTTTCTATGGCACATCCAACATCAAATGGATTAATGAATGCATGTGAAGAAGCTATAAAAAAAAGCAATATAGATTACCAAAGAAATGGAACCTATGTAGTGATGGAAGGTCCTCAGTTTTCTACATTGGCAGAATCAAATTTATACCGCTCATGGAAAGCTGATGTAATTGGTATGACTAATATGCCTGAAGCTAAGTTGGCTCGTGAAGCTGAAATAAGATATGCATCAGTTTCAATGGTAACTGATTTTGATTGTTGGCATCCAGATCATGAAAACGTTGATGTTCAACAAGTAATAAAAGTTTTATTAAGTAATGCAGAAAAAGCAAAAGTAATGATCAAAAATTTAATTGAAAATTTTGAAGATCATATTGATCCCAATGATCCAACCAATAACTGTTTAGATGTAGCCATTATTACTGCACCAGAAAAAAGAACTCAAAAAACATTAGATAAACTTAAAACTGTAGCAGGTAGAGCATTATTTAAATGAGAATTAATGGTAAAGAATATCGAACTATTTGGTATGAAAATAATATTGTTAAGATTATTGATCAAACAAAACTACCTCATCAATTTATTATTAAAGAACTAAAAACAGTTAAAGATTCAATTAATGCTATTAAGACAATGGAAGTTAGAGGTGCACCTTTAATCGGTGCCACTGCTGCTTATGGAATTGTCTTAGCTATTCAAGAGAATAGCAATTTTGAGTTTATAAAAAAAAGTTCAGAAGATTTAATAAATTCAAGGCCAACCGCAATAAATCTTAAATGGGCAGTAGATCGTGTAATGAAAAAAATATCTGGAATTAATAGTGATCAAATTTTAGAAGTTACATTAAAAGAGGCTAAAGAAATTTGTAATGAAGATGAAAAATTTTGTGAAAACATAGGTCTCAATGGACTGGAAAT
>Ga0233451_10003741_pt1 | contig 13047 bp, 6 predicted proteins | sample 011ome_29_FD_183052 | JGI IMG/M metagenome (GOLD analysis project Ga0233451, IMG submission 183052) | Coastal salt marsh microbial communities from the Groves Creek Marsh, Skidaway Island, Georgia - 011504CT (spades assembly) | ecosystem: Environmental > Aquatic > Marine > Intertidal zone > Salt...
ATAAAATTCTTCCCCCCCCTTCCCATCTACTGAGATTCCAATTTTATGCAATTCGGTGATCAAACCTGTCCAATTCGCAATGCATTGTGCCATCCAAAATCCTTGAAGACGATCTTGGTACTCAGCTCTATTCAAAATTTGATTTCGTTCTGTTAAAATTCATAGGATAAAAAAGCAAGCAAGAGCTGTAAGTAAAACTAATTTGATCTTCAATAGTTTATTCATTTAGAATTTCAGTTCTCAATTTTTGTCCTTTAGCATTAAAAAATTCAACTCTTTTTGCTTTTTTTGGAATCCAAAAAGTAGGGGTACCCTGGGACTGAAAGCTAAAGTTTCCTTTGAATTTACGGTGGGTAGTTTCTGAATTATAATAAATCAAACAGCTCGTTTCTTCCGCACTCCAAGACACCATTAAGGGAGTTTCTTTGAATATTGGCTTGAAAGCTTTAAGGCTGTCATTATTTTGTGTAGCTAGAAAATAAGGGGTTGACCCTACTTTAATTTGCGCTATACTTTTTCCATCTCTAGGGACAACAAAATTTGTTTGTTCAATTGTTTGAGCTATAAAATTCTTTGATTGATCATTAATCAAAACCAAGCCCTGAAGAGCATCCATTCTACCTTGATTTACTTCAATTCCATAATCATTACCTACCATAAGAAGGTCGTCATACCCATCTTGATTAACATCAAATGCATTGATTCCGTAAACTGGAGCCCATTGCGCCTGAAGCGGCAAAGAATGAAGTTTAAATTTTCCTTCGCCCAAATTTTCAACCCAAGAGGTCTTCATCCAATTTACACTTTTCATCAAAGATGCTGTTAGGTCTTGATTGACAAAAATCTGATCCATAGTAGCACTTCCGTAATCACCGTAGGAATTGAATTCCTTTCGCAACGCTCTAAACTGTTTAATCACATCTTCCCAAGGGTGATAGGGATAATTTCGTTTGATGCCCAAACTGTCTCGTACATAAAAAGAAATAAAAGGATCAACACTCCCATTTTTATCAAAATCTTTAGCAATAATTCGCATTGGCATCTCTGCTGAAGCCTTAAAAAAGGTATTTTCCCCAAAATTTCCAATAATATAATCTAAATCTCCATCGTTATCCAGATCACTTGAAGCTAGGCTTTTCCACCAGCCTTTGGCCCAATTGACTCCAGTCTCATCTAACTTCCTTAAAAAGCCTTGATGGTTTTCAAAAAACAGGATAGACATCCATTCTCCAATAACAATTAGATCCTGCCAGCCGTCATTGTTAAAATCGGTCCAAAGAGCATCGTTTATCAAACCTAAGGGGATTTCTCCTGTACTCAGTTTATCAGATGCATCCACAAAACGAATCTCACTTCCGTCACTTTTATTTTCTAAAAGATAGGATCGACTGGCTACAGGATATTGCCCAGGTACGACCCTATTCCCTACAAATAAATCCATATCCCCATCGTTATCAAAGTCTCCAGCTTTGACACAAGAACTATTCTCCCCACGATTGGGAAGCAGAACATCTGCCTGTTTAAAGCTCCCGTTCCCTTGATTTATCCATAAGGCATCATCATAGGCATCGGATTCAGGAGAAAATTGACCCGATCCATGTGCAAAATAGATGTCTAAATCTCCATCGTTTTCAACGTCAAATAGGGCGATCCCTGTGTCTTCCTCGATATCTCTTGGCTTACTTTTAAAAGAAAGCGTTTTATGGGAAAAGGTACCTTCGCTATTTTGATAAAAAATTGTTTCTTTTTTTCCTCTACTCCCACCTACGATTACATCTTCCAACCCATCGTTATTCATGTCCCCAACTGCTAGTGAAGGTCCGCTTTGGGAAAACTTATACGGAAGGGTAATTTGAAGGTTAAAGTCAATAAAATCATCGTCCTCGTCTTTATGGGTAAGCCCAATCTCTTTGTTTCCCTGTTTAAAAAATGGAGTGTGAAGCTTTGGAATAAACTCCCTTTGCTTTTCGGGGTCATAAACTAATTCATGCGTAGTGTTTGCTTGAATCGCATTCCATTTCTGAATGTTCCCATCATACCAGCGAACTACTATAGAGTCCACTTTTTCGCGCGCTCCTAATCCAAAATGCAAGGTTTGTTCAGGTTGCGACAAATACCCTCTACCCGACTCTATTATTTGGGTTTGTATTTCTCCGTTTGAAAACAAACGCAGTTCACTACCGAAAACAGCTGGTTTGGTATCAGAGCCTTTCAATTCAAACCGAACGAAATTATGCATTCCACTTTCATTGGACAGGGTATTTTCCAATAGAGTGGCCGTATCGTTTATGTTATTAAGTAGAAGATCTAGGTCTCCATCATTGTCCAAGTCTCCATAAACCGCTCCATTGGTGAAGGAGGGAAAATTAATTCCCCAAGATTCTGAACGGTCTTCAAATTCAAGGCTGCCCTTGTTTTTAAATATAAAATTAGACACCTTAATTTGTGGAATAGCGGCAAGTAATTGTTCTCTGCTAACCAGTCGATTGGCAGTCACTCTAAAATCTCCAAAATCTTTATCAATTACATCCTTTGGAAATCCATTTGCAATAAAGAGGTCACTCTTACCGTCGTTGTCAAAGTCAGCAAACAAACTGGCCCAACTCCAATCCGTTTCAGCAATTCCAGCATTCATCCCGATCTCACTGAATAGAGGTAAGTTTGTATTCGGATTTGTTCCTTGATTGAGTTGTAGCACATTTCGGGGATATTGGTATTCATAATCGTAGCGCCGAGTCAGAATCTCTTTGGTATAACTTGTTCCTTTTTGAAATAACTTCTTTCGCTTGTTGTAATACGGCTGCATTTCTGATATAAACAAATCCAATTTGCCGTCGTTATTTACATCACCTAAATCACTCCCCATAGAACTAAGACTAAAATGCTTAAACATGGCACGAGCTTCGTTTTTAAATGTCTTATCACCCTGATTGAGGTAGGCTATATCGTTGCTTAGGTAGTCGTTAGAGACATAAAGATCAAGCCAGCCGTCTTGATTGATATCATAAACAAGGGTGCTGTGACTAAAACCGTGAAGCGAGATATTGGCCGATTTAGAAATATCCTTAAACAATGGAGTTCCGTCTGGACCTATTCCATTGTTTTCGTAAAGTTTATCAACACTTAAGATGGCCGTTTTGCTTTGCAGGTTTTGAAATACGTTTGGATCAATATTTTCAATTTGGTTTACCCCTATAAAAACATCCAAATCTCCGTCTTTGTCAAAATCAAAGAATTGCGCGTGAGAGGAATAGCTGGTATCGGCAAGACCGTAAGCGACAGCTTGCTCTTCAAACCTTGGAATCCCATTGCTGTCTATACCCTGATTGATATAAAGTAAATTGGCTCTCAGCTTTTCTTCTGTACGAAGGGTATTACAGAGATAAATATCCAAAAGACCGTCTTGGTTTACATCCACTAAATTAACACCTGAGGTCCAAATAAGGGGATTGGTTTTTAAAACCCCTGAAGTAGAACTCTCATTTGAAAAACGTAGGTTACCTTTATTGATATAAAGTTGATTGTCGACTTGGTTTCCCGCAAAAAAAACATCCAACAATCCATCGTTGTTAAGATCACCTAAAGCTACCCCAGCGCCGTTGTAAAAAAACTCATTATCTAATATGCTCAACGAGTCATTTTCGATTATTGTATTATTAAATGTAATTTGTGAACGTTTCGGATCTACGATTGAAAATAAGGCATTGTTCTTAGAACAAGAGGTTAAAAACAAGGAGAGGCTAAGAAAAAACAACAAAGATCGCATTGTGGGATTTTTAGTGAATTCAAAATTAAGAATAGGATGTGGAAAACCAAAAAAAAAGGAGGGCAATGCCCTCCTTTAATATACTGATTCAACATTAATTAATAACCAGAGTTTTGACTGAGTACGTCACTTCCTTGGATATCAATTTGAGTTTGTGGAATTGGATAGTACTCGCTTTTTCCAGCTGTAAATCGAGCTCCTCCGAATTTAGTAGTTAAGTACTGAGATTCATATGTTAAGTATTTATTTAACTCATCTGCAGCTACACCCCAACGTACTAAATCAAAGAAACGGTGTCCTTCTCCAGAAAGCTCAAGTTTACGTTCCATACGAACTGCTTTGGTTGCAAAATCCTTTGAAGGGAAAGCATCGTAAAGTGCTATTTCGTAATTTGCAGCTAGTGATCCATCAGGATTTTTTACCCAATGTGCACTATTGGCAGCACGTGTACGAACTCTATTTACATATTCCAATGCCTTATCTAAACTACCTGCTTCAATTTCTGCCTCAGCTGCCATAAGCAATACGTCAGCAAAACGAATAATGGTATAGTTCATTAATGCATATCCTCTTGTCCAAGAACTTGCGTCTGTCAAACTTCCCTCTTGTGACTTATAATAAATATATTTCTTAGGAGAGTAAGGTCCTGCATAATCTTGCTTACGAATCCAGTTTTTTCCTGGGTGTGCAATCCAATCTAGGTATGGAATTGATCTTCTTCCAATGGAATGGTCAATTCTTGGATCTAGAGGTCCAGCATCTGGTGTAAACGAATCAGAAGATTCGATTAAGTAATCGTGCTTTATTTCATCTTGATTAGTAAACTCTTCCCCATTAAGACGAGGTAGTCCACTCTCAGTTCTAAACGCGTTACCTAATGCGATAGAAGGCTGGAAGAATCCACAACAGTTTCCAGGACCGTCAGATCCAGTGTTGTAGGGATAGTTTAAATCGTCAAAGTAATTTGCATTTTGAGTACTTCCTGAGTTATTAGCAGATTCCACATCAAAAATCGCTTCTTTGTGGTTGTCAAATTCCGCATTGAAAATGTCAGGATAATTTTCCAACAAATCATACTTTTCTCCTGAAGGAGTTTTACCATTGGCAATTACTTGATCAAACCACTGCTTTGCACCTGCGTAATCTTTACTATACAATTTAGCCTTACCAATGTAAGCTGCAGCAGCCCATTTATTAACACGTCCTGCCTGAGCCTGTGTTTCAGGAAGATTGTTAAATGCAAATTCAAAATCAGCGATGATATTCGCCCAAGATACCCCAGGAGAATTGGATACAGAAGATACATCTACTGCCTCTATCGTCTCGTCAATATAAGGTACATTATTGAAGTGCTTTTTAAGGTCAAAGTAAAAATGCCCTCTAAGCAATCTAGCTTCACCAGAAACTCTTGCTGCTTCTGCTGCAGAGATTGTTTCAGACATGGCTACTAATTGCAGTACTTTGTTAGCTCTTGAAATACCTTCGTAACGCCCCCTCCAAAGGTTATTTAAATCTCCTGAAGTGGCATCAGTTTCATAACGTTGTATAGGGTTTATCGAACTGTAATCACCAGGATCCGTTCCTTTGTTAGCCTCTCCACCGGTTACAGAACCTGTAACCCAGTGATTTGGTCCCTCGAAACGGTTTCCAAAAACTCCATTAAGAGCTGAATACGCTCCAATCAGAGTTCCGTCAATTCCACTGGAAGTAGTGAGCTGAGCTTCTCCTAAAGATCCAGTTGCGCCCACATCTAAGAAGTCTTCTTCACAACTTACAGTGAGAACTAAAGTTGCTGCTAAAGAAACAGCGATACTTTTAATTTTCATCATTTTCATCATTTTCATCATTTTTATTATTTGGTTAGTCTAATATTTAACAAGTAACTTGGCGTTACAGGATAGTTTCCTACATCAATACCAAAGTTTGTATCCGCACCACCAATCATTGGATCTAAACCAGAATAATTAGTAATGGTCAAAAGGTTGTTCCCTGAAATACCTATAGATAAATCATTAACCCCTAAACGGTCTAATATAGCTCCGTCAAAATCATAGCTAAGTGCAAGGCTTTGTAATCTTAAGAAGTCACCATTTTCAACATACCAAGAGTTTGCAGCTCCATTAGTACTGATATTAGAGGCACTTTCCCAAATCGGTGCTGCTGCATTGTCTCCCAAAGCAGGAGTCCATGAATCTAGCGCTCTGATTCCTTTTGCCGATCCTTCAAAACTTCCAAAGAAGTCAGTAAACCATTTGGATTGGTTGAATACGTCAGCTCCTACAGATGCATAGAAATAGGTGTTTAGAGAAAATTGTTTGTATTGTAAGTTAAAATTTAAACCTCCTGTCCAATCGGGAACTGGACTTCCAATAAAGGTTCTGTCGTCAGGTGTAATGCTTCCATCACCATTAACATCCTCATATTTAAATCTACCTAAACCTGCACCAGGCTGATTAGAAGCATCCACTTCTGCTTGTGAATTAAAGTACCCAGCCACTTGATATCCAAAGAAGTTAGATAAAGGTCTTCCTACAGAATTTCGTGTAGCTTGAATTCCTCGGTAAGAAGGTCCGTCGAAATATTCGATTCCTTCTGCAAGGGCAACGATTTCGTTCTTTAAGAAGGATCCGTTGAAAGTAATTTCGTAAGCCACATCTTCACTTAAACTCCCTCTGTTTGAGATTTGGAAATCCAAACCTTGGTTAATCATACTTGCGATATTTACCGCAGGTGCACTAGCAAAGTTTCCTGTTACACCAGCCAATGGAATTTGATATAATAAGTCTCTCGTGTCTTTTTTCCACCAATCTAATATAACGTCAACTTTATTATTAAATAAAGTTACGTCAAAACCAATGTTGGTTGTCACAGAAGTTTCCCACTGAGCGTTTGGGTTACCAATACGTGAAACGGCAAAACCTTGGTCTACACCGTTATTTTGTCCTCCAATAGGATAGAATGTACTTCCTCTATTCGAAGCAAATAAGCTGTACTGGTTCGCAGGGTCAACGTTGTTTGAGTTACCCATTTCACCCCATCCTCCTCGGACTTTTAAATCGTCTATCCATGAAAGTCCTTGCATAAAAGATTCTGAAGTTACACGCCACGCAGCAGAAAATGCCGGGAATACACCGTAGCGGCTGTTGATACCAAACCTTGAAGATCCGTCACGTCGAATGGTTCCAGAAAGGTAATATTTCTCGTCATAGTTGTAATCCAATTTCCCAAAAGTAGAGAAAAAGTTTACTCCATTGTATAGGCTACTATTTACCTGTGGATTTGCCACAGTTGACATATTCACAAAGTTTAAATCTCGAGAGAACGGATTAATACCTGATCCGTTGATTTGTCTTCCAAAACCGGTATTAAGTGATTCTACACCAGCAAGAACTTTTACTCCGTGCGCTCCAAATTGTCCATTATAATTAATGGTATTGGTAAATACCCACCCAATGTTTTTCCCTGAACCTTCAGAGAAAGTGTAACTTGCTTCTGGCTCAGAGTCTCCTAAATAAGGGTAGTTGTAATTTACATAGTAGTAGTTAGATACAGTTCCACCAAGACTAGAACGAACAGTTAATCCATCCATAATTTTAAGGTCTGCATAAATATTTCCAAAAACACTTAAACTGTAGGAAGTATCATCTTTACCATTTTCTGTTAAACGTCTTACTGGGTTCCTTGGGTTGTTAAATCCAGCCGCTTTAGTACTCGCATAACTTCCAAACTCATCATAAACAGGGATGATAGTCGGCATACGATAGGCCGCCAAAATCTCAGATTCATCATCTGCTGATGTGATGGATCCACCAGCACCTGTCGTTTTTGTTTCTCTATAAGTTGCTTGAAGGTTTTCACCTACACTCAAGAAATCTGTAATATCGTATTTAGAGTTTGCTCGTAAAGTGTGTCTTCTCAAAATATTATTGATTAAAATACCATCTTGAAACTGAGATCCCAGACCTATATAGTAACGTCCTCTTTCGTTTCCTCCATTAGCACCTAAAGAAAAACGGTGTAATGGAGCTGTAGAAGTGATCGCATCGTACCAATTTGTTCCTTGTTTGTTTGATTTGATTAAGAAAGTAGTTTCAGGACTTGCTTCATATGCGGCTTGTATAGCTGCTAAATCCACGCTGCCAACAATACCGTTCGCTCCATTTGCATGGAGGTAATCTGGAAGAACTGGTGTAGCATTACTCCCGTATTGTGGGTGTGTGTAAGTTACTGGAGTTCCATTAGCCGCAGCATTATTTTCATAAGCTCTATGTGTCCACTCAGCCATTTGTTGAGGGTTTAACATTTCTGGAGAACCACCAACATTAGGATCGGTTAATCCAAGAGTGTAATCTAGAGTTATGTTAGGCTCTTGAGTTCGAGAACCTGATTTAGTTGTCATTACAATAACTCCATTCGCCGCTCTTGCTCCATAAATAGAAGCAGCAGCTGCATCTTTTAGTACCGTAGTTGATTCAATATCACCAGGATTTAAAAAGTCAATGTTTGTTGTTGGGACACCATCAACCACATAAAGTGGCTCGTTCCCTCCAAAAGCTCCAAATCCACGTACACGAATCTGACTCGTAGAACCTGGGCTACCGTTAGAGATAACGGTTACCCCGGGGATTCTACCTTGGAACTGTTGTTCGATATTACCCGAGGGGATAATATTTAAATCTTCAGCTTTTACAGTAGAAATTGCTCCTGTAGTTTCTCTTTTAGTCTGTGTACCATAACCTGTTACAACAATCTCATCAAGTGCTTCCGCTGATGTTTGTAATGTGACGTCAATTGTAGACTGGCTTCCCACTCTAACAATTTGTGTCGCAAAACCAAGACTAGAAAATTGTAACGATTGATCTGAACTGACGGAAATTGAATAATTTCCATCGAAGTCTGTTGTAGTTCCTTGCGTTGTTCCATCAACAATAACCGTTGCACCAGGAATTGGATTCCCGTCTGTGTCGAAAATGGTCCCCGACACCTCTGTCTGTGCAAAAGCTAGAGATGTGAACATCACCAGAAGTCCTACAATGAATTTGATTTCAAGTTTTTTCATTTTTAATAATTAATTTATAAAGTTGACAAGCAATATACATGTTTATTAAAACCAAAGTCCATTAAAATTAAAAAAATGTTAAATTATTACTTAAAATTTATATAAATCCTTACTGTTTTAACCTAAGGTGAAAAGAAATATTTTTATAAAAGCAATTTATTTTTTTACATAATATACTGATAATTAATGTTTTAAGCCTATTAAACCATAGAAATACCAATATAAATTTTATAATCTATCTTAATTACAAATAAAATGTAATAACAAATAATTATGAATAACTTTTATAGTGTTTTGGTTAAACAAAAAATGCTTTTACCAATAAATTCATTCTACATAATTCTATTAAAATCAGTAAAACAAGACCTTTTAAACTATTTTGATTAAAAGAATTAAAGACGGTTTAGCCTAAGCTTACTCTAACTTTACGGTGAGGAATCGTTCATAATCACACAATCATCATCTAGAATTATGACTGTTCCCGTTCATTCATTAAATATTCCATTGAGGAAGAATTGAGGAAAAATGGAAAAGTTAGGATATCCCGTTAGCATAAATTTAAGCAAAGCATCTGACATTTTTAAAAAAGATTATTCGGCTAAAATAAATAGGCGTTCATTGACTGAAATTAATTGTATTTTCAAAAATAAGGTGTTTATATAAAAACCAAACCCTCATAGTCAGTGACTTAGAGGGTTTGCTGGTGGTCCCAGATGGGCTCGAACCATCGACCAACTGATTATGAGTCAGCTACTCTAACCAACTGAGCTATAGGACCTTACTGAAAAACAAATAGTTTTACGTGTGTAAAAATATAACTTTTGTATAATTTTTGGCACTTATTTGGCACTCATTTAGATATCTTCAATAAAAAGAGGTAAATCCTCCACCTCATTACTAATTATGGATGCTTGTAAGCGAGGTAAGGTGTATTGTAATGCTATTTGAAGCATCTTTAACTTTTGAGTGTTATTTAGTTCTTCTATTTGGATAGAATTAATCAAACCATCAATTAAGTTTTCTAACTTACTTCTTATTTCTGTTGTTATTTTGTTTGGTGTTCCTGCTGTTCTTCCCATTTTGTAATTTTGACTTTATGAAAAAATATAATTTATTAGCTTTAATTTTTGCTATTGCTTTAGGTCTATTTCTTTATGTTCGCTTTGACATAATTCTAATCCTTTTTCTTCCTCCATTATTTGTCTATATATTTAATAAATACAATAAATGAATAAAAGATTATTACGCCTTGTAGGCATTCAAATTGTGGTTGTAGGTTTCGTCTTGTCAATATTTGAATTTCTTATAGATAACAGTGAGATTGTTGTTGGTTTGGGAGGGATTCTTCTAATAGCTTCTCTATTTTTAAAAGAATAAATTCTTGTACTTTATTCAAGTAACTCCAACATTTCTTCCTCAATTTTAGTCCACTCTTGATTAAGGTTGATATTGTTTATCATTATTTTTTTGCCCGATACTATTCTTTCATTTCTTACAGTTGATGTAGTATTTGGATACAATAACATTCCTTCTATTTCTTTGTCTTCTTTTAGGTTATTTAGATACGTATAAAGTTGGTATATATTTCCTGACCGAAATTTTGGTTTATCAATGTTTAAATAATGATATTGGAACATATTGTCATAGTATTTAGTGTCTATCACAGTTACTTTGTATTTATTCCTAATAGTAATATCTGTTTTCATTGTAGGGTATGTGCTATCTTCAGTCTCTGAATCCCATTTTATTAGTTCACTTCTAACTTCACTATTAAGTAATTTTGATTTGTAGAAATTAAGTGCAAAATTTTCAAATACTGCTGCCATTCCCATCTTGTTTTTTACAAAGTCACCTAAATCATATTTACCATCTTTTTCATCAAAACCTAAATTATAATAGATGTATTTACTTATGTTTATTATGAAATTTAAAGTGCTATTTCCTCTTACAGGTCTAATTGTTTTTAATAATTGTTTATCAATCTTTACTCTTGACACATTATTAAAAAATACAATCTTCTTTTTTAAAGATTTTTTTAATTCACCACTAATTTTAGATTTAAGAATAATGTGTATTGTTGAATATATTAATTGGTTTATTGAGTTATTTGAAGAGTACTCATCATAGATGCAGTCAATTTGTTTTGACCTAAATCCTAATGTTTTTAACGTAGAATTAAAATCAACTTTACCCTTTATGGTTTTTATTGTTTCTGCTTTCTCAACATAATCTCTATGTAGTCCTTTTTTAACATACTTGGACAATGTTAAATCAAATATCTCTGCAAAAAACTCGGTATCATTTGTAAAATCCTTTTCGTCAATTTTTCTTATGTCACTTGGTTTGTAATACTTCCAAGCATAAGAAAGTAAAAAGTAAATATTTCTAATAGGTATTTGCACTATGATTCAATTATTGATGTGTATTCATCTATTAATTGTTGGTCATCAAACCAATACTCCTCAATAAGTGGTATTATTTCATACTTGAAAACGTTTTTTAACCATTTGTGATGTTCACCTGATTTATAAGAACAGAAATAACTATGTCCAATCTCAAATCCATCACCTAAAGAGTCATCAGAATTGATAATATTATTTAAAGTTGTCATCTTGTTAATAATAGATGAGATTATATCTTTTGAAATTCCTTTTTTGGACAAAAAATCTTCAAACTGTTCATTAAACTTTGGTCTCATTTTTATAAATGCAAACCTTCTCCTTAAAGCATAATCAACTATAGTTAAGGACCTATCTGCAGTATTCATTGTACCAATTATATATAGATTGTCAGGTATATAGAAGTACTCATTTGCTGAATATGCAAGTTTGATTTTATTCTTCTCACCTCTTTTATCAGCTTCTATAAGCATCATTAGTTCCCCAAATATTTTACTCAAATTTCCTCTGTTTATTTCATCAATTATTAAAAAATAGGGAACAGAAGTGTCCTCTTTAGCTCTTTCACAGACATCATAAAATATTCCATTTTTAAGTTCAAAAGAATCTTTATTAGGTCTGTAACCCTGAATAAAATCTTCATATGAGTAGGACTGATGGAATTGTATCATTTCAATTCTATCTTCACTAAAATCTTCTTGTAGTGCTTTTGCTATTTTTTTTGCTATAAATGTTTTACCAACTCCTGCGGAACCCTGAAGTATGATGTTCTTTTTAGTAGAAAGTATGTCTACAATATTTTGAAAATCTCTTTTAGTAATAAAAACATTTTCTAATACTTTCTCTACATTAAACTCAACCTCATTCTCATTTGACCCTTTTGTTTCTATTCCTATTTTAGATTTTAATCTATCTACATAATCTGAATATTGTGTGATATTTGTAAGTGTTTTAATAGGTAATTTACCTTCAGGTTTCCATTCACCTGATTTTCTCCAATTTACCTTTCTTATATGCTTGTATTCTACTTTATTTTCATCAAATGTATAATCTGAAGAAACAATTCCATATCCCAAATATTTACTTCTTCCTTGTTTTGAAATTATAACATCACCTACATTAATTTCATTTGCAAACTGCCATAAAGCCATAGATGTATTGTATGAACCTAAATTAAATTCTTCTACCATTTTGTCAAGTTCTTCTCTTGATGAAAATTCTTTTAGGTTATCAGGAACATCATAATCAATACTCATAAATCCATTATCAAATTGATTCTTCCAATCCTTTGCATTTCTACCTGCAGAATAAAGCCAATAACCAACATCTTGAATAACACTATTTATATTTAAGTTTTTACACAGAGGCAAGAAAGAATTAATTACGTCTTGTATTTTACCTTCAATATCATTTGGAATATTATTGGTTTGATAATTTTTAATCAGATGTATGTCATTACTCCAATTTTTAAAATCGCTCTCTGTTTTTATGATATTTTTTGACCTATCGTGTGAAAATTGAATTACAGGTGACCCTGCTTTGATATTTAATACATCTAAATCATTTTTGGAGATTGCATCTAAAATTATTTGTTGTGAATTTTTATCGTTTTGTATGTCTTTTACCAAACTATGACTGTTATTTATATTATCACCGTAGTCAAAACCAAACTTTAATCCTGTGCTATTAATTAATATATACAGCTGTAAGGAATCAGAAGCTGAATTTTGTTCATTTTCAATAAAAATAGATGCCCATATGTATGGGTTAACCTTTCTTCCCCAATTACCAAAAGTTTGGATTTTTAAATTATTAATCTGATT
>Ga0233451_10003742_pt1 | contig 13047 bp, 9 predicted proteins | sample 011ome_29_FD_183052 | JGI IMG/M metagenome (GOLD analysis project Ga0233451, IMG submission 183052) | Coastal salt marsh microbial communities from the Groves Creek Marsh, Skidaway Island, Georgia - 011504CT (spades assembly) | ecosystem: Environmental > Aquatic > Marine > Intertidal zone > Salt...
ATAAATCTTCTACAATGTGTAGTTCCTGCGAACGTCTAAACATGAACTCGTAATCAAAGCTAAAGATGTTATATCCAATGACAATGTCTGGATTTTGTTCTCTAACCAATCTGGCCCATGCAAGCAATACTTCTTGTTCGGTTTCATACGTTTCAATAACTGTGTTTTCGGCAAGTAATTTATCACAAGAGTTTAGCACAATGCAGTGATTCAAATATGGTTCTGATTCGCCATATCGCATGAAAGTGGAACCGATAAATGTCACTTTGTCGCCTTCCAGTGCTGGAAAATGATTGCGCAACGATCGAATGATTTCGTTGATTTTTCCTTCCCTTTCAAACGTTTTATCGCATAAAATGTCTACAATGGTTGATTCCGCATTTTTATATGTTTGTGGCTTGTCGAACCCGTTTCCGACTTTCCATGTACCCTTTTCTTCTAAAGATTCGTCGTCTGAATCATCACTATCATCTACGCCAGTAGTTTCTTCAACTTTATCTGTTACCATCATTGACTTATTTGCGTTTTCAAAAAGCGATTCAATCAAATGTTCTTGGTCATCTCCCTTGTTGTCACGCACCTTTGTTTTGAACCAGTTTTCGCAACGATTTAGCAAGTCAGATTCTTCAACAATGGGTTGTTTTGGATACACTAAATCAATGTTGTCCATAGTTGTAAATCCAAAAGCGGAACGTAAAATATTTTTCAACACTGTTTTACACTGAATAGTAGTTAAGTTATCTAATTTCACTAAATGGTCTACAATATTTGTTGCCAATTTTTTATAAGACTTGATTGGCACTGGAAAATCGCCGTGACTACTGGATGCCTCAATATCAAAACTCATGATGTTATATGGTACCAAATCTTCCTTATGATTTAAAGGCATAATGTGTTTATAACTGATTACAAGATTATAGTCGCATGATGTAGTTGCTGAAAACATTAGTGTTGTCCTTTTTTGTGGTAAGAAAACCCAGCCAGACGGACTGACTTCGCGAATGTGTAGAAATCGTAGTAATGGTGGTATGTTTGCTTCATATAATTCAATGCAAGTAGTTTCACCATTGTTGTAAAATTTGTACCCACCTTTAATGAGTCGTCTTTCTTTTTCGCCCTGGTCGCCAATTGCGTCTTTGTACCATAAGTTTTTCACTTTGTTAAACACAGTAACATTTGCAAATTTCACTTCAATAAACCGATGTTTTTTGCCATTATCAAATCCGAACAACTTTTTGCGTTCAATCAATTTGCAATCCAAAATTCCATCTGCATAATAACTCCCGACCTGTGATTTTAAGTGTGCAAACAATGCATTTTTCTTGGTTTGTCCCCAATTGGCTCCAACTTTCAAATAGAAGAATGGTGTGTAATCTTCTACTAAAATGCTTGCACGAACGCCTTGTTGGTTAATGCCAAACATTTGAATGACAAAGCGAGAATTATCTTTTTTAACGGGTTCATCCTCATCAAAATCGCCCCTGTCGTTAATAATATTGAATTCAAAAAGCTTGAAAATGAATTCTTGTTCCATGTCGAATGATACAATAAACAATCAAATTATATTTAATTCAATTTTTTGCCATATAATAAACGAAATGAACGAATTAAATGCGTACATTTAGGTTAATTTTCTTGTAATAATCTCCGTCGAGTTGAAGATTAAAAATGACGCTATCCAAATCATGAGAATATTCAACAGACGAACATGTATAAATATGTGCAGTGTTAACAAAATGAATGTGTAGATGATATGTGGATGGGTCATAATGAAAAAACATTTTCAAATTGCCTTCATTAATGCCATATTTGTCTGCAATGGTTTTTATTGTGACGTTTTTCATATGTTGAAGCAACGGAATTGATTCTGCATTTAATTCGCGAATGGTTCTCAATTCTTTGTTAGTTGGAAGACATAAAATGTGTAATTTGTCAATAGCTGTTCCATTCCATACATACGTTGGAACAACAATACATTGTTCGTCTCTAAACAATATTTTATCCGTTTCGGATGTACCGTCGATAATGTTGTAAATCCATTGGTCTTTTCCAGCATCTCTTTGCGAAAGGACTTGTAAATATTCTTCGTATGTTTGCTTTACAATGCATTTGGAATATGTCTTTAGTTTAGAAATGTCATTGCAGACAATGAGTTCGCCCTTGACTTGTGCAATAGCTTCGTATTTTTCGAATACGTCGTTTTCAAATGTCTTTTTTACTTTAACAATTTCTGCAAAATCAGTGACGCACTTAGGTGCAAATGTTTGTTTAGTTTGTTCAAAAATGAGTTCCATGGGCTAGTATACTATGTTGTCATGTCCTTAAGCTGGTAACAATTATTATTTCTGCAATGACTGCATTTATGGTGTTATTTTAAGCGACGTTTGTGTCGAGGGTTGTGCCCATAATGGGCTAAAATAGCCGAAATATTTGAGACCATATATCGTCACAAATATTTAAAGGATTGAATAATTATGACGGCATAAAATCCGCCATAAAAGGTAGCAAAAATTTTTGGAAAAGTCGGACAGGTTTTTGAAAATGGACATTTTTAAAAATGTCCAAAATTGAAAAGTCAAAAATACTTTTGGAAAAAAATTGTGAAAAAGTGGTTGTGACGAGAATGCTCTCAAAATCGTTTTTTGATAAAATATTTGTGACGATAATTTTTTTATACTTTTTCGAAATTAAAACTTAAAAATAAAATAAGTTGAAACAAAATGAAACAAAATGAAACAAATTTGGTTCCAAAAAGTTCCGAAAAGTTCGTATGCGAATACTGTGACTATTCAACGTCTCGTTTAAGTCAATATAGTCGACATTTGTCAACCCAAAAACACAAAAAATGCGATTTTGAAACAAAAATGAAACAAAATGAAACAAAAAGTCTCAAAAAGTTCGAAAAGTTCCAATGTGATTGCGGTATCGAATTTAACAGCCGAACTTCTTTGTGGCGTCATAAACGGAAATGCAATTTTAACAACGAATTAGAACTAACAGACAAGGAAATTATCACTGCTTTAATGGAGCAAAACGAAAAATTATTAAAAATTGTTGAAAACGGACAATCACAAACATCAAGCATTATAAGCAATATGCACAACAACAATTCAAATAACATTCATACTAACATGAACAATGTCGGCAATAAAACATTTAATTTGAATCTATTTCTTAACGAAACATGCAAAGATGCATTTAACATGAATGATTTTGTTAGTTCAATCAAAGTCAACTTGGAAGATTTGGAAAACACCGGGAGGCATGGTTATATCCAAGGCATTACTAGCATATTTCTAAAAAATCTCAATAGTTTGGAGAAACATATGAGACCACTTCACTGCAGTGATTCTAAACGCGAAGTTATGTATGTCAAACACAACAACGAATGGACAAAAGAAGCAGAAGGAAAACCCATTTTAACCAGAGCCATCAAAGTGATTGCCAACGAAAACATTAAACAAATACAAAATTGGAAGAATAAATATCCAGACTGCACGGATATTGATTCTAAGAAGAATAATTTATGGCTAAAGATTGTTAGTAATTCCATGAATGGATTAACAGAAGAAGAGGGCATCAAAAACATCAACAAAATAATCAGCAATGTTGCCAAGGAAGTGACTATCAACAAATGAGTTAAAAATTTGAGGCTAAATTTACCGTTAAAAATTTGAAGCTAAATTTACCGTTAAAAATTATTTACGCCCATATTTACAGTATTGTTTTTGCGAGAATCCTTTTGGACTACGACAATTGATTCGACGTTTGTATTTTCTAGACCATTTACCACCTTTTTGTGTTTTACTATGTCTACGTGTTTTAACATGATTTCTATTCGATTTTGTTAGTCTGTTGTAAACATGGGTTGCAGAACTTGTTTGAGTTGTTGACATCATTTTATTTATCTTTGATTCAATCCAGTTGATAAATGAACTAACACTGCGGTCTTTCTTTTTAATAGAACTGTTTTCATATGCTTCCACGGTTTTTCCATGGTTGCCAATGTATTTCATTGTAGGAAACCCATCTACCTTGCCAATCATTTTAACACTTTGCATAAAATCCTTGTTCACATCCACAACAACCAATTTATCGTTTTTTGCATATTGATCTTTTAACGCGGACTCAATTTTAGCCCATTCTGGACGAGTTGCATTACATGGTCCACAACCTTCCATATAAACAAGAATAAACACATCTTTACCTTGCTTAATCATTTTGTCTATTTTACTAACATCTTTTTCCGAATTAATATGTAAAATGTGCATATAATATGTTAGTATAAAAAATTATACAAAAATTTCAAATTGATGTCTAAACTCATTTTATATTTTTTTAAATGTATAATATATAAATGTTAAAGATTGCACTTATGTTAGTTATATTTTTAGGTGGATTGTATTTTTACATTCGGCATTCTGGAACGATTGAAGGACTAACAACTATGAATGGTGAAATGCGATGTCCAAACTTGTTAATACAAAAGGGTTCGCAATATTATTTGTATAACTCTAATCTAGCACAAGTTCCCGGTGTAAATCCAGTGGTGTTTAACGATTTAGAAGAGTACACTGAATTTCTTCAATGGCAGAGAGGTGCTGGAATCCGTTGCCCAGTTTTGTACGTACAAAATTCTTACGATGCACAAGGCAATCGAGTCTATAAAGTCAGGCCAAGTGTCACTGAATTGGAAGGCGGATTGCCACCAACAATGCCCGTGTCACTACCACTTAAATTTACACCTTTGGTAGATGCATCGCGTTCTGACCCACCATACAATCAAGGTGGATATCCTGCTTTTGATCAATCTAGTTACTATGTCGGCGCTATTACGCCTTTGGATATGATTAAGAACTCGGAATACAACATGTTATACAGCGACAATGCAATGGATCCAAATTGGGGAGGACCGGAGTATACCCAAGCACTAACAGATGCTGGTTATTACAAAGCGAATGAAGTAAATATATTTGTTCCATAGGCATTTATGCATAGTTTAGTAGTTTAGTAATATTTTTGTTAGTAATTATATTGTAAAATTTATTGTATTTTTATAATATAACACAAATGTCTTCTAAAACACAAAAAATAAACGAAACTAGTTCTGTTAGAACACGTAGAATGTTGTTAGAAGATGACGATAGAAATGAAAGACAGTTGAATAAATCTGAACAACAAAAACAACAACAAGAACAAGTGAAAGATGATGTAGCCATTTCTTCAAGAACTCGAAGTGCTTCCAATGTCCGATTGGCTCATACAAATACTAATATAGACACAAATCAAACACCTTTAAATTCTAACGCACCTTCAAGCAACACAAGAAGCGTTTCAAATATTCGTGGTTATACAAATGAACCTGTTGTTAACGTACCAGCCAGCAGAAGTTCAAGAGCAAGAACTAACACTGTTTTCTTTAGCCCAGCAGATACTACTAACAAAAATGTTACAACATCTACACCCAGAATAAGATCATCTAGTACTTCAAAGCCAAGTCAGAGTGTACAAAACACTGATGTGTCACGTAGTGCAAGAAATCGGTCTGCATCAACTGGTCGATTACCATCTGGAAAACAGCCAACATCGCCGGTGCCTTTAAACAAGGATACAAGCTTTGTTCAAAATGTATTCGAAGCATCTGCTGTAAAAGAAAATGGTGTTCCAAAGGTTGTCCAAGGAATAACCCAACTAACAAATATACCGCCAAAACCGCCACACAGCATTTACATTACCCTTCAAAGCACTAAACCAAACAAATCATCTAAATGGTCAGTCTTTAATGAAGTTAAAAGCGCTGCCTTGTCCGACGTTGCATCTGCTTCGCTAAAATTCGCTAATAAAATTGCTAATGTAAAAACGTCGGACGAAGACGTGGAAGCCCGTGCAACAAGATCCGACGTCGCAAATATTTGGGATAAAAACATTGCTGATTTGGCAACCAAACTAACAAATATACAAGATTTGGCGTCGTTAACTGGTTTCCCATCCGTAAAAGCAATTATGGATTCAGCTTGTTTAGGCGAATCAGTGTTAGTTGCATTGAACAACAATTTGTGCGAATCTATGAAGCCCATGTCGGCGGATTTTTTGTCCCTCGTTGAAATTTACTCCATGAAATCAAACGGGTCGGAACAGTCGGGTCTCGAATTCGTCGATTTTTTACTGCAAATGTCGTATTGCGATATTTACGAATTGGTGAGTTCTGACAGACTAGGTGCAGTCAATGGATTGTACACAATTAAAGCAATCAATGACATTTTACCCAGCTTTAGTTACGTCTCAATTCCGAAGTCGGCTGGTGGACAAATTGGCACGTCAAATGACGTATTCATGTTTACTAATTTATTGCAAATGGCGTTGATGGATTCTATTGTAGAGTCGTCGGTACCATATGCGTGGTCATCGTTTATGCAAAATCTAAACACGTTGGTTGAACAAATTCGAGATGAACTAACAAATACAATGGCGTTTCGGGTAGATTTAATGTTTGCATTGAACAACATTAAACGTTTTAGAGAATTTATGAAAGAATGTGACGGTGGATTTTGTAATAAAGAAATTATTGATAGATATTTCGAAACACTAACATTTATTCAAAAATTCATTGTTGCTTTATCAACTATTTTCACGCGTTTAAAATCAAACGCAGAATATAAAAAATTATATAACCATTTGTTAGTTTCTTTTGGTTTCAGATTTGTCCCACAGAATCCTCCTAATCAAAATACCATTCCTTCATTAAACACCAAGATTACTTTAGTTAAAAGCGACGTTGCATCTAGTGCAGTTATTTCGTTTGATGATTTAACGTGGCTTGGCATACAAATCTGCCGATACAATCAAACACTTAAAGTATATAATTCTGAAACTCCTTTTGATTATTCTCTCGGAACGCAAGAATTTATAAGTTATTTAGAAACCAAAAAGCAAAAATACGCGGATTATCTTTTGCAGAAAAAGGCAGAATTTGAAACACGCTGGTTGAACGAATTGCAAACAGTATATATTCATGAGGCTTTTGCAGGTCATGATAATAAATCGCAATTTTTAACTGCACTCGGTGTTGCGCGTTTTAGAAACAGATTGGGTTGGATAGATGTGCAGTCGGTGGATGCCAGCGGAAAAAAGAAAAATTATTCGTGGGGGAAAATAGAACACAACATTATTAAACTCATTCAACAAGAAAGTGAATGCATGTTTTTTCAATGGACTCCAATACCAAGGGGTGCGTTTGGAAACGACAAAGTAGGCGATGGCATTTTGTTTGGCACCAATTCTGACATGGTTTCGAATAATAAAATCAACGGCAATTCGACGCCGAATGGTTTGCCGGTTTTGGATATTTTCGTGGACAGCATTGGTTTCGGTAAAATTAAATCCGTGTATGATTTAGAGAATTACGAAGGTGAAACGGTTGCAACGGAAAAAGGTGTTGCATTAATTAATCCATTTTTGGGCGAACCGACGGACGCAGTAAATGAAACATTGATTGAATCCATTGTATATGGTAGAGGTTTGGATAATCAGACACGCATTCAAGAAATACAAGGTGTTATTTCTACGCTGGATCGTGCAAGCAGAACAAATCATCCTTTTACGATTTATTGCACTGGTCAATTAAACATACCTATAAAAATTCCTATAAGCACTGGGGCACGATATGATGCAGATGGCGTCATTCAAATGACGTTAACGTATACATATGGTTCGCAACAAAGAGCTCCTGTATTTTGGAATGAAAGCAATACAATGTCCAAATATAAGTTGTATACTTTAGCGGATAGTTTGTCTAGTGAAAAAATGGATAGTTCATCGCCAACCGAAGTGTTGCTGAATTTTTTAATAGAATACAACAAAACAAACAAAAATGCATTGTTTAGATTGTACGATGAACTACAAACGGAATGGAGAAAACGTATACCAGCAAGAGATTTAACACCGTTTGGCGGAAAATCAGGGTTATCTGGTTCTCAGTTTGAATCGTACATGTCTGTGTTTAGAAATCCTGCAACCAATCCAGAAACGAATCCAACTTATAATTTGATTTTATTCGTGTTAGTTAAAATCACAATTGACATGTATGCCGAAGACTTAACAAAACAAAGCACTACATGGAATCGTCGGTTTGGCTGGCTAATACAAAATCGTAAAAAAGATGTTGGAAAAGCAATGTTGACATTGTTTGGTGAACATAATATCAATCCGGCAGAAATATATATTAAATTGATCAACAACGAAAATACGTTTAATATACCGTCAAATCCGATGTATAATGTTGGTACGTCGGCATATTTAACGTATAATTTCCAGCAATTCATCAAAAACACTTATGCAAACCAAGATTCCGTGGTGTTTGTTGCAAAAGCAACCAGGGCATCAGATGGAGGACTAACATTCACTGTTCCATCAAGCCAAGAACGACTGCAAATTGTGGAAACCCAGATGGCTAAAGATGCGGTGATTGAACAGACCGTTGAAGACGAAACGGGCATTTTGGCAACAATTTCTGAAACGGGTTTAGAACAAGCATCTCAAATTATGACAGCGAATCAAGAATCTGTGACGGAAATGGTAAGTGATGGGATTGTTGACATGGATGCGGAAGAATCAATTGGTCCAGTTTCGTCTAGTCAAAGTGAATACAGCGAATTAATATCTTTTTCGCAAGTAGAAGACGATGAGTTTATGAATATGATTGAATTGTCAAACAGAATTACGGATGAGAAATTCCAGTTGAAAAGATTGATGGACGCAAAAGAAACGCTAGAATACAATGTGCGTACTTTCACAAGTCAAATAAATAAGAAGAAAACCATTTTACAAGAGGGTTACAAGCGTTTAAAAGGATTTGAATCAGTGCGGTTGACAGACGAAGAACCGATTGTTGATTTGGATGAACAGGCATTGAAACAGCGTCGTGGTTCTGCATTGCTGGGCGAAGATGATTTGCGTAGAAAATTGTTTGCCATCCAAATGGAAATCAAGGGACTAAAAGAAAAACTGGTTTTCGACCAAAGTGAATTGTCGAAACTAACAAATGAAATACAAGAAAAACAAACACAAATACAGCAAATGGAGACGGAACGCGGGCAGTTGAAAAGCGAGAATTATTGGAGAAACGACAGTTTCCGAGGCGGTGACGCAAATTCTGAAACGGTTTTAAGCGACAAAAGCGTCGACAATTTATGCATAATTATATACAACAAATTAATAAAAAGGTACACCATCTTTCGCTACACAGATGCATTCAAAGCGTGGTTTAATAAAAATCAATATAAAAGCAAAAATTGGTGGCAAAATGCGGAAGAAACACTTAAATCAGACGCAAGGTTTCTCGCATTGCTTCCCAGCCAAGAAAAAGACGTGGAAACAAAATTCAATGTTCTTTTGCGAAAGAATCTGTTAACGTTGAATGATAGCGATGCTATAACAAAAGCAATGGACGATGCATTTGCCAATGTACCTTTTTTCGAGAAAACAAATGTTGTACCTTTTGATTTTGAAAAAGCGTTTGAAACAAATATGCAAACAGTAAATGTTGCAGGTGGGTCTGCAAATAAAACTAAAAAAAACATAAAGGATAGATTCAAACATACTAACACGCGACGAAAAATGGTTGATTATAACAAAAAGTCAAAGAAACGTCGTGTAAAACGCCGACATCATTCCAAAAAATACAAATAATATAAATATTTTATTTTTACAACTAACAAAATATTTATTGCTTGTCTAAAAAGGTCATGGTTGCATTCAATGATTCTCTTGAGTTTTTCAATATATTTAAATTATTTAATGAGTCTACTGCAGATTTCATATCACCATCTAATTTAATATCTAATACCTGCTTTAACATTAAATAGCCAATGTAATCATCTAAATTAATAATTGTTGATTCATACTCTTTTCTATATTTTGAAACTAACAACTCATCTTGCAATTTAATCATTTTCGCTTTAATAGAAGCTGAATAGGCAGACGCTGTTCCGGCCTCATTACTGCTAGTGTTTTCAAATCCCTCTTTAACCTTAACATTAACATTAAGTATTTGAATTACCACATAGATAATGAAAAAACTAACAATAATAATTCCGACAATTTTAAACATATCTTCGTTCTTCATATATAATACATTTATTTTTGAATGGCTAAATTATTCTTTCAAAAATTTTATAATAGTCGCAATAGCTGTTTTACTTATTTTCCTACTTTTGCCATTTGCGTCTGTTGTTGAAACCTTGTTCAAACACGTTTCATCTTCTTGTATACACTTTATCAAGTTTGGAAGTGTTCCGAATTCGGACAAAATAGCTAATGCAGATGCCGAACTAACACCTGGTATCTGACACAACATTATTTCACCAATGTTTGCCGTTGTAATGTTCTCCTTTTTCACTTTCTTAATTACTGCACAATAATCCTTTTCACTTATAGTCGTATTACTTACAGTCGTATTACTTACAGTCGTATTACTTACAGTCGTATTACTTACAGTCGTATTACTTACATCATTTTCAGTGTCCAATCCATCTTGTTGTGATTCAGATTGTGCTAAAGTATGTTTATAGAATCCAGTTTTACCAGCCTTTAATCCACTCACCAATTTATAAACCATATTACATGCAATTAAAGCTGTTTCTTCGATGTTATTTGAACGCATCACTGAAAATCCCTTGAAATAATTAATGGAAAACATGGCTGAATACAATGTTTGCTTATCGATTCGGTCTTTAAATGCATTGAAACGATTCATATCTCCTTCAATCAAATACACAATATTGTGATTGTGATGGTTTAGCCCATTTAATCTGTACGATTGTTCTTCATAGCGCCCATCTTTGATGCTGGATGCTAAATCCGACAACGTCTTTCGTTCAATAATTATACAATCGTTGGTTCCATCATTGATGATTATATCTCCTAAAGGCAATGGTTCGGAAACCAGTTTGATGTTTGCGAATTTTGTATTGGATGCAATAACCGTTTCACATTTGCTAAATAATTCTTGTTCTCTAGTGTCGATTTTGATAATCATCTATAAATAATTTAATCAAATTGTTATTAAATTATTTTTTTGTTAAATATTTTAACTAAATTTTATGCAATTAATATCTTCTAATTGCACGTAATGCAGACTGAGACGAATTAGTGTAATTGCCTCTGCAAACTAAACCAAATTGAGTATTAGTAGCACCGATTAAATTAGGATTAGACGAAATGAATGCTCCTATAGTTGGTGCGAGACCTCCTTTTTTGTTTCCACCACAAATGTTGGTGCGATTGACAATAGACGCAGTATTGCGCGCCATTTTACTTCCAGACATGTAAACCATCTTATAAACTAACAAAATATAAAAAATAAAAAGAATTGTTTTATTTCCTTAAGTACCTTTTGCAAATACTTTAATCCCCGATGAGTTCCATATAATCTGCTAAATCTAATCCATATGCAAAACAAACGCGGATAAGTCGCGACGGACGGAATACATATTCGGCTAATTCTTTTGCAAAAGGTTGGCAATTTGCACGCATTTTGTTATAATCTATAACACCTAAAATCTGGGCAATATTAGGATTATCGCCTAAACAAAACCAATCTATAGAACTTCTTAATCTATGTAAATTTTGTTTCATCAAATAGCATATTTGTTCATTTGGATTTCCACACAAGAAATACCATTTAATTTTTTGTGGATATTTTTTTAAGATTCGAAATGCATTTTTATTTTGACATAAACGGTCCCAATCTATTTTGTCTACATGCTCTTCCAAAATGTGTATTGCACTTGGATTGAAACATAACTGCTCCCAATCTATTTTGTCGAAATACTTTTCTAAAATATGTATTGCATTTGGGTTTCTAGATAACATGCTCCAACATACTTTGTCTAAGTGTTTCTCTAAAATATGTACAGCATTTGGATTTCCAGATAATCCATCCCAATTTATTTTGTCTAAATTTTTTTCTAAAATATGAATTGCATTTGGATTTTTAGATAATGCATACCAATTCACTTTTTCTAAATTTTTCTCTAAAATATGTATTGCGTTTGGATTACAAGATAAATAATACCAGTCTACTTTATCTAAATTTTTTTCTAAAATGGGTATTGCATTGATGTTTTGTGATAACATGCACCAGTTTACCTTATTTAAACGTTTTTTTAAAAGATGTATTGCATTGGGATTTTTCGATAAATATTGTATTTTACTATGCTCTTTTTCAATGTTATCCAAATGATATTCCAAGAATTCAATATCGTAGTAATGTATTGACAAAGACTTTATAACATATCTGCGTGCTTCTTCGGGAATCATAGATAATGACTCTAGTTTGTAAATCGGTTTAAACGACATTATTTGTTAGTTGCAAAATTTGTAACAACTAACAAATAATCAATTTTATTTAGTTCCTTTCAATCGCCGATGAGTTCCATATAATCTGCTAAATCTAGTTCATACGTATTACAAACGCGAACGAGTCTTAAAGGATGGAATACATATTCTGCTAATTCTTTTGCAAAAGGTTGGCAATTTGAACGCATTTTTTCATAATCTATAACACCCAAAATCTGTGCAATATTAGGATTTTTTGCCAATGTATGTTGTCCAAATGTGGATATGAACATTTTATCTAAATTATTTTTTATCAAATCAACCACATTAGGACTTTTATTCAAAGAAATGACGTTCCAATTAATTTTATTTGTATGTTTTTCTAAAATATGAGTTGCATTTTCATTAGAAGACAATCCTGTCCAATCAACTTTATCTAAATGTTGTTCTAAAATATGAGTTGCGTTTGGGTTTAAAGACAATAGCACCCAATCAACTTTGTCTAAATGTTGTTCTAAAATATTTATTGCATTTGGGTTTCTAGATAACATGCTCCAATGTACTTTGTCTAAGTGTTTCTCTAAAATATGTACAGCATTTGGATTTCCAGACAGATTGCACCAATTTACTTTATCTAAATTGTTTTCTAAAATATGAATTGCGTTTATATTTGAAGATAGCATATTCCATTCTATTTTGTCCAAATTTCGT
>Ga0233451_10003758_pt1 | contig 13020 bp, 13 predicted proteins | sample 011ome_29_FD_183052 | JGI IMG/M metagenome (GOLD analysis project Ga0233451, IMG submission 183052) | Coastal salt marsh microbial communities from the Groves Creek Marsh, Skidaway Island, Georgia - 011504CT (spades assembly) | ecosystem: Environmental > Aquatic > Marine > Intertidal zone >...
TTTGGCTCAGGCAATACAACCAGATCAGACCTCATCACGCATTAAACATGCGCCCACCCGCCCCAGAAACCCTATTAGAGAAACCAAAAATCAATGGACGAATATAGGGGGCTAGACAGCGGAGGACTAGATATGAACCGTCGTTCATTCCTGATTGGTACTGGCACAATCCTTTCAACTGCATTTTTGGACAAAGCTAATTGGTTTTTAAGAAACCAAAATGCTGTAGTGCCATTCTTTGAAAATAATGAGCCGGCGCAAAAGCTATATTTTGTCAAAGAGGCAGAAGATTGTTACGAGATAAAGCTAGGCACACCAGAATATGGATTTCCTGAGTTAACTTACAGAGATTGGTTAGCTACTTATGAGGGTTTCGAGCTGCCAAAGGGCAAGTTCATTGATCCCAGGGATTTAGAAAGACTATGGGAGGACTATGGCATGGAACCAGGCGAATTAGATCTGGTTGCTGCCATGGAATATTACCACGACCAATGGGCGGTAATTGATAGCCCATTTGCGCGCGCTCATGAGTATTTAAGCAAAATCGACTTATTCGGAAAAGACAATGGAAAAGGTCTAAAAATAGGTGATCTAGATTTTGTAGCGCCCGGCGGTCCAGGTTATTCTGACAATTGTGGCGTGTTTTCTGAAGATCCAATCACGGCTAGCTTGCTTCAGGCGCGCCTAATTGAGTTAGGGCATAACACGTCGGTGGAGATTGTGGGTGGTGCCTAATGCGCATCGAAGGGGCAAAAGATACGCTAACTGCGACCCTTCGTCAGACGATCTCGATTTTAGGGTTTTCGCGCTAAATCATCATGCATGGATCACGATCACAACACCCCTTTCGGCAGGGTTCTATCGCTAGTCCTTGGACTTTTTCGTATGCCGCCCGGGTTTAGGCGCATCAGCACTGCCTTCTCATATGGTGTCATGTGCCACATCATTTTCGCGCTGGCCGTAGGTGCAATGATAGTGGCTATGTTCTTTGGCATGAGTGAAAGCCTTGGACGCGTCCCGGAACCCTGGTCTTACGTTACAAACGGGGTCTTGGCCCTACAGTTCCCAATAGTGCATTCGCTCTTGTTAAGCGCGCGGGGCAGCAAACTGCTCAAATGGTTTGCACCCGCCGACTACGCACGAACCCTTAGCACTACGACATACGCGATGGTCGCCTCTCTCCAGCTTTTGATGCTGTTTGCGTTATGGACACCAAGTGGCGTGGTGTGGTGGCGCGCCGAAGGCACCGCTTTTTATGTCATTTGTGCACTTTACACGCTGTCGTGGCTCCTGCTGATCAAAGCGAGTTATGATGCCGGGGCGGAGGTACAGTCAGGCGCACTTGGCTGGATGTCGCTGGCTCAAAACAAGAAGCCGGTCTTCCCCGGAATGCCGACAACGGGCCTTTTCCGGATCATCCGGCAACCGATTTACGTCTCCTTTGCCCTGACGCTATGGACCGTCCCTGTTTGGACACCCGATCAATTGGCGTTGGCCATGACATTGACGGCTTATTGTCTCCTTGCACCAAAGCTCAAGGAAAACCGCTTCGAAAAGAGGTACGGGGCGCGGTTTCGTGCGTATCAAAGTCAGGTGCCTTACGTCATTCCGTATCTGAAAGGATCAAGAAAGCATGACCAGCATCCGTCGTAATGATCTATCAATCTATGACCGCGTGGCCGATCAATGGTGGTCAGATGAGGTGCGTTGGGTGCGTACTCTCAAGAACCTCGTTCCAGGCCGCCTTGCTTGGTTCGACCGCTACATTGATTGGACGGACAAAGACGTTCTTGATCTCGGATGCGCTGGCGGCTTCATGGCCGAGGCATTGGCCAGCAAGGGGGCGCGAGTGACAGGAATTGATCCCGCTTCGGACGCCATCGAAGCCGCCAAAAGCAGGGCAACCCTTGTTGGTCAGGCGATCTGGTACGACGTTGGCATTGGCGAGGCGCTTCCCTATGAGAATGAGGCTTTTGATGCCGTAGTTTGTGTAGACGTCTTAGAGCACGTCAGTGATCTGACAAAGGTGACTGCGGAAATCGCTCGTGTCTTGCGGCCGGGCGGGATATTTTTCTACGACACGATCAACCGAAACCTTGTGTCTCGCCTGGCAACCATCACGGTCGCTGAAAATATCCTCGGCCTTCTTCCAAGGGGTACACACGATCCCGAGCTCTTCATCAAGCCGAAGGAGTTGGTGCGCGAACTCACTAATGCTGGCCTTGTTGCTGGGCCTCAGACCGGCCTCGGCCCGCGCGGCATAAATCGAAAAGGTGACTTTGTGTTTGGGCCGCTGCCTCTCAAGTCTGTCATCTACATGGGGCGCGCGACAAAACCGCAAGTTTGCTCCAGGCACGGCTGATTGAGTTAGGGTACAAAATCTCTGAAGAGACCGTTGATCGACCATGAGCTCTATCAGATGCCCATTCAATAGCTAAGTAACTCTTTCAATTCTGGACCCTTTGATTACGTTTGAACAAACTAAAAAGGAGAAAGCAGTATGCCTTACGCACGAATTAATATGGCTGAATTTACCAGCAGTGCAGAAGCAGAAAGAACCATCGCAATTCTTCGGAATGATATAAAATCCGTATTCCCCGAAATTCGTGCGTTTGCCTGTGTCGAAACCACAGAAACATCGGCGCTTACGATTTCCATCTATGACGATGAAGAAGCTGCCAATCGCGCTGCTGCGCAACGGGATAAACACCACGAAGATAAAGACTTGGCAGATTTATTTACGCATGAAGGTGACTTGAGGTGTTTCTACGTTGAGCAAGATTACATTGATGCTTTGCTCCGAAGCGGATCATGACTTCGTTTGGTTACAGTTTGGAAAAACGATAGGGAAAAATGAAAATGGCTTCTTTTGAAAGAGCGCAGAAGATTTTTAATAACTGGGACAAAGAAGCTTTTCGCGCAGCTCATCATGAAGATTACATGTTCATCCGAGAATTTGAGATGGTCACTTTGGAGGATCATGTCGAAAGCGTCGATGAAGTTATGCGAAATGGTTACGATGTACACAAAAGATGGACGCTCATGCATGAAAACGAATATGTAGAGGAAGTCCGTTGGGAAGAGGGCGACGAAATCGTCACACACGTTTCTTTAAAAAAAGACGGGCTGTTGTGGCGAGGCTTTGTCAACCGCGTAAAAAAACCAGATCCGACCTAATCATTTCTCATGCCCTAGATAAGGGTCAAAGTATCCGTAACAGTCGTATTCAGCATAGTAGCTTGGAGGCTAGAGATTAGAGCTAGATGAGTTTTAGTTTAAAATCGCCCGGATTATTCAATGGCTTCATTCTTTTGTTTTGTATTATCAGAGGCTAGGGGTGGGTGAGTTTTCACGCCATATAAAGCTACTCATATAAAAGGAGTTCGGACATGAGCATTGCTAACGTCAACATGTTTGAGTTTGAAAATGAAGAGGCATTACAAACTTTTGCTAATTGGTATAACGGCGATGGTGCAGATGACTATATGAAATACGCGGAGTGCGAAATCATACTTATGATCAAAACCAGCCCAACGTCGTGCTTGACAGTGGCTAGTTACCCAAATGATGCAGCTAGACAAAAAGCTGTAGCATTAAGAGAAGGTCGGCATAGGGACGCCGTAGCTAACTTCCTTAAAATAGAACATACTCTTGCACTCGAGGGCGAAGTTACCGCCAAAAGACTAAAAGAGATATTCAACTAAAAAGAGCCTTTCAAATTAAACAAGCAATATTTTAAGCTTCACCGTTTGTAGGGCAAAATAAAATCCTCCTAGACTGAACCTAGGTTGAAGCTGCCTACTCAGTGGGCGTTAATTGGTTTTACCCTCGCGCAATAACTTCAACACATCTTCATCAGAATAACGCTTTCGAGCCATGTTCCCTTACTCCCTTTGCCAAAATATACTGGCACAGTTCTAGGGGGCTAAGACAATAACTTCCCTTGGCTATCTAGCCCCATTAAAAAGATTTTATATCATTATATCTATTTTTGAGCTGTGGCCTCAATTAATTTCAAGAAAACTGGACCAATTGACTCGATAATTCTTGTGACTCCTTCCGCATTTGGATGAAGCCCATCAGCCTGAAAAAACTGACTCATATTTTGATTAAGATCACCATTTGCGATGAACGGACCAAATAGGCTTGAAAGATAGAGCGCGTCGTAATCTTGTGCCAATTCAGGAAAGATGCGATCAAAATCCTCTTTGTAGTCTGAGCCATAGTTATTTGGAGCATAGGAACCAACTATCATAAGAGGAATATTGGCTTCTTTAATTACCTCCAGAATACCAATCATATTCGCTCGGACGACTTCAGGAGCTATACCCCGCAACATGTCGTTTCCGCCAAGTGCAACGATAGCGGCGTCCAAGCCTGGTTCCATCGACCATGCAATACGCTCCAAACCGCCAGCGGTCGTGTCTCCAGAAACACCCGCGTTAATAAGGCGGATGGAATAGCCCTGACGGAAGGCGTACTCACTCATTTGGGGAACAAGCCCGTCTTGCTCTTTCAATCCATACCCCTGTGTCAAACTATCCCCTATCATCAGGATATCCACACGCTCGTCGGCGTCGACAGTTGAAACAGAAGTCAGAAAACTTAAAGACAATATCTTGCCCAGATGTGTCAAAGGCCCATATGAAACTAGCAGGTTTAATTCAAGGCTGTTCCGTTTCATGACAATCTCCATCATTTCCTTATCAAATGTGCATCTTTCGTTAGAAAGCAATGCTGGAACGATTGAGATATTGAAAAACATCTCTTTGAACGTCTCGGCTGGGGAAAGTTTGGCTCTAGTGGGACCATCAGGATCCGGAAAATCTTCACTTTTGATGTTACTTGGTGGTCTTGAACGGGCAAGTAGCGGGTCCGTCCGTGTTGCAGGCACCGAACTTTCCGATCTCAATGAAGATCAACTGGCATTTTTACGGCGGGATCAAATGGGAATTGTCTTCCAATCTTTTCACCTGATCCCCACAATGAGCGCGCTTGAAAACGTGGCAACGCCTTTGGAACTTGCTGGCGTGACCGATGCATTCAAAAAAGCTAGAAGCGCTCTTGATAGCGTGGGGTTAACACATCGTGCGAGTCATTTTCCAGGTCAACTATCAGGCGGTGAACAACAACGGGTTGCACTTGCCCGCGCGGTAGTTGCACAACCCAAAATCCTATTGGCGGATGAGCCCACCGGAAACCTAGATGGTATAAACGGCATTGCTATCATGGATTTACTATTCTCTTTGCGCGATCAATTTGGTTCGACCTTAATTCTTGTGACACATGATCCACTTTTAGCAAACCGTTGTAATCGGATCATTCGACTGCATGATGGTGAAATCGATCACAAGGTTACTTCATGAGTTGGCGCGTTTCAGCGAAAATAGCGCGCCGCGAGCTACGCGGTGGCCTAAGTGGGTTTCGTATCCTAATTGCGTGTCTCGCTCTTGGAGTTGCGGCAATCGCAGCAGTTGGAACCGTACGTAGCGGAATTCAAGCCGGCCTTGTGTCAAAAGGTGCGGAGCTTTTAGGCGGAGATGCCGAGGCCGAGTTTACTTATAGATTTGCAAACCAAAGCGAACACATGTGGATGCAAGGGCAAGCCACAACTGTATCCCAAATCGTTGATTTTCGTTCGATGGCCGTTGTTGAACGAAATGGAAAAATTGAACGCGGACTTACCCAAATTAAGGCTATTGATGAATTCTACCCAATTTATGGAAAGCCAAAACTGCGCAGTGGTGAAGAATTTTCGAAGGTTTTTGTTCAAACGGGCGATCATCCACCTGCGCTTATGGAACGTCTAATTGCAGATCGCTTGGCGCTTGAAATTGGTGATACATTCAAACTAGGGACCACCACATTCATACTAGCTGACATAATCACCCTCATACCCGATGGAGCAGGGGACGGCTTTGGGCTTGGACCGAGAACTCTTGTCATGACTAAAGATCTTGAGAAATCGGGACTTATTGCTCCCGGAACGTTGTTCAGCACCAAATATCGATTAAAACTTCCACCAGATGCTGATCTCGATACTCTTGCTAAATTGGTAGAAATTGATCTGAGCAGTAGTGGCCTGCGATGGCGCGATGCACGCAAGGCCGCACCGGGGATTTCTGCATTCATCGATCGTCTAGGATCCTTTTTAACCCTCGTGGGTCTTGCCGGATTAGCCGTTGGTGGCATTGGTGTGTCATCGGCTGTTAGAACCTATCTTGATCGAAAGATCACCGTAATTGCTACCCTACGCAGCATAGGAGCGGGAAATGCAACAATTTTTCAGATCTATTTTGTGCAAATAGCTGCACTTTCTCTAATCGGAATTTCTATTGGTTTGATCATTGGTATTGGCGTTCCAATTGCGTTTGAACCCCTATTTACTGCGATGCTGCCGTTCCCGATCACGTTGACAATCTTTGCACGCCCCATCATCGAGTCCATGGTTTATGGAGCTCTAGCTGCCCTGATTTTCACTATTTGGCCATTAGCACAGGCCGAAAATGTTAAAGCCGCAACCTTATTTCGCGATGCGAGTAGAACAACAAGCACCTTGCCGCGTTTTATTTATGTTCTTATTTCTGTTGGGTTAACGGCTTTAATGCTTGCGCTGGTCTGTTATTTTATAGGCTCTATTTCCCTTACGCTATGGACAGCCACCGGCGCCGTTGGTGCGTTAAGCATTTTATACATTTCAGCAATTGCCACACGTAAGATCGCTCAGCGGGTGCAAATTTGGTCTAAAGGGCGATCAATCTTGCGTTGGGCTCTATCGGCAATTGGAGGGAAATCTGAAGGGTCGACGGCTGTGATCCTTTCAATTGGCCTAGGACTATCAGTTTTGGCCTCAATTGGCCAAATTGACGGCAACCTTAGACAAGCTATAAAACAAGATCTGCCAGAAATAGCTCCATCCTATTTCTTTATTGATATACAAAAATCACAAATGCCCGCTTTTCGGAAGCTTTTGAATGCTGATTTAGAGGTCGACAGCTTTGAAGAGGCACCAATGCTGCGTGGAATTATTTCTAGGATCAATGACCAACCTGCCGAAAAAGTCGCAGGGGATCATTGGGTGATCCAAGGAGATCGTGGCATCACCTATGCCTCTATCCCTAGCGCAGAAACAGAAATCACATCTGGTGAGTGGTGGCCTCAAGATTACAGTGGGCCTGCACAAATCAGCTTTGCCGCAGAAGAAGGCGAGGAAATGGGATTAATGCTTGGAGATGAATTAACGATCAACGTCTTGGGGCGCGAGATCACGGGAAAGATTACAAGTTTTCGCAATGTAGACTTTTCAACTGCAGGTATGGGGTTCATCCTAGCCATGAACCCATCCGCGCTGGCTGGCGCGCCACATAGTTTTATCGCGACAGTGTATACAACACCCGAAAACGAAGCATCATTGCTACGAAATTTAGCAGAGGCCTTTCCGAATATTACCGCAATTCGCGTCCGCGATGCTATTGATCAAGTATCCTCGGTGTTGAATTCAATTGCAGCAGCCACATCCTACGGTGCTTTAGCAACATTATTAACTGGCTTCCTGGTCCTTATCGGCTCAGCAGCATCTGCTCTGCATGCACGCCGCTACGAAGCTGCCATCCTGAAAACGCTTGGCGCTACGCGCCGTTCTATAGTGTTAAGCTTTGCATTGCGTGCAGCTATCATGGGAATGGCTGCCGGGTTTGTCGCCATCGGTGCCGGCGCGCTTGGTGGATGGGCTGTTACCCGTTTTGTTATGAACACTAGTTTCACTGTCATTTGGCCAAATGCCGTAGCGATCATTTTTGGCGGTGTATTTGCAAATGTTTTAGCAAACATGGCTTTCGCGGTACGAGCCTTGAATACGCCGGTTACTCAAATACTTCGGACACGCGAGTAGTGAAGTTTTGAATTATACTTGAAGACATGCTAAATAAAACAAATTGTTTATTTGCATTGAGTTTAAAGACAGGAATAGTGCTAAGAGTGTGCCTCTGCAATTTGTGAATGAAAACCAAATAGCTCTACCAATACATGATGGCTTAATTATGCGAGGAGGTTTTGCGGGAGACTTTAAAAAAGCCATGTAGGAGGACATAAATGCAATACACGTTTTACTACATTTCAATTTTTGTGATGCTGCTAACGTTGCTAATTCACATTCAGTTAATTGCAGCGCCAATGATATTCGTTCCAATCGGATTTCTTTTAGCCATCATCTTCATAGCAATTGGCGTAATTTCAGCAATGAAAACTGAGGTCGATTTGGACTTCATGTTTCATAAAAACCAGGATGAAAAAGACTAGGTAACACTTATGATTACCCTCTTTGCATTTATATTCCTTTTACTTAGTTTATCAGCGTGTACTAATCACATTTTATCGACAGATGCATAGTTGTGAAGCCTGTGAACACCGCACTCCATTCTTCACCTGCCAAAATTGGCTTTGCGTCAGTAAGAGTGCCTGTAGTCACAACATCTCCAGCTTGCAATTCTTGCTCTCCGTTATAATTTTCGATACCTTTCTGCAAATATTTCAAAGCAGAAATGGGTCCATCAAGCACGTTACTTCCTAACCCCTCTTCACTGATTTTATCATTGCGAAATAATTCAACTCTAATTGAATTTAATATTTCTTCCAAATTTTCAGGAGGGTCATATTTCTGCCCCACTATCAACTGACCATGCAATCCGCCCGAGATGATAGTATCTTCTAAAGCGAAATCCCAATTTGGGTAAATAGAATCTACTATTTCAAAACCGGGTGCTATCCATGCGACACAATCCACGATGTCACTTATGAATGGGTTTTGAGGGATAGCTCTATTCAGCCCTAATACAATTTCAGGCTCTAACCGCGGTTCACAAAATCTTGCCAGATTCACCGTCAGCTGATTTGCAGAGGAATATGTTATCGTTTTATCAGTTATCACGCCCCAAATAGGTTCATGAACATTATAGATCGGCCAAATGGATCGGTTTGTAAAACCAATCTTACGCCCCAGAACCTGACCGCCTCTCATCGTTGCGACTTCTCTAGCAACAGCGTATGCCTCTTCCTGAGAAAATCGAATTCCTCGCTTCGAAAAAGGTTCAATCTGCACTCCAGAGTTTAAAGACCTAAAAACTTCAGAGGCAGCCTTCTGTATTTTCATATCCACACCTAACGTTAGCCCAGAAAATGGCACAGTTAATTCTATAGCCCGATCAAGTTTTATTATGACAAGTCAATAGCCACCACTCAAAAATCAATTGCACAAAACTTGCAAATCTATTCTCACAATTTGCACAATAGCATCATTCTAGCTGCACAACATCCAATCATAAAATGAGCGTCAGGAGAAATCTGACATAAGTTAGACCCTTAGCTTCAGAACTTCCCTTGGCGGCATTGTTCTAGATCGCACGCAGTCAGGAGCTTTTTCAAACTGACCCAATGATTGGAGACCTATTGATTCTTGAGCTTATTTATCTGACCGCACATTTTCTGTTGCACTCGAGCTCGTTCCATTTAATTTGAAAAAATTACGAAGTTGAATTAAACCAAGTAACAATTCTTAAGTTACAATGAGTTGCATTTTTAGGTCGATTTTTGGAGTAATACGTGATGCTCAGATTTCTTTTTTTCGTCTTCGCTTTATTTGCTTCGCCCACACTTGCAGGATATCATGATGCTTTTGATCAGGGGATTGATCAATATGCAAAAAAGCAGGGCTTCGAAAATTTCAATGACTATCTCGCAAAACGTACTGCCTGTGCAACATTAATTATTGACTCTCAAAATACAAAAACTGAACAAAAAGTTGATAAGGCAAAGCTTTTGAACGTATCCCCTCCAGAAGGTTATCATTGGATGACGCAGCAGGGGCTATACTCTTTGATGAAAACTCCAGATAGCGGATATGGACAGCACCCTAATTCTAGTGAGGTTGCAAAAATCCCTTTGTTTCCAAATTTTCTTTCTAAATCTGAAACCTTGTCTCAAAGTTCCGGCGATAACGAAACCCCAACGTTTTTAGAAGTAGATCCTCCTATGGGGTATCATTGGATGTCCAGTGGCTCTAGTTATCTATTGATGAAAAATCCACCAAGCGGCTATGCCCCTCACAGTGGTTATGGTTATGACTCAAGTCTAACCCTTAAATTCGCAATTTTTTCAACAAATAAATTAAAAAATACGGACGACTCCAGCTATGCGTCTAAAAAGCAAGATAAGGTGAATGAAGCCACGGCTTTAATTTTTGATAAGCTGGCAAATCAAAATAACTCGGGCATAGATAAATTATTTGCTAATATTGATAAAAAAAAGTGGTCTTCGAATAAATGTGGGTTTCGTATGTTTGTTGAAATCAATCTACTTTCAGATTTATTGGAAACTAGCTTAACGGGCTCAAAGGCAAAAAATTCAAGTGCAAAGATGAAACCGCCAAAGAATAACTACGGTTACGGTTACTAAAATGCGTCGATAGCTTCTTTAGCACTATTACAACAAAAGGCGTCTATTTTCTCCTTTTTCCCTCTAATCTCAGTTTCAACTGATTTCAATTTTGTTTTATCTAGCATTGCCTCCTCAGCTACTGCGTTAGAAAACATAAGTTGACAGGAATAATTCTTAGTAAGCTGTTCAAGGCGGCTCGCGACGTTTACTGTATCGCCGATTGCAGTTTCACTGCTCGCTTCTCCATACCCCATTTTGCCTATGATAGCTTTACCAGTATGAATGCCAATTCCTATCCGTAAAGGATCAATTTCTTCATTCGATAACTCAGAGTTTAAATCAGCTAGGCTTTCAGTGATTTCTGAGGAAGCGCGTAGAGCGTTTTTACAATTTAATGAAGTATTATGATCTTGGTCAAAAATTGCCATCACGCCGTCACCGATGAATTTATCAATTCGTCCTTGATTTTCTGTGACGGCATCTGTGACCAACTTAAAATACTTATTCAAAATAAATACCACATCGAACGGCATTTTACCTTCGGATAAAGTCGTGAAACCACGCAAATCACAAAACATGATTACTGTTTCTTTTTCTTGGCCAGACAAATGCTCTTGATTATCAAATCGCAGTTTTTGCTTTTCGTTTTTAACAAGAGAGATAAGTGGATTAATCTCGATATTTTTTTCAGGCCTAAGTTGGCAAGCTAATCTAATACTCGGATCAAAACCCAACCTATCTATAACACGTTGTTCAATTTTATTTGGGGTTGGCAGGTCGTCTAGGTTCGAAATTACTTTAACGCGGCAAGTTGTACATCTGCCTCGACCGCCGCATACAGATTCATGATAGCGATTTGCCGTATGACTTGCCTCTAATACAGTCTTTCCTTTACTTATATTTACGAAAGTTCCATCGATATATTTTACCCTAGTGGAAAAGAATTTTTTTTCAAAAATTCGTCTAAAAACCACGAAAAGTAGCATTGTTAAAAGCATACTTGGATAGATAAGAAATTGGAGTAAATCAGATAGAAAAACTATGTCTACTCCCATTTCTTTAGTAAAATTTGAGTTAGCGAGAATTTCTAAAATAGCTAGTGGATTAGTTTTGCTTTCTTTAGCAAGTTCAAAACCAGCGTTCAGATAACCTCCATACGCTAAAACTGGTAAGCTGAAAATTATACTGTGAAATATACCTCTATAGTCGGCATAAATTTTTCTAAACTCCAATAACCCCAGTATACCTATAGAGCCATGTGTCCATACAACGGCTACCATTAGGCCAAGTAAAATATAGCCGATGGGATCTAATACGAACGTCGATAATATCATAAAGGAGTAAGAGTCATTTAGACCCAAAAACCGAGAACCCCAGAGCGTGATAGATAAATGGCTTGCTAATAAGAATGGAATCAATACTGCACATGAATTTCGTATCCACTCCTTTCTGCTCATTTTTACACTGCGCCGTCGACCCAAAGCATAAATACCAAGCAAAAAATGTATCAATAAAGTTCCATAGAGTAAGTAGAATAAAACATCATGTCTCCAAAAACGCAAAAATAGCGCTCTTCCGGATTCCATCGTTTCCAGCGAGATAAGTCCAAGGCTATGATTCAATAGATGAGTAAAAACATAGAAATATAAAAAGCATCCCGTAATGGAACGTAGGAGCCGTATAGATAGTGCTGTGTCGATCACCTATGTTCCTTTTTCATCATCTAAGTAATTTACGTCATTAAGAACCTTAACCAAATCAGAGAAATTTTCACGAAAATTTTTAACAATGTTACGCAAAGTCACATAGGAATAGCTTTTTCATCGCGTTCAGCTTTCTCTACTTTTGTGAGTTTGTTGGGCTACTGGTTATCACTAAGGCCGAGCTCTGCCACCAGCGGCTTGGTTTTACCATGGCTGATCTTACCGCCATTATTTAGAATCCCCTGGATAAGAGATTCATCAGTTGTTTCTTTTGGGACGCGTTCCATAGCCGGCCTTCCATTGATCGCTCCGTTGCAGAAACCTTGTTAGAGAAGCCGAAATTAAATGGACGAATATAGGGGGCTAGACAAAGCCGCGCAGTTTTGGAAAACGAAACAAGGTTACTTTAAGTGATATTCCTCAGAACACTCCAAACCAGGAATTGATCCTATGCGTTGCAAAAAGCTGGAAATGGTATCAGGCGCTTTCAAAAGGCCAAGTAAGATCCGTGCAGGAGCTTGCGAGGCAAGAAAAGATAAGTGTTGAAACCACTACGCGCAATCTACCCCTTGCCATCCTAAAACCCGATCAGGTCGAAGAGCTTCTCAAAGGGCAGCATACGCCTGATCTAAGTGTGGCAAAGTTGCTTAAAGCCTCGAGCCTCATTTAACCAACACTTCCCCAACTCCATGCAATGCGTTTTGCCGGAGATCTTTGGCTGTTTGAGGGGTGTTTTGGGCGTGTAGAGAGCTTTAAAAGTTGCTCACGATGAACAGCCATCCCAAAAGGTGCAAGCAATTCAGCGGTATAGCTTGGACAAGCAGTAGATCTATAAAAGTGAGGGGGTTAGTGGCGCACCGGGGAGGTGATGGCTCCACCTGTAGGA
>Ga0233451_10003766_pt1 | contig 13004 bp, 13 predicted proteins | sample 011ome_29_FD_183052 | JGI IMG/M metagenome (GOLD analysis project Ga0233451, IMG submission 183052) | Coastal salt marsh microbial communities from the Groves Creek Marsh, Skidaway Island, Georgia - 011504CT (spades assembly) | ecosystem: Environmental > Aquatic > Marine > Intertidal zone >...
GATATGGGTGGAACAGCAGTCACAGCGACAGCCGCTGAACTGAACTATGTTGATGGCGTTACAAGTGCTATCCAAACACAACTAGACACAAAAATTACAGCAACTTCAACAGATACATTAGAAAATAAAACATTAAGAGCTCCAACATTTGAAGATGGTAGCAACAGTCCTAAATTTATTGAACAACGTTTTGTAAATGCCAATACTATGCGAACAGCACAAAAGTTTAATGGTGGCGGCGCTGGCAGTAATAGTTATCTAGTAAATGGAGAATTTCAACCAGTAGTAACAATTATTCCGAGTGGTAGCAGTCAAAACTATCAAGTTATTGGTCGTGTAACAGTGCAGTCTGGATCAGCAATTCAAGTTTTATATGTTAACATGGGTTTCAGAAGTAATACACTACCAGATTTAAGTTGGAGTGCGACATACAGTGAAGAACTTACTGGTACAAGTACTAGAATGGTAACACCTTATTTGTGGACAAAAGAAACAACAACTGCTGGTTTTATTTTTGCTCTAGGTATAAACGCTACCATTTATGGAACTATAACCTGTGACATTGACATTATTCCTAGAGATTCATCACAACAAAGCAATGTTACAGTAAGTTCAAATAGTAGCGAGGTAACAGCAGTTACTTCAGGTTATACTTCAAATGATTTTACAAGATTATACACAATAGACCAATACGGTGTTATTGAGTACGGTTCGTCAAGTATAAGATTTGAAGGATCAACTGACGATGCATTTGAAACAATTTTAACAGCAACAGATCCAACTGCGGATAGAACTATTACTTTACCAGATCAAAGTGGAACCATTGCTCTAACAAGTGACGTACAAGCAAATTTAACACGCAACGAAAATAGTAGTCCTTATGTAGTAACAGCAAGTGATGTCACAAATAATACAGGTAGTACTCTAGCAATTTCAGCGGCTACGCTGGGTTTTGATTTAAGCGATGCTGTTAATTACAACATATTCATTAACAGATTACACATGAGATCAAGTGAAGTAAGTGTTAATACCAGTAACGGTACAATTACAGTAAGTGCTGACATTTTAGAAGCATCAGATGAAATAGATGCGGTGTGGATTACATAAATACATGAAACAAAGGGGAAAGTGCCGTGGCATTTAAAGTAATAAATCAAACAGTCATAGATGTAGACAGTTCAGGAGCAACTCAATTACAGAGTGCGTCTGGACAAGATATTGCTTTATATCCAGATCAAAATGTATGGATAAAGCAAGGAACAAAACTCATATTTGAAGGCACAACCCCTGATGACTATGAAGCAAAATTACAAGCAACAACAGTAACAGCAGACAGAGATTTAATTTTACCAGACGAAAGTGGCACACTTGCTACACAAAGTTATGTTACAAGTGCAATTTCAGGCGGTTCCTTGGCAGATACAGATGCCCTTGCTGAAGGATCAAGTAATCTTTACTATACAGATGGCAGAGTAGATTTGCGTATTGCTAGTGCTAATCTAAGTGATCTAGCAGATATAGACGATAGTGCTAGAGCAGACACTTATGTATTAACCTGGGAAAATGCCACAAGCACATGGATTGCAGCACCAACAGCGAGTACATATGGCACAAGTGATTTTAACACAGATTTTGCCACTAAAACAACAACTGACCTAGCAGAAGGCGCAAGTCTTTATTATACTGACGAGCGTGTAGATGATCGTGTTTCTAATCTTATTGTTGCAGGTACAAATATTACAACAACATATGATGATACGGCAGGAACATTTACTATTAATGCAAGTAGTGTAGGTGGTTATGATTTAAGTTCAAATACAACAACTGATCTAGCAGAAGGTACAAATTTATATTATACAGACGCAAGAGCAGATGCTCGCATTACAACCGCATTGGGTGGCAATGTTACTATTGGTGGTAACCTAACAGTCAGTGGTACTACAACCACTGTAAATTCAAATACAGTAAATATTGGCGATGCTATTATTACACTAAACAGTGATGAAACAGGTACACCAAGTCAAAATGCTGGTATTGAAATTGAACGTGGCACTGAAGCCAATGTGTTTATTAGATATAATGAAAGTACAAACGTTTGGGAGTTTACAAACGATGGTTCAGCGTATACAGCATTTGGTAGTTCATCAACATTTACTGGTAATACAGATGGTGTAAACGAAGGCACAAGTAACTTATATTATACAGATGCGAGAGTAAGAGCCGCTGTGAGTGCTACAACTGGCTCGGCAGGATATAATAGTTCTACAGGAGCATTTAGTATTCCAGCAAATACATCTCATATTTCTGAAAGTGGAAACCTATACTATACAGATGCAAGAGTAAGAACACATATTGAAGGTGCTGATTTAAATTTGGGCACAAACAAAGTATTGTTCTCAAATGTATATGCTACTACTGGCGATTTACCATCTGCTTCAAGTTATCACGGTATGTTTGCTCATGTACATGCTGAAGGTAAAGGTTATTTTGCTCACGCAGGTGCCTGGAAAGAATTAGTAGATACGAGTAGTAGTAGCGGTATTAATATTCGGTTTAATAGTATAGGCGCCGGAACAGCGGCGAGCGGTACTGCTGGAGATATTCGTGCTACAGCAGACGTTACAGCGTATTACAGTTCTGACGAAAAATTAAAAGAAAACGTAGTAGAAATTAAAAAAGCAATAAATAAGGTTAAGCAGATTCGTGGTGTTGAATTTGATTGGACGCAAGAATACTTAGATGCAAAAGGTGGCGAAGACGGTTATTTCGTCCGCAAGCACGATGTGGGTGTAATTGCTCAGGAAATTGAAACTGTATTACCAGCAGTAGTTGCTACTAGGCAAAATGGTGTTAAAGCAGTTAAGTATGATCGTATCGTAGCACTATTGATTCAAGCAGTGAAAGAACAACAATCAGAGATTGAAGATCTTAAAAAACTAATCAATGAAAGCATCAAACAAGGAGAATAAGGATGGCAGCATTACCAGCAACCGGCTCTACCATTAGTATTGGAACAATTAGAACATACTTTGGTTTGTCAGGTACTCAAAGTTTGTATAGTTTAGGAACATATATTTCACCTAACGTTACAACAAACATTAGACTATCAGCCACATTTGGTGGTTGGCAGAACCCTAACCAATGGGGTACAGCAACAGGTGTTGCCCCGGGTTCAGATGAAGGTCCAGGTGTTGTTTATGGTCCACCAGATGGATCAAACTCCATCTAATTAATTTTAGTCAACCGCTATATATAGCGGTTGACTTTTTAATACTTTACAGTATAATAAAGAAACTCTATAATAAATTCACAGGAGAAAAATCTATGAGTATTCGTACACGTTTCGAAATTGAAACATTTGTGTTGGGTTCACATCCAACAGCCTCAAGAAAAGCACAAGCAATTACAGTGGAATTAGAAGCGGCAAAAGCAGCAAATCATCCTGATCTAGCAGTATTACAGGCAGTTTATGATGACTTTGCGGCTAATAACAACGTAGAAGAATTGTTAGCAAATATTGAAGCAGAAGAAGAGCAGTACTGGATTGAGCGTCTAGCAAAACTAGCCGCCATTGATATCCTTACTATTGGTAAGGTACAACCAGAAACAATGCATCATATGGCCGCTCTTAGTGATGATGCCTTTGCTGCAAGTGTAAAGAGTGCTACAGTGCTTGCTAAAACATTGAACGAAAACGTTCGTCAAATTGAAGCGGAACTTGCCACTGATCTTGTTCAGGACTAATGGTAAGCATACCTAAATTTCATTACAAAACGAACACTGATGCTAGGGTTGCTATTTGCGTTCCTGTGCGTGACTTTGTAACCATCATGTTTGCGAACAGTCTGTCCAATCTTACATATAAGTGCGGGCAGGCTGGTCAAAAGATTACAGTAAACATGGTTATGGGTAGCGAAGTTACACTACAAAGACAAGAACTAGTAGAACGAGCATTAGATACAGATTGTACACATTTATTATGGATTGATAGTGATATATCTTTCCCTACATACACCTTAAACGCCCTGCTATCGCATGATAAAGATATTATAGCATGTAACTATAGCACAAGGGTTCCGCCACATAGACCTGTTGCTTTTAGAAGTGAATATGACTTGGACAGCAGAGTATATGATGGAACAGGAATACAAAAGATTTGGGCAGTTGGTATGGGGTGTATGTTAGTAAAACGAGAAGTTTACGAAAACATACCAGCACCACATTTTAGAATTTCTTGGGACGAAGTCAATGACAGTCTCATGGGAGAAGATATATACTTTTGCAATAAAGCAAAAGAAGCAGGATACGATGTCTGGCTTGAAAACGATTTGAGTAAAAATATTGCTCACATCGGTACAAGATCATATACTATAAAAGGCGATTGCAATGATTAATTTAAAAGATGCCAAATCAGAATTATTTGAATTTAAAGGGCAAAATGTTATTACACCCTGGGATAGACTTAAAAAATATATTTTCCAAAGTTATCCGGTTGTAGAATTGGATCAAGAAATGTCTGAAGATGAAATGGTTGCAAAAGCATTTGAATATATTGGAAAAGATGTAATGGTATGGATGATTAAGCCGGGTGTTAAATTAAGAAAAGATTTTCCGTGGCATTATAGGCCCAATGATCTTGGTAAAAATTTCGTTAATATTTTTCCAAAAGTAGGACAACGTAGCGGTAGAGCAGTTGGTTGGGGAGATGTATGTTTAGTCCCAACAAATGGTGTTTCACATGGTACTGTAAAAAATAAAATTACTGCAAACTATCATGAAGCAGATTTTGATATCTTTATGATTAGTTTCCACGAAGCAGAAGCAGATAGAAACTTTGCTGAATTAAAGGCAAGATTTCCTGAAGCAAAACATGTTAAAAATGTTGAAGGTATTGGTAATGCACACAAAGAAGTAGGTAAGCAAGCAACAAGTGAAATGGTATGGATTGTTGATGCCGATGCAGAAATTTTAGAAGATTTTAACTTTGATTATACACCACCGATGGCTAATATGGGTAATACTACATATGTATGGTCAGCAAGAAATCCAATCAATGGATTAGAATATGGTTATGGCGGTGTTAAATTATTCCCTAAAACTCAATTAGAACAATTAGGACATGAGCTACCAGATTATACTACTGGTGCTGCTTATTATCAACCAGTTAGTGATGTAAGTAACATCACTAATTTTAACAAAGATCCATATAGAACATGGCGTAGTGCATTTCGTGAATGCGTAAAATTAGCAAGTCAAATCAATCCAAATGCACCCAAACAAGAAACACAAGAACGACTTGATGCGTGGACTACTGTGGATAACGGCGGACGCTTTGGACGTTATTGTATTAAAGGTGCCCTTGAAGGAAAAGCATACGGTGAAGAAAATAAAGATGATGTTGAAGCATTAAACAAGATTAACGACTTTGAATGGTTGCGTGAACAGTTTGTTGCTAGTATGAAGAAGCGTATTTCAGCAGACGATTAATCTAAAGTATCTAACCAATTAGAACCATCCGTAGAAGCAGTTTCACGGATGGTTTTTATTTTCTTGATAATATCTTTATTATATAATTGTGCTTTTGCTCCGCTGTGTAACGGTCTCGGCCAATTACCTATTTTTACCCAACAGTAGCCATCACTTTCATTATTAAGTTGTGGTATAAATTCATCATAAACAGATATAACAAAAGTATTATATACAAATTTTTTATCAGGACTAGTGAATTTATTTAAAGGGTAAATCTTTTGCACATCTGGTAAAATCCCTATCTCTTCCTCTAATTCTCTGAGTAGTGTTTGTATCGGTCTTTCGTCTTTTTCACCTTTACCACCAAAGAATCCCCAAGTTCTAGGATGACTTGTGTTGCCGCTTCTTTGTTGAAGCATTACTCTGCCTGTATCTAAGGCAAGTACTAAACATCCACTAGCATTCATTAATTAATTCCAAAAAACTTTCACCGCTGAAGTTTTTATTCCATTGTTGTAACGTATGTATATAGTGCCATATACTTGTATCATGTGAAGTTTTTGTTTTACAATAATTTTTTAACTCCTCTATGAATAAGTTACTATAATATAGAGTTGATAATCGTTCTAACATATACATATAGTTTATAGCACCAAAAGGTTTTTTCGATATTGAAATGTTTCCTATCATGTTAATTTTATTTTTTGCTCTCTCAATGGCATCTATATGCGCCTCAATTATTGAGTCTGGACAAAAGTCTGCTTTTAAGAAAAATTCATCTGTATGGTATACACAAAAATTTTTAATATTTGGATAATGATCTGGTAAATGTTCTAAATCCAAAAGATGAGGAGCAGATAGTAAATCTAATTTAAATTCGATTGTATCTGTATTCAAAAATAATTGATCTAGCTCATCATTAGTTAAACTATTGCCGTATAGTTTTTTATGATGGCAGTGATGTCCACCAAAAAGCATTTATAGATATAGTCTCCAGTACCCTGGTTTGTATACACCTTCAAAACTATTAAACCATTCTGATCCATTCCATTCTAACTGGTCATTTGTAGAAACATTTTCAACATACTGTTGCGTTGAAACTGCATTAGAATCAAAACTGATAATCCATGTAGTTCCATTATATTCAATAATATCATTGTTTTTAGCAGGTAAGTTTGACCAATTTGAAGAAATTGGTAAATCGTCAGTAAGTAGATAACGTTGTCCTACTGATGCTATTGGAACTATTCCATCACCAGGATAATTTTTTTGTGGATTTATAATTGCATCTATTGCAGTTAGTGTATTAGATGGTAAAGTTGAAGTATCGATGGATACTAATAAAGCGTTAACATCACTAGGATCATACTGTAACTTGCCTACAATATCGTTATCTTTATCACTTGGATCGTTTGATTTTCTTAAACGTATCTGGCTAATACCTTCACGGAGTTCACCAAAAGGAATAAGTTCTTGACTCCAGTCCAATTTATTTCCGCTACTGTCTAGGTTTGTTCCAGCACTATTTAAAAGGTAAGCCTTATCATTTTCAAATTTTAATCTTCTATCTTCTAGAGTTACGATAGTGTATTGTAAAGTTGTTCTATCAAATGGATCTTGGTTTCTAAAGTTATCCAGATCTATATCGTCCAAACTATATAATTCATTTATCACATTGTATATGAGTTTTTGTTGTTTCACTTTTGCTGGCGGGTTAATAAGAATAGGCATTGTGAATGTTAAGGTAGCAACATCAATAATATCATCAATATTATTACCTACACTCCTGCTACTCCATAATACATTTGTCATTTCAACATATGAAAGGGCTGACCAATCAAAAGGATTACTTCCTGTTCTAATATTAAGTGTCGGGTTGAATAAAACCATCATTTGTTCTAATAATTGTAGTTTTTGATCAGTATTACTTGTCCAAATATCACAGTTCATAACTAGATTATAAGGGACTGGTTGATGTCTTTCTATGGTATATCGATTACCCATTTCGTTGACATATTCCCCGGTAGTTTGATCTACTTTCTTTTCCCATACTTGAACCTTATCAACATGTTGTTGATATGTTCTTCTTTCTGGTGTCATATTCAATTCAGTGACATAGCAACTAACAAATGGTACAGTGTTTACAATATTCTCACTGTTTTCACGAGTGATATGCGCCGCCATGCGGTTAATATCGCCGTATCTAACAGGAACTTGCTGATATATAGGCAATCCTTGGTCATTCGCTCCCATTTGTATACTGAATCCACTGAATAAACGTATAAACTGTTGAATATATCTGCGAATCTGTTTATCATAGAAAAATTGTTGTGTTTTAGCCATTATTCAAAATCACTCTTAGGTTTGATAACACTGCTTAAAGGTTGTCTTTCATTAAATTCTTGATTGTCTACAACAGTAGTTGCATCGTTATTAATAAAATCACCAGCATTATATGTTCTGTTACTCCATGTTTGGGAAGTAATGTTGTCATATAGTCTGTGCCAACGACTACCTCGATATACAAATAAACGGTTTGGTTTGAAGTCTGTTCTTACAAAATAATCACCATCGTTTGGATTAATTGGGAATTGTTCACCACTTTGTAGTGTCTCTCCATGATCATATTCGGGACTTGTATTATTGTCTGGTTGACCAAATAAATGTTCAGTTAATGGTAATCCCAATGGATCTGCTTGTTCAGCAGCTTCTACAATGGCATTTGATATATTAATTTCTGTTTTGTAACTTGATATATCCTGCTTTAGGCTTTGTGGATCATCAGCAGTTCCTAGAATATCTGCATATTCTTGTGTATCTGTAAGCGGAGCAACCTTAACACGCCAAATATGAGGATACCAAGTTTGACTGAAACCTTCACTTCCTCTACTTGCATCTTGAACAACATAAAATTTATTTACAGCATTTCTGTCTTGGCTTAACAATAATTCATCACGTAGGTGAGGAAGTTCCAAAACATCACCCGGCATTAAACGTCTACCCATTTTTTCTACCATATCATTCATATGGAAAGTAATAAACAGTGTATCGTTTGTTAGAAATAATCCAAATTGTGTTAAATCAAAATCATTATCACTGACATTATACACGCCACGTAGTTCATATACATCAGGATCATATTTACGATCTCTATTTTCCATAAAGAGCAAATCTTGAACTTTTGTTTCATTAATCCAACCTTCCGGATTAATTTCATCTCCTGTAATTAAATCTTTTTCTAAACCACTTCCATAATTTGGTTCGCTAGGGTCATCGGTATCATTTTGTTGTTTTGGTCCTAGATACTTATGAACATGGACCGCGGTGCCGCCGATATCAAATTGTTCGCGAACATTCCAGTCCATGAACTTATAATCGTTACTTTTATATGGTTTATATAAACTTAGTCGTGGCATATTAATATCCTTTTATGTATTTATGCTTATTGTCGATACCACATATTGAGTTCGTTAATTACACCTTCTTTTAGTTGATCAAGAGTAATAGTTCTTTCTCTTTGATTACTCTTAATACACCACTCATTATACGCATCAAAAATTTCTTTGTAATTTTTAATCATACTAGCCTTTTCGAGCATGGTTTGTAATTTTATAGGAATGTTTGTAACTAAAAGTTTGTTCACCCTCATTTCATTTAATTTAAGTTGTACCTGTGAATATTCTTCAACATTTTCTTTTAAGAAATTCTGATGCTCTACTGCTAAATCAGTTCGCTGTGCTCTAATTTGTAGATCTCTTCTGCTGTTTGTAACATGTCCTGTGTCTGTGGGTATTTCCACTTGTTTTGGCGGTTCTATCATTTTTATATTATTTTGTCCTAAAAGATTATGAGTTTGAGGACTAATACCACTTGTATCGCTTAATAGGTAGTGACATTTGTTCCATGTTTTCCAATCCATACCATAAGCATCTTCAAAACTTTTTGCTTCTTCTCCATTTGGAAAAATATTTAATTTTTTAACAAAACCATCTAGGTCTTGTATATCCCTTTCATAATAGAAAAAATTACTTACATCGAAATGATCGTCTACCCATTGTTCATATTCTAAATAGGAATTAAGATAACCAGTGAGAGAATCAGGATCTACATATATGCCTCCTGATTGTATTATTTTTTCAAAGACTTCAGCCTTTTGCTGATGAGAAAAAACATTTAAGTTTTTGCTATGGGTATTGATACACCAACTTATACCATATTCAAATAAGTTGTAACGTTTTGCTGATATAATATAAAAGTTAGAATTCAAGTATGAGTAAAAATCCAACTGATCTTCTATAGAATCTTTTCTGTTTCTTATATGATAAAGAGCGAGCCTACTTGTTTTATAACAATCTCCTTTTTCGAGTATATTGATTACTTCGGGAAGTTTTTGATAATAACCCCATTTTCTTCTATTTGGATCGGTAGAGCTAGGTCCTGGTTTTTTAATCATTTGCCTGTTATATTGTTCATTCCAGTAAAGGTCTAAACCGTTTGTTAGTTCATGTAAATTTACAACAGGTTTATTGTAACTATGATTATTCATAATTACAGTAATATATCGTTGTAATAGGGTAGAACCCACTCTGTCAGGGGTTAAGATTAAAACATTCATTATCCTGTATTTATATGTTGACAATGTAGCATTTTTGTTATAAACTGGATATATAGTTTAAATAGTGTTAAAAATAGGAGCAACACATATGGCTATTTCAGTACCCCGTAAATCACGCAAACAAAAAGCTCGTGCGGCAGTTCGACGTAAAGGTAGTGCTTCAGTTATTGATTGGAGCAATTCGTTGGAACTTAGTGGCGAAGAATTTCACAAAAAACAACGTAAAGCAGTTGATGAACTATATCAAGAAGTAAAAGCTGCTGATATTCATCCTTTCCTTTTTACTTGGATGAAAAAGCAAGATTATAGTGCAAAGGATATTAAAAGTATTAAGGCATCTGGACATATTCCAGTTCAAGCAAGTATTGTTGCCAAACTATTACTTGATGGTATGCCTGATCTGCACCCTGGTCATGTGGAATATTGGGCTAGTTTAGCAGGTACAAGCGGTGAAATGAAACCCAAAACTGAATATTTGCGTCGTGCTATTGGTGAAGCAATTGAGCGTGGCGCACCATTAGTGGAAGAAAAAGAGCGCGAAGAGAAAGCAAAAATTGCTGCTGAAGGCAGAATCTATAAGCCCACTATTCAACAAATTATGCATGAGACTGCTATTAATATGAGTGAGGGTCTGGAAGATATTGTTGAAGAGTTTATTATAACTCAAGATCCTGCGGTTGTTAAAAAGTTTGATGCATTTCGTGTACTATCAGCTGCAGAAGCAAAAGCAAATCATGCTCGTATTATTAAAGGCTTCTACGAAGGCTGTTATGAAGAATTGTTGGAAGTTAACAACATGCCTACAGCAACCCAACGTAAGAAGCTCAGTGAACCAGAGCAGGACCTTCTAGATCAACTTGAAGAAGGGTATTCTCACTATAATACTGCACAAAAGAAAGCGGCATTAGAATTATACAAAAAGATTATTGATGCATGTGATATGATTATTACAAGTCAGAAAGCAACTAAAAAGCCACGAAAAGTAAAAGAGAAGAGTGCAGATCAAATTGTTTCTAAACTTAAACTAAAACAAGCAGATACTGATTATGGTATTGCTAGTGTAAGTGCCACTGGGTTGATTGGTGCAGTATGTGCAATAGTGTTTAACACTAAAAATCGTAAATTAGGTGTCTATGTATCGCAAGACTCTGATGGGTTTACAGTAAAAGGTACTACACTACAACGTTATGATGAGGCACAAAGTTTGCAAAAAACACTTCGCAAACCAAATGAGACTTTGCCCAAAGTTAAAAAGACTACAAAATCAAAAGCACTAAAAGAGTTTAGTTTCTTAAAAACAACAGAAACAAAACTCAACGGACGTTTCAACGAGGAGACAGTTCTTCTGGCAGTTTTTAAATAAATACTAATGTAGGAGAACAAATATGAGTGTTAAAAGTGATCTAACAAAGGAAATGGAATTACGCCTCGGCGGCGGAATGGTTGATGTTGAACTTGATCCAGAACATTATGAACTGGCAATCTCAAAGAGTTTAGCGAAGTATCGTCAAAGAGCAGAAAATTCTGTAGAAGAAAGTTATGTATTTCTTGATCTGAATATTGATCAAAATGAATATACATTACCACCGGAGATCATTGAAGTAACAGATATCTATAGACGTACAACTGGTGTTAGTAGTGGTACTGGTAATGATATTGAACCATTCCAGGCTGCCTTTTTAAACACCTATTTGTTAGGCGCTAATAGAGCAGGCGGCTTAACAATGTTTGACTTTGTTCATCAATATAGAGAAACAATGGGTAGATTATTTGGCGCAGAAATATTGTTTACCTGGAGACCCCAAGATAGTAAAGTAGTTTTACATCGCAAAATTAAAGCAAAAGACACAGTAATACTAAAATGCTATAACCATCGACCAGACGATAATCTTTTAAGTGATGTGTATGCAGGTCCTTGGATTAAGGATTATGCATTCGCTCATGCACGTTTAATGCTTGCTGAAGCACGTGGTAAGTTTACACAGATTGCTGGCCCACAAGGTGGCACAACAATGAACGCAGACCAACTACGCACAGATGCACAAGCAGAAATCGATAAACTTGAACAAGAACTAACACTATATAATGACGGTAGTGTTGGTTTGGGATTTGTTATAGGATAAAATTGCAAAAATTTAAACACCATTCTATAATCGATGAGATTACTTATGATCATTCTGCTCTGATTGGATTATTCAATCAGTTTCCTGACGAATGTCATCTTCCCTGGAACAAATACAAAGCAGCAATAAAAGGCGAAAGACATAGTCATCAGCCGCGTGGGGATGGCGGGTTAAATGGAATATTTGCTCCTTATTGGGAAGGCAAACAAATGTGGGATTATAAACCCATAAAAGATTTATTAAATCGTTTTAATTTTGTAAATCCATTAGATGAGCATGATATAACATTTATGACATATACTCCAGGATTTACATTTGCTAATCACACCGATAGATATTTAGAATACAATATTATGTTTCCGCTTATACCTGATGACGGCGGTGAACCCATCACTTTTTATAAAGGTGAGGATAAAGATAGAGATAATCCATTAGGTGTAGAATATACATACAAGTATAATACTACACACCCAACAGTGTTTAACGGTAAAACAATACACAGTGTAGATACAATACAAGAATACCGTGTGATGTTTAGAATTAAAGTAACAAGCGAAACATATGGTGATATGTTAGCAAGATATGAGGCAGGCGAGTTTATAAATGAATAAAAAAGTAGTGGGAATTTGTGGTCTTATTGGACACGGTAAAGACACAGCGGCAGGTTTTTTAATTGAACAAGGATATCAGCGCATTAGTTTTGCTGGTGTACTTAAAGATACATGTGCTGCGTTATTTGGCTGGGACAGAATTCTACTAGAAGGTAACACAACTGAAAGTCGTGCCTTTAGAGAGCA
>Ga0233451_10003768_pt1 | contig 13000 bp, 15 predicted proteins | sample 011ome_29_FD_183052 | JGI IMG/M metagenome (GOLD analysis project Ga0233451, IMG submission 183052) | Coastal salt marsh microbial communities from the Groves Creek Marsh, Skidaway Island, Georgia - 011504CT (spades assembly) | ecosystem: Environmental > Aquatic > Marine > Intertidal zone >...
CTGTGGCCGGTTGGCGAGCGAAATGGTCCCCAGCCAATACCCAAAAGCCTCTTGCAGGCTGGCTATGAATTCCGATTCACCCTGATGGAGTAAATCTTCGGCCTCTTCATCGGTGACCGTCCAGACGACAGAGCATTTGCGCCGTTCCAGCGGGAGAAACGCAAGCGGCCCCGATAACGTGAAACGTTCGAAAGCCATGTAGTTCGTGTCCTTGCTGGTATTGACCTCGACCACGACCGCGGTCTGACCATAGGCCCGCACCTTCTGCTCTATACCCAGCAGGGTTCTGACAGTTGAATTGCCACCATCCGCCGCCACCACCAGTCGGGCGGAAATATTAAGCTGGTCACCATCGTGCTTGATTGCAACCAGCGCGCTGTCCAGACCGGACCGTATCCCCATGATGCGTGCGGGGCAGAGGCGGGTAATGGAAGTGCTGTCCAGTTGTTCCTGAATGGCGTCTTCCAGAACACGGGCAACAGCGACATGACCCAGGGCTTCAGCTCCCCTGTCTCTTGCATTTAGGCGGGTTTTTCCAAAATGTCCGCGGTCTGAAACATGAATATGCCGGATAGCCATGGCATCCGCCGCCACCCTTTCCCAGATGCCCAGGGCATCAAGAATCTGCACGGTGCCTCGCGATAGCGCCAGAGCCCTGTTACCGGCGGGTGATGCCTGTCGATCAGCGTCACTCAACGCTTCTACCAGGCCGATTCGTAGCGAGGAATCTTTGAGGGCGAGAGCAAGACTGCCACCGACCAGGCCGCCACCGACAATCAGAACATCGTAATCGGTCGTCATGCCCCGCCCGCCATGATGGCTTCAATGTCATCCACCGATTTGGCCAGTGCGCCGGTAAGCACTTCGCAGCCGTCCCGGGTGACCAGCACGTCATCCTCGATCCTGACCCCAATGCCTCGCCAGCAGGGATCGACCTCTTCGCAGTCCGCGGAGATATAAAGACCAGGCTCCACGGTCAGCACCATGCCCGCTTCAAATTCACGCCATTTGCCGCCAATCATGTAGGCCCCGACATCATGCACATCCATGCCGAGCCAATGGCCCGTCCGGTGCATGTAGAACTTTTTGTAAGCCTCATCCTTGATCAGTCTGGACGGCTTGCCCTCGAGCAAGCCGAGACGGATCAGTCCCTTGGTCAGTACCTTCACGGCCACGTCATGGGGTTCATTCCAAAGACGGCCCGGCCTGACGACTTCAATGGCGGCCAGCTGGGCTTCCAGTACCAACTCGTAAATCAGGCGCTGGGGCTTACTGAAACGACCATTGACCGGGAATGTGCGGGTGATGTCGGCCGCATAGTTTTCATACTCCGCACCGGCGTCAATCAGTAATAAATCACCATCGCGCAGTACCGCATCATTCTGGGTGTAATGGAGAACGCAGGCGTTGACACCACCCGCAACAATGCTGGGGTATGCCTGTGATCGCATGCCGTTTAGGGTGAATTCGTGCGTGAGTTCGGCCTCAATCTCGTACTCGTGACGACCTGGACGGCAAGCTCGCATAGCCCGGAGATGCCCTAGCACGGAGACCTCGGCGGCCTTGCGCATGACCCGGATTTCTTCCGGCGATTTGATCAGGCGCTGCTCGTGCAGCAAATGTTCCACGGCAATAAACTCGTGGGGTGCCTGAACACCGGTACATGCCCGACCCCGTACATCATTGACGGCGGTCATGATGACGTGATCCAGCTCACCATCCTGCCCGATTGGGAAATACACACGATCCCGGTTTTCAATCAGCTCCGGAAGCTTCTCGTGCAGTTCATCGATGGGAAAAGCCTCGTCCGCGCCGTGGTCGTTGCGGGCTCCTTCCAGTCCAGCATGTTGCCCCGTCCAGATGGCTTTTTCCGGATCAAACTCCCGGCAAAACAGTATGAATTCACCCTGTTTTCGGCCTGGAGCCAGGACCGCAACTGCCTCTGGTTCATGGAAGCCGGTCAGGTAATGGAAGTCGCTATGCTGCCGAAAAGGGTATTCGACATCACGATTTCGAATGCTTGCAGGTGCACTGGCCAGGACCGCTACACTGTTCGTTTTCATCCGCCGCATCAGTTGCTTGCGGCGTTTTTTGAAATCACTGAGATTAAGCATGGCCAAATCGATTCAATGAAGTTGCGGAGGCGTTTGAGACTGCAATTCGCTATGGATCACTTGAACACCGACCCGAACATACTCTGTCAACTCGGTGTAAGCGGACTCATCACCCTCACCGGCAGCCGCAGGGTCCAGCCGGACAATCTCAAGGAAGTCTCCCAATATTTCCGTGGTTTCTCCCGGCCAACCCGACTTGTTGCCGGTGTAGCCGATGCCCTGCAGAAAACCATGACACCACTCGCCCAAGGCTTGCGCACGACTTTCCAGGGAGTCATCGTCTTCAGGCAATAGAGGCCCGAAAGAAAAGTCGAAGTCCACCAACTGGCGTCGTGTCTGCTGGTAAAGGCGGTCAAGCTGGAGACGGTCCTCTCCCTTGATCTCATTGAGCTCGGGGCCAAAAAAATCTCCAAGCCATTGACGGCAGTCCGTCGCAACATCCATGCACAGCATGCCCGAAAGCAGGCCATGAACTTCGGCGGCGGTGCCGGAGACATCGCTGTGAGTCAGCGCATCCTGAATCTCTTCAAAGCTGACAATGTTATTCATGGCGGCTTGCCTTGTCGGTCTTTAGGTAATTCTTTATCCTAGCATTCGACCCCAGTTTCAACCAATGTACCCTCTCTCAAATACCCCCATGAGTGATACCAGCCCGCCGATCAAGGTTCAGATTCTTGGCAAAGAGTACCCCGTGTCCTGTCCGGCGGACGAACAGCACGATCTTCTGGTAGCTGCCCGCTATCTTGATGAGAAGATGCGTGAAATCAGAGATATAGGGCGTATCATCGGTACCGAGCGGATTGCCGTCATGGCGGCCCTCAATATCGCTCACGAACTGCTGCAACAGAAGCAGCGGCGTCTCGATTGAACCACAAACCAGGCGAGGCCTGACCTGCTGAATTCCGGTATTGCGGTTGTCTGACAAGCCGGTAGAATTCGGCCCAGTATTCTCTGCAGCGTTCGAAGCGTGCTGGGTTACTTCTTGAGCCTAATCCAAAACCCCGGGAGCTTCCGGGCCCTTGATGTGCGCATGTCCGCCCCGAGCGGAAAGCCTTATTCGAGGCCCGCTGATCCCACCTGAACCTCTGGTTCAAGGGCGAAAGCACGTTACGGCGCAGGCGGGGAATACTCCTCACTGATTCAATACCTCTGCGGGTAGCACCTCATCCTCCCTCCCCGAAAGGACCCTTCTCGGGTCACAGGTTATTCCAGTTCCTGATCATCAAAGCGGAAGGCTTGTGAATATGGAAAATCTATCCAAGCAACCATCAGTCGCGCCGTCCGACCTCATCGTCGGCTGCGGCGATATTGGCAGACGGGTCGCCCGTCTGGAAATATCGGAGGGACGGAGCGTTCTGGGGCTCGCCCGATCGGATTCCACGGCCGCTTTGCTGAAGGCCATGGGTTTTGGGGTTATCCCAAGTGATCTGGATGATGTTGCAACTCTGGTCGCGCTCCCCAATGATGTTTCGACGCTTTATTACTTTGCCCCGCCCCCTCCATCCGGAGCGGACGACCCAAGATTGCGCAATTGCCTTGATGCCCTTAAAGGGCTCCCGGAACGAGTGGTGTATATCAGCACCAGCGGTGTCTATGGCGATTGTGCTGGCGCCTGGATCGATGAAGAGTGCCCACTCAATCCGAAATCGGATCGCGGCAAACGCCGCATGGCGGCCGAGCAGGTTTTGGAAGATTGGAGCCAGCGAACCGCAGTGCCAGTGATCATCCTGCGGGTTCCCGGGATTTATGGCCCCGGACGCCTGCCTGTCGAGCGGGTGCGTCAAGGCATACCGGTGCTGATTCCGGAAGAATCGCCATATAGCAACCGTATCCACGCCGATGATCTGGCTGCAGCCTGTTTTGCGGCGGCGCGGCGGGGCCAGCCCGGCCATGCCTACAACATCAGTGATGGTCACCCCACCACCATGACCGATTACTTCTGGTCTATCGCCGACCTCTACGGTCTTCCCCGCCCGCCCGCCATCTCGCTTGCCGAGGCACGCTCGGTGCTCACTCCGGCCATGCTGTCTTTTCTGGAAGAATCCAAGCGACTCATCAATCGGCGCATGCTCAATGAATTGAAGGTCAGTCTGAAATATCCGGACCTGAAAAGCGGGCTGGCACACTCCAACTGAACCGCGGTTCCGGGAGCTACTCCCCCACCTTGAGTCGCTCCCAGTATTTGGCGTACACAGTGATTGCTTCGCCGATATCCAGGCTGTATTCGCCATTGGCCAGAACCTCGGGCGGGGGGTACATGACCGAATTGTCGCGAATTTCGGCCGGCAACTGCCGAACGGCTTCGGCGTTGGGTGAGGCGTAACGGGTTTTCTCGGCAATAAGACGGGCAATATCCGGCCGCAACAGGAAGTTGATGAGAAGCAACGCGCCGTCCGGATTACTGGCGCCTGAAGGAATGGCCAGATTGTCCATCCACAAACCGCAGCCCTCGCGCGGGTAGACGAAGACGAAGCTGGGGACTTCCTGTTGTGTGCGATAGGCGTTGCCGCTCCAGGTCATGCCGGCATCCACCTCGCCGGTCACATAGAGCATCAGCGGGGCATCGGAATTGAACACCCGGACATTGGGCATCAAGGAACGAAGCTTTTCATAGGCCTGGCGAATCTGTTCTGGATCGGTGCTGTTGCCGGGATATCCCAGCACGCGCAGACCGATGTGAAACACTTCGCGCACATCGTTTGACAGTAGCAGTCTGCCATCAAACTCAGGTCGCCAGAGATCGGCCCACGCTTTCACCTGGTCGGGACTGAAATGCCGGGTATCCAGGGCGATGCCGGTGGTTCCCCAGAGGTAAGGCACACTGTAACGGTTGCCGGGATCAAACGGTTTGTCGAGATGACGGGTATCGAGAAAGCGAAAATTCGGCAGTTGCGAGCGGTCCAGGGGATGCAGCAGGCCCTCTTTGCGCATGCGGTCGATGAAATACGTCGATGGGACAATCAGATCGTAGCCCTTGCCGCTCAGGAGCTTGAGCTTGGCATACATCGCCTCGTTGCTGTCGTAGGTCGAATATCGCACGCGAATGCCGGTTTCCCTCGTGAAACGCTCCAGCACCTCGCCGGGCAGGTAATCCGACCAGTTGAAGAAAGTGATCTCTCCCGGCTCAGCCTGGCAGATACTTGAAGCAAGCAGCCATATCCAGAGCATCGCGGCCCGCATCAGCCCTTCCTTGCCATCAGGCGTTGAGACAGTATGACCATCACCAGGGACAAACCGAACAGCAGAGTGGCCAGCGCATTTACCTCGGGCTTGATGCCCATGCGCACCATGGAATAAATCCTTAGCGGCAGTACCTCGAAGTCCGGCCCGGTGACAAAAAAGCTCACCACCACATCGTCCAGTGACAGGGTAAAGCTGAGCAGCCATCCGGCAAGAATGGCCGGCGATGCCAGCGGCAACAACACGTGGCCGATGGCCTGGGCCTCGCTGGCTCCGAGGTCACGGGCGGACTCGATCAGGCGAGGGTCGAAATCCTTGAGCCGGGACATGACGGTCACCGTGACAAACGGCAGGCAAAAAGTGATGTGTGCCACCAGCAAGGATCCGGAGCCCAGCGGGATTCTCAGGGCAAGAAACAGCACCAGCAGCGAAACACCCATTACGATCTCGGGCGCCATCAGGGTGATCATCAGCAAGCCATGAAAAAAAGTCTGCCCGCGAAACGAATACAAGCTGAATCCCACCGCACCTGCCGTCCCGATCACTGTCGCCAGTGATGCGGAGAGTAGCGCGACCTTCAGCGAATTCAGGGTAGCCTCAATGAGCAACGGATCGTCCGCCAGGCGGCGGTACCATTCTCCACCGAGGCGATTCCAGCTGGAGCCGTAGGGTGATTCGTTGAACGAGTATGCCAACAGCAAAACTATCGGCAAGTAGAGAAAGGCAAACACGCCCCACAGATAGACTCGGCCTGATCTAGACATCGTCCAAGGCCCCTTTCCCGGCCCAGCGCTGTGCCCGACGATAAAACCCCATCATCAGGAACAGCCAAACAATCACGATCAGGCTGGCCGCAGATCCGAAGGGCCAGTCACTCGCCTCGAGAAACTGGTCTTTCAGCAGTGCCCCGACCATCAGATTACGGGCGCCGCCCAGCACATCGGTGACATAGAACAAACCCAGCGCCGGCAGAAACACCAGCAGGCAGCCGGCGGCAATACCGGGCGCGGTCAGGGGAACAATCACATGGCGGAAGATCGCCCAGCGACCCGCGTAAAGGTCGGCCGCTGCTTCGATGAGGCGGCGATCCAGCTTCTCGAAGCTGGAATAGAGCGGCAGGATCATGAACGGCAGCAGAACATAGACCAGCCCCAGGCCCACGGCCCAGCCGGTGTAGAGCAGGCGGACCGGTTCGTCGATCAGTCCCAGCGCCAGCAGCAGGCTGTTCATCGCGCCCTTGGCTGCCAGCAGGCTGCGGATCGCGTAAATCCGGATCAGGGAGTTGGTCCAGAACGGAACAATCACCAGGGTGAGCAGCACCCCCCGCCATGCCGAACCGATCCGGGAGAGAAGATAGGCAAACGGATAAGCCATGCCCAGGCAGAGCAGGGTAGCGAAAGCGGCCATGGCCATTGAGTCGGTAAAGACCTTCAGATAAACCGGGTCGAACAGCCGTCTGTAATTCTCCAGGGTCACTACCGGTGTAACGAACCCGGTTTCATCACGCGTCAAAAGACTGACCGCCAGCACCATCAGCAGGGGAACCAGGGTAAACAGCAGAAGCCAGACCGGCAACAGACCGCGCCCGGCTGTCACCATGGCTTCAGAAAGACGCATCGGCTGCGAGCACTCGGGCCGAGTTGGGTGTCCACCCCACGGCCACCCGCTGGCCCGGAGTCAAAGCCTTATCATCCCCAGCAAAAACCTCACTGGCATAGAGAACCGTGCCGCTATCGAGCCGGATGAGCGTATCCAGCGTCATGCCTTTGTAAGTCCTATTCTGAATGACGCCCATCAATCGCCCTTCCCGGGGACGTTCCGGGCCAAAGAGCTCCATTTGCAAATCCTGAGGCCGCAGCAACACAATGACCCGTTCACCGGGCAACAAGCTCAGCGGAGTGGGTAGGGGAAAAACCTGGTTTTCCAAGGCAATATCGGCGCGTCCGTCATCGAATCGGCGAGAGATCACGCCCTCCAGCAGATTGCTTTCGCCCAGGAAACGAGCCACAAAGGCATTGGCTGGGCTCTTGTAAATGTCACGGGGTGGACCAATCTGCTGAATCACGCCATCCCGCATGACCGCTATCCGGTCGGACATGGACAGGGCTTCTTCCTGGTCATGTGTGACGAAAATGAAGGTCACTCCCAATTGTCTCTGCAGCGCTTTCAGCTCGGTCTGCATGGCTTTGCGTAGACCAAAATCCAGGGCGCTGAGGGATTCGTCCAGCAACAGGACCCGGGGTCGATTGACCAGGGCTCGCGCCAGCGCGACCCGCTGCTGCTGACCCCCCGAAAGCTGAGCAGGTTTACGCCGGGCCAGATCGGGAAGCCGTACCATGTCCAAAGCGGCGTTCACCCGTTGGCGGATCTCAGACGAGGGCAGCTTTTTCATGCGCAGTCCAAAACTGATGTTCTCCTCCACCGTCATGTGAGGAAACAGCGCATAGCTTTGAAAAACGGTATTGATCGGGCGTTGCTCGGGCGGGAGCGGGTTGATGACGGCACCCTCCAGGCGAATCTCGCCACTATCCGGCAGCTCGAATCCTGCCAGTAACCTGAGTGCTGTGCTCTTGCCGCAGCCGGACGGACCCAGCAGGGTGAGGAATTCACCCTCGTGCACCGCCAGATCCAATCCCGGAAGAACAGTCTTGCCGTCGTAGCTTTTGCAAACGACGGAAAATTCGACGAGCGGAGAGGGCATCAATAAACGGGATGGGGTGATCGCGGGATTTTCAAGGATACGCTACCACGCGCCTCCGCCGGCTGTGAATGTCGTTCATTGAATTCAGTGATTTCTGGATCGCGCTAAACTGGGTTTTCGCCACTTCAGCCACATCCCGGAGCAACCGATGAGCACACCCAACCCGTGGACGCAGTCATTGCCGTCCAGAAAACCACCGCCGATTGGGGCCATTCTGCTGGTACTGTTTGCTCTGATTGGACTTTTTACCGCCTATTACACTGTCCCCGCCGAATCCGAGGGAGTGGTGCTGCGCTTCGGCAAGCATTTGCAGAATGTCCCGCCCGGTCTGCATCTGAAGCTTCCCTTTGGCATCGATGAGGTCATCAAGGTACCCACCCAACGCCAGCTGAAACTGGAGTTCGGGATGCGCAAGCTGGAGGAGAAGTACACCAACCCGGATCAGGTGGGGTCTGAGCCACTCAAGGAGCAGTCCATGGTGACGGGCGACCTGAATGCCGCGCTGGTCGAGTGGGTAGTGCAATATCGCATCACCGATCCCGAGGTGTTTCTGTTTGAAGTGCGCGACCCCGGCATCACGCTGCGGGATCTGTCCGAATCGGTCATGCGGGAAATCATCGGCGATCGAACCGTCGATGAGATCATCACCATCGGCCGGCAGGAAATTGAGGACACCACGCTCAGCCGACTGCGGGATTTGGCGGCTCGCTACCATCTTGGGGTCATGGTCAATCAGGTTCAGCTCAAGAATGTCGATCCACCGGAGCCGGTACAACCCTCATTCAACGAGGTGAATCGTGCGCAGCAGGACAGGGAAAATGCCATCAACCTGGCCAACGGCGAATACAACAAGGCTGTCCCCCGTGCCCGAGGCCAGGCGGATCAGGCCATCCGCGAGGCCGAGGGCTATCGGTTCAAGCGCATCAATGAAGCCGAGGGCGATGCTGCGGCTTTTGGCGCTGTTCTCGAGGAGTTCGTCAAGGCACCCGAGGTGACACGGACCCGAATCTACCTGGAGACACTGGGTGAGGTATTGCCCAATGCCAAACAGGGCATCATCGTTGACGAGGCTGTGCAGCAGATCCTGCCCATGCTCCCTCTGCCCCAGTCTCAGACCCTGCCCGGAGTTGCCAAATGAACACGCGTCACATAAGTCTTGCCGGAGCCGTTTTGCTGGGGCTGGTTTTGTTGCTCTCGCTGTACACCGTCCGGCAAACCGAACAGGTCATCATCACCCAGTTCGGTCGTCCGATTGGCGAACCCATTACCGAGCCTGGGCTGCATTTCAAGTTGCCTTTCGTCCAGGAGGTCAACCGCATCGACAAGCGCTATCTTGCCTGGGACGGGCCCATGGTCGAAATGTCGACCAAGGACAAGACCTACATCCAGGTCGATACCTTTGCCCGCTGGCGCATTACCGATCCCATGCAGTATTTCCTGCGCCTGAGGGATGAACGCAGTGCCCAGTCGCGACTGGAAGACATTCTGGGAAGCGAAACGCGCACTGCGGTGGCCCGGCACGAACTGATCGAGGTGGTGAGAACCGAGAAGAACCGTAAGCCGCTGCAGGATGAAAACGCGGCTGCTACCCTCACCGGAGTCGGTGCGCTGGGAGTTTTGCGGCCGATACAGTTCGGTCGGGCGGAGCTGGAGAAAAGCATCTTTGAGGCTGCGGCGCCCAAGCTGGCCGAATTCGGCATCGAACTGTTGGATATCCGCATCAAGCGGCTTAACTACAACCCTGAAGTGCTGGAGCGTATTTATCAGCGGATGATCAGTGAGCGTTTGCAGATTGCCCAGCGCTTCCGCTCCGAGGGTGAGGGCGAAGCGGCCCGCATCAGCGGCAAGAAGGAGCGCGACATCAACGAGATCGAATCAACTGCCTATAAGCGGGTGCAGGAGATTCGCGGTGAATCCGATGCCAAGGCGACCGAAATCTACGCCCGGGCTTATACACAGAAACCCCAGGCGGCGGATTTTTACCGCTTCACCAAGAGCATGGACACCTATCGGAAGATCATCGGCAGCGAGGCTACCGTGGTGCTTTCCACCAACAGCGACCTGTTTTCATTGCTGAAGCGGATTGAGCCCAGTAATCGCTGAACGAACTACTAGTGAACCCTAAAAAATGCGGCCGAGAATGACGGGATGTTGAACCGCGATCACGTGAAATTGACGCGGGTCAGTTCGGGGCGCTTCTCTCGTACCAAGTTTTGGAGGCATTCACCACCTTCACGACCAGCAGCATCACCGGCACCTCGATCAATACACCTACCACGGTGGCGAGTGCTGCGCCGGACTGAAATCCAAACAGGCTGATCGCTGCGGCCACCGCTAATTCAAAGAAGTTGGAGGCCCCGATCAGGGCTGAAGGACACGCAATATTGTGCTTCTCTCCCACCGCACGATTAAGCCCATAGGCGAGTGCGGAGTTGAAAAAGACCTGGATAAGGATGGGAACGGCCAAGAGGCCGATTACCCGGGGCTGTTTCAGGATGGCTTCGCCCTGAAATGCAAACAGCAGCACCAGCGTAAACAGCAGCGCCGCCATGGACCAGGGAGCGATCCTCTCCATCGCGACCTCAAAACTTGCCGCGCCTCTGGCAAGCAGCCATCTGCGCCAAGACTGGGCAAGGATTACCGGGATCACGATATACAGAACCACCGATGTCACAAGGGTGGCCCAGGGCACGGTAATGGCGGAGATACCCAGCAATAAACCCACCAGCGGAGCAAAGGCAAACACCATGATGGTGTCGTTCAGAGCCACCTGTGACAGTGTGAACAATGGATCACCGTTGGTTAGCCGACTCCAGACAAAAACCATGGCCGTGCAGGGTGCGGCGGCCAGCAGAATCAGTCCTGCAATGTAACTGTCCAGCTGGTCAGCCGGCAGCATCGGGGCGAATAACTGCCGGATGAACAGCCAGCCTAGGAACGCCATCGAAAACGGTTTTACCAGCCAGTTGACGAACAGGGTGACGCCGATACCCCGGATATGCTGGCGGACCTCATGCAATGCGCCAAAATCCACTTTCACCAGCATGGGAATGATCATGATCCAGATCAGCAGCCCTACCGGGAGATTGACCTGAGCGACTTCCATGCGACCCAGCGCTTCAAAGATTGCAGGGAACCACTGGCCGAGGGCTATCCCTGCCATGATGCAGAGGATTACCCAAAGGGTCAGGTATCGCTCGAAAATACTCATGTTTGATTGGCTCCTGTTTTTGAATGAATCCCGGGGTGTGACTGGTGCAAGGTTCAACCCGTTTCCTGACCAATACCATCAAGCGCTTCGCTCAGTTGCTCTCGGGTCATCGAATCAATAGGCAGCTCAACCAATCGGCTGATGCGATGCTTCAGTGTGGCAAAAGTCGCCTCGAAGGCCGCGATCACTTCTTCCGGGGTTCCTTTGACGTGGCCAGGATCGGCCACACCCCAGTTGGTGCGGATGGCGGAACTCAGATAGACCGGGCAGGCTTCGCCCGCTGCCGAATCACAAACGGCAATCAGAATGTCGAAATCGATACCCTCCAGGGCATCCCAGGATTTGCTGGTGTATCCCTCGGTGGGCAAATCATGTCGAGCCAGTGTCGCCAGGGCACCGGCATTGATGCGGCCAATAGGATTGCTGCCTGCGCTGTGGGCTATGAAGCGTCCGGCGCCGAGATGGTTGACGAGTGCTTCACCCATCACGCTGCGGCAGGAGTTGCCGGTACACAACACCAATACTTTGTATATGTGCTGGTTGATCATGAGCATTTCTCTTCCATCGACGGTGCGCAGCAGGCCGATGAAGCAGGCTGCTCGGGCGTTGCCTGACCGAACACGGGGATACTTGATAGAGAGTGGAAGGCCTCCCAAGGGATGCCCTGCGGGTCCACCGTCCAGTATTTGTCCGATTCGGCGTAGCAACAGGCGGCCTGTTTTTGGGCTTTTACGGGAGCCGCTGCTGCAACAAGTTGCTGATTCACCTGCTCCAGCTCCTCGGCTGAATCCAATTGGATGCCCAGATGGTCAAGCCCCGGCGCTCCACCACGCTGGGAAATCGCAAAATTGATGCGAGGATCGTCCAGCATCCATTTGGCATAGTCGGATTCCTCCCGTGCTGGCGGGCAACCGAACAGGCCGGAATAGAACGCGATGCTGGCGGACAGGTCATCAACCCGGACATGTACGTGAAAGCGTTTCATGGGTTTTTCCTCAACAGTGGCAGTGAAGTTCGTTGTCTTCCAGGCACGCTTGCCCCTGGCAACAGTTTTCCGTGAGATAGGTAATTACTTCATTCATCACGTCGTAGTTCGCCCGGTAAATCAAATGGCGTCCGTTGCGCTCCTGGGTCACCAGGCCGGCATGCATCAGTTCCTTGAGATGAAACGACAACGTGGCGGCTGGAATTTCCATCTGCTCCGCCATGATGCCGGGCACCAGACCCTGCTGGCCTGCAACAACCAGCGCCCTGAATGTTCTCAGCCGACTTGGCTGGGCCAGGGCGGCCAAGGCCGTGACAACATTATTCTCTTTCATAATTTCAATATTATGGAAATGTTTGCAGAGTCTAACCGAACTCAAGATTACTGAAAACCAAGGGTCATCATGTCGGAGATGCGGCCCATCATCCACCATTGGGTCACGGACTGGGTGGAGATGCAGAGTCCTTGTCGGGAGCGATCAGTGAAAGCCTGTGCTCCCTCTGCCAGGGGTGCTATCCAGGCCGGCCGCGCCGACCACAAGTGTGAAACCTATTTGCAGTCCCGGCTTCCCGCTGGATTTATGGTGGTGAAGCTATCAACGCTGGAGTACTAATGCCGTATCGTCGATGAGGAAAAGGGTCGGGAGCGAGGAGTTCTCGCTGCCAGTCCATTGCAGCCTTATCGTTTGGCCCCGATAGGCCGTGAGATCGAAGCTATGGGCCTCATAACTGGCCGAGCTGTCCTGATTGGAATAGAGGGCCAGGGTTTGCTGTACCGAGCCAGACGGTTTGCGCACGGTCAGAGTAAGT
>Ga0233451_10003775_pt1 | contig 12980 bp, 13 predicted proteins | sample 011ome_29_FD_183052 | JGI IMG/M metagenome (GOLD analysis project Ga0233451, IMG submission 183052) | Coastal salt marsh microbial communities from the Groves Creek Marsh, Skidaway Island, Georgia - 011504CT (spades assembly) | ecosystem: Environmental > Aquatic > Marine > Intertidal zone >...
TGTTAAGTCAGGCCCCGGAAAGATTTTATACCTAACGGGTGTCCCTAAATAAAAAACCGTTAAACTATAATAGTATAACGGTTTTATCATTATAAGTTGCTCCCCCTGTTATGGAAGGTTGCAACCAGAACTTTGTCTTTTAGTAAATTAAATTTAATATTTATTCGTCAAGAATTATGTGAGGTATTAAAGCGGAAATTCTCAAGTTTTCATTAGTTTTTCTGAGAATATAGGTTGCCTTTCTGAATTTATCACCCATAACTGTACTGTCCTTATAGAACCTTGTGAAATTCATTTCTATAATGATGTATTTTTCATCATCTCGATAATGTTCCCAATTATTGATCCGTGAAAATCCGTAATTATTTGATTCCAAATTATTGAACGTATTCGCAAGAAAACTTTTTACTTCATCACGACTTATTAAAGTGAGAATTGAATCTTTAGAATAAATAGAAATTGGCAAATCATAAATATCATTAATTATAGCATCTATATTTCCCTCCGACCAAAGATTAGTATAACTCTCAAAAAGGTCGATGACGTTTTCTGGGGGATCAATATGATTTATACCACTTGACTCTTCAGTTTTACAGCTTACAGCCATAATGCACAAGAGAATTGCATATGAGAATTTCTTCATGAGTTCTATTTAACAACGGATGAAGTAGGCCAATCAATATAAGTCTCAAAACTATATCTGATTGGTTTAAAATTGAATCTGCTTATGTTTTCGCTTACTTCCGGATCGTTTAAAAATTCTTGTAACTGCACTTTATCGATATCAAAAAACAATTCAATTACTGTTGTGTCATTTACCTTGGCAAAAACAGACTTTGAAGCATCAGACCAATTTTTAAATTTTGGTTGGTTTATATCATATGAATATTTTTTAAAAGCATCTACATCGCTAACATTTGCAAGAAGAAGCATATTTAAGTTTTCATTTTTATAGGCCATCTTTTTTCCACATAAGTCTTGACCATATAATTTTTGTGCCAAAAGGAGGTCACTTAAATACTCTTTTATTGCAGTAATTTGGCCATCTTTATTTAGAGTATATTTAAGAGCATACTCATTTTCATATTTGCCAGCTATCCCTTCCATTCTCCCTTCAGCAAATATTATAGCTGTATTTTCACTGGGAATGATTTCTAAAAACTCTGCACCAACAGATCCTTTCAATAGAGTTCCAAACTCTCCCATAAATTTCAAGAATTCATCCCAACCATAGTAGGTGTTCGATATGTCTAATTGTCCATTTAAAGTATATTGAAAATCCTCAGATACCAAAGATTTCATAGTTTCAATATCACCTTCACTTTGAGCATTGAAAAACTTCATAACAATCTCTTTAGTAGCGTCTATTTGTTTCTCTCTTTCACTTTTACGATCCTCTTGTGAACATGATAGAAGTAAAATGCTAATTGAAACGAGCAATAAATTTTTCATAATTATTGGAGTTATAAAAAAAGATTAATGAAAATTAAAAACGGCTTTTCAAAATATCAGTAAAGCCGTTAAGGTGAAATACTTTTTCATTATGTGATTATTTAATCGTGTATGAGGGATAGTTGAATTATTGGACAAGCATTAAAACTTCATCATGCCATCCATTAGTATGAAGTGATAATACCTCTTCAACATCTTTGCGGAATGCTCCGGGCCCATTGATTCTGTCATATTCTACTTGAAATCCTGCCGGCAGTCCGTTTGATTCGCTAAATCTTGTAAAAGTTTTAAAAGGGTAAACAAGCGTAATATCTTCTCTATCTTCACTTCTGAAAACACTTTCGTATACTCTTCGAGGATTAGGGGCGTTAATCGCATTCAATACCTTTCCGATTTTTGTAATGGTTTCTAGTACTTTTTGATAACTATCATTGTCTTGTTTGATTTTGAAAGTTCTCCAAAGAAGGTATTTTGGACTTCCCCATGAAGGTGGACTATAACTGGCATCCCAATTTAATTTAGCAATCTTGACTGACTCATCAGTGGCATGATTTCTAATATTTTTTTGCCAATCTTCCATGTGTGCTGTATCGGGCATATTGTCGTAATCAGACATTTTCATTGGTCCATTTAGCCAAACATATTTTCCAGAGTGTTTACCAACTAATACTGAGTAAAGTGATGCGGTAGTTTCGCCCTTACTGTGATATTTCTCATTATGCTTTTTAACACCTTGAATTAATAAGTTTTCACTCGATTTCAGGGGAGTGATAATTATATTTTCATACACTACCTCACTCTGTTGAGCAATAAGTGAACCGGAAAATAATAGGAACAGTATTAGATTTTTCATGATATCTATTGATTTTAGGTTTTAAAAAGGAATTATTTGGAACAATTATTCTATTTGTTAAACATTTAACTCTACAGTTTTTCTAATGAAATCAAATTGATCAATCAACTCTTTTAATGAGTTCATAGATTACTCTTTTATCAAATCCATTGGGAACAAATTCATTCATTTTTGATTTTTTCATGATTGAGCTGTAGATGCTATTGGATATAGGTTGGTAGCTTAAGGCTTCCATTGCATCTGACAAATTATCGAATCCGTCTCTTGTGATAGCAGAACTTCCAGAATGATTACCACTTGGATATATTTTGGACCCTACCGCCCAATTTTTCTGTTTAATACTTTTATTTTTCATATTATTCTCAAACCATGGCTTCCATAATTGAAGTTCTTCTGTTACGAATCCTTCAAGGTTGATGGGAGTGAAGTAATTGATAATGGCGTACTTAGCTGATTCACCTAACGCGGCTTCAGCTTTATAGTATTCGACATTGACGATTGTTTTAAGAGAATTTGTCTCAATATCTTGAGAGTTCATTCCTATTGCCTCAGGATTCCATATCGAAGCACTTTGCGTAAGTTGGGTAAGGTCTTTAAAATAATTAGCGAATAAATAGCGGTGAACTCCTGGAGCTGCGACCTCTTTAAGCATTATCCAAGAGGTCATTTTACCTTCATCGATCGCTTTTTTGGCGACTTGAGACCAATAATCTTTTTCAAGTCTCTCGAAACGTTGTTGGTTTTCGTTTGCAACCTCTACATACATTAAGGTCACGACTTGTGCAGTAGATAAATTGAAAAATAGGAGGGACAGAATAAACAATAAATTTTTCATAATTAGTTTGTTCAGATTGTTAATATTATTGTAAATTACAACAAACAATTTTATTATGAAAAAAATATTTTCACTTATTCTTTTTTCAGCAATCCTAATAGGTTGTGGAAGCCAAAGTATGAATGTTCAAAATTCAGGGGGTGTTTGGCACTTAAACGATGGTGTTTTTAATGCCAACGGAACTAGTAAAAAGGCGATAATTGGTTCAGAAAAAGACCTTGAAGTTGCTATGGAATTATTCGATGCGTATACAAATTTGAACTCTCAACGGATGGTTGAATTATCTGCAGATGTTGTAAAATTCCATCCTGGCGATATGGCTGGGATAGTTGATGTGGATGCTACAAATACTGCTTTTATTGATCAAATACAGTCAACATTTAAATCTATTGATAGAACTGTTTACAATGTAACACCGATAGCTGTTGAAGGCTCAGAGAATTATACAGTGGTCGAGATTAATTATAGTCAGGTTATTACACACAAAGACGGCAGTACATCTTCTGGTCATTATTTTGAGAGAATTCATGTTGAGAACGAGAAAGTAGTTCGCATAGTGCAGTGGATGAGACCAATGGAATAGTGTTTACTTCACAGTAAATTATTATTTTTGTGATATAAATACTGCTAATGAATAAAACTGATTTTAGGTCTCCTTGTCCATTAAGTTCATCCCTGGAATTAATTGGAGATAAGTGGTCCCTTATTATTGTTCGTGACTTATTAATGGGTAAAAATACCTATTCTGATTTTTTATCTTCTCCTGAAAATATTGCTTCAAACGTTTTAATTACTCGATTGAAAACCCTTAAAGAATATGGCATTATCGATTTAAAAAAAGATAAGGATAGAAAGAATATCAAATACTATTTTCTAACCGAAATGGGTATGGGACTATTACCCGTAATGGCTGAGTTGGCTCTATGGTACGAGAAGTACGTCTATGCAGAACCTGATCCTTTAAGTCAGCATTTAACTTATATTATAGAGAATAGCTAAGAAGTTTATAGATTAATTGTTCTATATTCTTTATTCAATAAATGCAACCGCATTAAAGCCTTTTAGAAAAAGAAAAAGCCATCGATTTTCGATGGCTTTTCTAATATGGCTCCCCCTCTTGGGCTCGAACCAAGGACCCTCTGATTAACAGTCAGATGCTCTAACCAACTGAGCTAAGGAGGAATTTATGTGCCCGCTGAGTGCCTGTTGGACGTTACAGCGGCTGCAAATATACAAGAATTTTGTAATTCGCAAAACAAAAATTCGGGTTGAGGTGCTATTTGAACAAGAGTTTGAATAAGTCGTTTCCGTTGGCAAAGAGCAACAGGGCAATAAGTAGGAAAAATCCAACCATTTGCGCGTATTCTAAGAACTTGTCGCTGGGTTTGCGCCCACTGATGATTTCATAGAGCAAGAACACTACATGACCCCCGTCCAGGGCTGGAATGGGCAGAATGTTCATAAAGGCCAGAATAATGGAGATCAACGCAGTGGTGCCCCAAAAGGCTTGCCAGTCCCACGTATCTGGAAAGAGTCCACCGATGGCGGCAAATCCTCCTACCCCTTTGTAAGCGCCCGTGTCTGGGTTGAATATCTTCTTGAGCTGTTTCACATATCCGCTAAGGGTAGAAATGCCCCGGTCAATACCTACAGGGATCGATTCAATCAATCCATATTCTTTAGTTTCTATAGACATCAAGCCTTTGTCTACATATTCCTGCATGGTAAGGGGTTTAAGCGCAATCCCTAATTTGGCCTCATCGGTGACCCATAATGAATCCTTCAACAGGGCACCATTACGTTCGTATACCGCTTCCACTTTTTTACCTTTATAAGGGGACAGTACTTGATCTGCTTGATCTACATAATAGAAAGGAGTGCCGTTGACAGAAATCATCTGGTCTCCTTCTTGCAAAGCAGCACCCACGTTGGGGCTGTCTGAGCTGATTTCCTGAACGACAAAAGGCTGTCTAAAGCCTAGAAACCTAGCTTTTTCCTCATCTTCTAGTAAGGTGGCGATAAAATCCACGGGGATTTCCTGTTCAATCAGCGCACCATCGCGCTCAATAGTGAGTGAATTCCCGTTGACAATTTCCAGAAATAAGGCACTAAAACGCTCTACGGGTTGTCCGTCGACAGCTAGGATCTTATCCCCAGTTTGTATCCCTAGTTTATCTCCCAGGGCGGGTTCTGACACGTAAATACCGTCCTTTAAACTGTCGTTCACGATATACTGTTCGCCGTAGGCAAATGCCATTCCGATGAAAATCAATACCGCCAAAATGAAATTGACCGTGACTCCGCCCAACATGATGATCAGTCGCTGCCAAGCTGGTTTGGTTCTAAACTCCCAGGGCTGTGGCGGTAGTTTCATGGCTTCGGTGTCCATGCTCTCATCGATCATTCCAGCGATCTTGACATAACCTCCCAACGGAAGCCAACCAATACCGTATTCTGTCTCCCCGATTTTCTTCTTGAAAAGAGCAAACTTTACATCAAAAAAGAGGTAGAATTTTTCCACGCGTGTTTTGAACAACTTAGCGGGTATGAAGTGGCCGAGTTCGTGAAGCACGATCAACAGGGAAAGGCTGATTAGAAATTGTATGGCTTGGATCGCAATAGGACTCATGGTCAAAATTTTAAAGCTCAAAAGTACGTCATTCGCCACCAAGCCCAAAACAACCCGGGTTATTTTTAAAGCTGAGCTGACTGCAGTATCTTTGGGGCATGAAATCCTTTTTAGGCGCTTACAAGAAATTTTTTATCGCATTGGCCGTCGTCTCTGCCGTGGTTGTTTCTCTGTTTTACCAAGCGTTAAAGCCCAAAAAAACACTGCCGATTTATCAGCCCAATCAGGTAGATGTGTCTTTGGTGGCCGACAGTTTGCAACACGTCAAGAAATACCACAAAATTGCAGACTTTTCATTGATCAACCAGCAGGGAGATACCATCACCCAATCTGACTTTGACGGAAAGATATATGTCGCCGATTTTTTCTTTACCACCTGTTTGACGATATGCCCGGTGATGAGCGATCACATGAGTGAACTACAGCGGGAATACGCCCAAGATGAACGCGTGCTTTTTTTAAGCCATACCGTAACTCCAGAGATCGATTCCGTTCCGGTGATGCAGGCCTATGCTCAAAAGAAAGGGGCCATCCCCGGCAAATGGCACCTGGTCACTGGCGACAAGAAAAAACTCTATGAGCTGGCCAGAAAGTCTTACCTCGTAGTCAAAACCGATGGGGACGGTGGTCCGTTTGACATGATCCACACAGAAAACTTCGTCTTGGTAGATAGCAAAAAACAGATTAGGGGGTACTACGACGGAACCTCAGCAGAGGCCATGCAACAGCTTAAAGCCGATATTCAACTGCTCAAAGAACTTGAAGAAGAGGCGCAAGCCCCCCGCAATTAATCCTAAAAAAGAGCGGCCAATCCTCAGTTTTGTGTATTTTTGTCCACTGCTTATAATCAATCTAAATAAAAATTGAAGGCGACCGTAGCTTCCCTAAGAAAAGGACAGAAAGGAATAATTCAAGAATTTCCGGATGATTTCCTGCCCATCAAGCTGTTTGAACTCGGCTGTCTTCCTGGGAATTTAGTTGAATTAGTTCAGGTAGCTCCTCTGGGTGATCCCCTATATATAGACGTCAACGGGACACACCTAGCTATCCGAAAGTCACTAGCCGAAAATATTGTGGTCACCTTGGTTCAACATCATGAGTAAGCGCATCAATGTAGCCTTAATTGGGAATCCCAACACCGGAAAAACCTCGGTGTTTAACCAGTTAACTGGGTTAAACCAAAAAGTGGGTAACTACCCCGGGATCACGGTAGAGAAAAAAGAAGGGATTTGCCGCTTAAGTCGGAACCTGAAGGCCCACATACTAGATCTTCCTGGGACCTACTCCCTAAATTCAACCTCTTTGGATGAGAGTGTTGCGGTAGAATTACTGCTCAACAAAAACGATAAGGATTATCCCGATGTAGCGGTGGTCATTGCAGATGTGGAGAACCTCAAACGCAATTTATTGCTGTTCACCCAAATCAAAGATTTGAATATCCCGACGCTGTTGGTGATCAATATGGCCGATCAGATGTCCAAACGAGGGATTCAGCTCGACACCGCACAACTGGAAATTGATTTGGACACCAAAATCGCTCTAGTGAGCACCCGAAAAGGGGAAGGCATTGACCAGATCAAACAATTTTTAATCGACCACGCACAGCTCTCTACCCAGTCATTGCTCAATCCGAGCTGTATCGACTCCGCTTATTTTGCCAAGCTGAAAAACACCTATCCCAAAGAGTCGCTGTATAAACTCTGGTTGGTCATCACCCAAGACGTGAACTTTTCCACCTTGGAAAAAACCTACCAAACTCCCGAAGCTACTTTTGAAACCAAATCAAAAGCAGACCTGAAGCGTTTACAGCAAAGGGAGACCATACTCCGGTATCAATTGATCAACAATGCCCTAAAAAAATCATTAGTCGTCGATCAAAAAGCAGCCAAAGGAACTCGGGAGCGCATCGATAGAATTCTCACCCACAAAGTCTTTGGATACCTGATCTTTTTGGTGATTTTAAGCACCATATTTCAAGCGATTTATACCTGGAGTTCCATTCCTATGGATTGGATTGACTCCTTTTTTGCCCAAAGCAGCGATTGGATCAAAGCGACGTTACCTCCCGGGGTGCTGACCAATTTACTGGCTGAAGGTGTGATGGCAGGCATCGGTGGCATTGTCATTTTTGTGCCCCAAATTGCGTTTTTATTCTTGTTTATTTCATTGCTTGAGGAATCGGGCTATATGTCTCGGGTAGTCTTTTTGATGGACCGATTGATGCGTCCCTTTGGTCTCAGCGGTAAGAGTTTAGTACCCCTGATCTCCGGAACTGCCTGTGCCATACCTGCGGTCATGGCCACCAGAACTATTGAGGATTGGAAGGAGCGATTGATCACGATTCTGGTCACCCCTTTTACTACTTGTTCTGCTCGTCTGCCCGTTTATCTGATTGTTATTTCCCTGGTCATCCCACAAACCACGTACCTGGGTCTCAGCCTACAAGCCTTGACGCTGATGGCGCTCTACGCCCTGGGCTTTATTGCGGCCCTTTTGGCGGCTGCCTTGCTGAACAAGACCGTCAAAGTTAAAAAACGCACCCTCTTTGTGGTGGAAATGCCTCACTACAAAATGCCGCTACTAAAAAATGTAGGGCTGACGGTGGTGGAAAAAACCAAAAGCTTTGTGTTGGGTGCGGGAAAAATCATCTTGGCTTTATCGATAGTGCTCTGGTTTATGGGATCTAACGGTTGGAGTGAAGCATTTCAAAACGCCGAACAACACATACAGGAGCGCCCTGAAGTAGTCTCTGGCCAATGGGACCAAACGCGTATCGACCAAGAGATTTCCAGCTACAAACTGGAACATTCTCTGATCGGACAGATGGGTAAAACCATTGAGCCTGTGGTCAGGCCTTTGGGATTTGACTGGAAAATGGGGATTGCCATCATCACCTCATTTGCCGCCAGAGAGGTATTTGTCGGCACCTTAGCTACACTTTATGCTGTGGGCTCCGACGAGGGCGAAACCATCAAACAGCGCATGGCCTCAGAGCGAGATCCCGTCACAGGAGCTCCATTGTTTAACCTGGCTTCTGGGATCTCGCTCTTACTGTTCTACGCATTTGCCATGCAGTGCATGAGTACCTTGGCTGTGGTAAAAAGAGAAACTAACTCCTGGTATTGGCCAGCAGCGCAGTTGGTATTAATGAGTTCAATTGCTTATGTACTGGCTTTAATCGCTTATCAAACCCTATCGTGATGGACATACAACATCTATTGGTTTATATCATAGTAGGGGCTGCGGTTTTCTTCCTCATAAGTCCACTGATCGGGAAAAAAAAGAAAGGTAATTGCGGCACTGATTGCGGGTGCCACTAGTAACATTCACTCCTGGAAATCGTCCTGATGCAGATGAAAAATTGGCTCACTAGTTTATTCTTAGGTGCTGCGCTCCTGGTTTGGGGACAGAAAAATGAACCTGTTACTATCCTGGGTACCGGGGATACCTTGGATCTGTCGATCGCTCCCATTTCGCTCAACGAAGTGGTGTTATCCAACAAAAAAATTGGGGTGGATGAATTGATTTCAAAGGCGAGGGCAGCTATGAAAAAACACTACCTCGGCCAGCAACCTCAAGAAATTCAGTACTTTATCCGCAGGTCAGACTACGTCAAGCAAAATACAAATTTCACCTTAAAAAAGTCAACGGACCCCGCATTTGACCAAACCTTCTTCAAGAATCTAGCGCAATCCATCCCCACGCGTTCTGATGTACACAAAGAAGGAATGTTTCACGCGGTCATCGGCGGAACCTCTACTGGTCTCCAAACAGAAATGATCAAAGGAATGATCCTAGAGGATGAAGACAAAACATTTGACATCGCCAACATCGAAGAACAACTGGAAAAAAAGATCACTAAAGGCTTAGATGCGGGAAACTTTTTTAAGGTGAAGTCAGGGGTTTTTGGCAAAAAACTCAAAGAAGATGACTTTGAGTTTTCCTCAAAAAAAGCCAAAGACAGCGCCAAAACCCCAGAACAGCTCGCTCAAGAACGCATCAAACGCGCTGCGGGACAAGCCATGCAAGCCCAGGGATGGCGAAAAGAAATGGAGGAGGCAGCCTTTTTTTCTGAGGACGGGCAGATCGATGTTTTTGAAAACTATAAAAAGTATCGGTTTCAAATCATCGATTACCGGTGGTACCAAAACGACTGGGTATATGTGGTGCGGTTCGAGCCAAAATCAGGGGCCTCATATAACGGTACGCTGTGGATCAATGAAACGGACTACGCGGTAGTGCAATACAAATTCAACAACCTTAAACCGATTAAATCATTTGCCTTATTGGGCATTGCCTATAAAGTAACTGGCTACAAAGGACATTACATCTATAAACCAAATACCCAAGGTGGGTACCAACTGCATGTGGGTATGCTCCGAAAAGAAGCATGGGTTCGTGTAGATAGACCACTGACCTTAATGGAGCGCAAAAGCAGAACCATTGGGAGCAAAAAACTCAATGAGGTAGATTTCAAAGTAAACTTTAAAGCAGAAGCGCAAGAAGAATACACCTACCTTTTACAGAACCAAAAGCCACTCAAGTCAGAGGAACTAAGTACTTGGAAGCCCAATCATCAAAAAGAATGGACGAAACTCAGTTCCTACGACAAATCGTTTTGGGGCAATACGCTTCAATTACCCCCCAATGAATCCATGGAAGCGTTTAAGCTCAGCAAGGTCAACTGATCAGAAGATAAACCGGACGCTGTCGTAGGCCAGCAGCAACCAGCCTATGGCTAAAATAAGCCCGCCAATCGGCGTCACGGGACCTAAAAAACGCCATTTATTTCCGCGTATATCGCTCCAAACCAACCCGAAAATACTCCAAGAGAAAAGGGGCGTACCTACCATAATACACGTGACCACCCAGGATTCTACGGGGTGTTGAAAACCCAATCCATAGCCCAAAACCACCAACAATATAGCGTGATAAAATTGGTAACGCACGCCTGTTTCAAAGCTGGCCAGCTGTTCAGCAGTCGCCTTTTTTTTGAGGGCATGTGCACCAAAGGCCCCTAAAATTAACGCCATAGCTCCGTACATAGCGCCTAAAAAATGGGTGAGTAATTCGGTCATGGAAATGAAATTTTAATGTGGGTATTTTTAGCGACCTGAACTGCGGCCTTGGCAAAACTCGGCGGAAGCCATTTAGAAGCACTTGAACCAGAAAACGCATAAGGTTCTTTAGGCACTCCTAAAAAATTGAGGTCAAGTACTCCATTGTTGTTTACGTCGTGATAAATGGCTAGTGCGTATCGCCCTGGAATTAGTCCAGTAACCTCCCAAGACAAGCTGTCGCCCGTCACGGGGATACTTCCAGATTTCACGGCAGGCGTTCGCTTTTCATAGGCGTTTTCATTGTCGTAGAGCGCCCACTTTACCGTGCCATTTACTTGGGATATTTGAGATACATTGACCCGAAGTAAAGCCGTGTTGGGCATAACTGTTCCGAAAAGGCCTAAAGAAAAGGCGCAGAAAAGACTAACCCAGGGCCACATCGAGCGTCATCATGACTATAAATCCCCCGATAAACCCGAGGGTGGCGATGTCTGTGTATTTGTCCTGTTGGGTTTCTGGAATCACTTCCTCAACCACGACAAAGATCATAGCCCCTGCGGCAAAAGAGAGGGCGTAAGGCAAAATCGGTTCAAAGGTCATTACAGCCCAAGCACCGAGCACTGCGGCAAATGGTTCCACAATCGCGGAAGCCTGACCGTATAAAAAACTCTTGGTTCTGCTCAAACCTTGCCTGCGCAAAGGCATGGATACGGCAAATCCCTCTGGGAAATTCTGTAACCCAATCCCCAACGCTAAGGCTACCGCAGCGCCGATGGAGGCTCCTTCAAACCCTGCAGCTACCCCACCAAAAAGCACACCTACCGCCAATCCTTCAGGGATATTGTGCAAGGTGATGGCTAAAGTCAGTAAAATAGTTCTGTGCCAAGGGGTTTTGATCCCTTCCGTTTTGTTTTCCTTAAAATTTATGTGCAAATGAGGTAGAACTTTATCCAAACCAAACAAAAATAAAGCCCCACCCAAAAATCCAACGGCCGCTGGAATTACCTTCACGAACCCTTCTCCGTCACTCATTTCTATACCTGGAGCCAGCAAACTCCAAAAACTAGCCGCTACCATGACACCTCCTGTAAACCCTAACATACCGTCGAGAAAAGCCCGATTCATCGTCTTAAAAAAGAAAACTAACGAGGCGCCAAGAGCGGTAAGTGCCCAAGTAAATAAAGAAGCGTACAGGGCTGCCCGAACTGGGGGAATCGTCTCAAAATAAGCGATTACTTCTTCAATCATCACGAACGTTTTTAGTCGCTCAAATATAAATTTTATTTAGCCAAAGGCCTGAGGGTCTGCCATAAAATCGTGTATTTTTGGGGCAAACAAGCCTTATGCAGCCCCTTGAATCCTACCAAAAACTTTTTTTAGATCATTTAGCTCAGTGGCCTTTGCCAAAAACTCCTGAAGGACTCTATACACCCATCGACTATATGATGCAATTGGGCGGAAAAAGGATGCGTCCGATTTTGGCCTTAATGGGCGCAGAAACATTTGGCACTCCCGCAAAAAATGCCCTACAAGCTGCTCTGGCCATCGAAATATTTCACAACTTTTCTTTGGTACACGACGACATCATGGATGCTGCCCCACTGAGGAGAGGAAAAACAACCGTACACACTAAATGGGATGTGAACACAGGGATATTATCCGGCGATGCTATGTTGATTTTGGCCTACAAACAACTAGAGGTTTATCCGGGCCAAGTTTTTAAATCACTGTATCAGCTTTTGTCCAAAACAGCCCTTGAGGTCTGCGAAGGACAACAAATGGATGTTGATTTTGAAAGCAGCCACTCCGTGAGTCAGACCCAATACATAAAAATGATCGAATTTAAGACAGCTGTGCTCGTAGCGGCTGCATTAAAAATGGGTGCGATCATCGCTGAAGCCTCCCCTAGGGATCAAGAACTGATCTATGCCTTTGGCCGAGATTTAGGTCTGGCCTTTCAATTACAAGATGACTATTTAGACTGTTTTGGCGATGAGGCCACCTTTGGAAAATCCATTGGCGGAGATATTTTGAACAATAAAAAAACCGTACTCTACCTTCATGCTTTAGAGCAATCCGATGAAAAGCAGCGAGAAGCGCTCCAGCAATGGTACAGTGAAAAAAGAAATCAACCCAATAAAATTGAAGCAG
>Ga0233451_10003792_pt1 | contig 12959 bp, 10 predicted proteins | sample 011ome_29_FD_183052 | JGI IMG/M metagenome (GOLD analysis project Ga0233451, IMG submission 183052) | Coastal salt marsh microbial communities from the Groves Creek Marsh, Skidaway Island, Georgia - 011504CT (spades assembly) | ecosystem: Environmental > Aquatic > Marine > Intertidal zone >...
CCTTCGTGGTGCTCAAGTCCGGGGCGGACCCCGATCCCGAGGCGCTCAAGCACGAGGTCATCGCGCTCGTGCGCGAGACGGTCGGACCCGTGGCTGCCCTGCACGATGTGCGCGTCGTCCCCGCACTCCCCAAGACCCGCTCCGGCAAGATCCTGCGCCGCTCCATGCGCGCGATCGCCGACGGCCGCGACGAGCCCGTGCCATCCACCATCGAGGACCCGCGCGTGCTCGAGGCGATCGCGCCACTCCTGCGGGGTGACTCATGACCGGCCCGCTCGACGGCATCGTCGTCGCCGACTTCAGTCGCGTCCTCGCCGGTCCCTACGCCACGATGCTCCTCGCCGATCTCGGTGCCGAGGTCATCAAGGTGGAGCGTCCCGGACATGGCGATGACACGCGCGCGTGGGGACCGCCCTATACCGACCGCGGGCAGTCGACGTACTTCGCCGGAGTCAACCGCAACAAGTCCACGCGGGCGATCGACCTCGCGTCGCCGGCCGGACGTGACGAGGCCCGCACCCTGGCGCTCGGCGCGGACGTGCTCGTCGAGAACTTCAAGCCGGGCGCCCTGGATCGCATGGGCCTGGGCTACGACGAGCTGGCGCGCGAGCATCCCGGGCTCATCTACTGCTCGATCTCCGGCTTCGGTGCGGGCGCAGGGCGCGACCTGCCGGGATACGACCTGCTCGTGCAGGCGATGGGCGGCCTCATGAGCGTGACCGGGCCTGCTCCGGGCCAGCCCACCAAGGCGGGCGTGGCCCTTGTCGATGTGATCACCGGGCTGCACGCGACGGTGGGGATCCTCGCGGCACTACACCATCGCGACGAGACGGGTCAGGGCCAGCGCATCCAGGTCAACCTGCTGTCGTCGCTGCTCTCCGCACTGGTCAACCAGGCATCGGCGTACGTCGCCGCCGGAGTCGTGCCCGGCATCCTGGGTAACGCCCACCCCTCCATCGCGCCGTACGAGGTCTACGCGACCGCGGACCGGCCGCTCATCATTGCCGTGGGCAACGACGGGCAGTTCACCGCGCTGGTCACCGCACTCGGCGAGCCTGGCCTGGCGGAGGATGCGGACTACGCCACCAACCCGGCACGCGTCGCCCACCGGGAGCAGCTCAAGGGTCGCCTGGAAGGGCTCCTCGCGGGGGCCGGGGCCGACGAATGGCAGCGTCGTCTCACCGCGGTCGGAGTGCCGTGCGGACCGATCAATGACCTCGCGCAGGCCTTCGACCTGGCCGCACAGCTAGGCCTGGCGCCGATCGTGGAGATCGACGGCACGCCCACAGTGGCGCACCCGATCACGCTGAGCCAGACGCCCGCGTCGTACCGCAGCGGGCCGCCCGACCTGCCCCGCTAAGGGTCAGCGGAAGGCCGGGATGCCGGTGAGCGCCTGGCCGATGATGAGGGTGTGCATCTCGTTGGTGCCCTCGTAGGTGAAGACGGACTCGAGATTGTTCATGTGGCGGATGACCGGGTACTCCAGCGTGATGCCGTTGCCGCCGAGGATCGAGCGGCACTCCCGTGCGATGGCGAGGGACTCGCGCGCGTTGTTGAGCTTGCCGAGGCTCACCTGCTCGGGGGTGATGGCGTGGTCGTCCTTGAGACGGCCGAGGTGGATCGCCAGGAGCATGCCCTTGCCGAGCTCGAGGGTCATGTCGGCGAACTTCTGCTGCGTCATCTGGTAGCCCGCGATCGGCTTGTCGAACTGCTCGCGGTCGATGGCGTAGCGCAAGGCCGTCTCGAGGCAATCGCGTGCGGCGCCCAGGGTGCCGTAGGCGATGCCGAAGCGGGCCTCGTTGAGGCAGGCGAGGGGGCCCTTGAGCCCACGCACCCCGGGGAGCATCGCGGACGCGGGGAGGCGGACATTGTCCAAGACCAACTCCGCCGTGACCGAAGCGCGCAGCGACATCTTCTTGTGGATCTCGCGTGCGGAGAATCCGGGAGTGTCGGTGGGTACGACGAAGCCGCGGATCCCGTCGTCGGTCTGCGCCCAGACGATGGCGACGTCGGCGACCGTGCCGTTGGTGATCCACATCTTGGAGCCGTTGAGCACCCAGTCATCGGAGTCGCGCTTGGCTGCGGTGCGCATGCCGGAGGGGTTGGAGCCGAAGTCGGCCTCGGTGAGGCCGAAGCACCCGATGGCCTCGCCCTTGGCCATGCGCGGGAGCCATTCCTGCTTGTGCTCCTCCGTGCCGAAGGCATGGATGGCGTACATCGCGAGGGATCCCTGCACGCTCACGAGCGAGCGGATGCCGGAGTCGCCGGCCTCGAGCTCCATGGCGGCGAGGCCGTAGGACACGGAGTTGGTGCCGGCGCAGCCGTAGCCCTCCAGGTGCATGCCGAGGACGCCGAGCTCACCGAACTCCAGGGCGAGCTCACGCGCGGGGATCGTGCCGGCCTCGAACCAATCGGCCACCTCGGGCTTGATGCGCCGCTCGACGAAGTCGCGCACGACATCGCGGATCGCGCGCTCCTCCTCGGTGAGCAGGCCATCGATGGCGAAGAGCTCGAGGGGCTGGCGGGGCGCGGTGGTCACGGGTCCTCCGAAGGGTCGTGCGGGGCATGCCGGTGGGTCCAGTATCCCGCAGGCTTCCCAGGCCGCCGCCCGGGCCTCGCAGGGTGAATCTCACGGCCCGGCACCCTTCGGCGGCGCCCATAGGCCAGGATGTGGGGCATGCCGCTCCTGTCGCGCCTGCGCGTCCCCCGCGACCTGGACCCCTCCTCGCGCGCGGGCCTCATGCTCGCCGCCGTGAGCGTGGGCCTGTCCTACCAGCCCAATCTGCTCACGCGTAAGAGCATCGACCAGGGCATCATCACCGGCGTCTCCGGCCTGGCCGCCTACACCTGGGGCACATCGGCGCACAGCGCCCTGAGTGCCCTCGGATCACGCGTGGGCGGTCGGCGTGGGCAGGTGGCCGGTGACGCCCTCGTCGTCCTGGGCTCCGTCGCCGCCAACCGACTGCTCGCCTGGCGCGAGCACGAGCCCGTATGGAGGTCGTGGGCACGTCTGGGCGCGGGAGCCATGGCCGCGGCCGCGGCGACGGGCATGGCATCGCGCGTCGTGGAGGAGATCCCGAGCACGCCGGTGCGTATCGCCGCGACCACGGGCAGCGTCGCCGCGCTTGGCGCGGGTGTCTATGGCATGACCCGACTCTTCGGCCAGCAGATCGGCGCAGCTGAGCTCGAGTCCTTCCGCACCTCACGTGACGAGGGCCTCGGGGGCGTGGTGCGCGTGATCCGCGAGATCGCCACGGGCGAGCCCGAGGATCTCGCGCAGGATCAGGACCTCACGGTCGATCCGCTCGTTGCGAGCGGAATCGGCATCGCCGTCACGGGCACGCTGCTCGGCCTGGCCGCCGTGGAGTCCCGTGTCACGCGCCTGTGGGGTCGCGGTGTCGCCTCCCTCTTCGGCGGTACGCCGGAGGACCACGCGACGGTGGCGCGCGGGCTCACCGCGGTGGCCACGGTGGTCACCGCGGGTCTGGCGCTCAAGCTCGTCGATCGCGAGTTGGGCAATGCCGGCGAGGGCATGGAGCCCGCCCATGCGACACCTCCGGACATCCCCGAGATCACGGGGTCGCCGGTGTCCGGGCAGTCGTGGTCCGACCAGAGTCGCGAGGGCCGTCGCTGGCTGAGCATGGTGCTGCGTCCCGACACGATCTCTGCCGTCATGGGTGAGCCCGCGCAGCAGCCCATCCGCGTCTACGCGAGCCTGTCCAGTGCGTCCACCAATGAGGGGAGGGCCCAGGTCCTCCTCGATGAGATCGATCGCACGCGGGCCCTCGAGCGTCCCTACGTCGCCCTGTGGTCGCCCACGGGATCGGGCTACGTCAACTACGTGGCCTCCGAGACTTTCGAATACCTCACGCGTGGCGACTGCGCCAGCCTGGCCATCCAGTACTCCGTGCTCCCGTCGTCCCTGTCGCTCGCCGATGTCAAGAGGGGCACCGACCAGACCCGCATGGTCTTCGCCGGCATCGCCAAGCGCCTGGCCGCGATGCCGCCGGAGAAGCGCCCACGGATCTTCCTCTTCGGGGAGAGCCTCGGCTCGCAGGTGAGCGAGGAGATGTTCGAGGGCATGGGCGTCTTCGGGCCGGAGAGCCTCGGGCTCGAGGCGGCGCTGTGGATCGGCACCCCCGAGGCCACGAAGTGGCGCCAGCAGATCTGGGGCGACCGCACCGTGTCCGAGCCTCCGGGCGTGGGCCCGGGCGACATCTACCTGCCGCGTTGGGTCGGCGACTGGCTGGACCTGCCCGCCGAGGAGCGTGCCCGCGTGCGCTACCTCCTGCTGCAGAACGGCGACGACCCCATCCCGAAGTTCTGGGTGCAGGTGCTCTACAAGCGCCCGGCGTGGCTGGGTCCGTGGGGCAAGCGGCCGCCCGGCTCGCCCAAGCACACCATCTGGTGGCCGGTAACGACGTTCTTCGCGACGTTCATCGACATGCTCAATGCCCTGTCACCCACCCCCGGTGTCTTCATCGAGGGCGGGCACGACTACCGACTGGAGTTGCCGCAGACGGTCCGCGAGGTGTGGCGTCTGCAGTGCTCGGAGGAGCAGATGGCCTCGATGCAGCAGGCGCTGCGTCGACGTGAGCTCGGCTGGGAGACCAAGCGGCGCTGGATGGAGGCCGAGGCCGTCGTCGGTCCCGAGGCGCGCGCCGAGAAGGAGCGCAAGGTGCTCGACGATGTGGCCACGTGGATCGGCGCGTCGTCGGTCACCCCGGATGATGTGCGGCACATCATCGACACGGACTGCCAGCCCACCTAGCGCGCACGGCTCAGCCGAGGAAGCGCGAGAAGACCCGGGCGCGCAGGGCACTGCGCCCGATGCGGGTCTCCACGTCGTCCGCTGAGCCCATGGCGCGCAGGCCGACGTTGACGCCGAGCCAGCGCAGGGGCTCAGGCTCCCAGTCGGGGGAGAGGTGGCCGACCCAGGGGAGCGTCGTGTGCTCGGTCGTGCGACCTCCGATGAGGTCGGCCAGTGTCTGCCCGGCGAGGTGCGACGTGCCCACCCCATCGCCGACGTAACCGCCGCCCCACGCGATCCGCGTCACCGGATCGAGTCCGACGGAGGCACACCAGTCCCGCGGGATCCCGAGCGGACCTCCCCAGGAGTGGGTGACGACGTGCCCGGACACGGCCGGGAAGAGGTCCACGAGAGTGCGCCACAGGTCGGCGAAGACCGCGGAGTCGCGGTCAAACTCCGGGCGGACGGAGGACCTGAAGTGGTACGGCGCTCCACGACCGCCGAAGGCGAGGCGGTCGTCGGCGGTGCGCTGACCGTAGATAACGAGGCGGCGCCCGTCGGAGAATGTCGTCCGATCCTGCAGTCCTATCGATTCCCACACGTCGGGGCCGAGCGGCTCCGTCGCGATCATGAGGGAGTAGACCGGCACGAGGGCACGCTCGTATCCGGGAAGCCTGGGTGTGTAGCCCTCGGTGGCGCGGACCACGTGGCGTGCGCGCACGCGGCCGCCCGGCGTGCGAACGAAGCCGGGGCGCAACTCGGTCACGGGTGAGTGCTCGTGGATGACGGCACCGCGCTGCACGACCGTGCGCGCGAGATGGCGCACGAGACGCGCCGGATGGATGGCAGCGCAGTGCGGCGTGTACGTCGCCCCGAGGACATCCGTGGCCCCCAGGATCTGGCGGGCCTCATCGGCTCCGAGGAGTCGGTAGTCGTCCTCGCCGAAGCCCCATCGCCTCCACTCGGCGATCTCCTCCTGCGCGCGCTCCCACTGCAGGGGTGTCCGAGCCGCGATGATCGTCCCGCCCTTGGCCCAGTCGATGTCCCACCCTTCCGTCTCAGCGACCCGGCCGATGTCATCGACGGTGTCGTGCATCGCCCGCTGCAGCCGGATGGCACTGTCGCGGTCGCTCATCGCGGCGACCTTGGTCATGCTCGCGGGGAAGAGCGCGGAGCACCATCCGCCATTGCGGCCGGAGGCGCCGAATCCCGCGTGCTCGGCCTCGAGGATCGTCACCCGGATCCCCGGCTGCGTCTGGAGCAGGTAGTAGGCGGTCCACAGGCCCGTGTAGCCGGCACCCACGATCACGACGTCGGCGTCGGCGTCGCCGTCCAGTGGTGTGCCGAACGGCGCGCGGAGTTCCTCCGGCAGTGTGTCGGACCAAAGCGAGGTCACCTATGCCATCCGCGCACGTAGTCGGGGAGGGGAATGTCCTGCGCGAGCTCGTCCGCGTGGGGTTCGCCCAGCGACTCGATGATCGGCACGGAGCCGGCCCAGATCCGCGAGTAGAGGGGATCGGCGAGATCGGAGGCGACGTCGTCGGGGGGTCCGGCGCTGACTTTGACCGAGATCTCGTCCAGGGGGAGTGAGAGTGTGATCGTGGCCTTGAGCTCCTGCGGTGCGGGATGCCTTGCGTCGCGCGTCCGCCCGGGCATGAGGTGTTCCGAGAGATCGAGCAGTGCTGCCACCTCCTCCTCGCCGTCGAGCTGGCGGCAGGTCCCCAGTGCCATGACGCACCGGTAGTGCATGGACGACTCGAAGAGACTCCGGGCGAGGACGAGGCCGTCGAGCAAGGTCACCGTGAGGCAGGTGGGTGCGCCCTGGGCGAGCTTCGTGAAGAGACGGGACGCACTCGAGCCATGGAAGATCACCTCGTCGCCGCGACGCGCGTAGCCCACGGGCACGACGTACGGCTGCCCATCCGTCACGACGGCCACATGCGCCATGAGCCCGGCATCGAGGATCGAGTAGGCGACATCGCGCTCGGTGACGGCCTTCTCCGGCAGGCGCTTGACTCGCGTACGCGCCGTGGATCCGGGCTCAGGCAGGGCTGTCACAGTCGGTTGCTCGCCTCGGTGAGCACAGCCCGCAGGATCTGCTCGATCTCGTCGAAGTGCGACTGATCGCAGATGAGCGGGGGCGACAACTGGATGACGGGGTCGCCTCGATCGTCCGCGCGGCAGTAGAGGCCGTTGTCGAAGAGGGCCTTGTCGAGGTATCCGCGCAGGAGGCGCTCGGACTCGTCGTCGGTGAAGGTCTCCCGCGTTTCCTTGTCCTTGACGAGTTCGATGCCGTAGAAGAATCCCGCGCCGCGCACGTCGCCCACGATGGGCAGGTCCAGGAGTCGCTCCAGCGTGGTCCGGAAGGCGGACTCGTTGTCCCGGACGTGCTGGATCAGGCCTTCGCGCTCGAAGAGGTCGAGGTTGGCCAGCGCGACAGCGCTGGCCACGGGATGACCACCCCACGTGTAGCCATGGAGGAAGGACGCCGTGCCATGGCGGAAGGGCTCGAAGAGGCGATCGCTCGCGATCATCGCGCCCGCCGGGGCGTAACCGGAGGTCATCCCCTTGGCGCACGTGATGATGTCGGGCTGCACGCCGAAGCGCTTGATGGCGAAGATGTCGCCGATCCGGCCGAAGGCCGTGATGGTCTCGTCGGCGACCATGAGCACGTCGTACTCATCGCAGATCTCGCGGACGCGCTCGAGATAGCCGGGCGGAGGAGGGAAGCAGCCCCCGGAGTTCTGCACCGGCTCGAGGAAGACGGCAGCCACGGTGTCCGGTCCCTCGAACTCGATGGCCTCGCGGATCCGCTCCGCGGCCCACAGACCGAAGGCCTTCTCGTCGTAGCGGTATTCCTCGGGGGCTCGGTAGAAGTTGGTGTTGGGCACCTTGATGCCGGTGGGCACGAGCGGCTCGAAGTAGCGCTTGGCACCGGGGAGGCCGGTAATGGAGAGCGCTCCATGGGGAGTGCCGTGGTAGGCCACGTTGCGGCTGATCACCTTGTGCTTCATCGGCTTGCCGGTGAGCTTGAAGTATTGCTTGGCCAGCTTCCACGCGCTCTCCACCGCCTCCCCGCCTCCGGTGGTGAAGAAGACGCGGTTGAGATCACCCGGGGCGTAGTGGGCCAGGCGCTCCGCGAGCTCGATGGCGCGCGGGTGGGCGTAGGACCAGATGGGGAAGAAGGCCAGCTCCTCGGCCTGCTTGGCCGCTGCCGCCGCGAGCTCCTTGCGCCCGTGCCCTGCCTGGACGACGAAGAGACCCGCCAGGCCGTCGAGATAGCGACGCCCCTGGTCGTCCCAGACGTAGGCCCCCTCGCCACGCACCATGACGGGCACGTGCCCCTGCCCGGTCTCGTAGATGGAATGCCGCGTGAAATGCATCCAGAGGTGGCGCTCGGCGGAGGCGGCCATGCGGTCGTCGCCGGGCTCGGTGATGAATTGCGGAGTGATGGTCATCGGGTGCCCCAGGTGTAGATCTGCTTGCGGAGTTGGAGGTAGACGAAGGTTTCGGTGCGCTTGACACCGGGGATGGGCCGGATGCGGCGATTGAGGATCTCGAGCAGGTGATCGTCGTCCTCGGCGACGACCTCGGCCATGAGATCGAAGCCGCCCGCGCAGATGACGAGGTAGTCGACCTCGGGCAGCGTCTCCACCTCGGCGGCCACAGCCTCGAGATCACCCTCGACGGTGATGCCGATCATGGCCGCACGCGGGAAGCCGACCTGGAGCGGGTTGGTCACGGCGACGACCTGCATGACCCCGGAGTCGATGAGCCGCTGGACGCGGTGGCGCACGGCGGCCTCGGAGAGGCCCACCGCCTTGCCGATCGCGGCGTAGGGGCGCCGGCCATCCTGCTGGAGTTGCTCGATGATCGCCTTGGACACGTCATCGAGGGGTGGGGTCCCGCGCTCGCCGTCGCGGGCCAGTCTGAGCCGGACCATGACGCCACCCTAGGCAGCCGGGAGCCCGGAAAGCAAGGGATTTCGTTGCGTGAGACCAGTCACACCATCGGATTTCGTCGCCGATATGGGGCTCATGGTGCGGGATAGGGAGTCGGCGCTAGCGTGAGCCCGCTGACCGGTCGCGGTGACCGGTCCCCTGAGGCAAAGGATGCGCTGTGAGCGACAAGCGGGTGCTGAACAACGTGATCGGGGGCGAGCGCGTTCCCTCGATGAGCGGCCAGACGCAGGATCTCGTCAACCCCTCCACGGGTGAGGTGTTCGCCTCGGCCCCCGTGTCCGGTCCGGAGGACATCGACCGTGCCTACACGGTCGCCGCCACGGCGTTCGAGGAGTGGCGCGACTCCACGCCCTCGGAGCGGCAGAAGGCGTTGCTCGCCATTGCCGATCTCTTCGAGGAGCACGCCGAGGAGCTCGTCGCCCTCGAGAGCGAGAACACCGGCAAGCCGATCGCCGTCACCATGTCGGAGGAGATCCCCCCGATGGTGGATCAGATCCGATTCTTCGCCGGCGCTGCGCGCGTGCTCGAAGGACGTGCGGCCGGGGAGTACATGAAGGGCTTCACGTCGATCATCCGCCGCGAACCGGTCGGCGTCATCGGCCAGGTGACGCCATGGAACTACCCGATGATGATGGCCGTCTGGAAGTACGCCCCCGCGATCGCCGCGGGCAACACCGTGGTCCTCAAGCCCTCGGACACGACGCCCGTGTCCACGGTGCGCATGGCCGAGCTCATCACCGATGCGGGCATCCTTCCCCCCGGTGTCTTCAATGTCATCACGGGGGATCGCGACACCGGCCGGGCCCTCGTCTCGCATCCCATCCCGCAGATGGTGGCGATCACCGGATCGGTGCGCGCGGGCATGGAGGTCGCGGGTGAGGCAGCCCGTGACGTGAAGCGCGTGCACCTCGAGCTGGGCGGCAAGGCCCCCATCGTGATCTTCGACGATGCCGACGTCGAGGCCGCCGCCGAATGGCTCGCGGTCGCCGGCTACTTCAACGCCGGTCAGGACTGCACGGCGGCCACGCGCATGATCGTGGCGCCGGGCATCTACGACGACTTCGTCACGGCGATCGGCCAGCATGCTGCCGCCACGGCGACCACCTTCGAGGAGGGGCCGGGAGGCGAGGCGCTCGTGCCGCCGGTGAACAACGCCAATCAGCTCGAGCGCGTCCTCGGCTTCATCGAGCGGGCCCCCTCACACGCTCGCGTCGTGGCCGGCGGCAAGCGCCAGGGCGATCGCGGCTTCTACATCGAGCCGACGGTGGTCGCGGACCTCCGCCAGGACGACGAGATGATCCAGAACGAGATGTTCGGGCCCGTCATCACGGTGCAGAAGTTCAGCGATGAGGCCGAGGCACTGGCCTGGGCCAACGGCGTCAACTACGGCCTCGCCTCGTCCGTGTGGACCAAGGACTTCGGTCGCGCTATGCGGATGGCCAAGTATCTCGACTTCGGCTGCGTGTGGATCAACACGCACATCCCGCTCGTCGCCGAGATGCCCCACGGTGGTTTCAAGCACTCGGGCTACGGCAAGGACCTGTCGATGTACGGATTCGAGGACTACACGCGCATCAAGCACGTGATGGCCAGCCTGGACTAGTCGTCAGCACGCAGTGAGGGCCCGGACCATCTGGTCCGGGCCCTCACTGCTTCTCGGCTCTCTCGCGCCGTGAGTTGCGCGGCTCCGTGAGCGGGTGTCGACCGCTCAGCCGCACAATGCCTGCGGCCTCAGGCGTCCGGCTGGAATCGGTAGCCCATACCCCGCATGGTGACGATCCGATCCGACCCCACCTTGCGGCGGAGGTAGCGGACGTAGACGTCGACGACGTTGCTGCCCGGGTCGAAGTCGTAGCCCCACACGCCGCTGAGGAGTTGCTCGCGCGACAGGACCTGCCCGGAGTGGCTCAGGAACATCTCGAGCATGGCGAACTCGCGCGCGGACAGGTCCTCGACGCGGCCGTCGACACTCGCCTGGCGCGTGCGCAGGTCGAGGGAGACCCCGCCGGCCGTGAGCGTGGTCGCATCCGACCCCGGGGAAGGGGCAGCCTGGCGTACGCGGAGGCGCACGCGGGCGAGGAGTTCCTCGAAGGAGAACGGCTTGGACATGTAGTCGTCGGCGCCTCCCTCGAGTCCGGCCACGGTGTCGGTCGCGGAGTCGCGGGCGGTGAGGATGATCACGGGCAGCGTGCTGCCGCTGCCGCGCAGGCGATCGAGGATCGCGAACCCATCGAGCGTGGGCAGGCCGATGTCGAGGATGAGCAGGTCGAAGTCGCCGTGGCGAGCGAGGTTGAGGGCCTCCCGGCCGTCCGCGGCCACGGTCACGGTGAACTCGTGCGACTCGAGGCCGCGTGCGATGAACGAAGCGATGCGAGGCTCGTCCTCAGCGACGAGGATCCTAGGCATCGACGCTCCTCGGCACGGTAAGGATGAAGGTGGCGCCGCCGCCCGGGGTGTCCTCGTAGCGCACGCTGCCGCCGTGGCCCTCGGCGATCGCCGAGACGATGGACAGGCCCAGGCCCGCGCCCTCGCCGGATGTGGCGAAGCGGTCGAAGATGCGCTCCTGATCGGCCGCGGGCACGCCCGGACCGGAGTCGCGCACCCGGAAGCGCACCTCGTCGGCGAGCGCCTCGCTGCCGATCGCGATCTCGTCGCCGACGGCAGTGTGCTTCACGGCGTTCTCCACGAGCTGCATCAGGGCCTGGGTGAGGCGCTGCCTGTCGGCGGGCACGGTGCCGAAGGCCTGTGCGTCCGCGACCCATCGGCGCTCGCCGAGGGAGTGCGCCCGGACGACGACGTCATCGACGAGCTCCTCGCAGTCGACGGGTTCGCGCCGCACGAAGCCGGGCTGCGTGGCCTTGGTCAGGGTCTGCAGGTCGGACACGATGCGGGACATCCGGTCGACTTCGTCCAGGGCGATTGCGATGCCCTGGGCCTGCTCGTCTGGCCGGGACTCCATGAGCTCGAGGTTGCCGCGGATGATCGTGAGTGGCGTGCGCAACTCGTGGCCGGCATCGTCCACGAAGGCACGCTGCGCCGCGAAGGAGGTGTCCAGGCGGTCGAGCATCCCGTTGAAGGACGTCGCGAGCTCATCGAGCTCATCCCCTCTGCCCGTGAGCGGGATCCGCCGGCCGAGCTGCTCGGCGCTGATCTGGCGCGCAGTCGCCGCCATCTGCTGGATCGGAGCCAGGACGCGCCCCGCGGCGAACCAGCCGATGACGGTTGCCATCGCGAGGGCGGCAAGGGAGAGCAGGAGCCACGTCGCCAGGGACTCGTCGATGTCGGTGCTCTCCAGGTCGCGGAAGATGCCCACGACGAGGGCGCCCTGCGAGGCGGATCCCTCCACGGTCACGGGCACGGCGACGTAGCGCACGTCGCCCGCCGTGGTCGTCAGGTCCCCGTAGGTCACCCGCGTGAGGTCCGTCGTGGTGCTCACCAGATCGGGGAGGGCGTCGAGCCGCACCGGAGGCGTATCCGCCGTGCGGGCCTCGACCTGCCCGTCGACGACGGCGAACATCGTCTCGTTGGCATCCGGGATGCTGCGCGCGAGGTACTGGCGCAGGAGTGCGCTCGGATCCGCGAATGCCGCCCCGGTGGACGGGTCGATGCCCCTGTCGGCGAGCAGCCGCAACTCCGACACCTCGCCGGCGAGCTCCTGGTCGATGCGGTCATCGAGCCGGTCGAGCAGGACGGCCCGCGTGGTGACCCAGGACACGGCCAGGACGATGGCGGTCGGCAGCAGGATCCATCCCAGGATGCGCAAGCGGGACGAGCGGCGCTTCGCCGATCGTCCACGCCCACGCTCAGCGGATGACGTAATCGAAGTCCTCCTCGACTGCTTCGCCCTCGTCATCCACGAGGATGCCACTCCCGTCCGGCGCCCGGAGCTCCCCCCGGAGTTCCTGGGACCGGGACAGGGGTACGTCGAGGGCAATCGTCACAGGCTGCACCCCCGGAGTCACGGGCACGGATGCGACGGTCCGGCCCCTGGCATCGACGATGACCAGGGTGACGCCGGCCACGCTCGTGGAGAGCGACTCGATGACCACGCGCGTGCCATCGCCTCGTTGGTCGTCGATATCCAGGTCGGCCGCGGGATCGATCACGGTCCCGGGCGCGGTTCCGCCGGCATCCGCGGGGATCGACGCGGAGGGTGAGGTCGACCCGGACGGGGGAGGCACCGCCGTCCCACCGGCCGACGGCGTCGCCCCGGCCCCCAGCACGATCCCTGGTTCACTCGCGCGTGA
>Ga0233451_10003841_pt1 | contig 12843 bp, 14 predicted proteins | sample 011ome_29_FD_183052 | JGI IMG/M metagenome (GOLD analysis project Ga0233451, IMG submission 183052) | Coastal salt marsh microbial communities from the Groves Creek Marsh, Skidaway Island, Georgia - 011504CT (spades assembly) | ecosystem: Environmental > Aquatic > Marine > Intertidal zone >...
CGCGCGTGCGGGCTGGTACCGCTACAGCGCCAAGCCTGGCTCCGGTGAGGGCTCGACCGTCATCGTCGGCCACGTCGACGGTGTCGACCAGGGTGCCGGCGCCTTCTACGACCTACGCCAACTGCGTCCCGGCGACACGGTGACCGTGACGCGAGCGGATGAACGCCGGGTGACCTACGAGGTCGTCGCGCGGGAGGTCTTCGCCAAGGACCGTGTGCCCCTGCGCGAGCTCTTCAGCCGCAGCGGTCCCGAGCGGCTCACGCTCATCACGTGCGGCGGCCCCTTCGACCCCGCCTCGCTCGAGTACACCGACAACGTCGTGGTGACCGCCGTCCCGGTCGACAGTGATCGGCAGATCGAGGAGAATCGATGAACGGCGCGAGCATCGTGCGCCTGGACGTCGAACGCATGGCGCGGAGGGGAGGCGGCCCGATCATGTCGGTGGTCGAGCCACTCGAGCCCGCGGACCCCGCGCGCGACGCTGACGCGGCCGATGCGCGCCTGGCGGCGGCGTTCCCCACCGGAGGCGAGCCGACCTTCGCCGCCGTCTACGACCGCTGGTCGCCCCTGGTCTACTCCACCGCTCGGCGGGTGCTCCTGGACTCCCATGAGGCGGCCGACGTGACGCAGGAGGTCTTCGTCTCCGCGTGGCGCAGCCGCGCGAGCTTCGATCCCGCGCGGGGCAGCCTGCCCGGCTGGCTGCTCACCATCACCCGCCGCCGGGTCGCCGATCACCTGGAACGGCGTACCCGCCAGGCCGACCCCACCGACACGCCCGCCGAGGATTCGGCACATGCGCCCGTAGACGAGGCGGTGGACCGTATCCTCATCGCCGATGAGCTGGGCCGGCTCGGCGAGCCACCCGCGACGATCATGCGCTTGGCGTTCTACGAGCAGATGACGCACGCGGAGATCGCCGAGGCGCTCCAGCTCCCTCTCGGGACTGTGAAGAGTCATGTGCGGCGCTCGCTGCAGCGCCTGCGCGATCGATGGGAGGTGGACCGTGGCGCACTGTGATGCACAGACCCTGTCGCTCATCGCGATCGGCGAGGAGCCGAGCGCCGATGAGGCCCTCCACCTCGTCACGTGCGATGCGTGCCGACGCGAGTGGGAGTCCCTGCGCGCGGTGGTCGACGTCGCGCGCGATGTCGACGACGACGAGCTCATGCCTCCGCCCGCCCACGTGTGGGCCGCCATCTCCGAGGAGATCGCGGCGGACGCCGCCGGCGCCGATGCGGGCAACGTCGTACCCCTGCGCGCCAAGCGGGGCTTCGCTCCCTGGATCGCCGCGGCTGCGGCCGTGGGCCTCGTCCTCGGCGGTGTCGGGGGTGCACTGCTCATGCGCTCCACTCCCCCGGAGATCGTCGCCAGCGTCGCGCTCGAGCCGCTCGCGGACTACACCGCCACCGGCAATGCGGCGCTCGAGGTCGTCGACGGCACCGAGATGCTCGCGGTCGACGTCACCGGACTGCCCGCGACCGACGGCTACTTCGAGGTGTGGCTGCTCGCCCCGGATGCGTCCTCGATGATCGCCCTGGGCACGCTCGGCCCGGGTGAGACCGCGGTGCTGCCGCTGCCTGCCGGCGTCTCGCTGGCCGACTACCCGGTCGTCGACATCTCCGCGGAGCCGTACGACGGCGATCCGGCGCACTCGACCGACAGCGTCGTGCGCGGCACCCTCCCCGCGTAGCTACGCGAGAAGTCCTTCGCCGACCCAGCCACCTTCCGGGGCTCCAGGAGGCAGGGCGAAGACCGCGGATCCGATCGGCTTGGTCCACTGATTGAGCAGGTCGATGTCCGACAGCGCCTGCTGCACCGGCACGAACTGCGTGGCGAGGTCGGCGGCGTACGCCGTGAAGATGTGCCCGGCGTCCGTGACGCCCTCTGCGTCCTCGCCGAGGTCGTAGTTGTAGCCGCGGCGCAGGAACTGCGGTCCGGTCGCCCCCGTCGCCACGCGCGCGCGACGGATGTGGGCGAAGTCCGAGATGACCGGGAAGCCGTTGGGTCCCAGCGCCTCGAGATCCGGTGCGTCGAACTCGTCCTTGCCGGTGAGCGGGGCGCCGTTGTCGAGGGTGCGCCCGACGGTCTGCTCGCGATCGGGGCGATCGACGCGATCCCAGCGATCGAGATCCATGCGGATGCGGCGCACGGCGAGCATCGTGCCGCCGGCGAACCACGCGGGCGGGCCGTCGCTCCACACCATCGCGTCGAACTCCTCCGCGGCACGCGGATTGACGGTGCCGTCGACCTGGCCGAGGAGATTGCGCGGTGTCGTGCCCGGCTCCTCGGAGCCACGCGCGGTGACGAAGCCATCCTGGCGCCAGCGCGACGTGACGAAGGCGCGCGCGTCCTTCCAGAGCATGCGCTGCGCGTGCGAGAGCGTCACGGGATCGTCGGCGCACACCTGGATGAGGAGGTCGCCCCCCGACCAGCGCTCCTCGAGCGCGTCGATCTCGAAGCTAGGCAACTGCTCCAGTCCGGGGGGCCGCTGGTCGACGAGCCCGAGACGATCGAAGAACGCCGGACCGAAGCCGAAGGTCACCGTGAGCCGTGAAGGCGCGGATCCGAGCTCGGGCTCGGTGTCGCCGAGCGCCGGGCGCCCCTGGGTGAGGCGCGCGGCATCATCGGAGAGCAGCCGCATCATGCGACCGGCCTCGACGCGAGTCACCGCCGGGCGCAGGTCGTACGCGGCGAACACCGCGTACGCCTGCGCCGGGGTGGCGATGCCCGACTGATGCACGCCATAGAACGGCTCGGTCTGCGAGCCGTCCGGGGGCGCAGCCGGTTGGCTCGCGGCGACCGCGGTGGCGCCCGCGGCACCGACGGCGATGCCGCCCACGCCGAGGGCAGCACCGGTGACGAACTGTCGACGCGAGATCGTCATGGTCAGCCCATCGACATGGACATCGACGGCTCCGGCTCATACGACTCGTTGCCGCCGGCGAAGTCCTTGGCCACGGTCGTGTAGGTGACCGACTCCCCATTGCTCAGCGTGAGCGTGATGGGGACATCGGTGCCGGGAGCGATCGCCGACGTGAGCCCCATAAGCATGATGTGCAGGCCGCCGGGCTCGAGGGTGAGCGAGCCGCCGGCGGGGACGACAAAGCCGCCCGGCTTGGGTTGCATCACCATCTCGCCGTCAGCCATGACGACCTCGTGGAGCTCGACCATGCCCGCGGCCGGGCTGGAGGCGCCGGTCACGGTGATCTCCGCGTCGGTGCTGTTGACCAGGGTGCCGAAGGACCCGGTCATCGGCCCCTCCGTTGACTTGGTCCACGAGTCGTTGACCGCGAGCGCGGCACCGGAGGACTCGCTTGACGATCCACCGCAGGCGGCGAGACCGACGGCGGTGAGGGTGAGTGCTGCGGCCAGGGCCGCGGTACGACGTACGAACATGTGAGGCCTTTCGTGTGAAGGGATGGCGGCGAGCCGCCAGGAAAGCCCGACAGGGGCGGCTTTGCCGACCCGCCGGGCATGGATTCACACGAAGGCGGGAGGACCTCTCCTCACCACGACATGGCGCAACGCGGTCGATGGCGCGATGTGCGCAACCCACGTGGGTGCGGGGGGCGCGGCTGATACGGGGATCGCCGCCGGTGCCAGCACGCGCGCCAAGGAGATGAGCAGCCCGGCCAGCGGCACGGCGAGGGCGAGGACCGCGACGAGCGCGGCGAAGGAAAGGGCGTGCAGCGAGATCATCGCGACGCCACCGTCAGCGAGATGCGCGACGGTGGAGTCGAGCGCACCCCGTGCGGCCTGGCCGGGCATGCCATGAGCATGCCCACCGGCCCCGGAGTGGCCCCCGAGGGGTGCGAGCACGAGGTGGCCGGCGACCTGGACGAAGGCACCGAGACTCACCAGGGCCCACAGCGGAGCCCGCAGCTCGGTAGCGGACGCGAAGACGACAGCACTGGCGATCACGAGCAGGGCCACCACGATCGGGGCGCTCGTCCCGCCACCGGCGGTGTGGCCGAGGACAGCGAGCGCGGCCGCGACGACGCCCAGGACGATGCCGGGAAGCGCGCGGGCCATGCTGTCAGGGTAGTCCGGGGAGGTCCTGAACGACCGCTTAGGATCGAGGAATGCCCGATGTCCTGCGCGATCTGCACACGGGGGCATCGATCGGCCTCTTCTGGGCGATGACCCGGGGGCTCTCCCTCATGGGCGATCCTGCGGGCGAGCTCGAGACCACCGATGACCTCATCGGCCTGGCCGGCCGCTTCCGCGAGCAGCCCGTGGTGCGCAGCCGGGCGGGCTTCTCCTACTCCTCCGACTACGAGGTCTGCTCGACCGTCCTGCGCTCTCCTGCGGCCAGCGCCGACGTCCCGGAGTCGCGCAACCTCCTCGAGACGATCCTCATCGGACCCCAACTGCCCCCGGACCGCGTCGACCCCCTCCTCGACGCGATCATCGCCAAGGACGGCGACGAGCACACACGCATCCGCAAGCTGGTGCAGCCGGCGTTCACCCACCGAGTCATGCAGTCCTGGCGCGAGGCCACCGAGCGCGTCGCGACGCAGCTCGTCGATGCCTTCCCCGCATCGGGGTCGGTCGATCTCGTGCGCGACTGGGCGGCGCCGCTGCCCATGGCGGTGATCTGCGAGATCCTCGGCGTTCCCTTCAGCGATCGCGACACCTTCACCGTGTGGGGCAACACACTCGCCTCGGGCCTGGACCGTGCCCGCTCCATCGGTCATGCCCGGGAGATGGACGCGGCCGCGCGCGATCTCACCGACTACCTCGCGCACCTGCTCGACGAGCGACGTCGCCAGCCCGCCGATGACCTGCTGTCCACGCTCGCCGCAGCGGAGGTCGACGGCGACGTCCTCACCGACCGCGACATCATCGGTACGTCGTCGTTCCTGCTCATCGCCGGCTTCGAGACGACGGTCAACCTCCTCGGGGCCGGCACGCGCGTGCTCATGGAGCACCCCGACCAACTCGGGGAGGTCTCCGCGCAGCCCGATCTCATCCCCGCGCTCACCGAAGAGGCACTGCGCTATGTCTCGCCGGTGCAGTACACCTTCCGCACGGCCTTGGCCGACATCGAGCTGCCCGACGGCTCGACTCTCGCCGAAGGCAACACCATCGTGCTCATCCTCGCGGGGGCCAATCGCGATCCTGCGATCTTTGCGGACCCCGATCGCTTCGACATCCACCGCGACAATGCGCGCAGGCATCTCGCCCTCGGCTTCGGCGTGCACCACTGCCTCGGTGCGGCGCTCGCGCGCATGGAGGCCGAGGTGGCATGGCGGCACCTCTTCGCGCGCTTCCCCGACACCGCGTCGTGGCAGATCTCCGGTGATCCCCGCCCGCAGCCCGGCCGCATGATCAACGGCCTGCGTTCCCTGCCCGTGCGCCTCGGTGCGCCGGTGCCTGCATGACCTCGCGCATCCACTGGACTCCGATCGCCCTGCTGGAGACCACGAATCTGCTGTCGGGCATGTCCAACGGCGTCGTCACGATCGCGATCCCGTGGCTGGTCCTGCAGCGCACCGGATCCGTGACCGCGGCAGGGCTCGTGGCCGCCATGTCGGCGCTGCCCGGCATCATCGCGAGCCCGCTCGCCGGCTGGGCGGTCGACCACTTCGGCCGTCGAATCGTGAGCATCGTCTCCGACGTACTCTCCGCTGTCTCCGTGGCCGCCATCCCGCTGGTTGCCCTGGTCACCGATCTCAACCTCGCGATCATCCTCGCGCTCGCGATGCTCGGCGCGGTCTTCGATCCCGCGGGCTACACCGCGCGTCGCGCGCTCATCCCCGATGTGGCCGAGGCAAGCGGAATGGAGGTGACGCGGCTCAACGGCCTGCACGAGGGCATCTTCGGCCTCGGCTGGATCGTGGGCCCGCTTGCCGGCTCCCTGCTCATCGCGACCCTCGGCGACACGGCGGCCTTCTGGGTGCCGTGCGCGCTCTTCGTCATCGCCGCCCTCCTCATAGCCGCCCTGCGTGTGAGCGATGCGGGCCAGGTCGCCAAGGCGGAGCGGGAGGAAGCTGGGATCGCACCCCTCACGGCGTGGCAGAACGCCAGCCTCGGCATCAAGCTCATCTGGCGCGACACCACCTTGCGCGCGATCACCATCGCCGTGATGGTGCTGGCGGCGATCTACCTGCCGACCGAGACGGTCCTCCTACCGGCGTACTTCAATGAGCTCGACTCACCCCAGAGCCTGGGCGTCATCCTCGCCGCGCTGGCCACGGGAAGCGTCATCGGATCCTTCTCCTACGGCTGGCTCAGCGCGCGCATGAAGCGCATCTCGATCGTCTATGTCGCGCTCATCGGGACCGCGGTGACCTACTTCCCCATGGCTCTGCTCCCCCCGATCGGGATCTTCATCACCTTCGCCTTCCTCTGCGGACTCACCTGGGGCCCGATGCAGCCGCTGCTCACGACGATCGTGCAGTTGCGCATCGAGCCCGACGCCCAGGGACGCGTCTTCGGCATCCAGACGGCCACCTTCTACGTCGCGCCGCCGGCCGCGATGTTCCTCGCAGGCGTGCTGGCGGAGTCCTTCGGTATCGAGCCGGTGCTCCTCGGCATCTCCGCACTGCTCGTGCTCACCGCACTCGGTGTCCTGCGCTCCAAGAGCCTGCGCGACATCGACTCCACCCGATTCGACTAATCTCCTCGACCATCTGTCACCAGAATGGTTGTTGGTATGCCGATCTGTCACCAATTCGGCTGCCGAAGTGGGGACACACTGGTGAGCCGCACCGTGCGGGGCACCGTGGAGCAGGGTCGACTAATCTCCTCGACCATGGCTGAGCAGGAGCAAGAGTCCGTCATCCGCGTGCGCGAGGCACTGGCCGCGGTGGGCGCCCCCGGACAGGTACGCCGACTCGATGACTCGGCGCGCACAGCCAAGGAGGCCGCCGATGCGCTCGGCATCGTCCCCGCGCAGATCGCGTCGTCGCTCATCTTCATGGCCGACGGTGAGCCCGTGCTCGTCGTCGCGTCCGGCGGCCACCGAGTCGACACCGACAAGGTCGCGGCGATCCTCGGCGTGAGCGAGGTGGGCAAAGCGACCGCGGATGACGTCCGCGCCGCGACGAGCTTCGCCATCGGAGGCGTCGCGCCGATCGGCCATCCTGCGCCGATCCGCACGATCGTTGACGTCGACCTCGGTCAGTACGACGAGGTGTGGGCTGCGGGCGGCCATCCGCACTACGTCTTCCCGACGACGTTTGACGAGCTTGTGCGCATCACCGGCGGCACCCCCGCCGATGTCGGGGCGTAGGGAGTTTGCGTCTCTGCTGCTAAGACGCATTCAGCGACTGACTCCCCGGGGGCAACTCTCTCACCTCGTAGTCGATGCCACTACACACCGGGCCCTCCCAGGACATGAACGCGCTCCCTTGGCTGAAGGTGCCGCTGGCCCCTGCGGTAACACTCGGGCCCTTGGGGCAGCTGGTGCTCAAACTCCAACTGGGCAGGGACTTGTCCAGGTAGAGGTATCCATTGCCCGGGCCTGGACTGCCCGCCGTGGACCCCTGCAAAATCCACAGCGGCATCAAGAACCAAGTCACGTACGTGTCTTTCCCTCCGCCTAAGCCGATCCCTCCGACATATGGCGCGCCTGAGGCGTCCTCCGCCGTCCAGAGGTGGTAGCCCGATAGCGACGAGTAGTAGCCAGCGGGGATGAAGACCCCGGTCGATCGCGCGGACGTTGTGAAGGATGGCAGCGGCGCAAGCGGCTCCACCCGCAGTCGCTCAGCCACTTTCACGTGCCTTGCCATGGGACCGCCGGCACGGGATTCTCGGACCACCACGGTCAGGCGCGCTGCATCTCCGGCGCGATCCACCAGGCGGCTCTCCGGCTTGTCCAGCAACCACCGCAACGTCATGTCCTGCGGACTCACCCCGGCTGGGAGCCGGTAGTGCAGCACCTTGCGACCCACCGTGCGCCGTCCTCCATCGCTGCGTGGCACGGTCATTGTCATGCGGATGACCACCTCGCGTACGACACCGTCCGCTGGAAGATGATCCAGGCGTCCCGCGACCACCAACCGACCACGCAGGGACCCACTCGGGATCCGCTGCAGACGCAGATTTTCGATCCGTTCCGGTGCCTTCGCGGCCCAGGGGACCGATGACGCCACGATGTCGCCGCGAACGCCATCGGCCGGGGAAGCCCACGCAGAGCCCATCGACCCGGCGAGGACCACGGCGGCCACGACCGCCATCAGTCCGCGCCTCACGAGAGCACCGGCCCGGCGAGGGCCGCGTAAATTGCACCCTGAGAGGTATCTAGTTCTCGCGCGTCAGTCATAGGGGGACGCTAGGCGCAGGACGCGGGTGAGCAGCAGGGTGCTCGCACCTCATTCCCTGCCTTTCGGGGGAGGTATGAAGGGCACGAGTCCGGTGCGAACAGGCAGCGCTGCAGGCGCATCACCGGCGGTCAGCCCGCCGACGTCGGGGCTGATCGTCAATCCTGACCCTGAACTTTGGGCCGATTCGGCCACCGGGTGACCCTTTCTGACCAAAGTTCGACTCCGCGTTCACTCAGTGACTACTGCATGACCGTGAGCGATGCGCTACCTCCCGCTGCGTAGAGAAGCACTTCCGGTGAGCAGTAGAAGGCCGGCCATGACATGGCGGCATTCGACGATCCGCTGAAGGTGCCGCTCCCGCTGGCTGTCTCGGTGCAGTCGGGCATCCAGAGGGTGCTCATGCTCCAGGAGGGCACCGACCCGTCCATGTAGATGTAGCCCCCGCCTGGCCCTGGGCTGCCCGACTCCGCCCCCTGCATCATCCACAGCGGGTCGAGGGCCCAGTAGTCCTCGTAGTTGTTCGCCGCCGACCCTCCGTAGCCGAAGCCGCCCACATACGGCGCACCCGAGGGGTCTTCGGCAGTCCACAGGTAGAACGTCGCGTTCTCGTCGCTGGAGTAGTAGCCCGCGGGGATGAAGGTGACCGTCGATCGCGTCGCGTTCGCGTACGAGGGTGGGTTGGTATGGGGCTCGACGGGCAACCGATCCTCCACCGTGCCGACCATCGAGGCCCTTCCCCCCGGACGCGATTCACGGACGACCACGCTCACGCGCGCCGCATCACCGGCGCGACGCACGATGCGACTCTCCCCCTCGCCCAGCACCCAGCGCAGCGTCATGTCCCGCGGACTGACGTGGGCCGGCAGGCGATAGCGCAACACCTTCCGGGCGACCTCCACGGTCGACCCGCCACCGCGCGGCACCGACATCGTCATCCGCACCACCACATCCCGGGCCGCACCCGGCGCAGGCAGGTGATCCAGGCTCCCCGCCACCACCAGCCGGCCACGCATCGACCCACTCGTGATCCGCTGCAGGCGCAGGTTGTCGATCCGCTCTGACGCCTTCGCGACCGACGACCCCCCGACGTCGCCACGAGGACCATCGCCCGCGGCAGCAAGCGCGGGACCCATACCGCCGAGGACAGTGACGGCGACGGCCGCGGCGACCACCCGGCGCATCATGAACGCACCACCTGAGCGACCGGGATGCGCAGGGCCGCGTGGACTGGGTCGGCCAGCCCGAAGCGGACGACCAACTGCGGATGCTTCACGCCGAGCAAGCCCTCGAGCTTCACGCGCGACGCTGGCACTTCGCAGGGCTGGTTCATGTACGCCGAGTAGCGGCCCGCGGCCATCGCCGTGAGCACCACGCGCGCGAGCGCGCGCCCGGTGGCGAGCCACGCGGCCGGATCGTCGCTTGTGGTCGACAGCACGGCGATATCGGGCGAGCCCTCAGTGAGCTTCTCGTCCTGCGCGGCCTGCATCTTGCCGACGTCGAAGGTGCGCACGACGAGAGGCGCGACGTAGGCGCTTACGCCTGTCTGCCCGAGGAGGTCCGCCTCCATGCCGTCGTCCTTGTGCGAGTCCTTGGGTCGCATCCAGTGCGACAACTCGTGGCGGAAGTCCTTCGACGACATCTGCTCGCGATCCGACGCCATGATCAGCTCGACGAGCGACGCGCGGGTGTCGGCGCCGCTGACCCAGGTGAGATCAATGCCGAACTCACGACATGCCTCCTCCAGCGCCGATCGCGCGGCATCGTCCATGGGATCGCCGTGATAGGCCGTCCTATTGGTGCGACGTCGTGCCATGGCCGCGATAAGGTCATCCCGCGGCTCGGCACGCGCTCCGTCGCCCACCACGACTCGAGCCAGGTGCCGTGGATTGCTGTCATCGGGAAATTCAGTAACGCAGAACGGCGCATCCTCTTGCGCGAGGCGCAGCAGGAGGTGCTCCAGGCTGCTGCCACATCCGATGGTGAGCTCGCGGCCATCGGGATCCGAGACGGTGAGCTGACGTGAGTAGTCGGCGTACAGGTCGATGACTCCTCCGGAGACCGACCACGACCACGGCTGAGTGTTGTGCGGCGAGGGCGAGAGGACCGCCCACGAGAGCAACGCCTTCAGCCGCTCGTCTCCGTCTGGGGGCAGCGGTGCCTCGATGGCCTGGTACGGATCGAGATCAAGGATGTCCGTCATGGGGCGGACGCTAGGCGCGGCGGGTCACGCGATCCAGGGTGCAGGCACCTCAACTCAGGTCGGCCGAGAGCGGCAGGGAGGCCACCAGCCGCGCACCCGAGGCGTCGCCCGGGCCGAGCGACCACTCCCCGCCCAGGCCCCGCACCCAGGCGTCGATGGAGTTGAGGCCGACGCCCCGCTTCGCCCCGGAGGCGGGCCCGACCCCGTCGTCGGTCACCGTGAGCGTGAGTCCATCGCCGTCGCGAGCCAGGCACACTTCCGCGTGCGAGGCCGTGCCCGCCGTTGACGCGTTGAGCAGCCCCTCCTGCACCACGCGATAGGCCGCGAGCCGGACACGCATGGGCAGCCGCGAGTTGCCGAAGTCGTCGAGCCCGAGCACCTCGGGTGACACATCGAGCGTTGCTGCGATCGGCGCTCGCGCGATGAGCTCGTCGAGCGCCGGGAGAAGTCCCACCTCGATCACGAGTGGGTGCAACTGGTGGGAGATGTCGCGGATGATGTCGACGCGGAAGTCCTCGAGCTTCTCGGCCATGCTCGCCTGGCCGGCGAGGCGCGCCTCGCGCTCCAGCACGATGAGGTCGGCCTGCACCGATCCGTGCAGGTATTCCGACAGCGATCGGCGTAGCTCGGTGTCGGCCTCCGCCAGCTGCAGGCGGCTCTCCCTCAGGCTCACGACCGCCGCGCTCAGCTCCACGGCCTGCGTCTCGATGCGCCTGCTCACGACGCCGATCGCCCGTACGAACACGCCCGCCATGAGCATCCACGCGGCCGAGGTGACCGCGAGGACGAGATCGACATGGCCCCGGGTGACCACGCTCGCCACGAGCCCACCGATGGCTCCGCCGAGGACCACGCCCCACATCGGGAGTTCGAGCTCGGCACTCCACAGCTGGCGCAGGGACAGGCGGGGGCGGTCGCGCTGCCGGAGCCAGGCGATCGCCAGTGCGACGAGGACGGTGACGACCGTGACGATGAGATTGGAGCCCACCTGTTTCGCGATCGTGGGGATGGAGCCCGGGCCCTCGATCCGGTGGAGCTCCTGGAGGACTCCCCCGGTGACCGAGAACGTCGCCCCGACGGCGAAGAGGAGCTGCGCGTCGCAGCGCATGATCCTCGGCAGGGTGCGGACGGAGTCGGTCACCGCTCCACCTCGATGTCCAGGACGCTGTTGGCGATGAGGGCCGCGACGACGCGTCGGTTGACCTCGGCGTCGTGATCGCCGAGTCCGAGCGCGGCGTAGATGCGGTTGACGTAGTTCTCCACTGACTTGCGAGCGAGGTGGAGCTCAGCGGCGATGCGCTCGTTGCTGCACCCGTCAGCGATGAGGCGAAGGACCTCGCGCTGACGCGTGGTGAGGTGCGCGAGATCGACCGCCACGTTGTCGTCTCCCAGTGACGTTTCCGGCTCCACGACCCGGCCGGCCATGACGTCGCTCAGTGCCGATTGCACTGAGTCCAGCGTGACGTCGCCCTTGCGCAGGTAGCCCCAGCCGCCTCGCACGTCGTCTGGCAATCGGTCGAGAAGTCCGGGATAGGAGTAACTGGTAAGGATGAGAATGGGGACCGCTGGGTGGGCACGTTTGAGCCGCACACCCGCGTTGACGCCGTTCACGCCCGGCAGCGAGACGTCGAGGATCACCGCCTGCGGCGGATGGTCCTCCCAGTGCGCCAGCGCATCTTCGCCGGACTCGAAGCAGCAGCGCACGCAGAAGCGGGCCGAAGATGCCAGGCCCTCCGCCAGGAGATCGCGGATGAGCCGCTGATCCTCGACGATATCGACCTGCACCTCGTCCTGGGCACGGACCGACATGACCCGACCCTAGGGCCACCTGCCAGACATGAACAGGCATCCGACAGGGATGAGAAGGGATGAGAGGTGCCGGCACCTCCCGAAACGGACACCTGCTGCCTCCGGTGGCGTGACTACCACGACGGGACCTCCGACGGTTGCAGAAACCACAGGCGGCGTCGCACCGGTCGGTCACCCCGCGCCCATTCGCACCATCGTTGACGTCGACCTCGGGCAGTACGGCGAGGTGTGGGCCGCGGGCGGCCATCCTCACTACGTATTCCCAACGACGTTCGACGAGCTCGTGCGTATCACGGGCGGGACTCCGGCCGACGTCGGCGCCTAGTCGCCTTCGAGGCGTTCTATCAGCCCGAGCAACTCGGGGAGAGCCTCCAGGTCCTTGGGTCGTGCCGCGTATTGCTTCGACGCGACGATGTCGCCCAGAGAAGCGATGCGCACGGTCACGCCGCCCACGGCGATATCGGACGCACGGCTGTTGAGATCCTCGTAGGGGTGACGACCTCCGGAGGGGTCTCGTAACTCCACGAGCAGATCAAGCGGCCCGGCATCCGTCATCCACGTCGA
>Ga0233451_10003850_pt1 | contig 12832 bp, 11 predicted proteins | sample 011ome_29_FD_183052 | JGI IMG/M metagenome (GOLD analysis project Ga0233451, IMG submission 183052) | Coastal salt marsh microbial communities from the Groves Creek Marsh, Skidaway Island, Georgia - 011504CT (spades assembly) | ecosystem: Environmental > Aquatic > Marine > Intertidal zone >...
GATGCGGGCGATATCTTTACCGGCGCACTATCAAAAAAAACAGAAGGCAAGCTTCCATTTGATCTTTATAGTGCCATGAATTATGACGCCATGACTTTAGGTAATCATGAATTTGAATATGGCTGGGAAACATTGGTTAAAACTATTCCCAGGGCAAGTTTCCCCGTGCTTAATGCGAACATTATTCATCAAGATACGGGAAAATTGATTGCTCAGCCCTACACTATTTTAAATAGGGGAGGCGTGAAAGTTGGTGTGATTGGTGTAATGGGTATTGATGCGTTTAATAACACCATGGCTAGCTTTCATCGAACAGGCTTAACTATCAAAGATCCAACAAAAACTGTTCAATATTGGGCTGATAAAATTAGGGATGATGTAAATATTATAGTTGTTTTAACACACCAAAACCGAACAGCGCCCATGCAAACAAATAAAGAATCTGATCCATCAGTTCAAAGAGGTTTTGATGAAGATTATGCAATGGCAGGTAATTTAAGAGGAGTGGATGTCATATTTGGAGGCCATTCTGATAACGGACTCAATAAACCCGTGATTCACCCTAAGACTGGGATAATTATCGGGCTTACATATGGTCAAGGCATGCATTTAGGGTATACAAAATTTAAGGTCAGCACACAAAAGCATGATGCTGAATATCAAGAGGGCTATCTTATTCCAGTGAATTCAACGCTGCTTCCAGAAAATCAAAAAACATCAAAACTTATTAACGATAGTAGAAAAATGTACCCTGAACTATCTGAAGTCATCGGAGTTGCAGCTGAGCCCTTAATGCGAATGTATAACCAAGAATCTTCAATTGGTAATTTGCTAACAAGCTTTATGAAAGAAGCAGCACAAAGTGATATTGCATTTTTAAATTCAGGCGCAATTCGTGCTGACATTGATTCTGGAGAAATTACATTAGAGAAACTAATTAATGTCTATCCATTCAAGGATAATCTAACAATTATTGAGCTTACAGGCAGCCAAATTAAAGAGCTTATTGAATACAGCTTGACCTTGCCGTATGGAATTGGCCAAGTGGCAGGCATGACAATAAAATATGACAGCACAAAAATTGAAATGAATCGTGTGCTTGAAATAAAAATTAATGGTGAAGATTTACAAGATCAAAAAAAATACACAGTTTCAGTCTCTGGTTACTTAGCAACTGGAGGGGATGGTTATATGGTGTTTCCCGAAGGTCGCTTGATAAGAAGTGATACTCCATTCCAAGATGCGTTAGCCGCAGAATTCAAAAAAACCAATTTAGTTCATCTGCCTAAATTTGGCAGGATCATAGATACTATTAATTAGAAAATAAGGGTTCGTGTTGACTGTTCATCACAAAGCCACAAATATCTGTTTTATCTTGATAGCTAATTGCTTAAGCTTGAATATACTAAAGTTTTTAGTTCCTCCCTGAGTGGATATTTATCGGATGGCATGTACTGAGTCATCATAGTTGCGGTGATATTATTCTTCTTATCCACCCAAAAAATAGTGCTTGCGGCTCCACCCCAAAAAAATTCACCTTTTGCAGAATAAGTGCCTGCAATACCAGGATCTATAATCGTGCCAACTGTTAATCCCATACCTACTCCTGCTAGACCAAAAGCCGCTCCGTCAGAAAGAATTTCATTAGAAAGATGGTTCTTTGACATTAAATCTACAGAGGCCTGACTAAGAATTCTTACACCATTCAAAACGCCACCATTTAAAAGCATTTCTGCAAATTTACTATAATCATCAATATTAGAAACAAGTCCAGATCCTCCATCAAATAATTTTGAAGAATTTTTTAAATATGGAGATTTATCATATGCATCGATTGATCGAAGTTCCTCAGAAAACATTAGTTCTGCTTGATTAAGTCCAGATGGAGCAACAACCTCTCCATCTCTTGAAAATGCACCGGAGGTATAAAGAGTTGTAAAGCTAGCTCTGTCAGATGGATGAACTGAAAAACCCATGCTTTTAAGATTTAGGGGATCAAAGATATTTTTTTGAAGATAGTCAGCAAATGTCATCTTGGTGATAACTTCTACCACACAACCAAGGATGTCCATGTTTATTCCATACGACCATTTTTCGCCAGGATTATGGAGTAGGGGAGCTGACGCTGCAGCAGCAGCAAATTGACAGGTGTTACCTGGAAACTTATTCAATTCCGCATCAAGAGCTCCAAAATAATAGGGGCGAATATTATATTTTCTGTATATTTGATTTACTGGCCCTTCTCCAGCCCAACTGTAAGTCAAGCCGCTGGTATGAGTTAGCAGATCTCTAATAGTGATCTCTCTTTTAGGTTTTACTACATAGTCTTGAAATTCTAGATTAATAACTTTTGTATTTTTAAATGCTGGAATATATCTAGAAACTTTGTCATTTAATCTGAGTTGACCGCTTTCAACCAATTGCATAATTGCCACACCGGTAACGGGTTTTGTCATTGAATAAATTCTAAAAACCGAATTCTTACTGACGTTAATTTCATTTTCTATATCAGCATATCCATGAGAGTGGCGATAAATTTCCTTATTATCCTTTTTGATTAAAATTGAAATATTTGGAAGACTTCCATTATCAACATATGCATTAAAATGTTTTGTTATTTTGTTCTTATCATCAGCATCAATTGAGTTTGAATAGATTGGTGTTGATGTGACAAAAAATACTAATATTGATATGAAGATTCTCATAAATTTCCCCTATAATTTATAACTAATATCTTATTACACTAAGCATCTAATGACATCCTCTAAAATAGACCTGCGCGAACCGCCAAAATTTCTTTCAATTCTTGGGGCTGACGATGTTGCGTTTGATGATGAAAAAGAAACGACTGCCATGAGTTTTAATATAGGTGAAGAACTCACTCATTCAAATGGAGCTTTTGTTCAAGGTGGCTTTATTACAGCAATGCTTGATACTTCAATGGCGCATCTACTGATTTTTAAGACCAATGGAGAATTTAATCCACTAACTTTAAATATAAATGTTAATTTTATTGCTCCAGGCACACCGGGCAAATTCACCGCTTCAGCATCAATAGATAAGATGGGAAAGAGCATTTCTTTTACTTCTGCTCAACTTCATCAAGATGGAAAATTGGTTGCTACAGCCACAGCAACCAATAAATTTCTTAAGTTGTAATTATATGACTAAAACAAAACTGAGCCCTTGGAAAAATAATTTTGAATTTGTGCTGAGCCTTAAGCCTGAAATGGATTTTTTAAATGCCAATAATCCATCGAAACCTAATTATTTAAATATCTTAAATTGGGCAGCATTTCCTGGCAAAGATGGATTCCATAATCTATCGCCTGATGATCCTCTTTCAACTGAAGACAAAGAGTTTGATGTTTTTTTTATTCATCCAACAGGATACTTTGAAAAGCAATGGAATTCTCCTATCGATGAAGCTTCAGCTGCCTACGAAAGAACCGGTAGTCACTTAGCCACTCAAGTTTCCGCATTTGCACAAACTTGTAATATTTATGCGCCATACTATCGTCAAGCAACATATTACTCATTTTTTGATATTGATTCTAACAATGGATCTAATGCCTTAGATTTGGCCTACTCAGATATATCTAACGCATTTGAGGTGTTTTTGACAAAGCACAACAAGGGTAAGCCTTTTTTCATTGCAGGGCATAGTCAAGGAGCGCTTCATGGGCAGCGATTGATTAATGAGCTTGTATCTAACAAAACTTGTTGCAAGAACTTTATAGCTGCATATTTAATTGGATATATTTTACCTACAAAATATTTTGATGCTTTATATCCAGATTTATCTATTTCTAAATCTAGTGTTGATCAAAAAGCAATTATCTCATGGTGTACGGGCACAGAAGGGTTTAATCGTAGCAGAGCTAAATCTCTTTTTTGGACTCAAGAGGGATGGAAAATAGAGCCAATGGATCAATCAATTGTGTGTCAGAATCCATTTACTTGGAATATGGAGCCTAATTGGACAACCGATCAAAACAATATCTCGATTAGATTAAAATCAGACAAACTTTCACTCGCAGATTATTACGCAACAAAAAATACATTTTCCAAACTATCTATTGAAGCAATAACTGACATTGATTTTGAGGCAAGAGTTTCAAAAAACTTTTTGCTCGAAACTAGAGGACCTTTAATAGATAAGATAAAAAAATTTTCTAATGCAGGAGACTTACATAATTTTGATATGTCACTTTTCTGGGGTGCCATTCGAAACAATGTAAAAATAAGAGCTGAAGCACATGCGCAATAAATACCTAATTTTTACGCTTACTATTTTTTGTTCTCTAACGTTTGCTTTTGATGAAGGTATTGCAAAAAACGGCTCTATAGAAATTGCTTATAGGGATTACGGTCCAGCAAACGCTAAACCAATTCTATTGGTTACTGGTCTTGGAGCCCAGCTTACACTCTGGCCAGAATTTCTTATTAAGGATTTACAAGCGAATAATTTTAGACCCATTGCATTTGATAATCGTGATGTTGGGTTATCTTCGCGTTTTACTTCTAAGCCATCCCAAACATTAAACTATTTAAAATATTTTTTGTTTATTCCAATCAAATCTGAGTACACAATCGAAGATATGGCAGCAGATGGCGTTGCTGTTCTTGATCATTTAAAGATTGATTCAGCGCATATCTTTGGTATGTCTATGGGTGGCATGATCTCGCAAGTGCTAGTTGCACAGCATCCTAAAAGAGTTAAATCTTTTACGATGATAGCCTCAACAGCCTCAACACCAAATCCATTTAATGGACCAAAGTTCAAGGTTACACAGCAGCTTCTAAAAAGATCTGCAGCCAAGGATGATATTGAAGGCAGAATCAATCAATCAATTAAATTATTTGAGCTGATTGGCACTCCTGGTAAGAATTATGATACGCCCGAATTTAGAAATAACATGCGTGCATACATTGAGCGAGGGGGTGATGATGGCGGTTTCCTTAGACAAATGGCAGCAATTATTGGATCTAAAAACAGGAAAGAGCTTTTAAAGTCTATTGATACCCCAACTTTAATTATCCATGGAGATATTGACCCTCTAATTAAAGTTAAAAATGCTTATTCAGCTAATAAATTAATCAAATCAAGTAAGTTGGAAATAATTAAAGGCATGGGCCATTTATTAGACGAAGAAGCCTACATGAAGTTTCAAAATCAATTAATTACATTTTTGCAAAGCAGACCTTAATTTTTAATGAGTCGTTCTCATATTTTCAAACAACTATGACAGTTAAAGCTAGAGAAAAATTTTTTTATGCCTCTGGGGCCGTCGCCAATGGCGTTAAGGCCGATGGTTTTACCTTTTTTCTCTTGTTTTTTTATTCCAATGTAATTGGTTTAACTCCGGGTCTTGCAAGTCTTGCAATCTTTATCGCCTTGATGATTGATGCTTTTACTGATCCTCTTATGGGAGCAATCTCGGATAGAACTAATCACCGTTTAGGCAGAAGGCATCCATATTTTCTTTTGGGAATAATTCCTATGGGACTGTCATATTTTATGCTTTTCTCAATTCAATCATCTTGGCAGTTATCACAGCAACAATTATTTTTTTGGATGCTTGCATTTACAGCACTTACAAGACTAGGAATGACAATATTTGATGTTCCGCACAGATCTCTTGGAAGTGAAATGTCTCGCTCATATACAGAGAGAACTTCTATATTTGCTGCGAGGGAAATGTTTGGTTGGGCAGGGGGCCTATTTAATGCTTTTTTAGCTTATACAGTTTTTTTTAAAGATACCCCTGAATATATTCCAGGCACTCAAAATCCAGAGCCATGGATTTATTATGGTATGACTGGCGCAGGTTTGATGTGTATTTCTGTTTTGGTAACTTATTTTGGAACATTGCAATATAGAAATAGTTCAATACAAACTGAAAAATCCTTTGATCTAAAATCAATAGCATCCCAAATTTATATTGCCTTAAGAAATAAGTCCTTCTTAATATTCTTTTTTGGGTATTTATTTATCGCTGTTAGTTGGGGTTTGAATAGCTCTTTGCAAATATATATGAATACATATTTTTGGGAGTTTAAATCCATAATGATCGCTTCATTCTTAGGTATTTATGCTTTATCTACATTTACAGCTTTTCTACTGGTGCCTAGATTGGTTTTATATATAGAAAAGAGATCTATCTTACTTTTTGCAATAGCTTTTGCTGCCTTGATACCTCCAATCCCTATTATTTTATATTTGAATGATCTACTACCAGATTCAGGTTCTTGGGATTTATTTTATGCTCTAGCCCCATTTATATATTTGGGTAATACCTGCTTGTCATCTAGTGCAATAGTGCGAGAATCGATGTTAGGAGATATTAGTGATGAGGTTGAGCTTGAGAGTAAACTTGGTCAACAAGGTCTTATGTATGCCTCAAGTTCATTAATTGGAAAATTGAATACTGGGTTGGGAATATTGGTGGCTGGTTTGGCGCTTGAGTTTATTGGTTTTCCTCAGGGATCAGAGATTTTGCCTAATGCGGATCAAATATTTAGCTTAGCGATGGTTCAAGGTCCTTTTGTGGCAATTTTGATGATTATTCCATTTGGAATTTTCTCTTTTTACAGTATCGATCGTCAAAAGCACAAAAAAATATTAGACCAATTAGTTGTTAGGTAATTTCATACCAAAGTTTTATACTGAATAATGATGGAAAATATTAAAAATACTCCCAAGCGTATTAAGAAAAAAGACTTAATCCTTGATTCAGCTGTTTCTATTTTTTCTGAGCATGGGTATAACAATACCAAGCTTGAACAAATTACTAAATCTTTAGATCTAACTGATAAGTCTATTTACTATTACTTTTCCAGCAAAGGTGATTTGTTTATTGAGACTGTTCTCTCTATTCAGGCAAAACTTGATAAGTTAATTGAAAATATTAATAAGATGGATATAAATCATTTAGAAAAGATCAAGACTTATACTAACAAAGCAATGTCTATTAATGGCCTTACGCTTTTGATGCAACTTCCAAAATCACTCTCTGAATTTGCAAAATATGATCTCATAAAATCTAATGAAGCCAATCATTATAAAATTTGGACGAGTTGGTTTAAAAAGGGTCAGACTGATGGCTCGATGATCAATGGCGACCCAGAAGAGCATCGCAATTTCCTTTTTGGATCCTTGTTTTACTTGCATCATTGGTATGCAATTAAGGATAATGAATCATATGCACATATTCAGCCATTTATTGAACAGATGATCGATAGAATGTACTCAACAAATTTTCAGAGGTTACAATGAAAACACCACATATAGTTACCTTAATTCTTTGGGCTTTTGGTATTGTGAATTTGTTTGAACCATTCAACGGTTGGATTTTTTATCTAGCCTCTGGAATTTTTTATTTGCTTCTAATTGCACACCTAGTTGAGTGCGTGATGTATAGAAATAAAATATTGAAATCTCAAGATTCTCCCTTTGTTGCATTCTCCATGACTTTAATTTTTGGAGTTATTTATCTCGGCTCAATAAAAGAGTCCTAGCATTTGGAAGTTCTAGATGGGGGAGCTAAAATCCCAAGAGGCTCAATGGGTGTTTGGACGCTCGCCTGGCCTTCAATTATTACTAATCTATTTTATGCAACCAGCTCAATTGTAGCTATTAAGGTTGTAGGGAATCTTGGTCCTGATGCAATCGCGGCTGCCGTTACAGGTCAGAGGGTTACATTTATTTTGCAGGCTGTTCTGACTGGTGTATTAGCAGGATCAACAGCATTAATTGCTAGAAATTGGGGCGCAAATGATAAATTAGAAGCTGGAATTTTTTTTACCAGGACACTTCAACTAGTTTTATTTTTATCAATTATATCTGCTATATGTGTATGGCAATTTGCAGAGCCTTTAGTGAGATTTTTTGGGCTGAAGGATCAGGCCCTTGTTCTATCTGCTCAATATCTTCAAGCAATATCTCCATTTTATGTAGCCTTTGGATGCGGCATGGGTTTGATAACAGCTCTTAGAGCAGTTGGTGATGTAAAGACACCTCTATTTATTGGCCTAATAATGAACATATTTGCAATATTTTTCATGCTAGTTTTTGTCAATGGTTGGTTAGGCTTTCCTTATTATGGTGTTGTTGGAGCAGCTTTTGGAAATGGTGTTTCTTTTGTAATTGGAGCCTCATTATTGATAGTATTTTGGCTTTCGAATCAGTTGCCTGTTCGTTATTTTTCTATATTTGATCTTGATATTTTACGAGTCAAAGAAATTTTTAAGGTTGGATTGCCTGCAGCCCTGGAGCAAATTATTTTTCAGATTGGTATTACGGCATTTTTAATATTAGTTGCATATTATGGAACTGAAGCTTATGCAGCTTATGGTATTGGAGTGCAAATTCTGTCTTTTTCATTTGTTATTGGATTTGGATTTTCGATTGCAGGAGCGACCCTTGTTGGCCAGCACTTAGGTGCAAAAAATAGAGATCAAGCCAAGCGAGCAGGCTGGGGGGCTATGCGCTTATCAATTCTTTCAATGACTTTTTTTGGAATCCTCATAAGCATTTTTGCCGAGCCTTTGGCTAGATTTATGATTGATAACGATGAAGTTGTCAGATTAACAGTCATTTTTATATGGCTCCTTGGATCAATGCAGCCATTAATGGCAATAGAATTTTCTTTAGGTGGTGCATTAAGAGGTGCTGGCGATACTAAAACCCCACTGGCTATTACCCTAACTTGTTTGTTATTTATAAGGGTATTTCTTGCAGTAATATTTTTCTTACTTGACGCAAGGATTGAAATAATATTTTCAACACTTGTTGCAGATTATATTGTTAAAGGCTTTCTTTATGTTGCTAGGTTTAGATCAGAAAGATGGATGAATGCTTTGAAATCTAAGGAAGTTGATTAGCTAATTTGGCTAATGCATCACTAATTCTTTTCCACAACTTCTTTTCTGATGCATTTATTTTGTTTGATTGAAGGCTATTAATAAATTGAATTAATAAATCTTTGATTTGATCATTTACATTTTTCTTGCCAGAGAATTTATTTTGTAGCATCGCTAGCGCTAGTTTTTGTTTGATAAGTTTATCTGAATCAGGTGGATCAATCTTTGCCATCAGCTCAAGTTGAACAGTACAATCAAGTAGAAGCGTTTTATCACCGTCATAAAGAGGTTTTTTTACAGTTTTGAATATTTCTTTATGAATGTTTGCGTGGGTTTCATCCGGAGTTTCTAACAGATTTAATAAATCTTGATAGGAGGCAACTTTTTCAGCAGCAATGGCTTCAATTTTTTTAGACTCGTAGCTTTTAATAGACTTTTGCAGTTTTAAAAACTCAGGCGATTTTCGTGATTTACTTAGATTTGAAATTTTGTTTTTAATATCTTGAATCGAGCAATTATCGTTCTTTAATTCTTCTGTAAGTTTATTGATTACATCAAGTTCGTCATTCATCAACGCTTTATCAGCTTCATAAAACCTATCAGCAGCTTCATTTAATGCTTTCCACAGAAGAGGTTCGTTTTTCTTTCCAGCTGGACCTGCATTTTGATATTCACGTTTTATTTTTTGAAATTTTTGTATGCAAGTCTGTGAATCTTCATCATTGATAAGCTTAACTTTTTCAATCAATGATTCTTTTATCTTATAGTTTTTTATTTCTTGATCTTTAATAGCATTATTTATGGGTTTCCTTGCTTCTTGATATGCAGCCTTAAGCTTAGAGAAATCTTCATCTAAAACAGGCGCATAGTTCTGCCAGTTTTGAAAAGTTTTACTAAGGAAGCGACTCATTTCAATTATTCCTGGCCAATTACCTGAATTGCTATTTGTATATTGAATTAGGGACTGAATTATTTTCTCTCTTTCATTGGCATTTGAAATTTTTACTTTTTTTAATTCATCATAATATTGTGCACAAGGTTCCCAAGCTTTATCTGTAAGTGTTTTAAAGGTGATCCATTGTTCTCGACCTGCAGGCTTTGAAGATTGATCTAATAACTGCCATTTTGTTTGCAGCCCATGAATATCATTTGCTTGGGTTTTGGGATTATCATGAGGGTTGGATATTAGCGCCTCAATCTCCTGGATAATTTCATTCCTTTTTGGATTCGTTGCAAAGGAGGAAATATCATTGAAGTATCGTGATTGAGCTGACATAAAGTTGAATCTATGTCTCAGTTTATTTGAGACCTTTCCTTGGGCCTTCATAGACCTAGATACTTCATTGACTAGTTTTTGTGCTATTCGAATCTCTCCAGCTTCAAAATGCTTTTCTGCTTTATCTAATGATTCGAATAAAATTTTATGAGTTTCCACAATACTTTCTTTTGATGTTTATAATTAACTCTAAATGAGAAAAAGAATTTTAACAGGAATTACAACAACTGGTACTCCCCATATTGGAAATTATATAGGTGCCATTAAACCTGCGCTTGAATTAGTTGCTCCTGATAATGACTCCTATTTTTTTCTTGCAGATTATCATGCGCTAATAAAGCAAACTAACCCTGCAGAAATCGAAGCAAGTGTTAAAAATGTGGCATTAGCATGGTTGTCCTCAGGTTTAGATCCTGAGCAATCATATTTTTACAGGCAATCAGATATTCCTGAAGTGCATGAGCTAACCTGGATTTTGAATTGCAGTGCCGCAAAAGGCTTGTTAAATCGAGCTCATGCTTATAAAGCCATCGTTGCTGAAAATACTCAATCGGGCAGTGATGAAGATAAAGCCATTAATATGGGTCTATTTTCGTATCCTGTCTTAATGGCTGCAGATATCTTGATCTTTAGTGCCACTCATGTTCCCGTTGGTCCAGATCAAGCTCAACACATGGAGATGACTAGGGATATTGCAGGCAAATTTAATCATACTTATTCAAGCCTTCTAACCCTTCCAGAGGCAATCATACAAAGTGAAATATCAGTCCCAGGAAATGATGGTAGAAAAATGAGTAAGTCATATAACAACATCATCCCTTTTCTATGTTCTGAAAAAGCTTTGCAAAAATCTATATCTAAGATCGTCACAAATTCTTTGGAGCCTGGTGAGCCAAAAGATTACAAGGCTTGTACCCTTTTTCAGCTTTATTCTTTTTTTGCCAATGCTGAAGAAATCAATATCATGAAGCAGTCATATAAAGATGGAATTGGCTGGGGCGATGTTAAAAAGGATCTATTTACAGCCATCAATAATGAAATTCTCCCTATTAGAGAGAAATATATTCAATTAAATGACCAACCTGATCTTCTTAATGACTTATTTTCTGATGGAGCTCGCAAAGTTCGTCCGCATGCCCAAGAGCTTGTTGGTAAATTACGTGAGGCTGTAGGCATTTCAAAAATTGTATAATCCTTCAAGCTGGTTAAAGTTTGGTTTATTTTCAGTAGGCTTAGGTCAGTCTTTTGCGTTTGTTTTGGTGCCTCCCTTAGCAAGAGATTTGGGATTATCTGTTATTGAAACGTCAACTATATTCTCAATCTCTGCTGTTGCATGGGCTGTTACCAGCGCCTCATGGGGCAGGGCATCTGATAAGTATGGAAGACGCAATATAGCAGTTATAGGGCTTATTGGTTACTCAGTTTCAATCATTGCTTTGATCACACCTTTATTTCTAGTTGAACAGAAAATTGTAGACCTAATATATCTTTTGCCTCTTCTTATATTAGGCAGATTAATTAATGGATTAATTGGCTCTGCAACAAGACCAGCTGCCTTTGCTTACATGGCAGATATTTCAGAAAGATCAAAGCGAACTAAAAAATTTGCAAGGCTAGAGTCTAGTTTTCTAGTTGGAACAATTATGGGTCCAATGTTGGGAGGATTTTTATTTTTATATTCAAAGAGCTTGCCTTTTTATGTTTTTGCTTGTTGTGGTTTTATTGCTGCTCTTGGAATTTATATTAGCTTTCCAAAACATATCATTCCTGTAGAAAAAATCGATAAAGCTATCGCAAAATTATCATATAGAGATAAGTCAGTATGGCCATTCTTACTTATAGCTGCTTTGTCATCCCTTTGCCAAGCTTCATTACTTCAATCGATAGGATTCTTTGTTACTGATGTTTTTTCTAACGAAAAGGACTTGCCTTTAGTGATCAGTTTAACCTTTGTGGTTTTATCTATATCAACCGTTGTAAGTCAATATATCTTTACGGATCTGAAGCCTATCTCTAATAATAAGTTATTGATATACGGTACTTTCTTAATAACAGTCTCATATATTTTGGCAGCTTTGGCATCATCTATTGCTATGTTTTATTTGGCTATGATGATAAATGGATTTGGTGGAGGAATGTTCAGACCTGCAAATGCCTCCTCCTTATCCTTAGCTCAAACTCCTGATAATCAAGGCAAGGCTGCAGGATATTTAGGGTCTGTTATGCCAATAGGGCATGTTTTAACTCCCATAGTAGCCATGCCCATCTATCAATTTGGACCAGAGTATTTATATTTTTTTAGCGCTTCTCTGTGCTTTATTTCCTTATTATTTATAATAGGACATCCATTACTAAGAAATCATGAACAAACCAGCGTTATTACTAATTAATTTAGGAACCCCAGATTCCCCATCGTACTTAGATGTTTTTAAATATTTAAGAGAGTTTTTAATGGATGCTAGGGTTATTGATGTTCCCTATATATTAAGATTCTTGCTTGTTACCTTGATCATTTGCCCATTTAGATCTTTTAGCTCTAGTAAAATCTACCAAAAACTCTGGGACCTTTCAGGCGGAGTATCTCCGTTGCTTAAAAATACTGAAGAGCTCACAAAAAAATTAAACCACCATCAGGACAAATTTAATGTTTTTTATGCAATGCGATATCAATCACCGAGTATTGAGCAAGCA
>Ga0233451_10003862_pt1 | contig 12803 bp, 10 predicted proteins | sample 011ome_29_FD_183052 | JGI IMG/M metagenome (GOLD analysis project Ga0233451, IMG submission 183052) | Coastal salt marsh microbial communities from the Groves Creek Marsh, Skidaway Island, Georgia - 011504CT (spades assembly) | ecosystem: Environmental > Aquatic > Marine > Intertidal zone >...
CAATCCAAACAAATGTTAAATGCTTGGTTGGGAGTAGACAATTCAACAAATACGAAAGAAGCTGTCAGATCAAGAAATAATAAATATTTAAGACAGGATGGAGTAGATATTTCACAATATGGGTGGCTTTTAAAATAGTTTCTTATATTTATAATAAAAAAGTGAATAATGGCAGATAATAATTCAAGGCAAACGGTTTATCAAAAATTAACCAGTTTTTTTTCTGGTGGGATAGATAACCCTGAAGTAAGTCGTGGTTTTACCAATAAAACTGTAGGTGTTGATAGAGAAATATTAAGAACTAAAGACCGTGGTGAAGTCGAGGTAAAAAAGCTAGAAAGGCAACAGGCTTCTTATATAAAGAGTTTGTGGAATAAAGCAACTTCCTTAATTAAGTACCAAGTTTTACAAAACGAAGCACGAAGGATTCCTTCATATTATGATTATGAAAAGATGGAAGAGTACCCGATTATAGGTGCTGCTTTAGATATTTTCATGGAGGAATGCACACAAGCAAATGAAAAAGGTAATGTTTTAAACATTTATTCTGAAAGTGAAAGAGTTAGAAAGGAATTAGAAACCATGTTCTATGATAAATTAAATGTCAATATGAATATTGGTATGTGGGTAAGGAATATGTGTAAATATGGTGATAATTTCGTTTATTTAGATGTTGATCCAGATGTAGGTATTACCAATTGTAAACAGTTGCCTAATATTGAAATCGAAAGAGAAGATAGCGATTTATTGGATTATATTATTTCAGAAAAAAAGTCAGGAACAATATTTAAGTGGAGAACTTCGAGAACAATCGAATTTAAAGATTGGCAAGTTGCTCACTTCAGATTATTGATAGATGATAGAAGAATCCCTTACGGTGTTTCTATATTAGAAAAGGCACGTAGATTCTGGCGTAATCTTTTATTAACTGAAGATGCTATGAGAACCATTCGTTTAATTAGAGCGAGTGATAGAAGGGTATTTTACATTAATATTGGTAATATTGATCCAAATGATGTACCACAATATATTAATGGCATAGCTGATAGATATAAAAGAAAGAAAACAGTTGACCCAGAAACAGGGCAGGAAGATTTGAAGATGAATGTGTTGGGTATAGACCAAGATTATTTTATTCCTATTAGAGATGCTAACGATGGTTCTAAAATTGATACTATTCAAGGCCAAACAAATTTAGACATCGCAGATATTGAATATGATTTGAAATTATTGGTCACAGCGTTAAGGGTTCCAAAAACATATTTGAATTTTGAGGAATCTGTAGCTGAAGGTAAATCTTTGGCTATGCAAGATATTAGATTTGCTAAAACAGTTAATAGAATCCAACTGTGTTGTTTGCAAGAATTAAATAAAATTGCAATGGTGCATTTGATTGCTTTGGGTTTGGAGGAAGAATGTGGAAACTTTGTTTTGAGTTTAAATAATCCTTCGATTCAAGCTGAAGTATTAAGAATGGAACTGCTAACTCAAAAGTTAGACACATATAAGTCAGCCGTTGAAGTTGCAGCAGATGGTATCGCACCTATGTCACATACAAGAGCTAAAAAATTAATACTTAATTTCACAGATAACGAAATTAAAGAAGACTTATTACAACAAAGAGTTGAAAGAGCTTTAGGTATTGAATTACAGAAAACAGAACAAATAATTCAGAACACTAAATTCTTTGATGAAGTAGATAAAATCTATGGAATACCTAATGCAACATATACTCAAAATGTAGATGGAACTAGCATTGGTGGTGAAGGTGGCGAAGGTGGTAGTGGTATAGGCGGAGGTGATTTTAGTGATATAGGTGGAGGATTAGGTGCAGAAGAGGGCGGTGGTGAAGAAGGAGGTTTAGAAGCAGCTGGTGGAATTGAAGCAGGAGGTGAAGCTGGTGGAGCCGAAGCAGGTGGTGGAGGTGAAATCACTGGTGGAACACCACCAGAAGAATAATAAAAAGAACAAAACATTATAATTCGATATAATTATATAAAAACTTAAATAAGATGAGTCAAATTATAAAAATAAAAAAAGGGATTGATAATTTATTACAGGAGTCTTACTTGAATAAAGAATCTAATAATAATTCAAAGTTAATATTAGAAGAGTTAGCCAACGATAAGAATCTTCAAATTCTATATTATTCAGTTAATAATTTGGAGAATCCACCTGTTTTAGAGGAATCTGAAATCGAAGATTTTATCAATGAAAATATTAAATTTTCTAAGCAAGTTGATAAAAAATATTTAGTGGAGTTGGCTTCTAAACTAAACAATCTTGAACTAACTGATTTAGAAAAGAGTATTAACATGGTTCTTTTTGAAGAGCGTAACGCTTTAAATTTTACTGAATACAATAATAGCAAGAAAACTATCTTTGAAAACATAAAAGCTAAGAGTAAAAGCACTGCTTTAGATTTATCTCAATATTCCGAAGAAGAAGTTTCTTTTGTAAAGACTTTCATGGAAAGTCCTGAAAAGATTTTCAAGCAAATTAGTGAAGAGTGTTTATCTATTTTGGATAGTAAATTAAATGAGGAATCAGATGATGAAACCAAGATGTTAATTTATAAGACCAAGGAGAAAATTTACGAGTCGCACTTACGAAATAATTTTGACACTTCCAACTTAATTAGCTTAATTAGTTTGAAAAATAATTTAATAAACGACTAAATTTACTTATATTTGATATTAATAACAAATACAAATATGAGTATAGATGAAAATTTTCAAAGTAAAATTGTTAAAAAGAACGGAATTACAAAGGTTGAATTACAATGTTGGGTCGAAATAAAAAAACAGTTAAATGCGTTAGAGTACAAAAGGGAAATTTCTAATTTTACGAAAGCTGTTAAGAATAGAGTTTACGAATTAAAGAAAAACTTCCAAGATAATTATGATTATTTTATAGATGTTGATATTCGAGATTCGCCGTCCAAAACAGCATTCCTATCAATAGAATTATCTCTAATAAAGGATAATACAGTTTTAGGATTAAAAGAATATCCAGATAATATAAAAAACTTAGTTTCGAGTTATCCAATATTCAACGTTTTTAAAAATACTAACAAAAAAAAGCGGTAGTGGTCATCCACTATCGCTTTTTTTATAATTCATTGATATTTATAATAAAATCATTTTTTCATGAGTAAAAAAATATTGTTACTGGAATATGACGCTGGTTATGCTCAAACTGTTGAAAGCATATCTAAAGATTATATCGTTGAAAATAAAATATCTAATAACGAAAATATATCTGTAAATGGTGTGCCTACAACGGTTTTTGCTGTTTTACAAAAATTCGGTGTTTTAAATGAAAACAATAGAATATACAGTGAGAAATTACTGAAGCGCGAAGCTCAAAGATATTTAACTGAATGTATCCCCCAAAAAAATACACTCCTTGAAGCTAACCACCCTGAAAGTACCCAAATCAACATTTTGAATAGTGCTGGTCTTATGACTGATCTTTGGTGGGATGGTATCACTTTATTAGGTAAAATTAAATTGAATTTATCTAAAGGATTTATTGATAGTGGTATTGTAACCACATCTGGAGATCATATTGCAAATTTGATTATGAATGGTATTGTTGTGGGTGTTTCATCTAGGGGTGTAGGTTCACTCAAAAAAGTAAACGGGGTTAACCATGTAGAAGATGATTATGAATTAATCTGCTGGGACTTCGTAAATAAACCTTCTTCTAAGGGTAGTTGGGTATCATCTGATATGAAAGATTTAACTCCTTATATCGACAAAACAGTTAAAGAAGAGTATAAATCACAACAAAATTATTCATTGAATGATAAATTGTCAGAGTATTTGTCAAAATTTGCTTAATTTTTAATATTTAGATATATTTATAAATAAATTGAAAAAATACACATGAAAAACATAGAGGAACTTTTATTAAAAGTATCAGAAGTAAAAACTCTTACTGAATCTCAAACTAATGAAACACTTAAAGCAGTGTTGCAAACAGAGGTTAAATCTTTTGTTAAAGAATCATTGGATAAAAATGATATGATTGAGGATTCTGATGATAATATGTCTTTGGATTATGAAGAAGAAGTTGTAGATGATAAGTTCGATGATGAAGAGCTTTCAGATCTTCTTAGTCAATTAGATGAAGAAGAAGAAATGGAAATGGACTCTGATTCGGATTCTGAAGAAACAACTGAAGTTGAAGATGAGGTTATAGACCTTAGAGGAAAAACCAAAGAAGAAATCATGGAGTTCTTATCTTCTTTACCAGAAGATGAAATTGTTGAATTTCAAATTGAAAAATCTGAAGACGAAGATGGTGAAGAAGTTTTCGACTTGAAGAGTTTGGATGACGATGATGAAATCGAATTGGATATGGAAGATGACGAGGAAGGAGAAGATGATGAGGATATGGAATTGGATATTGATATGGGTGATGATGAAAGCGATGATGTAGAACAACTTGATGAATGGTTGAAAGAGGCATTGCAAGAAAGCAAAGTTGAAGCTCGCATCAAGGAGTACAAAGTAATCGTTGAACAGTATGAGCAAAAACTTCGTAGAATCGAAAAGGTTTATAATGAGAAAATTAAAACCTTAAAAGAGGAAGTTTCTAACGTACTTAATGAAAATGTTAAGTTGAAGAATCAGAAAGCAAAATACGATAAAGCTCTTACTGAATCTAAAGATATGTTAGATAAGCTAGCAGTTCACAACACAAATCTTTTGCATATAACAAAATTGTTTACTGAACAGACTGTTAGCAGAGATGAGAAAGTTCAAATCGCAGAACAGTTTGATAACGTTCAAACAATTAACGAATCAAAAATTCTTTTTGAGGCTCTTTCAAAGACTCTTCCTAAGAAGACAGTTTCACAGAAAAAAGATTTGAAAGAACTTAAAGAAAGCATCAACGAGTCACCGAAGAAGGAAATCGTTAAGGAAGAAAAGACCTTTAATGACCCTGATTTCGATAAGTTTAATAAATTAGTAAATTATAAAATCTAAAACACACAAAAAAAATTAAAAACATTTATAAAATGAGTTTTGTAAAATCTGGTAAATTAGGAGATATCCAAACCAACCGCGAACAACTCTTACGTGAAGAAATCATTACACGCTATCAGCACGTAGGTGGTAAAAGAACCGAAGGTGGTGAATGGGTAAATGAAGGCCAAAACTGGCTTAAAAATTTGGAAGGTCACGTTCGTGATAACGTAGCACTTCTTTATGAAAACCAAGCTAAATACTTCAAAGCAACACTTAACGAAGAAACAAATTCTGGTTCTTCTGGTGGTTTTGAGGCACAGGCTTTCCCTATGATTCGTCGTATTTATAGCCGTTTGTTGGCTAACGACATCGTATCTGTACAAGCGATGACACAGCCAACTGGTGCTTTGTTCTTCTTCTATCCGAACATTTCTGAAAGAATCGAAGATACAAATCAGGCTGGTCAGACTACATCTTCACATGCTCCTTCTATCGGTAAAAAGCCTGACTGTTTGTTGGTTGGTGCTAACTGCCCAGATGTGACTTATGCTGGATGCCGTTCTTTGTACGATCGTTTCTACAACGATGATTTGTACGATCACAGCAAGGGTAACTTCACAATCATCACTGCTTCTGGTTCAGCTGTTGAATTGGACGAAAATAGCTGCTGGCAAGCAACTAACACATTGAAATTGGCTCAAGACGGATCTATCCGTTACGCTAAGTTCGCTATCGACGGTTTCTTGGGACGTACTAGTGCAAACTTGAATAACTTCACTGCACGTATGTATCAGGGTAACGGTTTGGAAGTTGATACTGAAGAGTTCTTGGCTTCTTTCAGCGTTATTAACGCAGGTGATGACATTTTGGACCCTAACGGTAATGTTATCTATAAGACAGGTGATCAAGTTAATTTCCGTTTCCCTGCACAGGCTTACGGTAAAGGTTTGACTAGCATCACTGATATTTGCGACGAAAACGGTACTTTGTACGTTGAAGTTGACTTGACACACCCATTGAATTGCGCTACTTGCGATAGCTACGACGGATACGTTGGTGCTGCATCTGGAACTTCTTTCGCTGCTGCTGACTTGGCTTTCGCTTGGAGACGCTACGATACTCTTGAGAACGAAACTGAAATCGGTGAAGTAACTTTTGAAATCAAGAAAGTAACTGTTTCTGTTGAATCTCGTAAACTACGTGCTCGTTGGACACCAGAATTGGCTACTGACATTCAGGCATACCACAACATCGAAGCTGAAGCTGAATTGACAGCATTGTTGTCTGAACAGATTGCAATGGAAATCGACCGTCAAGTATTGCGCGAATTGAAGCGCGGTGCAGCTTGGAAGCTCCGTTGGAACTACTACGGTTGGAAAGGTACTGGATCACAGAAGTACACTCAAAAAGAGTGGAACCAGACTCTTATCACTCGTATCAACCAAATCTCTGCTCAAATCCACAAGTCTACTTTGCGTGGAGGTGCTAACTTCATCGTTGTATCTTCTGAAGTAAGTGCGATTTTCGATGATTTGGATGCTTTCCTACCTACTAGCCATGATTTAGAGGACTACTCTTACAACCTTGGTATGAAGCAGGTTGGTACAGTAAACGGTAGATACAAAGTGTATGTTGACCCTTATGCAGCGGCTTGGGACGTTCTTATCGGACACAAAGGTACTTCTTTGTTGGATACTGGTTACATTTACGCACCATATCTCCCATTGCAACTTACCCCAACTATCACTGATCCAGATAGCTTGACTATGGTAAAAGGTATCGCCACACGTTACGCTACTAAGATGGTAAATAACAGATACTACGGATATATCCGTGTCGATAATATTCAGACATTCGATCCAATCGAATTGAGATAATATTGATTATCAGATAGTTAAATAAAAAAGAGGTTCACGAATTTATTTCGTGGACCTTTTTTTGTTTTTTCATAAATTATCTTTATCTTTGTGGTAAAATTATAAGTTATGAAAAAATTAACAAATGAAGATTTTATTGAGATGGCAAAAAATATTCATAACAACGAATATTCCTACGAAAAAACTGTTTTAGTTAATACTAAGACCCCAGTAATAGTGACTTGTTCTAAACATGGTGACTTTGAGGTAATTCCCAGTGTGCATTTAAGAGGTGCTAAATGTAAGGAATGTAAAAAGGTTGGTATTGTTGATTGGGTGAAGACAAAAGATTTCATTGAATTAGCTAAAAAAATTCACGGAGATGAGTTTGATTATTCAAAAGTTGAATATATTAATGATAAATCACCTGTAATAATTATTTGCAAGAAGCACGGAGAGTTTGAGACAAAACCTGTTATTCACAAGCAAGGGTATAAATGTCCTGTGTGTAGATATGGTGGGAATTCAGATGAAAAGGTAGCTGATTTTATAAAAAGAGCTAAAGAGATACATACAGGGAGGGATTATGATTACAGTAAAGTATTTTTTAAAATTAAAACGGATAAAGTCACTATTATATGTCCCACACACGGTGAATTTTCTCAAAAGGCTAGTGCACATCTTTCTGGGCAAAAATGTCCTGATTGTGCTAAAATAGAGGGGGACAGTAAACAAAAAAGATTAACTGAAAGTGAAATTCTTTTGAGAGCTGCTAATGTTCATGGTGATACTTACGAATATGATTTAAGCGAATATGTGAGTTCGAATGAACAAATAAAAATAAAATGTAAAAAACATGGTTGGTTCAAACAACTTCTTTTTAACCATTTAAAAGGAAGCGGGTGTTTAGAATGTGGTATAGATGTTCAAAGAAACACTTTAGCTGATTTTTTAGATGGTGCTAAAGAAATACATGGTGACAAATACAATTATTCTTTATGTACTTCATATACTAATGTGAGTACTGATATGAATATTATATGTTCTAAGCATGGTGTTTTTCAAAAGACATATATGGAGCACATAATATTCAAATCAGGTTGTCCTTCTTGTTCTCATACTAGTTCTAAATTTGAACAGTGGGTAGCTCAAATTATTTCCGAAGTTTCAGGTGAAATCCCAAGGAAAAAGCGTTTATCTAATAATAAGGAGATAGATGTTGTTTATAACAATATTGGGTTTGAGGCAAATGGTTTGCTTTATCATTGTGAGGGTTTGGTTAATGGACATTTGAACAATGGTGGTAAGGATAGGTTTTATCATTTGAACAAGAGTAAGCAAGCAGAGCAGGAAGGTATAAAATTGTATCACATATTTGAGAATGAGTATATTGAGAGGACAGAATTAGTTAAGAACAAGATATTAAATGCTTGTGGTTTAAATGTTGGGAAAAAGGTTAATGGTAGGGATTGTGAGATAATAGAATTAATACATACTGATAGTTTTAATTTTTTAGAGACTTATCATATACAGGGTGGGGATACTTCTCCTATACGGTATGGTGCGGTGTTGGACGGCGAAATAGTGGGGGTAATGACTTTTAAAAAAACAGATAAAGCAGGCGTATTTGATTTGAATAGATATGCCACAAATTACAACTACCATATAAGAGGATTGGCATCTAAAATGTTGAAAAGATTTGAGAGGGATTATTCGCCGTCCAAAATCAAAACATTCGCAGATATAAGATGGACTCCTGACCCCAAAAACAACCTATATATTAAATTAGGGTTTGATTTAATAGAACAACAACCACCAGTATATCATTATTATAACAGAATGATTGGTACGAAATTATTCAATAGAATGAGGTTCCAAAAACATAAAATATTAAAGGATAACCCACAGTTTGATCCTTCAATGACAGAAAAAGAAATGATGATTGCTCTGGGTTATGATAGGGTTTGGGATTGTGGTAATTGGAAATTTGAAAAAACATATAAATAAAAATGGGGGCCGATCGGCCCCCATTTTATTATCCTTCATTTTCGTTAAGTGCAAAACCCTTTAATTGTGGAGAAAGTTGATTATATTCTTTCGGTTTGTTTTTTCTCCAAGTAGCCAATATACTCTTTAACACAGTTACAAATTTTTCAACTGATTCAGCTTTGTTGTCGTATTCTTTTCTGTTTTTTAAATATAGACTCTTCAGATTTTCAGCTGTATCCATTAAAGTTTCTAATTTGGTTACATATCCTTCACTATATTTATCCTTAGCAAACTCAATCATTTGTGCCACCACTTCAGGGAATTTAGTTGGCATAACATCAGTCTTATTCATTGAGATTTCTGGGATTTTAATATCATAAATCTTCAATAAATTAGGATCAATGTATCTATTAAATTCTTTGGTGTGATGAGCAGACAGTGATTGCAATAATTCAGGTAAATATACTTTTTCGATTGCACTCATTGAATTTTTAATGATATTATTAGCTCTATCTACAGGCATAGATTTGCTTTCAATTTTTTCTTTAGCTTCTTCAATATATTCTAAGTGAGTTTTAATAAAATTCAAAAGATACTCTTCATTTTTATCAGGTTCGATTTTATTCATAAAACTCTTCAAAGTCTTATAAAGAGTGCTGTAATCTTTCAACTGCTCTTCAACTTGTTCAGGTTCAACGCTCTTACCGCTAAACATTCTCTTAAACCAATTTTCATTAAGAGCAAACTTTTTAACATCGTAAGGTAATTCCTGATATCTATCTTTTAAATTTTTACGCCATGTTCTCAAGAAATTTTTAAGTTTAATAACTAACTCTTGAACTTCCTCTGGGTCTTTTCGTTTCATTTGATTTATTCTCACACTGATATCCTTTAGTTTTCTCAATTTGTTTACATATTGAGTTTTATAACCAATTTCTTCAGCAAAAGTAATCATCGCATCTATAATTTCAGGTAACTTTTGGTTTTGGAAACTTGTTGAAACGGTTTTTACTTTAGGGATTTCAATTAAATGGAAATCAATTAAATCCTTATCAATTTCTTTTTCAAATTCTTTTGGATAATTATTTGCTAAAGATTGGAGTAGTTGGGGGAAAAACTTATTATTAAGTTCGTTTAGATATTTGTTAATTCTCTTTTCTTTTTCAGGCATAGAGAGTGATTTGTTAGCTTTAATATCTTCTATCAAATCAAGTCTTGTTCCAATTACACTCAAGTCATAAAGTTCATCTCTGTGAGCGTTTATTTTATTAATGAATTTTTTTAGGTGATCATATAAATCAGTTAAATCCTGATGAACTATCGTTTCCTCTTGTTTGGGGAAATCATCATCTTGTGATTGATCAACAGCTTTTTTTCTTTTGAACATATCAAAGAAACCTTCATCAAGCATTTCTTCATTATTATTCGATACGAATTCTTTAAATTCTTTAACGGTCATTTTCATAGTTATACAAAATATTTTATTATAAATATACTAGTTTTATATATTTATTGACTATAATCTAAGAGAATTTATGAAAATTTTAATAAATGAATCAACATTTAGAAAACTAAATGAGGATATTGATACTCCACAAATGAAACTTCCATCTGATGTTGAAGTTTTAGCTAGACAATTTAAAAAAAACGGACACTTACTGTATTTGGTTGGAGGTGCTGTTAGAGATCTTTTTTACAATAAAGAACCGAAGGATTTTGATTTGGCTACAGATGCAAATCCAGATAAAGTAATTGAAATATTGGAGAAAGAAGGATATGAGACAATAATCCCCAAGGGGAAAGCATTCGGGGTTGTTTCTGTTGTCATTAACGGTGAAGAATATGAAATAGCTACATTTAGACAGGATGGAGAATATACTGATGGTAGAAGACCTGATTCAATTAAGTTTGCAGATATAGATTCGGATGTAAAAAGACGTGATTTAACTATCAATGCTTTGTATTACGATATATTGAATAAAAAGGTAATTGATTTAGTTGGTGGAGTTGAAGACATTAAAGGTGGCAGGATAAGGACTGTAGGTAAGGCTGAAGACCGTTTTAACGAAGATAGGATCAGAATACTACGAGCGGTGAGATTCGCTGCTATAACCAATTCTGAATTGAATGACGACATAAAATCCGCCGTCCAATCCAACAATTCACTTAAAGGAGTTTCTCCTGAAAGAATAAGAGATGAATTTCTAAAAGGTATCTCTAAAGCAAAGTCTACTGTATTCTATATGAATATGTTAAAAGACTTGGATTTATTCCCACAGATATTTTCAAATTTAAATATTAACTATGATTTCATTGAAAATAAATCACCTGAAATTGTTATAGCAACTTTATTAATAGATAATAAACCAGAAGTAGTTAATAACAAATTAAATGAATTAAAATATAATTCTAAGGAATGTTACAATATCTCGACTTTAATTTCCTTAAAAGCTCTTTCAAACGAGAATGTACCGACATTTAAAAAGAAGGCAAATAAATTAACTGTTTCGGAATCAGATTTATCTTATTTTTTAAAAGAAATTTTAGGCTTTAATTCAAATTTTGTTGACGCATTTATGGAATTTGAGTTATCTTTGCGTGGAGATGAAGTTACAAGGGAATATGGTGTGACAGGAAAAGAATTAGGTGATAAAATAAATCAATTAGAAATAAACAACTTTTTAAAATTATTAAATTAAACAACATGAAAATTATTATCAATGAAGGTATCCTCGATGAGGCAACAACAGAATTTGTTCAGAGAGATGTTCAACCAGCTTTAATGACTTGGGATGAATATGAAACAAAATTCATTAATAAAGATAACAAAAGCCATAGCCCAGAGCTTTACAATACTGACTATGCAACTGAATTATCTTACAAGGAGAACCCTCAAATCGGGTACAAGGCTTATAAGAAGTTGATTAATAACCTGAAAATTAAAGGGAAGGATCTTCAACTTCGTATGAACAACAAGGGTAGTATTGCTATCTTCGATGAAGATAACGTCAGAGTATCTGTTGCTATGGACTTTTTTGGTTCTCTACTTGTTCAGACTGTGAAAGAATATCAAGGTTGGGGTTTAGGTGAAATCGTTTTAAAGGAATATTTGGATCGCAATCCTGATGCTGATTCTGGTGGATTTACTCCTAGTGGACGTAAATTAACACAGAAATACTATTTTAATATGGTTAGGGATTTCTTAGCTAAGGGCTTTTACAGTGATTTAATTAGGAAAGGTGTTATAAGTAAAGATAAGGTTCAAGAAATTGTTGCTCAATTAGATAATGTTCCTAGAAAGTCTAAGGATGATTCTACTAACTTGAATTTTAAGAATAGAGAAGATGTTGTATATGATATGGTGGGTGATGATACTTTTTTAGCTTATAATAAAAACATTATCCCCTTTTTACTTGGAGATGATGATAAATACGATCATTTTTTGTTGGACGGCGTTTTTGGTTATGTAAAATTAAATAGAGGTGCAGGGGAAGGTGATTATGGTATTGAGGAATTTTACTTTAAAAACGATTTGATGAAAAATGCTATGAATGCCTTTGTTGGAAATATATTAGATACTAAAAATAAGACTCTAAGTTTAGATTCTAAAGGGTTAGAATTTTTGAAATCTAGTTTCTGGGATGTGGACGGCGAAATAGCTACTCCTATAAAAGACTTCCTGAATTATGAGCCTTCAATTCAAGTGGGTAAAGCTGTTCTTAGAAAATACACTGGAGGAGATACTACTAAGATGGGTGATGTTCTTAGTATGGTAATTCAACTAGCTGAAAATTTAGTTTAATTTAACTAAAATCTTTCCAATAAACGATATTTATATTAAAAAACTAAAATATGAAAAAAGTATCTTTGCACTTTGGTATTAACAGATTTAGCCCAGAATATTATGGTTCAGGTAACGATTTGAGAGGTTGTGAAAACGACATAATCTTTATGGAAAAGTTAGCTAAGGAAAAGGGAT
>Ga0233451_10003865_pt1 | contig 12793 bp, 10 predicted proteins | sample 011ome_29_FD_183052 | JGI IMG/M metagenome (GOLD analysis project Ga0233451, IMG submission 183052) | Coastal salt marsh microbial communities from the Groves Creek Marsh, Skidaway Island, Georgia - 011504CT (spades assembly) | ecosystem: Environmental > Aquatic > Marine > Intertidal zone >...
GCTCACCTGCAGCACTTTCAACCGGCAATAACGTCTCCGGGGGACCGAGCAGTGATCGCAGCCCCTTTGCGGAGGCGCAGCGTCAGCAATTGCGTAAAGCCGCACAGGATGCCTTGCAGCGGGTATTGGAGTTGCAGGAAATACTGCGAGATCTCGGCGTCGAGGTCTGGGCGCCCGACACTTATCAAGCCGCTGTCGACGCCGCGTTGGCAGGGGATGAGGCCTATCGCCGTGGCGACTTTACCGCAGCGGCAACCGCCTATCTGGACGCAGGTGATGCTCTGGTGGCACTCGAGGACAGCGTGCCGACCCGCATCGCCGCCGCGCGCGCGGAAATCTTAGCGGCCGTTGAGGCGGGGAAACAAGCCGAGGCTCAAACTGCCTTAGAGCGACTGGTATTGTTATCGCCCGGAGACCTTGATCGAGACGTCCTCAGCGACCGGGTAGCCGCTATACCGACGGTCAACGAGGCATTAGCGGCGGCTTCGCTGGCAGCTGAGAGTAACAAGCTGGCCGACGCCATCGCCGCCGCCCAAACGGCTCTCGCCGCGGACTCCGCTCATAAACGGGCTGCGCAGGCGCTCAAAGACTACCAACAGCAACAGGCTGACCAGCGCTTTCAGCAGGCCATGACCGCTGGCTACGACGCCCTTGATCGCGAGAACTTTAGCGACGCCGACGCCGCTTTTCGGCGCGCCGGCACGCTGCGGCCCAGCTCAGCTGAAGTACAAGTAGCCTTAGCCGAACTCGCTGACGCCAAGACCGCGGCCACTCTCCGGAGGCTGGCGCGGGAGGGCGCGGATAAAGAAGCCAGCGAGGACTGGCAAGGGGCGCTAGCACTTTATCAACAGGCCCTCACAACAGATTCAACGCTGGTGTTTGCCCAAGAGGGCATCGCCCGGACTCAACCCCGAGCCGAACTGGCCACTGCCCTGACCACCATCTTGTCTGAGCAAGAACGTTTAGTCGACGCACGGATTCTTGTCGAGGCCGAAGCGACTCTACAACAGGCCAAGGCCATCGCTGATGCCGGGCCTATGCTGACCCAACAGATCGACGAGGTCGCGACCGCGCTTGAATATGCCCGCACCCCGGTGCAAGTCACGCTGACCTCCGATGGCCTTACCGACGTGACTTTATTGCGGGTCAAGCGCCTCGGCCCGCTCGCAGCACAAACCCTCACCCTGCGCCCCGGTGACTATGTCGCTCTTGGAGTACGCACGGGTTTCCGTGATGTGCGAGTTTCCTTTAGGGTGAAGCCGGGGGAAGCAGCGCAAGTCGATGTGCGCTGTACCGAAGGTATTTAAGAGCGATGAACGACGACGACAAACCTCTCTCGGCCGGCGGCTTTAGTCCGCCGCCCGCCACCGATAGCACCCCCAGCGGGCAAGACGCACCGCTGAGCGCCGCGGTATTTGAACCCCTGAGCACTGCCAGCTCCGGACAACAGCAAGCAAAATGGCCGTGGTTTTTAGGTGCGCTGGGCGGTCTGATCGTTCTTTACGGGCTGTTTTTTCTGCTGACCGCGCGCTCCCTCGATATTGTGGTCGACGCGGTAGGGCCCGCCGAGGTTCAGATCTCGGGCTTGGTCATCCCTATCGGACCGCGGTTTTTACTTCGCTCGGGGGAGTATGAACTGACGGTAACGGTGCCTGGCTACGAAACGTATCAGGACACGATCAGCGTGAGTGATGCCGAGAGCCAGCGCCTCGAGGTGAGCCCGGCGATCAAGCCCGGCTGGGTCACGATTAACTCAACGCCGCCGGGGGCCGAGGCCGACCTCGATGGGATCACAATAGGCACAACGCCGCTAAAGCGTTTGTCCCTACCCGCAGGCACAGCAACCCTGACCTTGACCCTGCCACGGTTCCAACAACGAACCGCCACGATCGACATTACCGGGCGCGACATTGAGCAAACCCTGTTGTTCGATATGGCTCCCGATTGGGCCGATATCGTGGTCGATGCCAATCCGTCAGACGCCACGGTGTGGTTAGAAGATGAACCTCTTGGCGACGTAGGCGCGGTGATCCCCATCATGAGTGGCGAGCGTCAACTTATTATTCGCGCCAATGGCTATGTGGATGAAGTGATCGAACTGTCGGTGGTCGCAGGCGTACCCCAAGAGATTGGGCCCGTCGATCTTAAACCCTCTGCTGGCGTGTTAACCCTCACCTCGACGCCAACGGGTGCCGCCGTGGCCATCGACGGCGTGTTCGAGGGCCGCACGCCGCTTGAGGTTGAACTGGCACCCGATCAAAGCCACACCATTCAATTAACCAAATCCGGCTATCAGCGCAGGCGGTTGACGCTGGCCTTGGCGCGAGGGGAATCCGCTACGCGGGAAGTGACCTTGACCCCCCGCCTTGGCGACGTGGAATTTCGGTTAGCACCGCCGGAAGCCGAACTGGTCATTAACGGTGCCGCGATGGGGCGAGGTGATCAAACCCTCGCCCTCCCCGCTGTTGAACAGCGCTTGGAGGTGCGCGCGACAGGCTATGCCAGTCAACGCCTGCAGGTGACGCCGCGGGAAGGCCTGCGTCAGATTGTGACTGTCACGCTGCTTACCGAAGCGGAAGCTCGCAAGGCGGCCATCAAGCCCGAGATCGTTACCGCCTTGGGCCAGACCCTCCTGCTGATCGATCCGATTGCATCGCCCATGAATGAGTTTTCCATGGGGGCATCCCGGCGCGAACCGGGGCGTCGCTCTAACGAGGTATTACATCCGGTCAAACTCGAGCGCGCGTTTTATCTGGCAACAACCGAGACCACCAACGCCCAATTCCGCCAATATCTTGAAGGGCACAGCAGCGGACAAATCGAAGGCAACAGCCTGAATCGGGAGCACCAGCCCGTCGCCGGGGTGAGCTGGCAGCAAGCGGCGCGGTTTTGTAACTGGCTCAGCGCCAAAGAGGGGCTGACACCGTTCTATCGGGAAAATGAGGGCATTATCCGCGGCTACAATGCCTCCAGCACTGGCTATCGCCTACCGAGTGAGGCCGAGTGGTCCTATGCCGCTAGAGTGGAGGGCGAGGGTTATCGTAAGTTCGCTTGGGGTGAAGACTTTCCGCCCAATGCACCGGTCGTCAACGTGGCCGATAACACCTCTGCACTGGTTACCGGTCGAATTCTGAACGGCTATGCCGATGGCCACATCGTGGCGGCGCCCGTGGCAAGCTTTCCGCCAAACCATCGAGGGCTGTACGATATGGGGGGTAACGTGGCGGAATGGGTCCACGACGTGTATGTCATTCCCTCTGCCAATGCCGAATTGACCACCGATCCGTTGGGCGCAATGAACGGCGATAACTACACCGTAAGAGGTGCTAGCTGGGCCTTGAGCCGACTCGCTGAATTGCGATTAACCTACCGTGATTATGGCGCCGCGGGCAGAGATGACTTGGGTTTTCGGATTGCGCGCTATGCTGAATAAGCGGGGAAGGCACATCATTAAAAAGCTTCAATACACGTATACCGCGACCGGCGTTTGCCGACGTGTTGTATTGGGCGTAGGTGTTGCTATCAGCACAACCCTGTTCACTCCGGGCTTACCCGCGCAGGAGGCGGTGCCTTCGCAGGCACCGGTCGACGCCGCCACTGTAGAAGATACCGTGGCTGAGCAAGGCGCTGTGGCTGAACAAAAAGCCGAGCAGCAAAGAGCCGATGAAGCGCCTCTGGAGGTTAGCCCAACGGCAAAGCCAACGCTTGATTATGTGCCGAGCGAGACCATTTCCGAGGACAGTTCCGTGTCTTTTCCGGTTGATATTTAAACAGGATGCCCACCATGCCATGGCGAATTAACAACGAATTTCTTTATCAGGTCTTCGCACTGCTGCTCGCGGTCATCGTGGTGCACGGCGTCTACATTGGCCTGATCCGCCCGACCGCGGAGGCCCAGCTCGCCGCGCAGGCGGCGCTGCAGGCAGCGGGTGAGGCCGTTGAGGCACAGCGCACCCTGGCCATTGTGATTCGGGATTTCGAACAGGAGGCGTGCTTCATCTTGCTGTTGTGGGCACTGGCGATCATGGGCCTCAAGGCGCACCGCACGCGCCAGGAGCAGCGCATGCTGGGACGCAACCTGATGGACGTCCCCACGGGCACCAGCTTGCTGCCACAGGATTCCCGTGAATACGCTCGGGCTCTGGAAGCGTTGCCCGAAGAAGAGCAGGACTTCCTGCTTCCGCGCGCGCTGATGAATGCGCTGCAGCGCTTTGCCACCACGCAATCCATTCCCGCGGTGTCGGAATCGGTGCGTGAACAATGTGATATCGAAGCCGACCGACTGGACTCGGAGCTCTCGATGGTGCGCTATATTTCCTGGGCCATTCCGTCGATCGGGTTTATCGGAACGGTAAGAGGCATTGGCGACGCTTTGGGGCAAGCCTATAAAGCGGTTGAAGGTGATATTTCGGGGGTTACTGTGAGCCTGGGCGTCGCTTTCAACAGTACCTTTGTGGCGCTGGTTCTCTCAATCATCATCATGTTCGCCCTGCATCAACTGCAACTCTCCCAGGAGCGACTGGTGCTCAGTACCCAGCGCTATATCGATCGCAAACTCCTGCGTCATTTGGCTGTGCCACGCGCATGACAGCGGTTCTCGATTTACACGACACCGCCCTCAAAATTTGGCAGGGTGATGATGAAATAGCGTCCCCGGGCTACGCGTGGTTTGATGGATCGCGGTTACGCTTTGGGCTCCCGGCACTGCGCACCCAGCGTCGAACGCCGCGGGAGGTGAATACCCGCTTTTGGTCCCAGCTCGGTACAGCCCCACTGTCTCCCGCACTGGGTAAGGCGCGACATACCGCCGACCTGGCTCATCAACATTTGCAAGAACTTTATGAGGCCGCGGGTCGCCCAGACAGCGTGCTACTAGCGGTGTCGGGGAGTTTGTCACGGGATCAACTCTCGCTGCTTCTCGGCATCATTGAACACCTCCCCTTCTCCGTAGCCGGCTTGGTCCACCGGTCGGCACTGCTGGCGAGTGCCAGCCACTTGGAGCAGGGCTTTCATGTAGAGCTGCAATTACATCAATCCTTGGTGACCCGCTTCGATAGCGAAGGCGCGCAGGTCATGGTGTCGGGATCACAGGCGCTCCCGGGCGAGGGCTTGCTCGCCCTTCAGGATCGACTGGCAACCGTGATCGCCGGCGCATTCGTTGCGCAGACACGCTTTGATCCGCTGCGATCTGCCGAGACCGAGCAGGCGCTTTATGACCAACTACCCGACGCGCTAACCACCCTTGAAGAGCGCGGCGAAGCGCACGTGGGCATTAATGGCTACGACGCCCGCGTGACCCAAGACGATCTTGCCAGCATTGGCGCGGCCTACACGCAGGCCCTGGCACCGCTTTTGGACGCTGAGTCTCCGCTACTGCTCGAAGCGCCACTGGATCGACTGCCTGGGCTTGCCACCGGCCGAGCGGCAAACAGCATTGACAACTCGACGCTTGCAGCGACCGCGCTTCAGTTCATAGCGCAACTTAAGCAATCACCCGACAACCTCACCCTTCAGCGCCGGGTTCCAAGAGATCCACAGTCAGCGTCATCGCTCACAGATCAGAACCCTCAACCACCTACTCCCGAGCAGCAGGCTGGCCAAAGACCCAGCCACTGGCTGAGCGCCGGCGTTGCCAAACCGCTGTCAAATGCGGCCCTCTCAGATCGGGGGATAGTCCTTACCGATATAGATCAGGGCTTGGTGCTCGCGGGTCCAGTGCCCCGGGACCTGACCGTTAACGGCCGCCCCGCCGATGCGGGACAGGTGTTATGCGCTGGCGACGTGATCGCCGACGATCTGGGCTTTCACACACAACTCATCGCCGTTGAGGAGTGATGGTTGGCCCGACGTAAACGACAAGCATCCACGTTTAACCTCAGTTTTCTCGACATTATGTCCTGTGGCTTCGGCGCGGTGGTGCTGGTCTTTCTTATTATCGATCACTCCATGGAGGTTGAAAGCCGGACCATCAACGCGGAGGTCTTCGCCGAAATTGATTTGCTGGAAGAGGATATTCGCGAAGGCCAAGCGGGGCTAGTACGGTTGCGTAATGCCATCACTAGCAGCGATTTAAACATCGTGGAAGCTCAAGGCTTGGCGACACGTGTCACTGAGGAGCTCGATAACTATGAAGCTCTGATTGCATCACTTGAAGAGAGCGGGCTGAGCGAAGATCAAGATGTTGATGCGCTAAAAGCCGAAATCAACCGGCTCGAGGAGCGGGTCGAAAAACTGAAGGAAGCGGCGGAAGCCGAAGCCGGCCGTAGCGCGCGCGAATACATCGGTGAAGGCAACCGACAATACCTCACCGGCTTGAATCTCGGCGGTAATCGTATCGTGATTTTGGTCGACGCCTCGGCCAGCATGCTCGCCGACACGATCGTCAATGTCATTCGGTTGCGCAACATGCAAGAAGACCTGCAGCGGGCAGCACCCAAGTGGACCCGAACCCTCAACACGGTGGACTGGCTTACTGCACAGCTGCCAATTAACGCACAGTTCCAGATTATCGCGTTTAACACCGAAGCCCAGCCGGTCCTCTCTGACAAGCAAAACGCCTGGCTTGAAGTCGCTGACGCCAAGGTGCTGAAAGCCGCGACCGATGCCCTGCGCGAGCGGTTGCCCTCGGGTGGCACAAGCCTGCATAAGGCCTTCGATGCGGTCACCGCTCTACCGGGAAGCCCCGATAACATTTTTCTCATCACCGACGGGCTGCCCACTCAGGGTGATGCGCCGCCGCGCAAAACCACGATCTCGGGACGCGATCGCCTGGAATTATTCCGCGGCGCGGTCAGGCGGCTGCCGCCGGGCGTGCCGGTCAATATTATTCTCGCACCCATGGAGGGTGACCCGATGGCGGCGTCCGAGTTCTGGCAATTGGCGCAAGTGACGGGGGGCTCGTTTATGTCGCCCTCAAAGGACTGGCCATGAAGCAGCGACGGGGCGCCCCCGAATTTTCAATCTCCTTCCTGGACGTTATTTGCTGTGGCTTTGGCGCAGTGATTCTACTGTTGATGATTACCAAAACCGTGCAGCCGCAGATTCTTGAACAATCCACGGTGCAGGCAGACGGTAAGGTCGCGGAACTTACCGAGCAGCTATTCGAAATTCGCGGTGAAACTACTATTTTGAATAGGGAGCTTGATGCCAAGCGCGAACAAATTTCGCAGTACAAGGAGCGCATCGCGATTCTGCAAGGGGCTCTGGCAAAATCCCAGTCGCGCTATGACGCCCTCGAAACGACCCGCAACACCAACAGTATTGTTCAGCAGCAGCTTGCGATCGCCCGACAGCAGTTGAGCGAAGAGGAAAAGCGCCTGCTGGGCATCAATAGCGAAAAGAAGAATCAATTGATTGGAGGTATCCCGGTCGATAGCGAGTACATCATCTTCATCATCGACACGTCGGGCTCCATGTTTTCCTATGCTTGGGAGCGCATGCTGCGGGAGATGGAAGCCACGCTTAACATTTACCCTGAAGTGAAAGGAATTCAGGTGCTCAACGACATGGGGAACTATTTGTTCTCTCGCTATCGAAGCCAGTGGATACCGGACACACCAGCACGCCGCGAACTCATATTGCGAAATCTCGCCAATTGGAACGTGTTCTCAAACAGCTCGCCGGTGGAAGGCATTACCGCCGCGGTGCGAACTTTTTATGACCCCAATAAAAAGATTTCTATCTACGTGTTCGGTGACGAATTCACCGGCGAATCCATCCGCAGCGTGGTGCAGACGGTAGATCAGCTCAATGCTGACAATTTTGATGGCGAAAGACGGGTGCGAATCCACGCTGTCGGGTTTCCTGTCCAGTTTATTCGCCCGCCCCAACTACAAACTACCGGGGTTCGTTTTGCTACACTGATGCGAGAACTGACTTATCGAAATGGTGGCACCTTCGTTGGACTCAATGATTTCAGGCCCTAATCGCCTCATTCGCATCGGCTTTGCACTACTGCTGGGTCTGGTGCTAGCCGCCTGTGGTGCGAAACAAGTGGTGGTACAGGGCAATTTCCCCCCGCCGTTAATGGAGAAGACGCCGCTTACGTTGGGCGTGGTGTACACCGAAAGCTTCAAAACCCATGAAATTTACGACGAAGCGGCTGGACGCGAGGAAACTGACTGGCTGGTTAAAACAGGTTCTGCCCAGGTCGAGTTCTGGGACACCTTGTTTACCGGTATGTTTACCGAGGTCGTTCATATCGATAGCCACGACGCCCTGCATGCGGTGGAGGATGAGGTTGACGCCGTGATCATTCCCTACGTCGAAGATCTCCAGTACACGATTCCCCTCCATACTAATGTCAAGGTCTACGAGATTTGGATGAAGTATCGGTTTCGTTTGGTCACGATGGACGCCATTCACGATCACGGTAATGGCGAGCTGACTTACAACCCCAATCAAAGTCTGGCGGATTGGACCTTGAGTGCCTACGGCAAGACACCGACCGCCTTTCTGCAATCCGACGAAGAAGCGGTCAACTTAGCAGCCGTTGTGGCGCTGCGCGATGCCGGTGCCAACTTCGCCACCTCATTCCATCGCGTGCCCGCCGTCGCTGAGTGGCTAGATACCCGTAACACCATCACCGAGCTGCCTGCTCCGGTGACTGCCAGCGTTGAGGAGTCATCAACTAGTGAGGAGTCATCAACTAGTGAGGGGTCATCAACTAGTGAGGAGTCATCAACTGTTGACGAGTCGACAGCCGACGACGAGGGGACTACATCAACATGACTATCGCGGGCTCACACAGGGTTGTCTGGCTAGCTGGCCAAGCTCGATGGGGTCTGACCGTCACCGCCCTGATGCTATTGGGATTACTGCAAGGATGCGTTACCGCCACGGTCGATGAGATGACGTTTTTAGAGCCCACCGAGGGCATTGGTGATTCATCGGTAGTGATACTGGGTCGACGTCACGCACCTGATTACGAGACCGAGTTCGATTTCATCGAATGTATTGGTGATCATATTCGTCGGGGTGACAACTCCATCACGGTGTTACACGAACTCGAGTTCATCAACATGATGTATCCCTGGTTTGAGCCCCGTACCGCGCCGCTAGGGCCGCAGGATATTGATCGCCTTATGGCACAAGAACCGGTCGCCAACCAATTTAGCAATATCAAACTGGAATACATGATTTGGATTGATGGCTCGACCATCGAAACCAATAGCTCAGGCTCTATGACCTGCGGTGTGGGCCCCGGTGGCGCGGGTTGCTTTGGCTTTGGTACCTGGGGGAACGCCTCGGAGTATGAAGCCACAATCTGGGATTTCACCGATCAGACCGAAGTCGGCCGGATCAGCACCAACACCAGCGGCCAGAGCTATATGCCGGCAGTTGTTGTCCCTATCCCCATTATCGCGCCGGTTCAGGGGACTGCTTGCGACAGCCTAGGGGATCAACTGCTTCAATACCTCTCTGCGACTCGCTGAGCGCGAAGATATGGTTACACCAAAAAAGTTTCTCAGCTGCCGTGTCACGGCCATCCTGATACTACTGATGTCGTTGTCCAGCCACGCAGCCTCTCCCACCGTCACGGTCGGGGGCAGACAGGTTGATTTACCCGACGACACCCCGGAAGAACATCGGGAGATGATTGAAGCGATTGGGATCTATGACGACCCCGAGCTAGCCGCTTACATTAACGCTATCGGCCAGCAACTCGTGGCCAACTCGTCGATGCCCGATGCCCCGTTTTCCTTCACCGTGCTGGATTCCCCGGACATCAACGCCTTCGCACTACCCGGCGGCTACATTTACATTAATCGCGGGCTTCTCGCCTACCTGGAAACCGAAGCCGAACTGGCCGGCGTGATTGCCCACGAGATTGGCCACATTACCGAACGGCATCACAGCCGTCGGAAAACCCAATCGACGACATCCACTATTCTTGCGACAACGGCGTACATCTTGACGGGAAGCGGCGATATTTATGACGCGGCGCGCATGGTGGGCGCCGAGGTCATCAGCGGCTTCGGCCGCGATATGGAACTCGAAGCGGATGCAGCCGGTGCCGAATTTATGCACAAAAGCGGCTACGAGGCTGACGCCTTGCTGTCAGTCATTGGCGTCCTGAAGGATCAAGAAATGTACCGGCGGGTTCAGGCGAAGTCCTCGGGCAAACCGACCGGCACCTATCACGGCTTATATGCCAGTCATCCTCGCAATGACCTTCGCCTGCAAACGGTCATCAAAACGGCGAACAGTCTAGATTTGGATAATCAGCCCGAGGACCCGGAGTTACCCGGCGCGTTCCGCTCCCAGGTGGAGGGTCTGGTGTTTGGCGCCAGCGCCCAGGCACAGGCCGAGCCCAACCGCTTTTACCACAACAAACTCGACTTCTCGTTTCGCTATCCCGAAGGCTGGACCGTGCAGCAGGGATCTCGATCTATCGTTGCCACCTCAGCAGACGGCACGGAAAAAGTGACGCTGTCCCTATCGAAGGTGGACCCTGCCGTCACACCGAGCGACTTTTTGACGAGTCAAGCGAGCGGCGAACTTTCCAATCAAGTCGAACTTGATCAGTTTGGGCTAGAAGGCAGCACCGCCATCGCCAGCGGCTCGGGAATCAGCAAGCGCCTGGCGGTCATCGATCATCGCTATCGCTTTCTTTTCACCGGTGAAGCGCCCGATCTCGCCACGGCGGATGCGCGTTTGATGACAATCATTGAAAGCTTTAGACCCCTGGTCGCGCGAGAAAAAGTCAAAGGCGAAAGCCGCACGCTTCGCTACGTGCAAGTCCCGCGGGGCGCAACTATGAACAGTTTGTCTTCAAGCGCCCGTATCCCCGATGCCGAGGATCAGCTGCGACTTATCAATGGCTACTACCCAAGCGGCGAGCCTCGCATCGGTGACTGGATAAAAACCATTCAATAAGTAACACTGCAGCCACGCCTGACTGCGGATATTCGCTATGCTGTTTCGATCCCTTGCTGCGCTCTGCGTAGGATCTCTTGTCGCGCTACCGGCCGCTGCCGCCGTCACCGTCTACACCGCCCAATTGATCCGCACCCTCGAACCCGCAATGCCTACTGCCACTGCAGTGGCAGTAGAGAATGGTCGCATCGTTGCGGTGGGAGATATTGAGTCCCTCGCCCCGGTCCTTCGGATCAAAGGTGGACACATTGATCGTCAGTTCGAAGACCGGATATTAGTCCCCGGCTTTATTGATCCCCACGTACACCCCTCATTGCCGGCGGTGCTCACCCAGTTTCCCTTTCTCGCTCCCGACGACTGGTCCCTGCCCACCGGAGAATTTCCCGGCGCAAAAACCCCCGAGGCATACAGACAACAACTCACAGCGCTTGCCGCCGCGCACACTGACAGCGCCGTGCCCTTTATCGCCTGGGGTTATCACCCGCTGTGGCACGGAGAAATATGGCGAGAGGATCTCAACGACTGGTTTGGCGAACAGCCGGTCATCATTTGGCATCGGTCCTTTCACGAGGTCATCGGCAACGATGCCGCATGGAACATGCTCGGCGTGACCGCGGAAGACGCGGCACAGGCCCATGACGCTTCGTGGGAGCGCGGCCATTTTTATGAAAACGGGCTAAAAGCAGTGCTTCCATCTTTTCAATTCCTTTTCGAGCCCGCGCGCTATGGCAATGGGATGCAAAACTTTTTGGCCATGATGCATCAAAGTGGCGTGACCACCGCGCTCGATATGGGCACGGGTATATTCGGAAACCCGGAACAGGAAATGGCGGGGATAAGGGCCGTCGCCGAGGCCCATCCTGTTCCAGCGCGCATTATTCTGACCCCCGTCATTCTCGATTTTATCAATCGCGGCGTGGGTCCTGAGGAGGCGCTCGCCCAGGTCCGCACATGGCAAAATCAAAACAGCGATCGTGTCAGCGTGGGCAACCATTTCAAACTGATGCTCGATGGCGCCATTTTCTCAGGCCTCAGTCAGTTTGGTCCGCCGGGTTATCTCGATGGCCATGACGGCGTATGGATGGCACCCCGTGATATCACCGCTGACTATGCGCGCACATTTTGGAACGCGGGTTTTCAGCTGCACGCCCATGCGAACGGTGATGCCGCCACGAGTTGGTTTATCGAACTCCTCGACCAGTTGTTGACCGAATCCCCGCGCGCCGACCACCGAATGACCCTCGAACACTTTGCTTACAGCACCGAGGATCAAACGCGGCAACTGAAAGCGCTAGGTGCGCTCGTTTCCGCCAATCCGTATTACCACTATATTCTCTCCGAACTGTATGCCGAGACGTGGCTCGGCCCCGATCGGGCGGAACAGATGGTGCGACTTGGTAGCTTGGAGCGAGCCGGTATTCCGGTTGGTTTACACTCCGACAGCCCCATGGCACCGCTGTCACCGCTAACCTTGATGTGGGCGGCCAGTGCTCGCGAGACCATCGGCGGGGAGCAAGGAATCGCAAGCGAAGCGCTATCGCGGGAAGCAGCGTTACGCGCAGTAACCATCGATGCCGCCTGGATCCTCGGTGAGGAAGATAACCTCGGCTCGATCCGCGCTGGCAAAATTGCCGACTTCGCCGTGCTCGATGGCGATCCGCTCACGGTCCCAAATGACGCGCTTCGGAGCATTAACGTTATTGCCACCGTTTTCGCCGGCGAACCCTATCCAGTTACCACGCGAGTGCCGCAATAAAGCTAGCTTCCCGCGGGATCAGGCGGGCAGGGATCACTGTCATTAATGGCAATAAGCCCCCTTAATTCAGTTGTTTATCCCCTATACAGCGCGTAGTGTGGCGCTCCTTCCAGAGGAACTCCACCATGTCATCGACCGATACCCTCCCGCGACTCTTTT
>Ga0233451_10003879_pt1 | contig 12766 bp, 10 predicted proteins | sample 011ome_29_FD_183052 | JGI IMG/M metagenome (GOLD analysis project Ga0233451, IMG submission 183052) | Coastal salt marsh microbial communities from the Groves Creek Marsh, Skidaway Island, Georgia - 011504CT (spades assembly) | ecosystem: Environmental > Aquatic > Marine > Intertidal zone >...
TGTGGCCAATATCGGTGACGTTCGGTCACTGGTTATTCATCCTGCATCGACCACTCACTCACAACTCACACCGGAAGAACAACTGGCTTCTGGTGTTACGCCAGGACTGGTGCGGCTAGCAGTTGGACTTGAAGCCCTGCCCGATATTTTGGCGGACCTCGAGGTCGGCTTCGCTGCAGCTGGGCAATAGGAACTCTTTTAATGTCTGCATACGGCCCACTTTCCTATGAAGGTCTCCCTCCCGCCAGCGCTGCCTGGCGGGAGGGGGATCCTCTTGGGCGTCGTCAATTTATAACCATTGAGGGCTTTGTCACCGAAAGCCAATTTCGGTTCCCTGAAGTTCGCATTGCCTATGAAACCTGGGGTGCTTTGAATGACACGGGCACAAACGCGATTTATATCTGCCATGCGCTGACGGGTGATTCCCATGTTTCAGGTGAGGCAGGTCCGGGGCATGTAACGGCAGGCTGGTGGGATGGTCTGATTGGGCCCGGAAAAGCAATAGACACTAATGAGTATTTTGTTGTTTGTGCCAATGTTCTCGGTGGTGCGCAGGGTACAACTGGGCCTTCATCTTTGGACCCTGAAGGTGTGCCGTGGGGCAGTAGATTCCCAACGATAACTATCGCTGACATGGTGGAAATTGAGCACGAGCTCATGGCTGCCTTGGGAATACAACGATGGCAATTGATGCTTGGACCCTCCCTTGGAGGTATGCGAGTACTTGAATGGATGATTCGGTATCCAGATGCCGTCTGTGGTGGTTTGGTGTTGGGTTCGACAGCGGCTGTTTCCGCGGATCAGATTGGCATTCATGCGACTCAAATCATGGCGATCGAATCAGACGCTGAATTTAATGGCGGTGACTATTACGAATCAGATTTAGGCCCGGTAGTGGGCATGGGACTGGCCCGCCGCATTGCACATCTGACATATCGAAGTGAGACAGAGTTAGATCTGCGTTTTGGCCGAAGCCCTCAAGGGTCAGAGGACCCATATGGCGGGGGCCGTTTTGCGGTCGAGTCATACCTCGATCATCATGCAGACAAGTTGAATAGGCGCTTTGACGCCAACACATACATAGCGCTAACTCGTGCCATGAGTCTTTTCGATCTTGGAAGAAATCGTGGCGGTGTGGCGAGTGCTCTAGGGCGGATTACGCAACCTCTCACGGTGGTAGGAATTGACTCGGACAGGCTCTTTCCCATCAGACTTCAGCAGGAGATCGTCGAGCTTGCACCCGGGGCTGATGAACTGCATATATTGACATCACCATACGGGCATGATGGTTTCCTGGTCGAGAATGAGCAAGTTGGTGGCTTCGTTCGTCATGCGCTCGAACGAGTAAAGGAATCGAACTGCACTAGTACTTGATTGGTTGCCAAGGGAAGGGCATCGCAATCTATCCACAGCACCGATTTTCCGGGTTGATATCGGCTAGAGACACTCCCACAATGGGTGAATGCGTCGTGTACAAGGACTACGCCCCACTCTATTTATCGCATTCGTCATGATGAGCCTGATTCCAGTGAGTTCGATGGCTCCCGCAGTATCCGGCGCGGAGGTTGTGGGCAATCCGGAATTGATCAGATACGAGGGTAGTGGGGGATTGGTCCTCCCACCCTCCGTGGACCGGGTGACTCGAAATGAGGTGGCCCAGTGCCGCGGATGTTCTTGGAAAATCACCTCTGCGTGCGTCCCCGACGCTGAAAACTATTGCGATGCCGCACTAAGGGGATGCCCCGGTCTCATTGACCACGTTCGAACGTGGTTTCGACCTGCTGGGGGCCAGTGGCGCGAAACCGGTCTGATTTGTCTGTCCTCGAATACGGTAACCACTTTGGTCGGCATCGAGGGGCTAATCGCAGAGAGTTTCTATCAATACGTACCGGAACTGAATCCACGCTGCTGGCCCGAATCAGGACCCGTTGTCAATATCCCGTTACTATGCGGATCAGGCCAAGCAGGGGGGACTCAAGAGTGGTCTCAAAGGGTGTCCGGTTTCGCCATTGCGATAAATGCCGAACCGCAGTGGGCATGGAACTTCGAGCGCGAATACCGAACCTCTGATCTGCCTGGCGGGCCTTATCCAGACATGTCAGTAACCCATACCTTCCATACTTCCGGAACAAAACACGTGGTAGTCGAAGCGCGATGGAGCGGGATTTTCAGTATTGATGGCCTTGGGCCTTTCCCCATTGAAAGGGACCTGCGTCAGGTGAAGGGCTTTGAGGTCGAGATTGGCCAGGCGCATGCACGATTAACGCGCCCCAACGCATGAGGCTCAGACTGGGCATGTCAAGATAGAGCGCCCGAACAAGCCAAAAGGCTTGACTCGGGCACTTGTTGTGGCTAATCGGCAGAAGGGCATTCTCTCTCACATGGCAACTACCGCAAAAAAGACTGCTGCGAAAAAAACCGTGAAAAAAACAGTACCGGCGAAAACTGCGCCGGTAAAGAAAGCGGCTGCAAAAAAAACCGTGCCTGTGAAGAAAGCTGCGCCCGTTAAAAAGGCTGTTGCGAAGAAAACTGCTGCGAAGAATGTTTCCCCCGTTAAAAAGGCTGTTGCAAAGAAAACTGCTGCGAAGAAGGATTCTGCACCGACCAAGTCTTCAAAGTCACAAGGCGATGAAATGGTAGAGGTCATCGAAGCAGGCGACGAAGTAATTGAAGTAGAGCTCAGCGATGAACCAGATTTGGCAATTGCGGCGGAACTGGAAAAGGACCTTGAAGCCGATCTTGAGAAGGATCTCGCCGCGGTCACGGAGGAAGAACCTGCGAAAGATGGCGCCGCCGACAGTTATGTGATTTCACACGTTGATGAGACCGATGAACCTGTGCAGACGGTCACCGTTGCAGGTGCCACTGCTGACCCGGTGAAGGACTACCTCAAGCAAATCGGAAAAGTCCCGCTGCTCAATGCAGAAATGGAAGTGGAGTTAGCCAAACGTATTGAAGCAGGACTCTTTGCTGAGGAAATGCTCAATGAGGGCGGCAAGATGGACAAAAAGACACGTGGAGACATGGAATGGATCGCCACTGACGGCCGTAGGGCTAAAAACCATCTGTTAGAAGCGAACTTACGCCTTGTTGTTTCGCTGGCTAAGCGTTACACCGGCAGGGGCATGCTTTTTCTTGACTTGATTCAAGAGGGAAACCTGGGCTTAATCCGAGCGGTCGAGAAATTCGACTACACCAAGGGATACAAATTCTCGACGTATGCAACCTGGTGGATCCGACAGGCAATCACTCGAGCGATGGCTGACCAAGCACGCACGATCCGAATTCCCGTCCACATGGTGGAAGTGATCAATAAACTCGCACGCGTGCAGCGCCAGATGCTGCAGGATCTAGGCCGCGAACCGACCCCCGAAGAGCTAGCCATGGAATTGGACATGACGCCTGAAAAGGTCGTTGAGGTTCAAAAGTACGGCCGTGAGCCAATCTCGCTACATACTCCGCTCGGTGAAGAAGGGGACAGCGAATTTGGTGACCTGATCGAGGATTCCGAGGCGATCGTTCCTAGTGATGCTGTCTCATTTACCCTGTTGCAGGAGCAGTTGGAGTCAGTCTTGGACACGCTTTCAGACCGTGAGGCCGGCGTTGTGCGAATGAGGTTTGGACTCACCGATGGCCAGCCAAAAACCCTTGATGAAATTGGGAAGGTTTATGGAGTTACGCGCGAAAGAATTCGGCAGATAGAGAGCAAGACGATGTCGAAATTGCGCCACCCATCACGCTCACAGGTGCTCCGAGATTACCTCGACTAAAATTTAAGCCGAAAGATCGACGCAGATGTTCACATCTGCGCGGCTGGCGAATCTACTCGTTATACAACCGTTGGCGTTTCATTGAGCTTATGCAGCTCATTAATGATCAATGCGGCCTGCGGTGTCAATGCGGCCTCGTGGGCGCCCCAGTGATGGCCGCAAAATAGCAGATGGGTCCCACCTGCGAGTTCAACCTGAACATAGGCTTGAGCACCGCACCGATCACAGCGGTCCGTGGCACTCAGCACAGGAGAGGTCATTGTCTGGGTCGCTTGATCTGACATGTCTTAAGTTAAACACGGAAAGGCTCCAAGTGAGCGGGATTGACTCGCTGGTTCGCCCACGGCGAATTTTCCGCTCCTTCGGTCTGCCTTCGATGCAAACAGTCGATACCTGACTAAGTTGGGGCAGTGGCAACCGCAAAGAAGGCTCCGGCGTCAAAGTCCGTTAGTAAAAAAATGACCGATTCGGGCACAGAGTCCTATACTGCCAAGAATCTGGCTGTCCTTGAAGGACTTGAAGCCGTTCGCAAACGCCCAGGTATGTACATCGGCTCCAATGATGGTCGAGGACTTATGCATTGCCTCTGGGAGATCGTTGATAACTCGGTTGATGAGGCGCTTGCCGGCTACTGCTCGGAGATTTCAGTCAAACTTCTCCCTGACGGTTCAGTTGAAGTCAGCGACAATGGTCGTGGAATTCCAATCGACATTGAAAAGCGAACGAAACTCACCGGCGTTGAGGTAGTCATGACGAAATTGCATGCGGGTGGCAAATTTGGCGGTGGCTCCTACAACGCATCGGGTGGTCTCCATGGGGTTGGGGCCTCGGTGGTTAACGCGCTCTCATCTCGACTTGACGTTGTAGTGCAGCGAACTGGCAAGGCATATGGCATGTCATTTCGCAGGGGCGTTCCGGGTGTATTTGCGGGGGCAGGCCCTGACGTGGACTTCAGCAAGAAAAGTGGTTTAGAGGCCCTTGGTAAGGCACCACGAGCCAAGAGCGGAACCACCGTGCGATGGTGGGCAGACCCTCAGGTATTCACCAAGGATGCCCAATACGATCGAATCCAATTAAGGGATCGCGCCCTTCAAAGCACGTTCTTAGTGCCAGGGCTGACCATTTCTCTAGAAGATTCACGAGACCCATCGGATCTATGGGCCGAATCATTCGTGCACAAGGGCGGTATTGCCGAGTATGTGGGTCATTTGGCCAGTGGTGAACTCGTGGGAGGGGTCATTACCCTCACAGGCGAGGGCCACTTTGAAGAAACTGTGCCGGTACTAGACGCAGTTGGACATATGTCGAGTCAAACTGTCGCGCGGGACCTTGGTGTGGGTGTAGCCCTCCAGTGGGACACGGGCTATGAAACCACGCTCAAGTCGTTCGTCAACGTCATTGCCACGCCAAAAGGAGGCACCCATGTGGCGGGGCTAGAACGATCTCTCACCAAGGTTTTCAATGAATATCTCAGATCTGCCAAAATCCTGAAGACAAGTGAAGACAATGTCACCAAGGAAGATATCTTTGAAGGATTGACGGCTGTCGTGGCCGTGCGCCTTGCCGAGCCTCAATTTGAGGGGCAAACGAAGGAGGTCTTGGGCACTCCTGCCGCGTCAAGAATTGTGGCAAATGTTGTGGCGAAGGAAATGACCAAGTGGCTGCAAACACCACCTCGGGGCGAGAAAGCAAATGCACGCACGATCGCTGAGAAGGTTGCAAATGCAATGCGTGCTCGCGTCGCAGCGCGGAGTCACCGCGATACTCAGCGGCGCAAGACTGCACTCGAGTCATCATCGATGCCGGCGAAATTGGTCGATTGTCGTAGCACCGATGTTGCAGAGTCAGAGTTATTTATTGTTGAAGGCGATAGTGCCCTCGGCACGGCGAAGAGTGCGCGAGACTCCAAGTATCAAGCCCTGCTGCCCATTCGAGGCAAGATTCTCAATGTGCAGAAGTCGTCTCTCTCCGACATGCTGAAAAACAATGAATGCGCATCGATCATCCAAGTAATTGGGGCAGGTTCAGGCAGGAGCTTCGATCTAGATCAGGCACGCTATGGCAAAATCATCTTAATGTCTGACGCCGACGTGGATGGCGCACATATCCGGTGCCTATTGTTGACCTTGATAAATAGATACATGCGCCCCTTGCTCGAAGATGGCCGTGTATTTGCAGCAGTCCCGCCTTTGCATCGCCTAGAAATTGTCAATGCAGGATCAAAGGCCAATGATGTTGTTTACACCTATAGCGATAAAGAAATGAAATCAGTTGTCACTGAAGCAGAGAAGAAAGGCAAGAAAGTGAAGGATCCAATTCAGCGTTACAAGGGTCTGGGAGAGATGGATGCGTCTCAATTGCGTGAGACAACGATGGATCCCGCGCACAGAACCCTGCGACGCATGACTGTTTCTGATGCAGATATTGCTGGAGATGTATTCGACCTGCTCATGGGCACTGAGGTCGCCCCTCGCAAGGAATTTATCGTTGGCGGTGCACAATCTCTCGATCGCACAAGGATTGACGCATGAGTTCCTTTGAAGAGATCTTCCAAGACGTCTTAGTAGGGAATGCGGACTATGCCCGCGAATTCCATGACAGTGCTTTAACGGGAACCGCGCGTAAGGGAATTGCCGTGGTGACCTGCATTGATTCCCGTATAGACCCACTGGCGCTCATGGGGATGAGTGCCGGCGATGTCAAGATTTTGCGCAATGCAGGCGCTCGCGTGACCGAAGATGTCCTGAGAACACTCGTACTGGCGTCCCATCTATTGGGTGTCTCCCGCGTGCTTGTTTTACCGCATACGGATTGCCGCATGGCGTCCGCAGAAGAGCCCGAGGTACATGCTGAAATTCTTCGGGTTTCAGGCATCGACTCTCGGGGTATCGAAATCCGGACGGTCACGGATCAGTTGGCTGCTTTGCAAACGGACGTCACTCGAGTCAGGTCATTTCCGTTGCTTGCACGTGATGTGGAAGTAGCTGGCGCGATTTTTGATGTTCATACCGGAATTTTGATGCCGCAAGAAGTTTAATCGAGCACGAGGAGTATCGAGAGAATGTCGAGAGTAGCAGTGGTTGGCGCTGGGCCAGCGGGTATTTATGCGGCTGAGCATCTATCAACGGTGCACGGATATCACGTTGATGTTTTTGATGCGCTACCTGTTCCTTTCGGCCTAGTCAGGTACGGGGTTGCCCCAGATCACTTTTCAATTCGATCAGTGAGGGACAAACTCACCGATACCTTCGAAAGCCCTCTCGTGCGTTTTCGAGGGAATGTTCACATCGGAACTGATGTATCGACCGCGGAATTAGCCTCATGGTACGACGCAGTGATGTACACCTACGGAGCGTCTGCCGATCGTGCTTTGGGTATACCGGGCGAAGTGAGTCCGGCGAGCATCCCTGCAACTGAATTTGTCAAGTGGTACACGGGGCATCCGGATGCTCAGGATTTTGGCGAGCTATTGCGCACGTCCGAGCAAGTGATCGTTATTGGCCTTGGAAACGTAGCCGTTGATGTAACCCGATTGCTGGTCAAGTCCATCGTAGAACTCAGGGCCACAGACATGCCCGATCATGTTTTGGATTCATTTGAAAAAAGTGCCGTCCGTCATGTCCATGTCGTCGGTCGTCGCGGTCCACAACATGCAACCTTTACCACCAAGGAACTTAAGGAGTTGGGGGAACTCGAGGGCGTTGAGGTCATTCTGGATCCAAGGGATCTCCCCGCGGATGATGCAATCGCGAGTTCTGGTAGCAAAGTAGTTGAGCGAAATCTCAAGGTGATGCGGCAATGGAGTCAAGGTCATGGTGAGAGCCATGGTGAAGTTCTCAATGCATCAAGTAAAAAAATCGAGTTCCATTTTTATTCGACACCGCAGTCATTTGATTCTAAACAGCGATCACTGATAGTAGAACGTATGCAGTTGTCGAGCGATAACACCGTGATGGGGACTGGAACCTATGAATCGATTCCCGCAGACATAGTCATTAGAAGCGTTGGTTACCGAGGTTTGCCACTGGAGGGCCTGCCTTTTAATGATCGTATGAACGTGATTCCGAGCCATGAGGGCAAGGTTGAAGGATTATCGGAGACCTATGTTGCAGGGTGGATCAAGCGCGGTCCTTCAGGAATCATTGGAACGAATAAGAAGGATGCTGTTGCGTCGGTTGAATCGCTTGCGGCCGATTTGAACGAGCGCCATTCAGTGGCAATCGATAGCCAAGAAATTGACGAGATTTTGCATGCTCGGGGCGTGAAATACATTGATTTCGAAGGCTGGAAAAGGATCAATGCGGCTGAAATCGCGCTGGGCGCGAGCAAAGATCGCGCACGCACCACGATTCATGAGCGAGAAAAGTTAATTGAAATCGGCCTCAGCTGACGATTGAACAACCCGATCGACAACGAAATGTGAGGTCATGCCGCCTTCATCGATGCATGACTTTCGGGCGGGGCCGAATTCCTTCAGTGAAATGTGAAATTCATAGTGAGAGTCATCGGTGAAAATTTCGTGTGAATGGTCCGAATCAGGGCACTCCTGCGGCGGAAAGTCGGTGTCGATCTGACTGGCTCTTTCGAGATAGGAATTAATTAGTTGGAGGCAGGGGATCTCATGGGAGCGCCCCCTGACGAATTGGCCATCAATGTGTCCGGTAGTCAACAGCATTTGCGCCGCATCGATCGTGAGCCGTCCAAGCACGAGATTATCGGGCAAATAGAGAGCAGTTGGAGCAAAACGATGTCCACCAAGGTGGGTGCATTCCCAAATCGTTGAGTATTCGGACTCGCTCAGGGTTGCTTCCAACTGCGTCAGAAGGTTTCGACCCTCAATGGCACAACATTTGTCACGTTTTCCATTTGTACAAATCAACAGTAGAGGAGTCGCCGGAATGCAGGAGTCTAGGTCTGGTAGTTCTTCTGCGGAAGCGCGAGTGCCTACGCGTAAGCCCGTCGTGGGTTCAGAAACCCAATAGCGCAGGAAATTTCCGGGAGTCCTTTTGTCACGGTGCCTGGCCAGAAGAATCTTAAGATTTCTGCGTTCGGCCCAGGCAGTCACTTCGGGCGTGACACGCGCCTCGACTGCCCTGGCTGGCCATGTTCCAGGGGATTCAAGCACCAGCCATCCACGTGCATAGGGGGCAGATCCGAGCAGTGGCAGTTCCAACGATTCAGTGCTGCACGTCATTTGACGATGGTCTTGAATGAATTCAGGTCGCCGCTTATGGCATCGACAGGGTGGGTGAGTGGCGTTCCCGTGCCATCGCGACGATCATCTGCCTCGGGCATCGTAGTGGGAGCGCCACCGGATGTGGCGCCGCGAATTGGTGCCGGACCAGCCCATGCCCGCAGCAGTGTGTCTTCACCCGATCGGAACTTGTGGCATCTCACGCCTGCGGTCGCCCTGCCTTTCGAGGGGTAGAGATTGAAGTGGGTCACTTTGGCATTGCCCAATTCAGTTCCCGGTAATGCAAGGCTGGAACCGGAAATGGTGGCAACCACGTTGTCGAGAAGTGGATCAATTATCCCGCAAAAAATTATGCCGCCCTCTAAAACTTTCATGCCGGCCACACCACCTGCCGAACGACCTTGGGCACGAATACCTGCTAATGGGAAGTGCAAGAGTTGACCAGCACTCGAAATGAAGACTATTTCGGCGTTCTTGGGCGTGGAATCATTTAGTGCAATAGCACCGACAACGCGATCAGAGCCCTCAAGCCGAATGAGGTCCCAACTGGGACGTCCGATTGCGTGGCCGGCTGCAAGCCGTTTAATGGTGCCTTCGCTGGTTCCTAGGAGGATCTCTGCATCGAGGGGAGCAAGAGCAACGACATGTTCATCCTTTTCGAGATCAAGGAAAGCGCCGAGGGGCGCACCGCCTCCGATGCCGGGAATCCCTGAGGTCGGAGGTATCGCCGGAATATCAACGACAGAGACGCGGTGAATAAGTCCGTGTGAGGTAATGACTCCAATTTCACCGCGGGTGGTCGCGTCGCTAGCCGAGACTATTGCGTCATGTGATTGGCGGTTCGCCCCTGCTTGTTCGGGGTTTGGGCTTGAAGTGAGACTCGACGTGCGTGCCAGCAGACCCGTGCTGGACAGCAAAACGACACAGGGCTCATCCGTTACTTCTAGTGATGCGGGTGAAGTGACGGAGGGTAGTTGCGATGCCTCGAGAAGTAGTGTTCTGCGCGCGGTTGCGTGATTGGAGGCGACATCGCGAAGTTCATCGCTTACTACGTCTCGGAGTCGAGCCTCGTTGGTGAGGAGTTCTTCCAAGTTCTCTATCGTGGATCTAAGTTGATCAGACTCTTTCTCGATGTCGAGACGCGAGAATTTAGTGAGTCGTCGAAGTGGCATTTCAAGGATGTAGTTTGTTTGGATTTCGGTGAGATCGAAAATTTCTATCAGTCGAGTTCGCGCCGCGGCGGTGTCATCGCTCTCTCGGATGACTTGGATTACTTCATCGATATCGAGAATCGCGATGAGCAATCCCTCAAGGAGATGGAGGCGCTCGCGCGCGATTCGTTGGCGATACTGACTGCGGCGGGTGACAACTTCGAGGCGATGTTGAATGAAAACTGTGATCAGTTCACGCAGCCCCAAAGTTCGAGGTTCACCATCGACCAGGGTGACTGCATTTATGGTGAATGACTCCTCGAGCGGCGTGAGCTTAAACAACTGCTCGAGGACCGCTTCGGGGGAAAACGCGCTCTTGCACTCAATAACAAGGTTGAGCCCAGAGTCGCCGTCGGTGAGGTCAACAATGTCTGAGATGCCCTGTAATTTTTTGGCAATGACAAGGTCCTTCACGCGCTCGATGACCCGTTCGGGTCCGACACTAGAGGGAAGTTCAGTAACAACAATCCCACGTTTGCGGGGGGATACCTGCTCGATTCTGGTACGTGCTCGCACTCGGAATGATCCTCGCCCCGTTTCGTAGGCCTCTCGGATCCCGTCAAGGCCGGAGATCACCCCACCAGTTGCAAAATCTGGTCCGGGAACAAACGTCATGAGTTCGTCTAGGGAGGCATCGGGGTGTGCAATGAGGTGACGGGTCGCATTGACAACCTCAGCAAGATTGTGCGGTGCAAGATTCGTTGCCATGCCAACGGCAATGCCACTCGCTCCATTGACCAAAAGATTGGGAAATGCAGCAGGGAGCACGGTTGGCTCAACCTCGCGACCATCGTAATTAGGCGTGAAATCGACAACCTCCTCATCGATTCCTGAGGTCATTTCGAGGGCACTTGTGGCTAATCTGGTCTCGGTGTATCGCATTGCTGCGGGGCCATCGTCAAGCGAGCCAAAATTTCCATGGCCATCGATGAGCGGCAATCGTAGAGAGAAGTCCTGAGCCATACGCACGAGTGCGTCATAGATCGCGGAATCACCGTGGGGATGGAGGCGGCCCATAACCTCACCGACGACACGGGCGCTCTTGACGTGACCTCGATCAGGCCGCAATCCCATCTGGGCCATCTGGAACAAAATACGACGCTGCACAGGCTTGAGGCCATCGCGTGCATCGGGCAGGGCACGCGAATAGATGACCGAGTATGCGTACTCAAGGAAAGAGCCCTTCATCTCTTCGGCGACGTCAATATCAATTACTTTTGACTGCCGAGAAGTGCCTTTCTTGGCGCTCATTTCCCTGCTCTCTCTAGTTGTTCGCTGTACGGGGCACCAGAATTACTGTGCCTGCGACGATTGTGCTCAATCGAGAGCATATGGGCTAGCACCGACACGGCTGATCGCCTCAGATGCCAACCTGACACCGGCTTCAAGGGCAGGCAGCACCGCAGCGGCGGTAAGCCATGAGCCGAGAAATCCGGCGTTGAATGCATCCCCGGCACCAGTGGTCGACTTAACTTGCGTTGCGGCAACCACAGAAGCGGGGACTGCTTCTGTGGTGCTGGCTGCAGCTATAGCCCCCCGAGGCCCCAAGGTAATGACTGCCACCGGATCGACACTCTCTGTGCAAAGTAGACCACGAAGTTCCGTTGCTAGGTTCATCGCACTTGTTTCGCTTTTCAATACGGGTAGATCTAAGAATGTCTGCGCGAGTGCGATGGCTTCCTGTTCATTTGCGAGCAGGATGTCGGCCCGAGCCAAGGCAGTCCTTATGCGATCTGAATGACTACTCACAAGGGTATGCGCAGATGGATCGAAGCTGATACTCATTCCGAGGGAGCGCGCATGGTCCATGGCCACAAGGGCGGTGGCTCCGGCCGTCTCGTGAAAAAGGGCGTACCCAGATACATGCAGGTGTTGCGGTGTTGGCACATGCGCCCAGAGCTCGAACAGTTGATCGATGGAAAGATGCTCATTGGCTCCTGCGCTCGGAATCATTGTTCGTTCACCGGAAGACTCGGTAACAACGATGCAGGTCCCCGTTGGATACTGGCTAAATGTATGGAGCTTCAGGTGGAGACAAGGTCGAGATAGTCGCGACTTGATGGTTGCGCCCATTGAGTCGCTACCAACGGCCCCCAGAAGATAAGTCAATTTTCCAGAGTCAGCTAACCAGGAAGCAGTATTAGCGGCGCTACCGCCCACATCAAATGTGATGCTTGATGGAAGATCGCTACCTCTGGCAAGGGTTAATGCCTCTAATGAATCCAAAGGTGCGCAGATGTCCATCATGAGATCACCCATGACGATGATGGCGCCCGTGTGAGAATTACCTGTCATGTCACCCATGCCCAAGTAGCTTCGTGAAGTGCCACATCAGTCGGTGTCAGTCTCCGGGCTTGTTTTTGTTGCCACAGCAATGCGTGCAGCCAATTCTGAATTTCGAACAATGATATTTGCATTTACCACCAAACTCTGCCCGTGAGTTGTTCGGTGGAAAAAGTCGAGAAGAAATGGAGTGACCGCCTTGCCCGTGATGTTTCGACTCTGGGCGAGTGCCAAGCCCTCGGTCAGGACTCGGTCATGAAGATCGGGATCCAATTGTTGGTCATTGGGCAGGGGATTGGCCACGATGA
>Ga0233451_10003880_pt1 | contig 12762 bp, 11 predicted proteins | sample 011ome_29_FD_183052 | JGI IMG/M metagenome (GOLD analysis project Ga0233451, IMG submission 183052) | Coastal salt marsh microbial communities from the Groves Creek Marsh, Skidaway Island, Georgia - 011504CT (spades assembly) | ecosystem: Environmental > Aquatic > Marine > Intertidal zone >...
CATAATAACAGAACCGTCACCATCAATACAATAAACATCATTTTTGTTAAATAGAGAAATCCCTAATGCTATTTGAGAGCAGTGGCCCATAGACCCAATAGTTAAAAAATCCTTATTTACAACTCCATTATTTTTTTTTCTTAACTCATAGAATTCCCTTGATGTTTTACCAGTTGTAGTTATAAAAATTTCATTTTTAATTTCGGAGTTTAATATTTCCGCAAGAACTTTCTCTCTAATCATTGAATTACTTGTATTAGAAGTAACTTTTTTAGTTTTAAATTTTGAAAAGGTGTTTTTTCTTACAAGCAATGCGACTGGACGAACTTCATTTTTTGATTTTATAATTAATTTAGAAATTTTAGTGTAATTTTTTAGTTCATTATCAATAATTTCATAGGGAATCTCTAGAGTATTTAAAAGTTTTTCTTGAATTGCGCCTTGTTTAATATGTTGTGGTTCATCAGAAATCCTAGGGTCTCCTCTCCAACCAATTAAAATTAACATTGGTATTTTATATACCGAAGGATCGCATAAAGAAAGTAGTGGATTAATTGCATTTCCCAATCCTGAGTTTTGAAAATATACAAGTGGAGTATTTCCAGTAGACAAATAATGCCCTGCAGCTAATGCAATTGCTCCTCCCTCATTAGCAGCAATTTTGTGATTTTTAGAATCAATTTTTTTATCAATACAAAAACACAATTCTTTTAATAAAGAATCAGGAACACCAGAATAAAAATTTATTTCTTTTTTTAATAAAAATTCAATAAATAAATTTGGATCAATCACAATTTATTTTCCACCAGGGATTAAAGTTAAAATTTCTTTAATTGACATCATGTTTTTTGTGGACTCAAAGCTTCGTGAATTATTTAAAATGGATTCAGCAGTTTTTACCATTGAAGGATAGGAAGAACGAAGAAGTTGATTTGCATAAATTACAACTTTAATTCCATGGTTAATTAATTCTTGCTCATATGTTTTATTGTAACTAGAAGGAACAACAATTAATGGCTTATCGCTTCCAAATTTTTTATACTTTAGACAAAACTCAAAGATTTCATCAGGGGTTTTTTCTCTAGAATGAATCATTATTCCGTCAACACCAGAATCAATGTAAGCTTTGGCTCTATTTAAAGCGTCTTTCATTCCAGCTTCTAAAATTAAACTTTCTATTCTGGCTATAACCATAAAGTCTGAGGTCACCTGAGCTTTTTTAGCAGTTTTAATTTTATGACAAAAATTTTCAATTGAATCTTGTTGTTGTTGAACTTCATTACCAAATAATGAGTTTTTCTTTAAACCTATTTTATCTTCAATAATAATTGCAGAAACACCTAATCTTTCTAGAGTTTTAACTGTAAAAGTTAAATGTTCAGGTTTCCCTCCTGTATCACCATCATATATTATTGGTTTAGTAGTAACTTCAAGAATATCGTTTATGGATGTTAATCTAGAAGTTAAATCTACTGCTTCAATATCTGGCTTTCCCCTTAAAGTAGAATCAGTTAAACTACTTGCCCACATACCATCAAATTCAATTTCAATGCCTTCAGGGCTAGACACTTTAGTATTCTCAACTATAAGGCCACTTAGACCGCTATGAGCCTCTAATATTCTTACTATCTGTTTTGAATCAATAAGTCTTTTTAGTTTTCTTCGTCGAATATCAGGAGTAGTGCCTATTTCTTTAATTAGCTCGTGTAATTTTGTTGAAGATACATCTTTAGTATACTCTGGTTCTATAACCCTTCCTCCCCATTCTTTCATTGCTTCAAGAACTCTTTTTCTTTTATTTTTTTGAGGCCCCTGTTTCCAGTCATCACCATGGACAAAATAGTCAGGTTTCAATTTTCTGATTATTGAGACATAATCATCATCCTCTTGAGGAATAACTTTATGAACACCAACTATATTTTGGGCAATAAATTTTCTTTGCTCAAAAGTTAGAAAAGGGACTCGCTTATATTTTGCTATGGCTTTATCAGTTAAAAGACCAACTATAACTTTACCTAATTCACTAGCTTTTTTGATAATATTTATATGACCATTATGAATTAAGTCAGCTGCCATGGGTAAATAAACTATTATTTCTTTATTCATGTTAAAACCATTTTTTAGTTTCTTTTGATAGCCGATCGCTATTGTTAAAATATGACAATTCCTTTTGTGCTAAACTATTCATTGCTCCTGCAACTTCATAAACCAAGAGTTTGGCATTAGTGGCATCGTCATCATTGGTAAAACAATATGATATAAAAGGTTGAATATAAATTGAATCTCCAGGGGTTAATATATATTGGTGAATCATATCATTCATTTTCCAATTAAAGATAACCTTGCAATTGCCATAATTGAATAAAAATGAATGAAAAGAGCTTTCAAAGTATTCAGTTTCAGATTTAGTGTTTAAAATTTCTAATTCTATTCCTTTGGCAATCTCTAAATGACTAGGATAAGCTAAATCTTTAATTAAAAAATTTTTATTTTTTTTAAATGCTTTATTTTTATAAATAATTACAGGACTAGAACTTTCCTTATTTTTTTTGGCCCCGATCTTTTTATATTTATTTACTCTCTCTTCTCCAAGCCAATACATTTCCTTTTGAGCTCGCCTAACCTCTCCACCAAAAGTTACTGCTATAATTATTGCATCCTTTGAATTATCTCTATTCGCAAATGAATGAGGATAAAAAGGCGTAATATAATTTGAGTCTCCGGTATTCATTTCTTCACAATAATAATTTTCACCATCTTTCCAATAGAAATTAACAGGCCCTATAAAGAAAGTTAATTGATGTAAAAAATGACCGTTGTTATATGCTATTTCAGGATTACGGGGATCAGAATCATTAACATTTCTCAATTCTTTTATCCATTCTGGTTTGAATGGTCCTAATTTTGACATTGCGCTATCTCTATATTCGTAGTAAGGGAGGAGTTCATCAATGCTGTTTTTTCTATTAAAAACTCTGCTTGTTTTAATAGAATCTTTTCCTGTCATAATTTTAATTCCATTAGTACAGTCATCTTCTAGAAGAAATAGATCGGAAATATCTATAGGGTAGAAATCGCCCATTTTATCAATAAAGGCATATGTTTCTTTTTTTGAAGATGTTCCGTCTAATATTTTATTTAATTCTGAAATTTCAATATTTAAATCAGAAGCAGCTGATTCAGGTGTCCTTTTTAAATCATTTAATTCACTAAGTATTCTACTTCCAATTAACTTTAGGTGCTTTTTTGTTGACATTTTTTAGTCTATAAAAATTTATTAAAGATAGATATTTATATCTGAGTTATACAGTTAGATATTTAAGTATTGCATCTAAGGTTTAATTCATAAGTAGCTAAAAAGTTAAAATAAGGCATTAACTTAATTCAGTCAAATATAAATGAATCAAAAAGATGAATTTATTAAATAGCCCAAATCTTGAACTACAAAATTATTGACATTCTTAATATTATCATACCCCTTTATGTAAAGAGAGGTTTTCGTTTTATCAATAATTGGGTCAAACCTATAACCATGATCTCCAGTTATAATTATTCTTGAGTTATTGAATTTACTGTTGCTCAAAACATCTAAAAGCTTATTCAGAATAAACCTTTTAAAAAGTATATGATTATCTAAATCACCTAAGCTTTCATCTTTATTATGCTCATCAAAGTACGAATATGGATAATGAGGTGCATAAAGGTGAAAGAAGTAAAAATTATTTTTATCTGGACTTAAAGAATTTAAATTAGACAAAACTTCTTTATTGACCTCCCAAAAGATTTTGTCTGTCCCTTGTATTTTTTTATCAATAAAGCCGTAAAAAGTAATAGATAGAACTTTGTCAATTATATTAACATTTTTTTGATCTGTTACTTTATTCAAAAGATGGTTGTTTAAAGTCTTTTTGTGTCCATCAAAGTTAAGATGTCCAAATGATGTAATCTTGACTCCCTTTTTTTCCAATGAATCAACAAGATCATTTTTTCTATAACTCTCAGTAAACTTGTTATAAATTAATTTTCGATCACTATAACTATTAAAAACATCCTCTTCATAAAGAAAAGTCTCTTTTGACTTATGTAAGTTAAAATTAAAAATAGAAGGTAATGAAAGGGTTGTCTTAACGCTTAAAGAGTTAAAAACAGAAAAAGTTTTAAAGCCAATCTGATTTAGTTTTATGTCAAAATTAAAATCTATTGAATCCTTTGTATAATTATAAATTTCTTGACTTGAAGAAAGTTCATCCAAAATAATGAATATCACAGGTGAATCATCAACCAAAACGTTATCAAACATAAATTCAGATGAAGCCAGACTTAACCTCTCCTTGTAAGAATCTAATGATTTTTCAGTTATATAATTCTTAATATCATCAAACTTATTGTCAAAAGCATAAATATCTTTCTCTTTTTCATCTGAAATAATTTTTACATTTTTCGATTCAGCTTCAACGTAATCAAAATTAAAATCAGACGAAGGCTTCCTTAATCTCTCCTTGAAAGAATCTATTGACTCACCTATATAAAATGGAGAAACGATAAATCTAGATAAAGTAAAAAAAATTATAAAAACATTTAAAGCTTTGATTCCATCTTTTTTTAATTTCGAAATATAGATGAAGAAATAGATCAAAAAAATAAACAATATACTGAACCATCGAAACCTCAATGAGTGTATGGTAAGATTAGTGTCTTCGAAAAACCAAACAGAATAAAAAAAATAAATTATTAGTGTTAAAATAATTGAGTTAATAGATTTTTTTTTGATGAAATCTATTGTTATCAATACCATAAATCCAAGAATACAATAAATAATATCCACCGAATGATCTAAATGAAGGTACACCAAAAATGGAAGGAGTATTAATGAAACTAGATGAGAATTTAAAGAGATATTCCTCATTTAAATAAATTTCTTTTTTTTGTTAAATACTATTCTTTTTTTAATTTCAAGATGTTTTGTGTATGTCTTATTAACGATCCTAAAGTGCCTTATTGTCTATAAAAATAAAACCTAACGGATCTTTATAAGTACATGAATTTTTTCATTTCTTTTTAAAAATATTTTTAATCTTATCTCTAAAATTTTTAAAAAAAACAATTACACTTGCAAAGCCTGCAACAATTAATTGAATCAAAATCATTCCCGTACCAGGATCAATATATAGAAAATGCATAATTTTATTATTTAATTCATTTGTAAATTATAATTAAAATCCTAAACAGCAAACTAGCTTCAATAAATAAGCTTGCTAATTTTATATGGCTTCTTAGAAAATTATATCAGATAATTATTAAAAATAACTTTTAGTTTTAAATAAATTACAATCTATTTAGATTTACTTTAGCTTTATAATTTATTAAAATGAATAATAATTGTTTTTGTTTTTAAAAGAAATATTAATTATTGCCCATTTTAAAATTCTTCTGATTGTTTTTTTCAAAAATATCAAATTAAATAATTTTTTTTTGGTTAAAAATTCTTCTTTAACAATTTCACAGTGAATATTAGTAAATGTTTTAAACAACATTTTTTCATTAAAAAAAAAATTTATTCTTGTGTAATCTATTTTACTTATGGGGTACATTTCTTTTGAAAAATAATATTGCCTAGCTATAAAAGTATTTGTTAATTGGATCTTAGCATTTAAATGTGATACATTTTGATCATGTTTTCTTATGTAATATAGTTGCTCCTTTAAATTGGATAATTCACCTATTTTAGCCAATCTAAAAAACAAATCGTAATCTTCAGCATGTTTTAGCCTCGTTGAATACATTTTAACCTTCTCGATAGCTTCTTTATAAAACATAATTGTACCATGAATCAATCCTGGCTTCAAATTAATCATTGAGTGAATTATGTCTTTATGATATGCTGGTAAATAAATATTTGAAGTTGTAGTATTATTCTCAGTAAAGATTTTTGCTTCTGTTCCCATCAAAACTATATTTTTTTTTAAAAAAGCACTTAATTGTAATTCCATTTTGCTTGGGTGAAGCCTATCATCAGCATCCATTCTCATGATAATTTCATTTTTGCATTTAGAAATTCCATAATTCAATGTTTCTACTAAACCTGAATTTGATTTTTTATAAAGATGTATTCTATCATCTTTATATTTATTTATTAAAGGAACTGTATTGTCAGTTGATCCGTCGTCAATTAAAACTATTTCAAAGTTTTGATGACTACTAACAAAAATAGAATTGATCGCCTCAACAATAAACTTTTCTCCATTATAAACAGGCAAAAGAATAGATATTGATTTTGAATTCATCTAATTTATTTTTTTATAAATCCACTTTGCAAGATTATATAATTTAATTCTTTTAGTAATTGGAATTAAAAAAGCTACTGTAGAATATTTATACTTTAAGTACACGTTTTTAAATTTAGTTAAACGTGAATCATCATTAGAAATGATTTTATTAATCAGATTAATGTCTTTTTTAGATGATTCCGTTTTTAAATTTTCTTTGCTTTTTAAAACACCTTGTAAAGATTGAAATTTAAATTCATTGTAATAAAAAAAATTAGATGGATTATATAGAGAATCCTCTAATTTAATTGTGGGTTTATAAAATTTCAAATAGCTAGATTTATCTATTTCCTTCAATAATATATCGTTATTAGTTGAAAGAAATAAACTTGAAGAATTTTTTAATCCAAAAAGGCTTAAAACTGAATCATAACTAATTACTAGTTGATCAAATGAGATATTTAAACTATTAAGATTTGATCTTAACTTTTTTAAATTATTAAATATCTCTTGAAATTTGTAAGGAATGGATTTATTTAAAAAATGAATTGAATTATCATTTAAAACTAATTTTGCTAAATCATAAGTCTCTTTATTATTATCAGTAATATGAACTGAGGCTTTATCAATATTAAACTTATCCCTCAGGGAGTTTTTGATTTTGTTGACTTTTTCTAAAGACTCTCCTTTAAAAAAAATTAAATGGATTTCTGAAAAACTTGAAAATGCTTGGCTAACTTTTGTGTATGCACCTGAATACCCCTCTGAAAAATCCCCTAACCACTTATGTTCTTTATAAACCTGGGCTACAAAATTTTGAGCACCATTTGCATTTAAAATAATTTTTTTTTGATAAAATATATTTGAAAAATCATTAATGTAATTAATATTTTTATCAGCAGATGGCCAAATGATAGCTAGAAAATTGTTTTTAGTTAAATAAATTAATTCCAAAACTGCTAATTGAATTAAATTATTAGACATCCCCCTTTCTCGAAAAAATTTATAATCATATGTATGCTTGCTTTGATTTGTCTGTTTAATACTAACAAATGGTATATTATGATATATCGCAGAGGCTAGTCTATGAGCTCCATTAACAATAGATCCCTCTTTTGAAATTGGTATTTCTGAAATTTCACCATTAAAGCCATTTTTCTTTATTGAATTTGAAACTTTTTTAAATTCAAATAAAAAATTATCAAAAGTTTTTTTATTTGAATTATGTTCAACAAAAAGGCCATTTGTTATAATCTTAATATGTTCGTAATATAAATCTCTAGAAAGTTTTATAGCACCTAAATCAAGATATTTTAGATATAATATTTTAAATAAAACATCAAGTCTATTATAGGTTAATAGCTCTATTGGTTTTTTTTGCATTTAACTTTAATTTTGAGATTTTTCTTAAAAATACTTCCCTAATTTTTTTATGAAAGGTAACCCTTGAAGATTTTAATAAAACCCTCCAATTTGATAACAAATCATTAATTTCTTTTTTATCTATATTTTTCAAAAAAGTTTCATTCCTACCAGCATCGTCTGTATAAGTATAATAGTAATTATAAGTCTTTAAAAATGAATTTAAAACTTCCGAGCATATGGAATCATCTAAAATAAAATACTTTGGAAGTAAAAAATTCATTTTTAAAGCCAGATTATCTAATCTCTCTATATAAATAGGCTTTACAAAATTCTTCTGCAATTTAGCATGGTACATTAATGAAAAGAAGTAATCTAATTGACAAGGGGCTGGAATACCATTATTAATTATTTTTCTAATGAGCATATCTTTGGCCCAAACTGGATCATAATACTTATCTCCTATAAATCTTATGTCTAATGGAATTTTAAAATTATTAACAGTCACAAAATAAGAACATCTTTCTCCAGATCTTTTTTTAGCATTCATAAGAGCAGAGAAAAAATTTATTTCTTCACATAAAATATCAATATCATCACCATCTTCAAAAAGATAATTGTCATTTAAATCTTCAAAATTTCTTAAAACTATCCAATTAGAATGTTTATTTAGGAAATCAAATAAGGTGCTTAAAGAATTCCAGCTTTTAGAGCCTAGCAAATCATCATTTAGGTTAATGATAGTTTCATTATTTAAATCCAAATTTAAATTAAACAATGTTTTAATTGCGCTGGACTGCAAATTTGATGATGTTATGCAATATTTATCTTTAGAAAGTTTAGAAATAATTTTATTAATTAATTGATTTAGTCCAGTACTTGCATTTAAAATATTATTATTATCAATTAAAATTTTTGATTCTTTATTTAAGGTTTCAACATATATCAAATATAAATCATCTTTAGAATTATAATTAAATTGATCTTCAGATTTAAATATCTTAATAAGACGATTTAAATTTTGTTTTAATTGAATTGTTCCCCAATTAATTTTAAAAATTAAATGACTTTTAATTCCCTTATTTGACTTGGTTATTTGAGAAATATGAATTGAATCTGAGGCATTGATTAAAATAAAATGATTACTAAGACTAGTTCGATCTATCATTTTAAAGAATTAAAATAAAAAATTGATTTAAGTTTAATTACATGATGATTTCTTAATTTTTTATCAAAAAAATCATAAAATATTTCTAAAAAAAATACAGTTATTACAGTTGCATAGCTTACGCCAAAAACACCAAAAATTGGAATTAATAGATAATTCAAGAAAACCGCAAGAAGAATTCCAAATATAATTTTATAAAATAAGTTTTGTTGAAGATTATTCTTATATAAAACTTTTACATAAGTTGAAGAAAGACCAATAGTAATTAAAACTAAACTTGAAATTTTAAACAAGTCATTAACATAGATATATTTGAAATTAAATATAGATTTAATTATAAGATCACTTAATATATAAACAATTAAAAAAATAAATATTGAAACCCAAAAAGAAAAAAAATACATCTTTTTAATAGTTTTACTTTCATCCTCATTTGTCTTTAAAATTCTAGGGAAAAATGTTTCCGAAAAAATTGCTGGTAAAACATATCCAAATGATATAATTTTATATGAGGCAGTATAATTTCCTAAATCTTCTAAACTCAAATACTTTTGAATCATTATTATATCAATTCTATAAAACAAATTTATACCTAAGCTATAAAGAAAAATAAATAACGAACTTCTAAATATTTTAAAAAAAGTTTTCTTTTCATAGTAAAAATCTGATTTAAATAAAATACTTTTTTTGAAAATTGAAATTATTAGAAGAGAGTATACTAAAACAGCTTCAATAATTAGGATATAAATAAAAATTTCAAAACTTGATTTTTGATTAATAGCAAGAATTTTTAAAAAAAAGCAAAAAATATATGCAATTAATCTTATGACAGAGCCTACTCTAATTTTATTTAAGGAATTATAATAGTATTCTATAAAATATATAGGATTAAATAATATTAAAAAGGAAACTGGGAAAAAAAAGGCTGTGTATGGAAAATCATTCAGAGTTAAAGCCCAAATATTAATTGATATAAATCCAATAAAAGAGCTTAAAGTACCTAATAGAAGTGCATTAAAAACATAGTTTTTAAAACCTATTTTTTTTTGAGATAAGTATTTGATAATATTTGGAGCCAGACCAAACCCTGAAAAACCAAGAAATAAAATATAATTACTTTCAATAAAAAGTAACGCACCATACTCCTCAGGTCCTAGAAAATCACTCAATTTAGAAATTATAATAAACCCTAATAGTAATCTTATAATTTTCTCTAAAAATTGGAATGAAAATTCTTTAAAAAGAATTTTTTTATACTCAGAAAATCTAAATTTTAATATCATTTATTATTTCATTAATCAAAATTTTTGAATTAAAATCAGAGCTGAATAAATTTGCCTTTGAAGAGCTTAAAAATTTATCTCTCGATTTTTTTAAATTATCTATATCTAGCTTAGTAAGTTTTGAAGTGAAATCAATTAATTCCTCTATACTTGAAAAATCTTTCATATTAATAAAACAATCATCAGGTATAAAATTTTTGATATTGGGTGCACCACAATAAATTGGAATATTATTTGAAAAAAATGCATCAAATATTTTTTCACTTATATATCCTTCAGTGTTGTTAGAATTTTCAATTGAAAATTGGAATAAATATTCTGAAGCCTTTTCTCTTTTGTTATTTATTGTTCCTTTAAAATTTTTAATAAAAGGGGATTTAGGCCTTTTAATTGGAAGTCTATTAAAAAAAACTTCAGTTATTTTGTTGTTATATGTCCTAAAATCCCATCCAAAACCATATAAATGAAATTTTATGTTTTTAGTTTCAAAAAAAGTTATAACTCTATTTCTTAATGAATAACATTCCCCACTTTTAAATGATTTTTTATTTCTACAAATTAAAACATAACCGGATTGTGATTTGGGTTTAGCTATTTTAATTTTACTAAAATCATAAGAACCGTTTATAAACTTAATGATTTTTTTTCCATCGATTAGTTTGTCATTATATGTAAAAGCCTTGTCAAATTTTTTTAAGTATTTTAAATTATGATTTTTAGGGATAATTATAGGTGGTTCCCTTACAATTATATATTTCTTTTGAGCTACAGGTTTCTTTGTATAATCTAAATAAATTGTAAAATCTGAATTTTTTTCACTTATAATATCTTGTGTGTCTATTTGAATTCCGTGTTTCAAAAAGCCATCTCTTATTGAAATATATTTAGAATATTTAAAATATTCTTTCTCGTTAAGTTCATTTGAAAAAATTTTATTGTTTAAATACTCTTTTTCAACATAAAATGTTCCTCTTAATTTATTTTTCACAATCTTAAAGTTATTTTAGGAAAATACTTTTAAAAGAGTTAAATCTGGCCAATCAGTAACTATCCATTTTTTTGGAGTAGCGCTTATTGCATCCTCAATTTTATCTAACCCTAATTGAGCCGTTTCAGGGGTCATATAATAGTGAAGCCCAAATGTTTTAATGTTTTGATCCCTCCATGGAATATTTGGTAATCGACCATCATAAGACAATTTTTTAAGTGCTACATATTCTTCAATTTTTGAACATAAAACCGCCCCTCCTCTACCCAAACTCAAATGCTTCTGATACTGAAAACTTAATGACATAAGGGTTCCTTTAATAAAGCTATTTTGCTTCCAAAGTACTGCCGCATCTATAATGTTTTCCGTCAAATAATAATAATCTTGCCAGATTTCATCTTTCCACTCAAGTGAAATATTTATTTTTTTTGCTAAAAAAGGAATTGAAATATAAGTCCTTTTTGGAACTATTATTTTTTTAGCTTTTGTTAAATATAAACATGCCTCAATACCATGGGTACATGAATCAAATGCAACGGCATAAGGAGCTCCAAAAAATTTTGCTACCTTTTTTTCAAAAATTTCAACCGTATTAAAATCCATATCTTATATTTTTTGACATTCAATATTTAGACTTACTAAAATCCCATTTTCTTTATCCATATGTGGAAAATATGCCTGAGAATGATCATCAAATTCAGAATGATCTGTTTCTCTCCAATTATATTTCTTAACATTCTTAAACCCATTATCAATTAATATAGATTTTAAGGAATTAAAGTCATAACAAGTTTTATGAAATAAAGTCGAATTCCCATTATTAATTTCCATTCTTCCGTATAGGGGGCCTAATATTTTATTAATGTTATTAGTTTTTTTATAAACCTCTATTAACGCCTCAAAATTTGGTACTGCTAATCTTAGTATTCCATTTGTTTTTAAAACTCTATTCCACTCTTCAAGTACTTTCTTAGCCTCAATTTGATCAAAATATTCAAATGCATGTGAGCAATAAATTAAGTCTATTTCTGAATTGTTAATGAATGGAAGTTTATTAATATTTGATTTATAATGAATATGAGGCATATCACATAAGTCAACATTTATAAATCCAGGAAAGTTACGATGCCAGCATCCTAAATGAAGCTTTTTCATTTTAAATAGTTTTTACCCAAAAGTCAATCATATCATCCATTAGGGCTCTAAAATCATACTCAGGCTCCCAATTAAATGTCCTTTTTAACTTAGAACAATCCCCTTTTAAATATTTCAGCTCTTCTGGTCTAATATATTTTGGGTTTTGAACTACATAATCTTTGTAATCCAGTCCTAATTTTGAAAAAACATATTTAGTCATTTCTCTCACTGAGTGTGTCTCTCCGGTTGAAACAACAAAATCATCTGCAAGATTGTGGTTTATAATCATATGCATTGCCCTTACGTAATCTTTAGAATGACCCCAGTCTCTGTAAGAATCCATATTCCCAAGTTCAAGTTTATTCTTAAAACCTTTTTTGATCTCAACAGCTGTTTTTACAACTTTATTGGTTACAAAATTACTCCCTCTCCTTGGAGATTCGTGATTAAATAAAATCCCATTCACAATATGTAACCCGTAAGCATTCCTGTAGTTTCTAGATATGTTATACCCAAAAACCTTAGCACAGCCATAAGGACTTACAGGATTCAGAGGAG
>Ga0233451_10003893_pt1 | contig 12726 bp, 6 predicted proteins | sample 011ome_29_FD_183052 | JGI IMG/M metagenome (GOLD analysis project Ga0233451, IMG submission 183052) | Coastal salt marsh microbial communities from the Groves Creek Marsh, Skidaway Island, Georgia - 011504CT (spades assembly) | ecosystem: Environmental > Aquatic > Marine > Intertidal zone > Salt...
TCACTTAGTCTTATATACAACAAAGCCCACTGAAAAGTGGGCTTTTGTTTTTTATGATCATTAAGTTTTGTTATTTCATTCAGAATAATCTAACGTATTTTTCTATCGCTACGCTCTAGAATAATCTAACGTATTTTTCTATCGCTACGCTTTAGAATAATCTAACGTATTTTTCTATCGCTACGCTTTAGAATAATCCGTTGATTTCAGCGTTGATTTTATTGATGACTTCACCTAAGTGTTCAGGATTGTTTACAAAGTCTAAATCGTCTACATCAATAACCAAGAGTTTGCCTTTGGTGTAACTCTGAGACCACGCTTCATAGCGTTCGTTAAGTCTGCTTAGGTAATCTATAGAAATACTGTTCTCATAATCCCTTCCTCTTGTTTGAATTTGTTTTACAAGATTGGGAATCGAACTTCTTAGGTAAATAAGTAAATCAGGAGGATTTATTAAACTCTCCATCAGCTCAAAGAGATCGGAGTAGTTTTTAAAATCTCTATTGGTCATTAGTCCCATCGCATGAAGGTTGGGAGCAAAGATGAAAGCATCCTCATAGATGGTTCGATCCTGAATGACGTTCTTTTCTTTTTTTCTGATCTCTAAAATTTGTTGGTATCTGCTCTTGAGAAAAAAGATCTGAAGGTTAAAACTCCAACGTTCCATTTGATTGTAAAAATCATCCAGGTAAGGATTGTCATCTACTTCTTCAAAATGCGGTTCCCAATTAAATTGCTTAGCGAGCAAATTGGTCAATGTTGTTTTTCCAGATCCAATGTTTCCAGCGATTGCTATATGCATAGAAATGAGTTGTTTGGTTATTTTTGTTCTCCTTCGTAAAGGCTATACAATATAGGACAAACTCACAAAGTATCAAAAGGAAGCGATTGAATAAATAAGTGTATTTTTGATTAAACCTTTTTAGGTTTTATATGTCTAATAAATCAAATAACTATATATGAAAACTATTGTTACACTTTTTTTGACTCTTAGTTCAAGTATTGTTCTTTATGCACAATCATTTAATGGTCAAGCGACTTATGAGTCTAAAACTTCTGTAGATTTTAATTTTGGAGGAAGAGATATGCCTCCTGCTCAAAAAAAGATGATTGAAGAGCGAATGAAGAGTGCTTTTGAAAAAACATTTGTTTTGAACTTTGATCGAACTTCATCAACCTATAAGGAAAAACAAAAACTGGAACAACCAGGTGGTCAGGGTGGTTTTCGCTTTTCGATGATGGGAGGCGGAGGTGATGACCTTTATTACAAAAACATTAAAGAACAGCGTTACTCAAATAGCACTGAAACTTTTGGAAAGTTGTTTTTGGTGCAAGATTCATTGAAAAAACTCGATTGGAAACTCAGTGGAGAAACTAAAAAGATTGGAAATTACACCTGTTATAAAGCAACTGCAATTCGAAAAGTAGATCCTAATCGCATGCGTTTTGGTCCACCTCCAAGAGAAGAAAAGAAAGAAGAGGAGCAAAAAGAGGCCGCTGTTGCTAAAGATTCAACAAAGACTGAAACAACATCGTTGTTCGATCGTATGGATACTCCAAAGGAAATTGAGATAACAGCCTGGTATACCATGGATATTCCAATAGGTCAAGGTCCTGCTCATTACTGGGGATTACCAGGATTGATTCTTGAAATTCAAGATGATCGCACCACCTTATTGTGTTCAAAAATAGTTCTCAATCCAGAAGAAGCTGAAGAAATTGAAGAACCTTCAAAGGGGAAAAAGGTAGCTCAAGCTGAATTTGATGAAATCATTCAAAAGAAAATGAAAGAGATGCAAGAGCGCTTTAGAGCTGGAAGCAGAGGTGGAGAAGGACATAGAATCATGATAAGACAAGACTAATTTGAAACAAAAACAATTTTTGCTACTGATAGGCTGTCTGCTTGTTGTAGCTTTTGGACACGCACAAAAAATTACTTTGAGTGGAACCGTAAAAGATGCTCAGGGAACTGCTTTGGATATGGCCAATGTAGTAGCAATTAATTCACTTACCAATGAATTAGATGGTTTTGGAATCACTAATCCCAATGGATTGTATCGTATCGATGTTAAAACGAATACGACTTACAGTTTAAAGATTAGTTATATTGGTTTCTCTACTAAAGAACTCACCATATCAACTAAGGAACTCGACATGAATTACGATGTGGTGCTAGATCCTCAATCTGAATCATTAGACGAGGTTGAAATCACCTACGAAATGCCTGTAAAGATTAAAGGAGATACCATAGTGTACAATTCAGACTCTTTTACTACAGGTTCTGAAAAGAAATTAGAAGACGTTCTAAAAAAGTTGCCTGGTGTTGAAATTAACGAAGATGGAGAAGTAGAGGTTGAGGGTAAGAAGGTAACAAAGTTAATGGTGGAAGGTCAGGATTTTTTTGATGGAGATACCAAGATGGGATCTAAAAATATTCCTGCTAAAGCCCTTGATAAAATTGAAGTACTCAGAAATTACTCCGATGTGAACCAACTTAGTGGAGTGACCAATAATCAAGATAATGTCGCTTTAAATATTCGTCTTAAAGAAGGGGAAGATCATTTTTGGTTTGGAGAACTCACTGCTGGAAAAGGTTTAGATGATCGTTTTTTAGTACATCCAAAGGTGTTTTATTACTCTAAAAAATTATCAATAAACCTCATTACAGATGTTAATAATATTGGTTCGTTGCCTTTTACTCCTAGAGATTATTTTAATTTCACAGGAGGTATGGGAATGCAAACCGCCAATACAGGTACCAACTTCAATGTGTCTTCAGGTGGTTTGGGAATTTCTTTAATGCAGAACAATAGAGCCAAATCTATAGACACGAAGTTTGCAGCCTTTAACTTTTCGTACAATCCAAGTGACGCTTTTACAATGGGTGGTTTTGCAATTTATTCGTATACGGGGACACAACTAGAGACCAATACCTCTAGAACATTTATCGCTTCAAATGAAACGGAGGTTAGTACCACAGCTATTGATCAAAAATCAACCTTGGGACTGGCGAAGTTTAATTTTACCTATAAACCAAATGTCGATTTACAATGGGATTACGATATGCTCTACAAGAGCTCTGAGCAAGATGAAGATCGCACCGTATTGTCAGTTTCATCATTAGTAGATAATATCGAAGAGATTAAAACTCAAAAACCTGTTTCGGTAACCCAGAACACTAATTTGTACTACACGATTGATGCGAAGAACATCCTAGCTGTTCAAGCTAAGTTCTTACATCAAAATGAAGATCCCTTTTATCAAGCAATAAAAGAACAAAGGCCATTTATAGGAATTTTACCACTTGCTGATACTTCACTTTACAATATCAATCAAGAAAAGTTGATAACGACCAATCGATTGGATGCCAATGTGGATTACTATTTAATCACTGGGGATCAATCAAATTTGAAATTTAATATTGGAACACTTCAATCGAGACAATCTTTTGATTCAAACATTTTTCAATTATTAGATGGAGGAAGCAGATCTAATTTTGCTGATGCAACCCTCAATAACGATGTGAGCTACAATTTTTCTGATTCATACTTGGGATTGTATTATAAAGTAAAACTAGGAAAATTAACCCTGAACCCTGGAGTCTTAGCACATCAATACAGGATGGTAGACGATCAGTTGTCCAATATAATGGAGACAAAGCAGTTCAATATCGTTCCAGATTTGTTTATCAATTACAATTTAAAGAAATCTGAAAGTTTGCGTTTTAATTATCGAATTAGTAGATCATTTACCGACATCGAGAATATTTCAAAGGGTTATGTGTTCTCGAATTACAACCGTATGTTTAGTGGTAATAGAAATTTAGAATCAGCCTTGTATCACTCTGCTTCTTTGAATTTCTTTAGTTTTAATATGTTTAATTTTCAAAACATATATGCAAACCTCAGCTATAATAAACAGTTGAATGCATTTAAGAATCAAACAGCGATCAGCGGAATTAATCAGGTCAATTCTGTTTATAATTCCAATTTGGCAGATGAGATGATAAACGGTTCAGTGAATTATCAGAGAACCTTTGGGAAGATTAAGTTTAGTTCTTCAGTTCGAATGGCAGGCAATACGTTTAACAATATTATCAATGATCAGGCTAGAGTTTCTACTTCGTTTACTCAGTCTTATAGAGCCTCTTTGAGAACTCAATTCTACGAGGCTCCTAATGTTGAAATGGGGTATTCTTATTCCAACAATCAATACGACAATGGAGGTTTTAAGAATAAGTTCTTTACAGATAGTCCTTTTGTTAAGTTCGATGCAAAATTCTTAAAGAATTTCATATTTACTGCAGATTATGACTATTACAATTACCGCAATGATGCAGGGACGACCTCCAATCAATACGAATTCTTGGAAGCAAATCTATCATACCAAAAAGGAGACTCCAAATGGGAGTATTCTCTTGTAGGAACCAATTTATTAGACACAAGAGCACTCAATCAAGATAGCTTTAACGATTTGTTTAGTTCTACTTCTGCATATATCGTTCAACCGAGATATGTGGTGTTTCAGATTAAATACGAATTGTGATACTAAAACTTATGAATAAAAGCTTCCCTTAGAATTTTCTTCGGGAAGTTTTTTTTATCTAGTTGTTTGCGTATATTTGCAGTCTAAATTAAAAGAGGAAGGATTTGACTGATTGCAACCTCTTGTAGAAATTCTACAAAAAAAATTGCTAAAGCAGTTGTCATGATACCTTATCGTGACATTCTACCTAGCCGATCCTTCCTACCTATAAAACAATAAAAGGATGGCGTATTTATTTACCTCAGAATCAGTTAGTGAAGGGCACCCAGACAAGGTAGCCGATCAAATCAGTGATGCACTTTTAGATTATTTCTTAGCTTTTGATCCAGAATCAAAAGTAGCTTGTGAAACCCTAGTTACTACAGGGCAAGTTGTATTGGCAGGAGAAGTTAAGAGTGAAACTTATTTAGATGTACAGCGTATTGCTAGAGATACCATTAATGCTATTGGATATACCAAGGGTGAGTATCAGTTTAGCGGTGACTCCTGTGGAGTAATCTCTCTGATTCACGAACAATCTCAGGATATCAATCAAGGTGTAGATCGTGCTTCGAAAGAGGAGCAAGGAGCTGGGGATCAAGGAATGATGTTTGGTTATGCCACCAAGGAGACAGAGAACTTTATGCCTTTAGCTTTAGATATTTCACACAAAATACTTCAAGAATTGGCAAAGGTTCGACGCGAGGGATCTACAATTAGCTATTTAAGACCTGATGCGAAGTCTCAGGTGACGATTGAATATTCTGATGACAACGTGCCTCAGCGTATTGATGCCATTGTTGTATCTACTCAGCACGATCCATTTTTAGCGGATGACGATGCCATGCTCGCTCAAATCAAGAAAGACATTATTGAAATTGTAATTCCAAGAGTGATTGAGCAACTACCTGAATATGTTCAAGTATTGTTCAATGATCAAATCAAATACTTTATCAATCCAACCGGTAAGTTTGTGATTGGAGGTCCTCATGGAGATACAGGGCTCACAGGAAGAAAAATCATTGTGGATACTTACGGAGGTAAAGGAGCCCATGGAGGTGGAGCTTTTTCTGGAAAAGATCCTTCAAAAGTAGATCGTTCTGCAGCTTATGCTGCAAGACACGCCGCTAAGAATCTTGTGGCAGCAGGAGTTGCTGATGAAATCCTTGTACAAATATCCTATGCTATTGGCGTAGTAGAACCAACCTCAATTTTTGTGGATACTTATGGTACTTCTAATGTCGAATTAAGTGATGGTGAAATTGCTAAAATTGTAGGGAAGTTATTCGATATGAGACCTTATGCAATTGAGCAACGTCTCAAGCTTAGAAATCCTATTTATTTGGAGACTGCAGCTTATGGTCATATGGGGAAACAACCTAAGACTATTAGCAAGGTATTTGAATCACCATACAACGGAAGAATTGAAAAAGAAGTCGAGCTCTTTACTTGGGAGAAACTCGATTATGTTGATGTTGTTAAGGAAGCTTTTAACCTTTAGAAAAAGATTATGTTAGAAAAATTAAAAATAGATAAGTACACCACAAATACAGGATATACTATTGATATAGAATTGTCCTACGAACTCTTTGGAAAAGAATTAGGAACTGCTCCTGTGGTGATGGTAAATCACGCTCTTACAGGTAATTCAAATGTAGCAGGAGCGACGGGATGGTGGAAAACGCTCATCGGAGAAGGAAAGTGTATTGATACCAATAAGTATACGATTATTTGTTTTAATATTCCAGGTAATGGTTATGATGGATTTGTCATCGATAATTATAAAGATTTTGTAGCTCAAGATATTGCTAAGATCTTTTTGATTGCATTAGAGCAGTTGAAAATAGATCAACTATTCGCTTTAATCGGAGGGTCTCTAGGTGGAGGTATTGCATGGGAAATGGCTGCTTTAAATCCAAATCTTACCCAGCACTTAATACCGGTAGCTTCGGATTGGAAATCCACTGATTGGTTGATTGCCAATTGTCAAATACAAGAACAATTCTTGCTCAACTCAAAACAGCCTGTTCACGACGCTCGTATGCATGCGATGCTGTGTTATAGAACTCCTGAATCTTTTAAACAACGTTTTGGTCGTAGCACTAATGAAGATCTTCAAGTTTTTAATGTAGAGAGTTGGCTTACGCATCACGGAGAAAAACTTCAAGAGCGTTTTCAGTTGAAGGCTTATAAATTGATGAATCAATTGCTCAGATCGATTGATATCACAAGAAATGGTACAGCAGCATTTGAAAGACTTCAAAATTCCAACACCAATATTCATATCATCGGTGTGGATTCTGATATGTTCTTTACTGCAGTTGAAAACAAAGAGACCTTTAAACAATTAGCACAAGCACATAGTAATGTAACCTACGGAGAGGTCAACTCCCTTCACGGTCACGATGCCTTTTTGATCGAATACGATCAGATGGAACGCTTGTTGGATTCTATCTTTAATAAAGATGCTCAATTAGATAAAATCACTGTCTTAAAGTTTGGAGGACGCTCTCTTGCCAATGGAACTGGCCTTGAGCATGTATTGTCTATAATTGATAAAAAAGCTCATTTGAAAATTCCGATTGCTGTGGTTTTATCAGCAAGAGGAGAAGCAACAGATGCCTTGATTGATTTATTGTCTAAAGCTTCGAGAGGTGTTTCTTTTTCACAGGACTTTGAAGCCTTCAAAAAAGAACAATCAAGTCCTGTTAAAGCTAGTTTACTCGAAGAAGAGTTTAAAGCTATTGAGAAATTACTTTCAGGGGTAGCACTTGTTGGTGATTATTCTTCAAAAACCAAAGATCAACTCTTGTCATATGGAGAATTAATTTCAGTTCGGGTGATTGTGGAGCTTTTGAACAACAGAGGAATTAAAGCTCGAGAAATAGATGCTAGAAAACTGATTAAAACCAATGATATTCACGGAAATGCTCAAGTGATAGAGCACATTTCAAAAGAAAATGTGATTAAAGCTTTTGAAGAATTACCCAAAGGATTGATTCCTGTATTTACTGGTTTTATCGCATCCAATGTCGATAATGAAACGACAACACTCGGTAGAAATGGATCCAACTATTCAGCGGCTTTACTCGCTAATTTCTTGAATGCTAAAGAACTTCAAAACTACACTCATGTAGATGGAATCTTTACGGCAAATCCAGAACTCGTAGAAGATGCAGAACTTATCGAAAACCTCTCATATTCTGAGGCCAATGAGTTAGCAAATTTTGGAACGAATATCTTACATGCGAAAACGATTATTCCGCTTATTGAAAAGAATATTCCACTTCGTATTCTCAATACCTTTAACGAGGATAACCAAGGGACACTTATTAGTGCTAAGAGTTCTAAGCAAGGAATCAAATCACTTTCAGTGATTGAAGATGTAACACTGATCAATATCGAGGGTAGAGGTCTTCTCGGAAAAGCCGGAGTAGATGCGCGTATTTTTGGGGCCCTTGGAAATAAAAACATCTCTGTAAGTATTATTTCACAGGGTTCTTCAGAACGAGGAATTGGACTTGTTGTAAACGCCGATGATGCGACTCAGGCAATAATCGCCTTAGAGCGAGAATTTGAACAAGATTTCTATTCTCAGGATGTCAATACCATCAGTGGAGTAGATAATGTATCGGTGGTTTCGATTGTCGGTCAAGACCTCAGCGGTTTTCACAAACCTTATTCTGCGATTATCAACAATGGCGTAGTTCCCTTGCTGTTTAATAATACGGTTACTGGTAAGAACGTGAGTTTGGTGCTTAAGAAGTCCGATTTACACAAGGCGCTTAATGTAATTCACGGTGAAATTTTTGGTCAATCCAAGAAAGTAAACCTCGCCATATTTGGTGTTGGTAATGTAGGAGGGACACTCGTGGATCAAATCATTAAAGCTGCGGATACCATCGAACAAAAGAAAGGGGTCAAACTCAATATTTTTGCGTTGGCCAATTCAAAACAGTTGTTGTTAGATCACAAAGGAATCGATAAGAATTGGAGAGCTCAACTCTCTAAGGCTTCTACTTCCAATGATTTAGCTGAACTGTATGCTTTTGCAGATCAAAACCATTTAGAGAATCTCATCTTAGTTGATAATACTGCTAATAGTGTTTTTGTAGATCACTATCAAGATATTGTAGCTCATGGATTTGATTTGGTGTCGTCGAATAAGATTGCCAATACTAAATCGATTTCATTCTACAATGAACTTCGAGAAGTCTTGGCTTCAAATCAAAAGCAATACTTATATGAGACCAATGTTGGAGCTGGGTTGCCACTGATTAACACCATAGCATTATTACATCTTTCAGGAGAAAATATCACTCGTATTAAGGGAGTGTTCTCAGGTTCACTTTCCTATATCTTTAACACCTTTTGTGATAAGGATGTTGCCTTTTCGACTCAGGTAAAAGAAGCCTTGGAAAAAGGGTTTACCGAACCCGATCCAAGGGAAGATCTGATGGGGAACGATGTCGGTAGAAAACTCCTTATCTTAGCTAGAGAATTGGATTTAGAGAATGAGCTTTCTGAAGTGGTGATTCAGAATTTGATTCCAGATCATTTAGCTTCGTTGTCTAAAGATGAATTCTTAAATAGAATTGAGGAATTAGATGAGACATTTGCTGCTTTAAAAGCAAATCAAAAAGAAGATCATGTGTTGAGATATGTTGGTGATCTCTCAGGAGATTTACAGCAATCCAAAGGAAATTTAGAAGTGAAGTTAGTTTCAGTTCCAAAGCAGAGTCCATTAGGACAGATGAAAGGATCCGATTCGCTCATTGAGATTTACACAGAGTCCTATGGAGAAAACCCTATTGTGATTCAAGGAGCAGGTGCAGGAGCAGCTGTGACTGCAAGAGGGGTGTTTGGAGATATATTACGCATCGTAGAAAAAGCATAGTTATGACTAAGAAAAAGTTTGAAACAAACGCTATAAGAACTCAAAACGAACGCAGTTCGTTCTTAGAACATTCCACACCCTTATACTTAACTTCTAGTTTTGTGTTTGAGGATGCTGAAGATATGAGAGCCTCTTTTGCAGAGGAGAAAGAACGCAATATCTATTCCAGATATTCCAATCCCAACTCTTCTGAGTTTATTGAAAAGGTATGTCAAATGGAAGGAGCTGAGGCAGGATTTGCCTTCGCATCTGGAATGGCGGCTGTCTATTCAACATTTGCTGCACTGCTTAACAGTGGTGATCATATTGTTTCTTCAGCAAGTGTATTTGGATCGACATTAAGTTTGTATAACAATTTCTTTCCCAAGTGGAATATTGAAACGTCACTTTTTAAAGTGACGGATTCAATGGAATCAATTGAGAGGTTGATTCAACCAAATTCAAAGATTCTATACGTGGAATCTCCAACCAATCCTGGAGTAGATGTTTTGGATTTAGAAGCTTTAGGAAAATTGGCTAAAAAGCATCAATTGTTATTGATTGTCGATAACTGCTTTGCCTCTCCATATTTACAACAACCTATTGCTTTTGGTGCTGATTTAGTTATTCATTCAGCAACCAAGTTGATGGATGGTCAAGGAAGAGTATTGGGAGGTATAACCGTAGGTTCTGCTGATCTTATCGATAAGGTGTATCGTTTTGCTAGAATCACTGGACCTGCACTTTCTCCATTTAATGCATGGGTACTTTCTAAGAGTTTAGAAACTTTAGCGGTTCGTGTAGATCGTCATTGTGAAAATGCATTGGCACTCGCCAAGCACTTAGAAGCACATCCCGAAGTTGATACGGTGAAATATCCTTTTTTAAAGTCTCATCCCATGTATGAGGTAGCGAAAAAGCAAATGAAGGCAGGAGGAGCTGTTGTGGCTTTTGAAGTTAAAGGTGGTTTAGAGTCAGGGAAACGATTCTTTAATGCTATTCAAATGCTGTCGCTCTCTGCTAATTTAGGAGATTCAAGAAGTATAGTAACCCATCCTGCATCGACAACGCATTCCAAATTAACTCCTGAGCAACTTCAAGACGCTGGTATCAGTGAAGGAATGATACGTATTTCTGTAGGATTAGAACATATCGATGATATCATTGCAGATATCGATCAAGCTTTAGAAAAAGCAAACGCTTAAATACAACATCTATTGGCAACAAAAAAAGACATAGTAGCTCAATTAGAAAAACGCATTTTAGTACTCGATGGAGCCATGGGAACCATGATTCAAGAGTACAAATTTACGGAAGAGGATTATCGTGGTAAGCGATTCGCAGATTGGCCTTCTCCACTTCAGGGGAATAATGATTTATTAACCCTAACCCAGCCAGAGGCGATTAAGACCATTCATCGCAAATACGCTGAGGCGGGGGCAGATATCATAGAAACCAATACCTTCTCTTGTACGACCATTGCTATGGAAGATTACCAGATGCAAGAATTGGTCTATGAGTTAAATTTTGAGGCTGTTAAACTCGCCAAAGAAGTCTGTGATGAGTTTACGAAAAAAGACCCTTCAAAACCTCGTTTTGTAGCTGGAAGTGTTGGTCCTACCAACAAGACAGCAAGTTTGTCGCCTGATGTCAATAATCCTGGTTTTAGAGCCATTTCATTTGAAGAGTTAAGAACAGCCTATAAGCAACAGGTCGACGCTCTGGTAGACGCAGGTGTTGATATCATATTAGTCGAAACCATCTTTGATACCTTAAATGCAAAGGCGGCATTATTTGCTATCGAAGCGGTTAATAAGGAACGCTCGATCGATTTGCCGATTATGATCAGTGGTACCATTACAGATGCTTCTGGTAGAACTCTTTCTGGACAAACGGCTGAAGCCTTTTTAATTTCGATGGCACATGCTAATTTGTTATCCATTGGTTTTAACTGTGCCTTAGGTGCTGATGCCTTGACTCCACATCTTGAAGTTTTGGCTCAGAAAGCTCCTTTTGCAGTATCGGCTCACCCAAATGCTGGTTTACCAAATGCTTTTGGAGAATACGATGAGACAGCCAAACAGATGGCTGCTCAAATAAAGAATTATATCGAAAAAGGACTGGTCAATATCGTTGGAGGTTGCTGTGGAACAAGGCCAGAACACATAGCAGCTATTGCTCAGGAAGCTTCAAAGGGAAAGCCAAGAGTATTTGGTCAGTCTAAAGATCATCAGATGAAACTCTCTGGCTTGGAACCACTTGTGATTACTCCAGAAAGTAATTTTATCAATGTTGGTGAGCGTACCAATGTGGCAGGTTCTCGAAAATTCCTTCGACTCATCAAGGATCGCTTATTTGATGAAGCTCTCGATATAGCAAGAGATCAAGTAGATAATGGTGCTCAGATTATCGATATCAATATGGACGATGGTCTAATCGACGGTAAGGAGGCTATGGTAGAATTCTTAAATCTTATCGTTTCTGAACCTGATATTTCAAAGGTTCCCATTATGATCGATTCTTCCAAATGGGAGATTATTGAAGCGGGTCTTCAGGTCGTTCAAGGAAAATGTGTAGTAAATTCCATTTCACTTAAAGAAGGAGAAGAGAATTTTATCCAACAAGCTACATCGATCAAACAATACGGTGCAGCAGTTATCGTGATGGCTTTTGATGAGGTAGGACAAGCTGATAATTACGATCGCAGAATTGAAATAGCCAAAAGATCTTATGATATTTTGGTAGATGAGGTTAATTTCCCAGCTGAGGATATCATCTTTGACCTCAATATATTTCCTGTAGCTACTGGGATGGATGAACACCGCAAAAATGCAATTGATTTTATCGAAGCAACACGATGGGTAAAAGAAAACTTACCTCATTGTAGCGTATCCGGTGGTGTGAGTAATGTGTCCTTCAGTTTTAGAGGAAACAATCCTGTACGAGAGGCCATGCATTCGGTATTCTTATATCACGCTATTAAAGCGGGAATGAATATGGGAATTGTCAATCCTGCTCTTTTAGAAGTATACGATGACATTCCTAAGGATCTTTTGGAGCATGTTGAAGATGTGATCTTAGATCGTAGAGATGATGCGACGGAACGTCTTTTGGATTTTGCTGAAACAGTAGTGGGGACTGCAAAAGAATCCAAGGTAGATCTCTCTTGGAGAGAAGAACCCCTTCAAAATAGAATCACTAGGGCACTCGTAAAGGGAATCGATTCTTACATTATTGAAGATGTAGAAGAAGCGAGATTAGCCAGTAAGAAAACGATCGAAGTCATCGAAGGCAATTTGATGATTGGAATGAATGTAGTTGGAGAC
>Ga0233451_10003895_pt1 | contig 12722 bp, 10 predicted proteins | sample 011ome_29_FD_183052 | JGI IMG/M metagenome (GOLD analysis project Ga0233451, IMG submission 183052) | Coastal salt marsh microbial communities from the Groves Creek Marsh, Skidaway Island, Georgia - 011504CT (spades assembly) | ecosystem: Environmental > Aquatic > Marine > Intertidal zone >...
CTGTTCACGTTGTTAGAGTTTTTGGAAATGGAAATCTAGAAATATTAGGGCAGAAAAAACTAGTGCTGAATAATGGCGATGAATATATTCGTGTCTCAGGCATTGTTAGGCCACGAGATATTTCAGCAGCAAACGTCGTCCAATCTGACAGAATTGCGAACGCTGAAATCAATTATATCGGCGCGGGTGATATTGCCCGAACTGGTAAAAAGGGTTGGTATACCAAGCTGATAGAAACTATTTCTCCAATTTAGGTTTATGCCGATGATCATCGCCAAAAAAATAATAATAGGTTTTTTTATGCTGTTTGCCGCTCACCCAATATTTGCGGATCGCATCAAAGACCTAACTTCCTTAGCCGGGGTGCGCTCCAATCAATTGGTCGGTTATGGTGTCGTGGTTGGTCTTGCCGGGACAGGGGATGGCAATACTGGCATAACACTTCAATCTATGCAGTCTCTTATGGCGCGTTTTGGCGTAACATCGGATATCGGTGGTTTCAATGGCGACAATGCTGCAGCGGTAATGCTAACTGCAGACTTGCCACCTTTTACAAAGCCGGGTCAAGCAATTGACGTAACGTTGTCGACGGTCGGTGGTGCTACATCTCTTAAAGGCGGAACTCTACTCATGTCACCTTTGCTTGGTGCAGATGGTGAAACATATGCAATAGCGCAAGGCAATGTTATTGTAGGAGGGCTTGGTGTTCAAGGGGCAGATAATTCCTCCTTAACTGTAAACATTCCTACAGTTGGTCGCATCCCAAGAGGAGCTTCAGTGGAACGTCTCGTCCCAACAGAATTTTTAGATACTGATTTTGTTATTTTGAATTTACATCGTGGCGACTTTTCAACTGCTAATAATATCGCTGTAAAGATTAACGAAGTTTTTGGGGAAGGTACTGCATTACCACTTGATACAAACAGTATTCGTGTAATAGCACCGTCGAAAGCCGAAGAAAAGGTAGGTTTTGTATCTGTTTTAGAGAATTTGGAAGTTACGCGTAGTGACCCACCGGCAAAAATAATAGTTAATTCACGCACCGGTACGCTTGTAATTAGCGGAAATGTGAAGGTCACACCTGCAGCAGTCTCTCATGGTTCATTGTCTGTTAAAGTAAATGAAAATTTATCAGTTGAAGGCGGGAATGCGGTTGCAGTTGGGGCCGGCGCACAAGCAAACGCCGCCGGACAAGCTGTACCAGACACGGAGATAACGGTTAAAGAGGACACAGCGAAAGCGTTCCTGTTTGATGCCGGAGTGTCGCTTAATGAGTTGGTTGATGCAATCAACTCTGTTGGAGCCACACCTTCAGACTTGGTCGCTATTCTTGAAGCATTACGAGAAGCGGGCGCTTTGAATGCTGAGCTAATCGTAATTTAGGAACAAATAGGGCTAGCATGGATTTGTCTAAATTTAAGATATTAGAAACTTCAATGGCGCATGATCCTTTGCCCCTCAGTGGAGCAAAAAAATCGTCTCCCATAGATAATAGTTTGGCCTCAGTTGCAGATCAATTTGAGGCAATTTTCATAGAAAGCCTTCTTAAACAGGCGCGTGAAAGTAAACTTAGCCAAGGATTGTTCGATACCAGCTCAGATGACACTTTCGTTGAAATGTTTGACAAGGAAATGGCTAATAGTACAAGCCAATCGGTCGATATAGGTATTGCGCAAGCAATTGTTGAGCAGATGAGTTTAGGTAAACACGAGCCTGAAAAATGAGCGATATATACACAATAGCGAAGTCGGGTTTGCTAGCCTATAAAGAAGGTTTAGCCACGACCGGTCAAAATATTGCTAATGTCGGCAATGATGCCTATTCACGTCGTGAAGCGTCCATCAGTGAGCTGAAATCTGGCTCGCCAGATGTGCTGCAAGTGTCAGAAAATTTAAGTTTTGGGGTAAAGGTCGACGGAATTACGCGTGCATTTGATCAATTTATAGAAACGCAATTGCATGACGCTAAGTCTAATTTTTCTTTTTCAGAGTCTCAAACCAATGTCCTTAACCAATTAGAAAGCATAATTCGGCCCGGTGAAAATGCTGTTTCTCAAAAAATTAATGGATTTTTTGCATCGCTCTCGAGTTTGACGCAGGACCCATCGGATACGGCAAGTCGTTTTTCTGTGCTGGAAGCTGCGAAGTCTGTCGTTAATTCAATTAAAAATGCGGCAAACGGGATTATTGATTTACGCCAATTTGTGGATGCAAATGTAAAAGCTAACGTTGACGATGCAAATCTAATCATAAATCAAATTTCAAATATACAGAAGGAATTACTTGGTAATTCTAGCCCTAACGCTGCAAGAAATGATTTGCTCGATCAGCGAGATAATCTACTCCAAAAATTAAGTGAAATCGTAGAGATTAAAGTTCGATACAAACCTAGGGGTGAGATAGACGTCCTGGCAGGCACTGACGGCCAAGGGCAAGTCTTAATTTCTGGTTTTGAAAAAAAAGAATTTCTACTTAGAGCGGAAAATAGCTCAAACAAGATATTTGTAGTAGTCCCGGGTTCCAATGACGGCGTTAAAGTTCAAGTTGCGTCGGGCAAAATAGCAGGAAATTTGGCCTCTGATCATACCTTGGTCGCAACAAAAGCGGCATTAGATGATTTGGCTAAAAAGTTTGTTGCCGAGATAAATGAGATACACACTACTGGCGTGGACTTAAATGGTGACATAGGCCAGGAGCTCTTCAAATTAAATTCTATCGACATAGTCAAAATATCTGATTTAGGAAGCTCCACACAATTGGCAGTATCAAATATATCCAATGTAAATATTGAGAGCCCTTTAAATATTATTTATGTTGCCGAGAACGACAATTGGCAGATTAAAACTCGAGACAATGCCCTCCTCGCTACCTTTAAGGGCTCATATAATTTAAACGGGTTGGATATATATATTTCGGGAACACCAACCATTGGTGATGCTTTTGAGGTAAATTTTAGTGATAACTTAGCACAAAATTTATCGTTAAATATTACTGACGCGCGTCAATTGGCAGCGGCATCATATTACCTTGCTGAAAAAAATGCAGATAATAAGAGCTCGGTTAACTTAACTATAGATACCTTCATAATTGAGGATGAGTCCTCTGTTCCCAGTCTAAATGGTTTACTTGTTTTTGAAAACGATAGTGCCAACGCGTTGACGTTTCGTAATACTGGCGTTCTTGGGGTTTTAAATGAGGTAGATAACCTAAATGGGCTGACCGCCTTATTGTCTCAGGCTAGAATACAGTTTGGGGCAGATGTTGAAGATTTAAATGCCAGTTCTCAATTAAAATTAACATTAGGCGCAACGACACACACATTTTCTCTTTCAACACATTTTGATGATATCGAATCGTTGGGTGATCTAGCGGAATTATTAAATTCTGGTATTATTAAATCGGATATCCTCTCTGACGGCGAGGCAATGACCTTCAATGACCTTGGTTTAAGAGGAGCCGCTAATGCAAATTCTTTGAATATTGCCTCCGCTTACATGCCTAATTCTAGCAATTATTCTGAGCTCAAAAGTGGTGCTTTGGCAGGCAATAATGGAATAATACACGCTGGTAATTTTTCGTCGTCTGATATTCAGATACTCACTCGTGAAGGCGTCCAAATTTCTGGAAGACCGCTGACGCAAGAGCAGATTGCTAGTTTTATGACAGTAGAAAATGGATTTTCGGCTGATGCAAAATACACAGCTGCATATATCGACGTTGATGGTGATACGTCATACATGGGTGCCCAAGTTAGTAGAAAGACAACAACTGGAAATTATATCCTATCATTCACTGCTTTGGGCGAATTGGCGACTGAAAATTCGAATCTCTTAACCGGTCTTACGGCCAATAGACCTCTTGAGAGAAGGGGGATGTCATCTGAAATTAAATTTAAAACTCAAGCAGGACATGAAGTAAGTTTCAAATCAGAAAAAGGTATGATGGCTGGACAAATAGCCTCCAGCCTTAATTCAAAAGTTGCTGAGTTTGGATTAAAAGCATTCGCGCATAACAATGTTGAATTGTATGATTTGCCGAGTGAAACGATATCTTTTTATTTGAAAGGAGATAATAGCTCAGCAATTCAGATTTCGGCTGATTTATCAAACGGGAACGCACAGAGTCTTGTTGATTTGGTTAACAATCATTCCAGTGAAACTGGTATAATCGCATTTCGAACAGGCAATGATTCCGTAGTTTTCAAAAAAACTGACGGTAATGACATTTCATTGGAAAATGTGACCATATCTAATGATGAAGACTTTAAAATTCGTCAAATTAATCAGACGGGTGAAGTCATTAATTCACTTGAAAATGCTAGCCCTACAGTCATTTCCTCTGGCAAGTTTGCAATTGTGGGCGGTCAAATTGACATAAAAAGCTCAGCAGAATTTAATCTAATAATTAACGACGTCGTCACAAACAGCCAAGCGTCAGCTTTCGAAGCTGGATTTGTGCAACGCAATTACCATTTGGACAGCAACAAGACGCAATTTGAGTTCACGGCATTGACAAACGTTGATGGGGCATATGAAAGCGCAGACGGCCTTTTGCCAGTTTCGCCGACAAACGCATATCAGTTTGAAATTTTTGGAGACAACTCAAATGAAAACCTAATCGCCAAAGTGAATGGGGCGATGCGAGAAGATTTAAACAAAACCGAGATAGCTATGAGAATAGCGAAAGATCTGCGTGACTCTGCACCTAAAGCGAGTTTTTTCGGTAATAGTTTCAGTCTTGATGATGGATTTCCACCTTCGGGGACTTCGCTAGATTTTGTTTTGGGTGAGCAAAAATATCGCGCCGTTCTAAATTTTGTACCTGAATACACGATTGTAGGGGATAAGGTTAGGATTGGTAATGAAACCCTGACGAAGACCGACGCTCTGGCGCGCATTGTTTCTGAAGTGAAATTTAATATCTCTGGACCAGAAAGTAAGCGAATTAATGTTGGTTTTAGTGAAGTCAATAGTAGCGGGTTTCGACTTTTTGCTATGGCATCTGACGGGGTGCTCTCAGGACACGCCCTGCGATTGAGTGACGAAAATTCAATCACTGAGTTGAATGCGTTTCATATTGACAAAGGTGTGTCAGGCTCAAGTCAAACAATTATTTATGGGAACGAGTTCGATACAACGCAAGGGGATCAATCAAATATAGCTCAACTTGTAATAGGTGATACAGTTATTAATATCGATTTTGCATCAGCAAATGTGACTGCGGCAGTGACGAGTGGAGTAACCTATAGTTTAGAGGACACTGGTACAAATCGCGCAAGGCTCAAAGTCGAAATTGACCAAACAGTTTCAGAGCAGGATATCAGGCTAAGAGCAACGGAAAATTCCAAGAGCTTTGGGGTCACCACAGCTGGAACTCAGCTGATTATTGAGAACGAAGGGTTTTCTCTATCGAATTATGCCAATTCTAGAGTTAGTACAGCTGCAAAGATAGAGTCCCTCGCCAGTGAAGTTGTATCCATTAGCGGTCTAGGCGGAGAGGATTTGATTGTAATCTCTACTGGTAATACCAAACCAAAATTGTTAGGTTCGGCTGAGGCATATAATAAAGCTTTAAAGGCTAGAGAAATCACTGCAAAATTTGGTCCCGTTGATCCAAACATAGTGGAGTTATTTGACAGTAAATCTGGTGATTACCTCGGTACACGCGCACTAAGCACGTCTAATAATTTCTTTTTTAGGGATTTTGATTGGCAATTTGATGGAGCTGCAAATACTAACGACAGCTTTAAACTATCGATCAATTCACGCAGGTCAGATGATGCATCTAACCTAAATAAAATTTTGAATTTAGCCGATTACTCTGAAAAGTCTGGAAGAGGAGGCTACTCTAACTTGTACAATGAGATTGTCATAGAGACAGGCTATAATTCCAGAGCCGCTGAACAAAGCTTAGAGACTTCACAAATTATTCATGATGTTGCTCTAGACCGAAAATCAATGTTTTCAGGCGTTGATTTAGATACTGAGGCGGCGAGATTACTTGAACAGCAGCAAGCCTACCAGGCATTGGCTAAAGTATTAAGCACGGCAAAAGAACTGGTTGATACGCTCCTGAGAGCTTTCTGAAAGGAAATTTGAAGCATGACAATAGGCACCACTAGGTTCTTTTCTACAAATACGGAACTCTTTTCAAAATTGAACGATGAACTTAAATTGTTGCAGTCTCAAGCTGGGTCTGGTCAAGCTGATCTGAAATTATCACAAAACTATCGGGATGTTTCAAAACTAAATGCGGCTGAAGAAAAAAAATCAGAAACCAGTCAGTTTATTCAAAACTCAAAGCGTGTGCAAACCGATTTAGAGGCGCTAGATCTAGCAATGGATCGCTTGCAAGATTTACTTGTGCGCCTTCAAGAGGTGGCTGTGGAGAGTTCAAGTGACATTCTTTCCTCAGAAGAACGTGCACTATTTAAATCTGAAGTTAAGACACTGAAGTCAGAAATATTAGCTGTTGCAAATCGAAAGGATAGTTTTGGAAATTCGTTGTTTGGGGGAGTTTCAGGCGTCGAAAAAGCATTCGAAATCTCGACAAATGGTACTGTGGATTATGTTGGATCCGTAATTTCAAAGAAAATAAAAGTATCAAATAACATAAGTGTTTTGCAAAATTTTTCTGGTTCAGACGTTTTTGATAACATAACGGGCAGTAGTGGTGAGCTTTTCTCCGTTTTCTCGCTTTTAGACGATGTAGCGGCCAGTTTAGATAGCGATTTAAATAGTGGCATTTCTTCAAATATATTTATGACTAATCAAAGAGCCGTGCTTGAGTTTCCGGATGCAGGGCCAGAGACTAAAGTATCGTTCTCTTTTACTGCGGACAATAAAACCCTAAATTTTTCACAGACCATATATGGAAACGACTATATTGCTCTAGTAGACCAAATAAATCAAAATCCTGAAAACACCGGCATCACGGCGTCACTTATTGGACCCAATCAAATTTCCTTAGTGGGTGATGTTGCTCTTTTACAAATTAAAGATTTCACTTTGACCGGAACGCCATCAGAAGATACAAAATTAAATGTGCTTAATTTTGAAACACTGGAAACTGTAGAAGAGATTGGTTTTAAGACACTGAATTATAGAGATATTTCCTTTAAAATAACCGATGCGTTCGAGCATTTTTCAACAAAACGCGCAGAAATTTCGTCTGCTTCTCGAACTGCTCAAGCGAGTGAAAGTGACAATTTAGATTTGTTGGTAGACCTGGAAAGGTCCATTTCAGAAATTAGTGAAGCTGATTTGGCTCAAATTTTGACAAGAATTGAACTTCTAATGACCCAAAAAGAAGCGGCTCAAGCAACGTTTACAAGAATAAGCAGCAAGTCATTATTTGATTTTCTAGCCTAAAAAATTCGGACATTGGTACAGATATTGCTTCTATTACATAAATAGGAGTAACGAATGTTTTCAATCATCAAAGCAGGAATGGAAACTGCAAAACACGAGTTGGCATTAATCTCCAATAACGTGGCGAATGCTAATACAAATGGTTTCAAGAAGTCATTGGCCTCATACGCAGACATTGCACCCAGTTCTTTGTCTGACTCAATAGCGTCTAGGTCGTCAGGCCTCGGTTCCTTAATTGAAAGTTCACGCCTTAGTCACACTCAAAGTGCTCTCATTTCGACTAAAAATAAAACTGATATGGGTTTGATGGGAAATGGATTTTTTGTTTTAAGAAATCCAATAGACGAGTCTTTAAGCTTTACAAGAAATGGGACTTTTGGCTTTGATGAAAACGGATTTTTGCTATCAAGTGATAATTGCTATGTAATGGGTCAACCAGCGATTGAAGGTGAGTTCTCACTTGATGCAATAAATTTAGAAAGCTTATTGCCGATCCAAGTCCCTGGACAATCTGATGAGAAATCTATGACTGATTTGAACATATTCGAAAATGGCGCAATCGTCGCTGAGTACGGAGAGGGTAATAACCAAAACATTGCGACGTTTGCTTTAGGGTTGTTCACCAATCCAGAAAGCTTGCGTGAGTTGGGTAATTCAAGGTTTTCTGCTACCGCGAAGTCAGGAATTGTAAGTCTGGGTCGCCCCACGGATAATGGGTTCGCTGCATTGAAGAGCGGCGCGATCGAAACATCAAATGTAGACATCACTGATGAGTTAACGTCGATGATAAAGGCTCAACAACAGTTCAATGGTGCTGCGCGGTTGTTACAGACAGACTCAGAGTTACTTGAAAAGTTGACACGATAAAAAGGTAAATTGCCATGGTGAGTTGTGCCGAATGTGATACCCGAATGGGATACACCGAGTCTAACGTTGCACGCGATTATGATGGTATGTGTGTAGCATGTTACGTAAAAACACTTGTTAAAACTAAAGTCCAAGCTGCAAATTCTGTACACAGGCCGAGTAATGTGAAGTCTATTGATAACTATTATAACAAATTTGAGGATTTGATTGTCACCAGTGAGGTTTCGACAAATCTAAGAGTTCGGAAACGGTTTGGGATAGTTCATGGTGAGGCCACTTTGACCAGTTCGCCGCATAAGAAGAAATCTATAATCAAAAAGTTTCTTTCGAGAAAAAACAACCTAATAAAACACGCCTCATTACGGTCAACTATTGAGGAGGCAGATATTGAACTAAAGGCGAATGCAATACGTCTTGGTGCTAACACAATACTGGGGTATAATTTGGAACTGTCCAATGCATATTTAGACGGGAAAAACTATGTAATTGTATCGGTGTCTGGAACCGCAGTGGAAACGGCGTAAGTAAGATTGCGTTGTGACACCAATGATATATGAAAATTTTGATGAACTTGAGGAAAACATAACCAAGACGTTCACCGATCGTTTTGCTAATTATGGGCCAAGGCCAGAGGCAAGTTTGTGGTTTTGTTCGAAACGACAACACGCTCGTTTTGAAATAATTCGTGATATTATAGACAATAATCGTAATCAAAATCATTTCACAATAAACGATATTGGTTGCGGATATGGTGCTTTGTTAGACTACATATTAAAATATCAAAAAAAATATTTAACTTCCTATAACGGTTTTGAATTAGCTCAGAATTTAATAGACTTTTGCGAAAATAAATACTCTGCATTTGACTTTTCTCGTTTTCAGTTGGGAATAAAGAATATTTCTAGCGCAGATTTTTGTGTAATGTCAGGTACATTCAATTACGCTCCGAATACCAGCCTCGAAGCATGGCGAAATTATTTAAAACATCAGCTGAAAAAAATATGGAATGTTACTGATAATTCGATGGTTTTCAATTTAATGATAGAAAATGTTGCAAAAATCTCAGATTCACATATTTGCTATGAGGAGTTACCAAAAATATTGAGCTTTTGTAATAATCAGTTTGGAAACTCTCAAGTAATCAAAGATCATAGGCTTCCACGAGAAGTGACTATAGTGGTAAGTAGAACATAGATTTTATTGCAGACTAAGGTAAATGCGGAATACTATACTTCTCTTGATGACTTTTGTGCTTGCTGGCATTTTTGGTAAAAATCTTACTTCAAACAGTGAGATAAAATCAGAATTTGTTTCTAGAGTTACTTTAAAAACTAATTGTGAAGTCAACATCAACACATTTGCTCTAAAAAATTTGAACTCTGGGGCAATAGTCCGCTTTAGACACGGAGAAGCGTTCATTCGGGCAAAAGAGGATGACAAACTGCAGGTTATACTTAATCCAGAATACAAAAATGTCCAAACAGCTGGTGTTCCTGTTTACGCAAAATTAAATCTAGAAATCTTTCATGATTGCAAAAATTCAGTTACCTTGGAGAACATTTTTGACAGTATGAATAAGCAGTTTGACAAAAACAAATAATAAGACGCAGCAGATCTATAATCTAAATTTGCACTTTTACATTTTGGACACATACGCGTCTGTGTAGCCAAGAATTCTGATGATCTCAAGTGCTTTAGATATTTGAAGATTTTGGGTGAATGGTCCAACAACGATTTGCTGTCCTGTCACGTTGCCAGTAGTGACAAAAGTTCTCACAATGTTATAACCTGTGAGACTGATATGTTTTTCTACCTTTAGTATATTCTCTGGATTCTTGTAGTAACCCACGGCAATATACAGTTGTTTCTCGGGAAGTGTAGGACGCATTTTGGGGCGTAACGAAGTGATTAAATTGTTATTTTTTTTAGCTATTTGTGGCGTTAATTCATCAAGAAAATCAATTTTATTTGATGCAAAAATCATAGATAAATGTTCATTTTTGACCTCAGTAATATAAGGAAATGAGGATGCCATCAAATTAACGACATTATCATTTGTTTCCTGATCTCTATTTAGTTCCATGTTTTGGAAGGTTTTGAAATTCTCTGAATTTGCAAAACCAGTTTCTAAATTCGACAAATTTGGTGATGTAAATGTAACTTCAAAATCAAGTCCATCTTCCAGATCTTGAATATTTTTATTATAAATGTCAAAATCAGTAACAATCGAATTGTTTAAAAAATTTTGAATGTCATTGCTATTATGATCGGTGATCATTTTATCAATACTTTTATATGAAGGTGGTTGAGACACGATATCTAATTGAGGGTGTGTTTCCAGCGTGAGTTTAACAATTTCCATGCCTTCTCCCACCATTTTGGTCGACAGGTGTGAGGAAATATTAAATCTAGAATAAAATATTGGCAAAAATTGGCTATTAGTAGATTGATAAATTATGTTCTGAATGTCCAACTGGACTTCAGGTGCTGGAAAAATTTTGTGTTTTCTAACGAAGTCAGTGAATACGACGTTCCATGACACAATCAAGCCAAGCAATATGGAAGTGTATCCGATTATTCGCATTTTGTTATTATCCAAATTTTTGACATCACAAAAGTTAAAACAATAGGAGCACAATTAGTGCCGATTGGAATTAATATAATAAAAACATAAACTTAATATTATTTTCAATCCAATAAAAAGCAAGTCAAATTCGACGGCTTTAGTCGGTAAAAATACTGACTTAATTTCGATAATTGTCGATAAAAGTGTCTAAATTATTTAAAAGAGCTTCCTCAGGTTGTTCCAGTGGTTTTAAGAAATAAAATAAGCCCGCCCCTGCAATGGTAAAAATAAATAGTACCAAAAGTATGAAATATTTTTTATTGATCTTCATTTAGCTTTACATTCCCAATTACGGCATGAGATTCTATCTATTTGTTTTGTTTTTATAATCCACATTAAGTTGTGCAGTTAATCTTTTTTAATGAATTTTAATTCAATGATCCTGCAAAGCAAATGAGGTTTTTGCAAACATTTATCGTTTCCAATCTTTCGAGTGAATTATACCAAGAAAGCTGGTAAGTAAGTACATACTTTTAAAATAAATTGAATTTATGCAATCAATCTATATGCTTTAGATAAGCATAAACTAATTTTTGTTTTAGGAAGGTGACTGTCTTGAAGATTAAAGTTTAGATCGTGTCTCCAATGATTAAACCTTATGCGCCTAGATTTTCTGAGGAAAACTAAATGTCTCTAAAACTGTCTAGAATTCGATTGTTTGAAATTTTGGAGGTTGGAAAAGGTTCTGACGTCACAAGCAAAATCTGTGATAATTTTTTGGTTTTTCTGGTGATAAGTTCAATCTTTTCAGTCATTTTAGGCTCGGTACCAGAGATCGATGTTAAATACTCATTAGAATTGCGCTTATTTGAGATTGTTACTGTTTTAATATTTACAGTTGAATATTTATTAAGGTTATGGGTTGCCCCTATCAAGTACGAACAAAGTAAGCGGCCCAAAATCAAATATATTTTTAGTTTTTATGGTATAGTCGATTTAGCAGCAATCTTACCTTTTTACATATCGCTCTTTGGTTTTGGAGTTGACTTGCGAGTTCTGCGTGCAGCGCGTTTGTTAAGAATTTTGAAAATAAGCCATTATAATACTGCGCTTCAAGATTTAGCGTTAGCAATTTATGATGAACGAAAATCTTTTGTTTCCGCGATCTATATTTTTACAGTAGCATTGTTAATTACTTCATCTTTGATTTTTTTTGCTGAAAATTCGAGGCAACCAGAAGACTTTAGATCGATCCCAGATGCAATTTGGTGGTCGCTGATAACCTTGACAACAGTGGGATATGGAGACGTTTCACCAATCACACCAATAGGTAAAATCATTGGTGCAATAACTGCGTTGCTCGGTGTTTGTACAGTCGCACTACTCACTGGAATTGTTGGGAACGCTTTTTCGGCACAGCTTTCTCGAAAACGTTCTGAATTTAGATCTGAAGTATTAAGAGCATTACAGGACGGCGTAATAACCGACGTTGAACACGAGTACCTCGATAAGTTGCGGGATGAATTTAACATGTCGAAACAACACGCAAGATCAATTTTGATTGAAACAACTCAAGATATGGGTTTTAATATAGCGGAAGATTATAAATAGAGTACCAAAATTATTAATTTTTTTGTTATTATTAAGAGATATATAAGGCATCTCCTTTGCAAACACGATACGGCTCAAAGTTCTGACAAGTCTAGCAAAGTGTGTTTAAATTTTTGTAATGTTTAGAACACTATGGTGCGTAACTAGGGTGTAGACACAGTGGTCAACACGGCGAATCTGCAGCGTTAACAAACCAAAAAGTGTGCGCTCGGTGTGCTTTTGAAATTCACACGCATAGCGTTAGTTTACAAAAATTAACTCATTGATATTGTTATGTAAAGTGGTGCCTAGGGGCGGAATCGAACCCCC
>Ga0233451_10003909_pt1 | contig 12688 bp, 5 predicted proteins | sample 011ome_29_FD_183052 | JGI IMG/M metagenome (GOLD analysis project Ga0233451, IMG submission 183052) | Coastal salt marsh microbial communities from the Groves Creek Marsh, Skidaway Island, Georgia - 011504CT (spades assembly) | ecosystem: Environmental > Aquatic > Marine > Intertidal zone > Salt...
ACGCAAGGTAATCAGGGGTTCCAGGGATTTCAAGGAGTTACTGGAACGCAAGGTAATCAAGGATTCCAAGGATTTCAAGGTGTTACTGGAACGCAAGGTAATCAGGGTTTCCAGGGATTTCAAGGAGTTACTGGAACGCAAGGTAATCAGGGATTTCAAGGATTTCAAGGTGTAACTGGAACGCAAGGCAATCAGGGATTCCAAGGAGATCAAGGATATCAAGGCCCGGGAAATGCTTTTCAAATAGATATTCAAGCAATACCTCGGTGGTCTTTTTCTATAGCAACACCAACATTAGATTATAGTACTGGATGGTCTCAACCATCTTGCAATATGGGAGGTAGTTTTGGATGTGATATTAATAATTATACTTTTGAACTTTACCAGTGTGATCCTAATAATCCTGATAATTGTCAAACGCCCATAATTATAGCACAGCATAAGCAAGGAAATGTATGTGTAATACAAAATGCCGATTTAAGATTTTGTTCAGATTTAAGATATTTTTGTGTTATAGCTGCAGGCCCTGATCCTCCAAGAGATGACGCATTTATTGAATGGCATTATTATGTCCCAACACCAACTGATTATGTTACTGGAAAATTTACATTTATGGCAAATAGTACTTGGATATTATATGCATTTAAACAAAATGGAGGTTATATTGGTGGTGCATATCCAGTTGGTATTCCATTATTTAATCCATCAAATAATAATTAGTTTATTAATAATTCAACTTTTATGTCATAATTAGACATTTCATTCATTAATTCTTTTTGAATATAAAATAATTCTTTTTTTATTTTATCATGGCTATTAGAAAATATTAATTCAGTTAAGTTAAAATTATATTTATTTTTAAAAAACTGTGAATAATTTGTTTTTGTATACTTATCAATTATAAAATCTATTGTATATGTATTTTCATCATGCATTTTATTTAATGATGTATTAATAAATGAATGAAATTTAATAAAGAATAAAATTAAATTTTCTCTATTAACTATAAATAAATCAATATCATAATTTTCAAAAAAATGTTTTATTTTAAAATTTGAACATGAACTACAATAAGAAAAATAATTATTAATATTTTTTAGAAATAGTTTTGTTGCTATATTTTCGCAGTCAGTTGGATAAATAGGATAATTAACTGAAAACGCATGTAATATATGCCAGCAATAATGATGCATTTTTGTCTTTACAAAATTACTCAATAATAATGTTTTTACTGAAATTACATTGTTATAATTATTATCAAAAGAATGCTTAATTTCTTTATTAATTTGATGATTTACAACTTCCATAATATATTAAAAATATATATTTAATATATTATTTATTTACTAATTATTTTTTTGTATAATTCTATGAGGATATTCTTGTGTTTCTAATACATCTAACTCAATATAATTTCCAGAATCCAAATATTGTTCAACATATTTATTAATATATTGAGAATTTGTATCATCGATAATTATAATGCCTCCATTTCTAACAAGTATATTCGCATTAATCATATCATTTTTAATACATTCTTCAAAATGACCTCCATCAACATGGACGACATCATACTTTTCAACTAACTCTGAATTTATCTTAATCCATTCAGGAATACTAATAATGGAATCACCCGCAATAAATTCAAACTCAATATTGTTTGATGTGTTATCGCATATATAGTCAAAACACGGCTTTGTATATTTATGTTGATTAATATCAAATATAGTAAAGTTTATTTTATCACAACTAGTTAATCCAAGCAAAAATAATAAACAAGAATGACCAGCATTAAATCCAATCTCGCAAATATATTTGTTAACTAAACTACCACACCAAAATAAATTATATTGTTTTGAAAGTAAACAATCATATTTTTGCAATGTTTCGTGCATATAAAAACAATTTCCTTCAAGTAAATCTCCTGATTGAGAAATAATATTTTCTAAATAATTTAAATGATTATCTAAAATGTATTTTTTAGAACTATATTGATGTTCTATTTGTTTATAATCATATGTATAAAAAAAATCATAATTATTATTTGTTTCGTTGGGAAATGGGTTATTATCGATAAAATTCATAAGATCTAATTTTAATTCTCTATTTCTAACATTTAAATTATTTATTATATAGTGTAAATCATTCATCATTTTACCATTTTTAAGCCAGTTGTGCCTTAGGATACAACCAATTGGTGCGTTCATCATATTTGGTTTAAATATGTAAAATTTATCTTTATGTTGATGTATTTTATTGCTAATATAATATTGATCCCAAGGCCATAAATTATGATATTTGGGATTGTTTGTTAGTTCATCAACAATTTCTTTATACATTTGTCTTGTAAAGTTATTTATTTTAATAATAAATGAACCACTATTAATATATGTAGCATGATTTACGTAAGGATCTCTTGAAAATGCTCCAAGTTTTTCTATGTTATTACTATTTTCAAGCATATGTAAAATTTTGTTTGTTAGATATCCATTGTGCACCCAAGCGTCGCTATCTAAGAATATAAGTATTCCATCATTTACACTATCTTGCATTAGTTGATTCACAATATGAATTTTTTTAGTAGCAGGATATAAATGAGTATAATTGCTTTTTGTATTTTCAATAAATTTATATGTATATCCATGTTTCTCACAAAATAATTTGTTTACTTTTTGTGTTAATTGTAAATAATCTAAATTTGGTCTATCATCTGTTTGCAATAAAATAACATTATGTAATATATTCATTTTGCCATTATCATTTACCAATTGAGACAAAGACAGATCGGTCATTTGTATTAATCCTTTAACAAAGGTCGCTTTAGTTGGCATATCTATTTGAGATAATTTTTTTGTATAATCATCTAAATGACGAATTGCATAATGGTTTAATGAAATATTAACTTTACTGAAATTTTCTTCACTATATTCATTCTTATCATAGTTATCATATGCATAAGACGTTTCTATACCATAATTTGTAATTACTTTACCAGTAGTAAAATTTTTATGTAACCATAACTTGCGATTATCATCTAACATACTTGTTCTAAATAGTGATTTACCAAACTTGTTAGCAAATTGTACTTCATATGAATAACTATTTAGTATATCATAATTAATTCTAGATTTATTATTATGAATATCAAATGTTTCTGCAAAGATACTTCCATCTTTATCAGGATTAATAATGCACCAATTTACATAAACGCATCCAACATCTTTTTCAATCGTATCTATATAAGTATCAATTGTATATCCATTTTTACCAAACATAAATTCATCAGAATCAACAAGAATAGCCCATTCGGTCTCTTTACGAATGATATCATATAAATTATCATCAAACAATTGTTTATGGCCTCCTGGGTTTGAAAAAATATTTAATTCTCTATCATCATTCATTAGTGTAATCATATTACTATTTGTATATTTTTGTAAATGCTCCACGATATCATCAGTACTACCATTATTTATAATATAAAAATGTTCAACACCTTCACTAATATAGTGCTTAATAAAATTATCAATATTTTTTCTTTCATTTCGGATACATAAGCATACAGAAACTTTATATTTATATAAATTATCCGTTGTTGCGTTTGTATTATTTGTGTTAGAAATGATATCCTCTGGTTTACAAGTTACCCAACTAACAAAATTCTTTATTTTTTCACATTCTTTATTATATAAATGTATAATAGTTTGATTGCCATTTTTATTTTGCATTATCACTTTGTTAGTTTGCTTGTCTTTTATATATTCTGTTCCATCTTCAAAATGTAATAAATAAACCTTATTACTTATAATTCCTTCCTTTCCAACAAATGATGATTCTTCATCTAACCCTAAAAATTTATTAACTGCTCGACCTAAAACTCCGCACGCTGTATAGTCTAATTTAGATGGACAAGTAACATTATTTAGTATATTATGTACAACTTTATTTATACATGTAAGCATAATTTGAGATTCAGGTTTTACAGCCATAAAACCATGTGTTAAATTATATTCTCCTTCAGTTGGATTTGTATTAAAGTCGATTGCAGTAACAAATTCTATATTATTTTTATGAATAAAATCATCTAATTTACCTACACATAATGTATCTATATCAAGATATACACCTCCATATTTATATAATACGCAATAACTCCATAAGTCTGCTTTAAATGAACCAGGTACCATTAATTTATATGCTTTAAATACATCATCATCAAAGTTTTCTTTTATAAATATTTCTCTTTCAGATGAAGTATATAAACAAATTTTATAATCGGGGTTGAATTCTTTCCACGTATTCATTATTTTTTCAAATTCTGGTTCAAATTTGTTAGTTTCCCATGTTTGAAATATTTGTTTTGGAATTATACTATTACTATTACTATTGCTATTGCTATTGCTATTGCTATTACTATTGCTATTACTATTACTATTACTATTACTATTACTATTACTATTACTATTACTATTACTATTACTATTACTATTGATATTATCAATTTTTAATACATTGCACATATAATGGTTAAATTTATTGATCAACTCCTGTCTTTCATTATGTAAATCTTCATAACTAATTAATCCTCTATCTATGCAAATTGATGCATTAGAATTTAACTCAAATTCAACCACATTTTTAAAGTTAAATAGTGTATTGTTTTTACTACTAATGATTAATGGAGCAAGATATGTAAATGCCATATGAATAGAACCAGACATTGACTTTCCACTTATATGGTCATCCCAGTTATTAATGTCGGTTATAACGTAATCACATATTTTAATAATTTTGTCTATTTCATTTGCATCACAATTTTCATAAAAAATAGGAAATAACTTTGTGTTACTTATATTATCAAACAATGAATAATCTATTTTTCTTGAAACAATATGTATCATGATATTATCACACGATTTACATACTAATCGGTTTAATATACTAACATCAAATGTGTCGCCTCTTCCTAAGCAACAAATATTTAAATCATTATTAATGTGTTTATTTTGTATATTTGTGTTAAGTATTTGTTTGCGTTCATCTAAACTAACAATAGGATAACAAGGTAATGCCCAGCATCTATTATTATTATTAATAAATGGTCTAACAGCTAATCTATTAATCACATTATCTCTTCGTATAGTATAATGATGCTCAATGCAAACAACTTTATCAGATATCCATTCATCATTAAATTTGTTATCATCATCTGTAATTAAAAATATTACATCATATAATAATCTATGCATTTCAAAATCAGAAATATCAGACACATTAAATTGTATTTTATCTGCAAATAAGTTTTTATAAAATGATAACCAGCCTAATTCATTGTTAGTTGTTGTATAAATATCAAGAGACAGATTATTATTTTTACAGTAATCTATTATATAACCATACATTTCATAATGAAATGGAAAACTATTAAAGATTGCAACTTTTTTAGAACCTGTATTTATTTCGCTAATATTTAATGTAATATTATTAGTATCATTTATATTATTTGTATCATTGGTATCATTAGTTTCTTTAATTTCTTCCTTATAATCAATCATGCAATTAATCCATTCATTTGCTCTATTTTCCCATGAGCATGTTTTTGCATACATTTTACCATTTTTTCTCGATCTATTTTTATCTTTGTTAGTTAACTCCAATAATCTATATACTTCATTTCCTTCCATTACTTGAATGCCATATTCTCCAAGTGTATTAACTAATCCTGCTACTGGATAATACAAACAGATAACTTCGGATGCCAACATTTCCATGGATGTAATACAAGATGTTTCTTGAAAATAACTAGGATACAACCAGTATTCGGATGTTCCCATTAATTCGTATAATTGTGGTTTACTTAATTTGCCTTTAAAATGTATATTATTGTATGAGTTTATTGTTTTTTGCATTTCAATCTCATCTTGGTTTCTAGGAAAGTCATTATATGTACAAATATATAATTCAGCAGTTTCAATATTTTCTTGTATTTTTGGCCACAATTCAAGCAACCTTTTTAACCCTCTTTCAACACAAGATGTATATATAAATCTATTAGCAACTTTTTTCGAATTAATTTGAGTTTGATTTTGACTTTGACTAGTAACTATGTTATCAAATAGAATTCCATTATTAATTGTCTGTATTTTATCCTTTAAAGATGGATACAAACTAACAAATAACTCTCTATGCCATTCGGTTTGACAAATGCACCCAGTAATTTTACTTCTATATTTTTCAAGCAACTCTCGTTCACTAAGATCCGAACCATAATTAAATAATTTAACATCATGCCCCCAAATATATGATTTGTAATAACTTGCATTGGGATACTGGTTATAAAATGCAATATATCTCGATATAATAGCAGTGTGGAAACACATTTCTTTAAATAGGTTATTTAAATTATTAATATGAATAAATCGAATTTTATCGTTATATATTTCTTCTTTTACATCTCCAGCAATAATTATGTTATAATTATGGTTTTTTGATAGATGTGTCGCTAATTGAATTACTGCGGTTTCAGAACCACCTAATGCATTATTATTATAATATGTATAATTCCATGGAAGATTACTATACCCTGTATAAATAAATATATTCTTGCTGTTTTTACATTCATCCAATGTAAATTTACCAAATTTCTTTAAAATAATTCCAAATTTTTCATATTTTGGCATAAAATCATATTTTGAATAGTCAAAATTAATATGATCGAGATGATTAATATAACTTTGAAACATAGAAATAAAGTTTGAATTTTGTTCGACACATAATTCTATAAAGAACTGCAAATTATAAAGCGTATTACTTATAAAAAAGTATTGTACATTGGTAAACTTTTTAGTAAAAATAATTTCAAACATTTTAACAATTGTTTTTTTTGCCCCCGGACAACAATCCATATCCTTCACTTTATCTGCAACAAGTATCATATAAAATGGCAGTAGTATATCAGATTTATCATTTTCTAAAAAGAGTTTATCTTTATATTCTGTTGTAATAAATTCGTTTTCAAAAAAATTGGCACAATTTAGATATAATGTATAAGCAAGTAAATAACGGTTTGAGAAACTATAATGCGTCACTAAATGATATATGCACTCAGCCCGTTCAGTATCATATTTAAATGATTCCAATAAATAATACATTCCTGTTTCTTTTTGATTTAAATTACTATAACAATGAAAGAGATTTAGACAGCATTCATATTTTTCTTGTATCCAATTATCTAATGTTAATGTGTTTTTATACCATTTAATTGCATCATCAACCCTTTCTGCATCTTTGTAACTATTTGCGCAATAAAATGAATAACGTTGGTATAAGCCATCACCAATAAGTTTTGATTCATCATACGCATTTTCAAGAATAGTCGCATCTTTTAAATATTTATCTGGATCATTGCTTCGACTGCCTTTTCTACCTGAAACAACATGATAATATCCATTTAAATCAACAATCGTAGCATTTGATTTCAAACATTCTATATATTCATGAATAACTGATTTATATATCCATTGGATTCTATTATTAATTAACAAAATTCGCGAATAAGACATTGAGCCTTCTGAAAATGTTAGTTTATACCCATCAGCCATTGTATTTTTATTATTAGGTAATTGTATATCTCCCACTATTTCGTCATCCGCGTCAAAAATAAGTAATAAATCACTTTTATTATAAGCATATTCTAATGCTTTTGTTCTATTGTGGGCAAAATTTTTCCATTCATCATCATAAAGCTCACCAGGAATATTTTTGTTTGCGAAAAAGTTTGTGATTATTTCTTGTGTTCCATCAGTTGAACCAGTATCGCTAATTACCCAATATGAAAAACATATTTTACTACACAACTTATTTAATGTGTTTTCAATAATATGTGCTTCATTTTTGACAATCATATTAAGACCGATAGAAGGCAATATATCCATTTAATAATTAAAACAAATTATTTTTATATATTAAACAAATAAATATATAAAAACTTTTATATTAATATAATTACAATTATGAGTGATTTTTTACAATATATAAATACTGGTTATAAAAGTATTTGCGAAAATGTGTATATATTTGATACGATTGCTACACAGAGCCTAGTAAATACAAATGCTTCTGAACAATATAAGATAATTAATTGCTATTATAAAGCAGTAAATCTTAAAAAAGAAAAAAAATTAATTAGTGATACAATTTATGCGTTTAATGAGTGTGTTGAATATATCGAAAATATTACAGATAACAATTTTAAACAAAGATTTAATAATATATTATATGAATGTTATATTAATTTGGCATTATTAAATACACAAGCAAATGATACTTGTAAAGAGTTACTTAAAAAATATTACAAATTAGCAAACAATATATTTCCAGAACGTTCTGAACCATATTTTTATTATGGCATATATTGTAACAAAATTGAGCACTATGAGGATGCTTACGATAATTTAATTATATCAAAAAATAAGTCACATAATGACATTAAAATACTACATCCTACATCACAATATACTGCTTATGGATTGTATACAAATACAGAGTTAATTCATTGTTGTTTTAAATTAAAAAGGTTTGATGAAACTATCTCGTATATTACTGAAATTATTAATCATCCTGATTTTAGAAATTCTCAACAACAGTTACTAAGTTTAATTCAAAATATTAATCAATCAAAAATGAATGAACGTAGTATGTATGTGCTAGATTAAATATTTTATTTGTTAGTTATATAATTTTACAACTAACAAATTTAACAAGTATATTAATGTTATTTATTTAATTCTTGCAACATTTGTAAATACAATGGATAATGTAGAAAATAATCATATTTATTAATAGAAACAATTTCATCCTTTGGAATATACAATTGTTTGTCTTGTGCGTCTTTTTGTAAAACTATATTACCAACACCTCTAAAATTCGAATGATAAAAGTAAGTAAAACGTTTAACATATTGTGAATATTTTGTTATGATATGATAAATAACTTTCCATATATCGCCTGTCCAAAATTCATCATATTTTAAAATATTATTATCATAATGATGATTAATAGGGATTTTTAATTGTTCAAAATAAGTAAATGGTAAAATGTCATCAATAAATATAGACCCAGTTTCAGACAAGTGTTTTACCGAATTATTCAAGTCATTTACAAAATATTCTAGTTGATGCATTCCATCAATAAAAATAGTATCAAATAATGTATATGTTGTTTTATCTAATTGTTCAAAATATTCGTCGGATGTTAGATGTAAAACTAATTCTTTATTCATTGTTAGTTTAGGATCAGGATCAACTCCTACTTTATTTGTAAAATGTGTATTATTAAATGTTTGTCCATATTCAACACCTATTTCTAAATATTTATTTGTAGGATTTGTTAGTTTATTAATAATATCAGATCTACTTTCCAGTTGTGTATTAAACTTTACTTTATTAAAATCCATATTAATAATCTTATACTGTTTGGTTGATGAATACAATAAATGAAAGTAATTAAGTAAGTTTTCTTCGGTTTCGTCTTCAAACGTATAACATTTCATTCTATCCAAACCATAATACTCCAATTTGGACCATAGATACTCTAATTTACACTTTGTATCTAACAAAATAAAATCATTTCTTTCATTCTTATATAACTCTTTTATTTCGTCAATATGAAGCACAAGTGTATCTAAACCAAGTATACATATTTGACAATCATATTTATCATTTACGATTAAATTGGCATACTTATGCTTATATGTCTTGTTATCTCGTTGCCATATTTTAGAACAATTGCTTTTATATATTTCATCTTCATATGCGTTTAATTCCTTCATTTTGTCATCTACTTTATACAAATCATAATAAATAGGGCTAATATAATAAGGACCAATACGATTAATTTCCCAATTACGAATAAGCGAAAAATTATTGTTTGAATTATTCATATATTGTATATACCCAATACGATGTACTTTGGCAACCTTTGTTAGTATACTTGTTTTTACAATTATCTCATAATCATCACAAATAGGCAAGTATTCGCTATAACTTCCCATTTCAAATAATGTAGTTCGTCTCCATATTCTAGGATGATTAGGACAGCATACCAAATGTGTCATTGTAATATTATTAATATTTGGAGTAATATAAACTAGTCTCCACTTTTCATCGTCTAACTTTTGTGAATAATAACTGCCATATCCTTTACAAATAAAATCGCCAAATGATTGATTTCTTCCATCTTCATAGATTGATGCGCAATCCCAGTAAACAAACCCTACATCCGGATTATTTTCAAATACTTTTGTGGAATCCTTTAATACATCTGGCATTAATTCATCATCATGATCCATTTCTAATACATATTTGCCTCTACATAGTCCAATTGTTTCATTTTTAACATTGCCAATGCTGCCGTTGTTTTTTGCGCGTCTATATAAACGAATACGTGAATCATTAATAAAGTGCTTACGTAAAAAATCAAAGTTTGCATCATCCGGTGAATCATCTAGGATAATCCATTCCCAATCCAAAAGAGTTTGCTTTAATAAACTATTATATACCCGAAAGATTTTTTCACCGGAATTATAGGAAGATGTAAACAAAGAAAATGTAGGTCTTGTTAGTTCTCTTGATAAGGCACACACTTTTATATAAACATCATTCACAAAATTATTAAAATCATGCACATTACTTAAAACATGATTAGAACTAACATTATTTATCAACTTTGTGTCAATATGTGCATGTCGAATTAACATTTGATTAGAAACACATTCATTCAGTGAATTTTGATATTCATTTTCAAATGAGTCACCATATGTTAGCAATAAATGAAAATTCGAATCATGCAACTTCATTACATTTTCAATTGAATTGGCAATATAAATAGTGCAATCAAGAACAGATGCGTAATTTAAAAAAAACAAATCAATTTCCGAATACTTATCTAAACGATAAAAAATGACAAATGGATACTTCATTATAATTTAAGTAATAATTATATTTAAATTATAATATAAATAAAATATATATTTGTAAAGTGTTTTTACATAGTATGTATTTATTAAAACTCAGGAGTATGTTTCTTAAACAAACAACCTTGTGGCATTAAACTTTTTACCTGATTTGTAACTACTTGTGGATTTTGATGGTCGCAATTTGTTAACCAAATTTTCACAATACAAAAGTTCTTTTTTGGTGAGATGGTGATTCCAGTAACGCTATTAACAAATGGTAAATTAGAACTAATTGTTTCACCAACTAAAACATAGGTTAATTCTCTCCAGACTTCACATACATTTTTGTTGGAAATTTTATATGAAAAGCACCCACCATTTCTATTCTTAGGAGCTTCCCACATAGGATTAATTCCATCCTTCATAATATAAAGCATGCAATTTTTCATAAGAACTTCTGGAAGCGATTCAGTGATAGCAATTGTTTCTTCAACTGAATTAAATTTATAAACGAGTTTATAACTTTTAAGTGTCCATTCGGAATCTTGAGGTAAATGTGCCCACAAGTTCCATTTATTTTTAAGTTTATGAAATGCTGAGCAGTTATTAGTCTTAGTATTATTGCTAGTATTTTCCATTGTTTCGTTTATACTGGAAGGAACCATCGTATATTATTAGTTCAATTTTTTTTAAATTATTTAATTATAATATATAATCTATAATCTACGATCTATAAATTATATATTGAAAAGTTCTTTCTTACAAAATTTATCCAGTCTATAATTTAATATAATCTGGCTCACCAAATGATTCCGTTTTTTTTCTATTACTATCAGTATCAATTGTATTTACAATATCTTCTATAATATCTTTTACTACTTCTTCTTGAATTAATTGGGGTTTGTCTTTAAATATATTTACAATATATATATCTTTATCAATATAAATACTATCTTTTTCAGTAATAGTAAACATATTTACATTATTATCCATAACTTCTAATGTATATTTAAAATCGTCAAAACAAAGACAATCAGAAATACAATATGTATGATACTTTAAATAATAATAAATAAAATATTTATCAATGTTATTAGATACCATATAATAATTATATTCATTTGTTTTAAGACGAATTTCAATTGGTTCGATTAAATCATCTACATTTACAGATAATGAAATAAAATGAATGTTTGAACATTTATTACGTATTTTGTTATCAATAACATTACTACCGAACCCTAATACAATTTTGTTAGTTACTAGACTATCTTCAACCAAACTAGAAACGACATAATAATAATGTTCATCAAAATTAAAAATACAATCATCAGTTGAAAAGTGTGAATGCTCATTAAGAGGATTTTTACTTAGATATTCTTGTACCTTAATAAAATTTTGTTGAACATCGTACATATTGATAGTTGTTTTTATATCCCAAGAAGCATAATTGCCATCATTATGTGATTTAATATAATTACTTATTATGTTTTTTCCTTGCAAAATGTATGGATTTGCGTATTTTTTAAGTTTATTAAATTTAATTTCCATTACGCTATAACAATATAATAAGTTAATCATAGTTGTTATTGTGTATGGTTCTACCATAATGAATAACTCATTCATATATCCAGAAATGATGTCTTTAATATGCGTATGTTGTTTTGGAAAATTATAAGAAAATAAGTCATTCACAAAGTATAGAATAAGAAACCAACTAACAAAAGACATTGT
>Ga0233451_10003932_pt1 | contig 12648 bp, 8 predicted proteins | sample 011ome_29_FD_183052 | JGI IMG/M metagenome (GOLD analysis project Ga0233451, IMG submission 183052) | Coastal salt marsh microbial communities from the Groves Creek Marsh, Skidaway Island, Georgia - 011504CT (spades assembly) | ecosystem: Environmental > Aquatic > Marine > Intertidal zone > Salt...
ACGCGGCATTAAGCGCCGTCACATCATTTGCCCGCGCCGCATCGTGCGCTCGAGACGACTTGGGCGCGCGCGCATGCGCCGCGTGCCCGCGTTTCTTCGTTTGGTTGTCCCGCATAATCAGTCTCTGTCGCACACTCACGCGACTGCAGCGCGCGCGTCGCCCTCTCGCGCCTCGTCTCGCGCGTCTGCGCGCGCACCACGTCGCGTTCGATGCGCCCAGGCGCGTGTCTCGCGCGCGCTCGCACCACCGCGCGCGTGCAGGCGTATGAGGACACACAAAGCACCACGAAAACAACACAAAAAGCTCCACCATGTGCGCGCGACATGTGACGCACGCCATCGCCGCACTGTATGCCCACACGACGCACACCCGCGTGTGCGCACCGCATGCGTCGTGCGTGCGCCATCCCGCGCCCTCGCGCGGTCGCGCGCGTCAGAACGCATCGGGAGCTCGCCCGCGGCGCGTCCGTCATGTCCCACATTCGTGAGCTCACATCCAAGCTCACATTGCGCGCATCGCCATCGCCGTCGCCATCGCCGCAACCGCGCTCGTTTCTCGATGCCGTGCCCGAACATTTACTGTGTCCAATTTGCCGACAGACGCTGCGCGAGCCGACGCGATTCGCGTGCGGGAAACACACGTTTTGTGCGGGATGCGTGGTACAGTGGGAGGACGCGTCGGCGAGCCGCGCGCGGCGTCGGGATGTGCCGTGTCCGATGTGTCGCGTCAGCGCGCGCGTGAGTGGATTGAGCAATTCTGTGGATAAAGCTAAGATTCGTATGCTGCGGTGTACGGTGATTGCGTGCGGGTGCGGGCGCGAGGTGAATTTGTTGAATGACGCGGGGACGCACGAGTGCGGGATGTCGTCGGGGACGCTCGGGATGGCGTTTGGGTCGTCGGGCGGCGGCGGCGCGCGCGTGGATGCTCGCGTCGTTGACGACGCCGTGCATGATGCTGACATTGATACTGATGATGATGATGATGATGATGATGATCCGTTATACTTGTGCCCACATTGCGAAGAAGATTACATTCGAGACGCCGGCGTCGATGTCGCCGACGGCGAAGACTACGATTCCAGCATTCTTCCTGAAACGTGCTTCTTCCGCGGTATGCGCGAATTCAGCGAACACGTCGTTTTTGAGCATAACTATGGGCCACGTTCGCGCCCGGCGGTGTGTCCGATGTGCGCAGCGTTACCGCATGGCGACGCTTCGATGCTCGTGCTTGATTTGTACGATCACGTCTGTCGGCGGCACGCGTTTGATTGGTCGTTGTACATGCCGGATATACACCACGTGAATGAATACGACGTGATTGCGGAGACGATTCGTATCAGTCGCGAAGAGGCTGAACGCGCGGGGCACGTGTTCACGTGACGTCGTTCGACCGCGAACGGCGTCGCGTCCTGAACGCGCGTAACGAAACGATGTAAAACCATGTGTACAAAATGAATGTGTGAATTATGTTTGTTTTCACTGCTAAAATTCTATACATCATCGTCCCGGCGACGTGCGCGTGTGATCATGAGTATGTTCTACTTGACCTTGCCGTCGCGAATTTGTTGGTACATGTCGATGGTTTGATGCATTAAGAGCTTGCGAATGTTTTGTCCTTCGCCGCGCATGCGTTCCTCGAGCATCGCGCGCAACGACCCGAGCGGGGGTGGCGTCGATTCCGTGGGCTGGTTTAACAATCGATCGAATACGACTTCCCATAACTCGGTCTTCCAGTATCGTCGCAGAGGCTGGCGTTGGCGATAGGTGTTGGTCGTGCCGGGCGTGAGCTCGACATCCATGTACGAGCCGTAGAGGAGGCAATGAATCGTCGAGGCGATGGCGTAGCAATCGGCTTGATAGGTCCATGGCTTGCCGTGCATCATTTCGATGCATCGGAAGGCTTCGGCACCGGCGTCGCCGACAAATGCAGCTTCTTCGGGGTACATCGTCAGATCAATGGCGCGTCCAAAGTCAATCAACGCCAAGCCTTTTTGGGTCCAAGATCCGGGGCGATGCGCCGCCCAATCGCACCAGTCTTCGCCGCCGTTGCGTAAGAGTAAGTTGTCGGGTTTCAAGTCGGCGTGCACGATACCAGCGCCGTGAATCCACTCTACCAAGCGCAACATTTCGACAGCGTAGTACATCACGAGAGTCTCGTGCATTTGCTTGCCGTCACGAAGGTAGGAGTTGAGGACGTCTTGCAACGTGCCGTGCTCGCCGAATGGCATCACGAGCGCGCCCATGGTGGCATCGTCACCGTCGCTCGATTGTCCACCGAGCAAGTGCAACGCCGTAGGCTGCGCCCAGTTCACTGCAGCTGAAGCTTCGGCTGGGAGACGCTCGCGCAAACGACGTGCGATGACGAATTCCCACTTGGCGTAGCGAGACTCCTGCACCTTGACGGCGTACGCGCCAATGTCTTCGTCATTCGATGTCTGCGCTTTGCTTGCAAGTTCTGCTTCGTAGACCTCGGCGTGAGCGCCTTCACCAACGCGTCCTTTGAAAACGTACGAAATATTGCCGAGCGTAACCTTCACGCCGGCGGCGGCGCGCTTGCCACTCTTGCTTACGCATTTGGCAGCTTCGGAGAGCGTCGCCACCGTAGACGCATTCGTGTCGACTTCAACACCCGCTTGCATGCACAACGCGGGCTCGAGTGATCGAAGATGCGCATCCATGGCGTCAAATTCGAATGGATTGACGAGTACTAACTGTGCTGTGGATGCGACATCGGCTAAGGCTGGGCGCTTGACGTGCGAGGACGGCTTGGGCGTAATTTCTCGGGCGCCTAATGGACGACGTTGCGTCGCCGACGATGGCACCGGGGTTTCCGCCATCGAAAACTTGGGAATGAATTCAGTGTCTTCGCGAATGCTCAACCCGCCGAGGTCGCTGGGAATCGCTACGGTGTCTTCGCGAATGAAGAACCCACCGTCGTCATTGTCGTCGGCGCGCTTGTTGGCTGGCGATCGAGAAGTGCCGAGCGCCACTGGCTTGCGAGCTTCGGCGAGTCGTGCAGCGAGCAAGTCTTTGGGTAATAAGCACGTATCCTCACGAATACAGAAACCACCATCATCGTCTTCTTTCTCTGCAGCAGCAGCGTTCCTGGGCTCTTCTCGCGCTGACTTCTTTGCCGCGCGATCGCCTTCGCTCGCGTCAGCTTCGTACCCACCTTTACCCGTGGCAACAGAATCGGAAAACATGCTCATAATATCCCCCCAAGCTTCTTTGGTGCAGATAGTCATCGTTGGATCGTGCGCGGCTGCGCGCGTGCCCTCCTCATCCGCCGTCCATCGAGCGCCAGCGCGCACCTTTGGTGCGATGACGGGCTTTGCAGCCGCCGCCATCACTCCCGCCGCGCAAGTGCCCGCGGTGATAGACTGCGCTTCTGATGGTTCACTTGCACAAGACCCAGATCGCGAGCCGACGGGCGGTGGTGGTGCCGCGTACGTACGCTTGGATACAATGTCATCCTCTGTCTCGTGAGGACGCGCCGCCTTGAGCGAAGAATCATGCTCATACGTCGCTTGCACTGCACCTTGCGGAAGCTCTGACGACCGCACATCATCGTCACACTCCATGTCACACTCCATGTCGGACGCATTGACGTTGTTGATGGCCGGAACTTTGATGATGGGCTCGCGCGAAGGACTCGGCCGAGCGGGCGCGCCGTGGACTGAAATCCAAGCCGCAACGCGATTCTCCTCGTAGCACACTTCCTCACCATCTACCGAACGGAGCTGCGCGGGACGAAAGCCACGATAGAGTGTCGTCGGACGCTGGCCTGGCGCAAGCGGCGGCGCAGGGGCGCCACGCTGATGATACAACATTGGATTGTGGCTCAAATCCCCGTTCGCCTTCACTCCGTCGACGCGTTGGCGCAACAAACCACCGCCAGCGGTGCTCGTGCCAGCAGCAGCCGTGCGTGCCGTGGCCGCGGCGACTGCATCACGATCGATGCACTCGGTGTCTTCGAAAATTTCAAGTTCTTCCGTGGGAAGAGTCATCTTGCGCTTACTTTGCGTGATGCGTTGACCAGCCCATTGCGACGCGCACGCCGTGTTCTCCTTGCGCACATCCTTGTACCCACCCAACGCTTTCCACTGCGCGACGTTTTCTCGCGACGGCATAGGCGCTCCGTTTTCATCATCTTCGTAAATCTGCAATCCACCGCTCGGAATGTTGGCATTTTCGCGAGACGATGACGGCTGCTTTTGTTGCCTCTGCGGCGCCGAGGACAACCCGCCGCCCGTGCCCGCTGGGCGCGCGGTTGATAATCGCCCACCACGACCGCGCAAGGTGTCTCCAAAGTTACGCACAATTTCTTCACCTTGCTCCTCGTCAATTTCCCCGCTCTCGATGCGCTTTTGCGTGCGTCGAACCATGCGATGTTGAAACGCCGAGTACGAAGCGCGCAAACGCTCGAGCGGCTCGGCGCGCATCGCGATGCCATTTTCATACGCCTCATTTGCAGCACCATACGCTTGTCGAACCTCTAAAAACGCCCCATACGCCTCATAAAACAATGCTTGCTTCTGACCAATGGAGTTTGCCTTTAAAAACTTGAAAATATCCCCCGGCTCGGCGCAACAATCCGCGTACTTAATCCACACCCGCAAGTACCGCGCATCCTCCTTATACTTATCCTCCTCCTGTAACTCGCGCGCACACCGCTCAAGCAACGGCAATAACTCTTTATCACGCCCACTCCCAGTCGCATACGTCTGCTCCGTCCATTTAATCAATGAACACCACTCCCCGAGCGCGTCTTCGCTCGTTCCGCTCAACGCCCGCGCCCAACGCGCGCGCTTCTCCTCCTCCACCGCATCGCCCCCAGCGCTCGCGCTCACCCCCGTCGCCGCCGAGCTCAACGCCGAGCTCAACGCCCGCGCATCCCTCCCGCGTTTTAACGGCTGAACATTCTCCTTCGAGAGCTCCCACGCGAATTCAACGTCGCCATCCGCAACGATGCGCTGGTTCGTATCCCTCGGCGCCAAGGGCGAGCGCATCGTCGATGATGGCGTCGCCGTCGCGTCAGTCACCACCGGCGGCGTCATCACGCGCGTGGAATACACACAACGATGACGAACACGGCGATCTGTGTGCGAATGATGATTCGCGCAACGTCTGGTCGCGCGCGTCGACGTGTGGTGCCGCACGCGCGAGCGCGGGGGAACGAACGCCCACGACGTGCGCACGCCATCCATGACGCCGGATGTCCGAACACATACTATACCCATGCGTCGTCTATACACCGTTTATCGCGAGACCCCAGAACCACCCTCGGTGCGGCTCAACCACGTATTGGAATATATTTAAAATGATGAGCTGTACGGCATAAATACACGTCGTCCGTGAGCCACAGACCGGGGCACGCGCGCGCGCACCGCATCGGTACAGTACGACGCCCATCATGTTTGCCGTGACCGCCTCCACGACCCGCCCGACCGTCGCGCGCGCGCGCGCGACGACCGCGAAAAAGTCTTCCGCCAAGGTTGTGAAGCCCGCCGCCGCGGTCCTTCGCGCCGATAAGGTACGCGCGTGTGCGATGCGATGCGATGCGATGCGATGGGTCGCGGGGTGACGATAACACGCCGTCGCGAGGCGCGCGCGGCGTCGCGGACGCCTCGCGTGCAATCGCGGCGCGATCGCGCGCGGTGCGGATGCGTGGGAAACTCGCGCATGGCGTCGATGCGCGCGAGGGCGGCGCGGGACGTCGCGCGAGGGCGCGATGCGCGCGCGCGATGACGCGGGTGGGGTTTCGGGATCGCGAACCGAAGATCGCGCGCGCGCGATCGGGGCGTCGTCGCGCGATCGCGCATTGGCGTATCGCACACCGCGCGAGAACGATGGATGTGGATGATATGTGCGCGTGTGTGCGCGCGGTGTGCGATGGCTTTGCGCGCGCGCGATGGCGCGGCGGCGGCGATCGCGGGCGTGGGATCGTATCGAGGCTGTGGAGTGGATAAAGTCGCGCGCGAGTCGCGGCTTTTCCACGCGTAGGGCGTCGCGGATGCGTCGATGTGGATGCTTGAGCGACGGGGAGACGTGCGATGGCGCATGTTGTTCACGGTGCTCACGCGAGCGGTGTCCGAGGGTGGTGATGGGTGTTTGTACGCGCACGCGCGTTTGGAGCGTTTGAAACTGACCGACAAAACGCGCTTTGTGTCCCGACAGCTCGCGTTGGGCGCCGCCGTGACTGGCATGGTTGCCGAAGCTATGACCGCCGCGCCGGTCCAAGCGGCGACTGAGTTGGTTCAAGTGGCTGAGGGTGAGCCGTTCATCGTCAACTTGGCGTGGGCTGCCATCATGGCTACCTTTTCCTTCTCCTTGTCCCTCGTCGTCTGGGGTCGCTCGGGCTTGTAATGGGCACGCGCGGTGATTGAGTTTTTTGAGTTTACAACGAAGACTCGAGGAGAGAGAGAGAAAGCAAGCACACATGAGACCCGAGAGCGAGGTCTGCTACGTAGCATTTTAGGCTGATCGTCGAGAGATGATGTATCTAGTCGGTTATTTTTAACAATATTGATCCACGTTTCGCGACTCTAAACATCTAATCAAATTCATCATTTTACGCTCCAAAAACGTCATTCGTTCCCACGCGCGCGCCGGCGGGCGCGTGGATATTGAATCGCACAAGGTGAACTGAATCGAATATAATCGAATCGAATCGCCGCCGCCATCCATGGCGCTCGGTGCGAAGCGCACCAAGGCGCAATCTCGAGACGCTGCCGCTTCCGACGGTGGAGCGCGCAAGAGCGCGAAAACGACGCCGACGCAGAAAGGAACGGCGACGACGACGTCGTCGACGAATGTAGGAAAGATTAAGCTCACGTTGGAATGGATTTCGCGCACGCGTAATCGTTCAGCGAATGCGGAAGTGGCGGTAGTGAGAGATGTGATTGTGGACGTACACGCGAGCGTTACGGTTAAGGAGTTGTTTGATGCGTGCGTGCAGCTTCCACCGGGCGAGCATTCGTGTTCGTTGATTTGGGGTAATAATGAGTTGAGCTCTGCTGGATTATTGCATGGGGCAGAGAGCGGAGGGTGGCTGTTGGATGTGTTCGCTTTGCCGCCGGTGTCGCTGCGATTGATCGCGCCGAGCGGTAGTTTGTGTAGACATCCGACGTTAGGAGCTAAAGCGCGATGGAAACGATGCGTACCGATGGATGTGATGTGTGATGAGAAGTGCTTGATCGAGCCTCAGAAGGAGGAGCGCGGGAAGCGGGTAAAGATTGGCGTGCATGGGGCGAAAGAGTCGACAAAGGATGAATTTGACGCGGCGCCGGCGCAAAAGAGTAGACGAGCGTTACATCCAGGTCGTACAGACGAACACGGCATGATTTCACTGATTAAAGATCATAATGTATTCGAAGACGTCGCTGCAGGGGCTATTGTCGACGTTGGATCGGGATGTGGCTCTCTGGCTGCGGGTTTGGCCAAGGCTTTTCCGTCTCTGAGCGTATGCGGAATCGAGTGTCAGGAGCATTTAGTTATCGAAGCGCGACGTAAGTTTCGAGATGTAGATTTCATCAACGACAGTGCCGAGAATGTGCTATCGAAGTGCCGTATGGCGAAAATTGTCGTCGCCACGACTCACAACTTTGATCAGGAAACCATAAACTACATTTTGCGGACGTGCGCTGAACTTCCCATGTTGACGCACTTGATTGTCAATGAACCGCATTTATGTCGACCGGCGTGTCGAACGAAGCTTAAACTGTGTTGTTGTTTCGAACCTCTCGAGTCGCGGGAGATTAAAACGCATTGGGGCAACAGTTTCTTAAACTTTACAATTTACAAGCGTCACGTGCGTTGGGCGTTTGGCGGGCACTCTTTGCCGCGAGGTGAGGAAGCCGCCATCGCTTTAATTGAAGATAAAGTTGCCGAGAAATTTCTCATGAATGGTAGCGAGACGCAGTCGATGGATAATACCGGTCACTAATGCGCTCACGTAGCATATAATAGCACAGAATTCTTTTCACACATCAAAGCGTCCCCGTTCCAGAAAAAGAAGAGTGCGTGGGCTCCTCAGAAAGTGGCTTGCGTGCCTCATCCCCAACGCGATGTCTGCCCCACCCGTACCAGTGGGCGTACATAAAACAAAGTCTCGAGCGTTTTATGAATTCATTCGGCAAATAGGTGCGTCTCAAGGCGTCGTGTTTTGTAGATTTACCACGCGCGGATTGCTCACTTCTCGTTTGGATTGAGTGCGCGAAACCAGCTCTCGTCAACTGACGCGCGCGCGATTTTCACGTTATACAGGCGAGTGTAAGAGTAAAAGCGATGAAGATGTCATCATGCAGAAAGAATCCATGTATCTTCGCGCGTTACTAGGCGCACCAAAGATTGAAAAGGAGAGGATCAGAGAAATCATGCTTCGGTTAATGTACCTCGAGATGCTCGGACACGACGCCAGCTTTGGATATATTCACGCGGTCAAGGCGTGTGTAGAGTCCGACGTGACGATTAAACGCAGCGGATACCTGGCCACGAGCTCGTTTCTGAATGAGAACCATGACTTGATTATACTTATTGTGAATACAGTGCAACAGGATTTACGAAGCGACGATTACTTGGTGGTGTGCGCGGCGTTGACGACGATTACAGAGCTCGTGAATGAGGACACTGTGCCTGCAGTATTACCGCAAGTTGTAGATTTATTGATGCATTCGGTGAGCCACGTGAGAAAGAAGGCGGTGATGGCATTGGCGAGATTTTATCAGAAGAGCCCGCAGAGCGTCAGTCACTTGCACGGAAAATTTAGAGAGATGATTTGCGACAAGGATCCTAGCGTGATGTCCGCGGCGGTGTGCGCACTGTATGAACTCATATCTACCGATCCCACGGCGCACAAAAATTTGACGTCGAGTTTCGTGAGCGTGTTAAAACAAGTGATTGATAGAAGGTTGCCCAAGGCGTACGAGTACCACAAGACGCCGGCGCCGTTTGTGCAGATTAAATTGTTGAAGATTCTAGCCATTCTAGGCGCGCACGATCGAGAAACGAGCAGTGAGATGTACTCTGTGCTTGAAGACACGCTCGCGCGAGCAATATTGTCTAAGAACCAAATTGGCAACGCGCTGGTGTACGAGACAGTGAGGACGATTGCGAGCATTTATCCAAACCCGCAGCTCTTGGCGCAGTGCGCGCTTGTTATTTCTCGCTTCATTAAAAGCAGAAATAACAACTTGAAATACGTCGGTCTTAATGCTTTAGCGTGTATAGTAAACGTGAATCCAAGTTACGCCGCTGAGCATCAGATGGCGGTCGTGGATTGCCTAGAAGACCAAGACGAGACGTTGCGTAAAAAGACGCTCGACTTGTTGTACAAAATGACCAAGCCAAATAACGTCGAGGTTATCGTTGAACGCATGCTGGCGTTCTTGAAACGTGATGGCGATAGATATAGCGATCAGTACGTGCGCGCCGAAGCGGCGTCGCGCGTTGCCGAACTTGCCGAAAGGTACGCCCCAGACGCCAAGTGGTACGTGGAGACGATGACGGCGTTGTTTGAAAGCGCCGGGGACGTGGTGAAGCCATCGATTGGCCAAAGTTTGATGCGACTCATCGCAGAAGGTACGGGAGACGCCGTTGCTGATGAATTATCACGCAAATCCGCGGTGAATGCCTACGTGAAATTATTCAAGCGACCGAAACTGCCGTTGGTTCTCTTGCAAGTCATGGTTTGGGTCATCGGTGAGTTTGGCGAGCTGAGCGGCAAAAGCTCCGAAGAGCTCATGGACTTGCTAATTGATGCAGTAGATACGCAAATGGAAGGAAACGCGATTGAAACTCTGGCACTGAGCGCAATTGCGAAAATAGCTACGCGCTCTGGTGGTAGTTTAAGTGCCAAGGCGTTGTGCGCAGTGGAACGAAATACGTCGAGCAAGTCCATCACGAAGCAACAACGAGCAAATGAAATCATGGCGCTCATGGCTGAGTCTCCATCCGTACGCACCAGTGTTTTAGCGCCATACGCAATGGAATTGACGATTGATCGTTCGCTGGCGGTAATGAATCAGCACGTCGCCAACGCGCTCGCGCAAGGCGCCAAGTCGTACCAGAGCAAGGCGCAGAGAGACGCCGAGAAGGCGGCGATGGCTGAGGCACAAAGTAAAGCGATCGAGTCAAGCGTCATGAAGGCAAAGAATTCTCGCGGTACTGGGCCGTTAGTATTCGAACATCACAAGGCGGATGTGCCTCAAGCACCTCCGCCACGTCAAGCGCCGGTGGACGACTTGGACATGTTCTTGGGTGGAGGCGCAACTTCGCCCGCGACAACCGTTGCCACCCAAATGCCTCCTCCTCAAAAGATTTCCGCGCCTGAAGTGGACGAATCAAAGGCAAAACTTGCCGACGCTTTGTTTGGCAATGCACCGCCGCGTAAGCAAGAGTCCGCACCGGTCACCCTGGCTGGCTTTGCGCCTCCTCCTCGAGGCGCGCCGACGATGCGCTCGTCAGCTCCGCCATCTGCCGCACCTTTTGATCTGTTATCTGCGCTCGATGCGCCGGCACCGGTGATACCAGCCATGACGAATCTAGTACCATCGTCATCGTCTTCGCAGACTCCTCCGGTAGATTTACTGTCGCAGTTAGATTTGATATCCGCGTCGCCCGCGGCGCGGCCTCAGCAATCTAGTGCAAACGCGCCCGTCGCCATGTCTGGAGGCGCGGCGAAGGGCAATCACGCGAAGGACCCATTCGCAGATCTTTTCAGTAGTCCTTAGTTGTACGTGTACATGTAAAATGATGATTTAATTTGAAAGCAGTTTTCTTTCAATGTTACAAGTTCATTGTCGAGCAAAGAAATTTTCCATGCGCAACGAGATACCGCGTGTTCGTCTAATACTATAATTGTGTTGTTGTCATGATGTATGACGCAGCTGCGCGCAGGCTAAATTAGCGCTTGCCCGCGTTCTTCTTTTGCATGTCCTCAAACTGGCGAAGGCCCGGGGACAAAATGTTGTACGCCACCCACGCGAGCACCGGCGCAAACACGAAGAAGATGGAAATGCGGCCGTCAATACCAGCGAGGTTAGCCATCTCTTGCGCCGCATCGGAGGATTCCGGCATACCGAGGAGCGCCGCGGCGGACAAGCCCGCACCCGCGAGCACGCCACGCTTACCCGCGTTCTTCTTTTGCATGTCCTCAAACTGGCGAAGGCCCGGGGACAAAATGTTGTACGCCACCCACGCGAGCACCGGCGCAAACACGAAGAAGATGGAAATGCGGCCGTCAATACCAGCGAGGTTAGCCATCTCTTGCGCCGTGGACGCATCAGCCATTTCCGGCAAACCCATCAACGCGCTTGCCGTGAGGCCACCCGCGAGCGCGGCAACCGCGCGCCCCTTCTTCGTACTCTTCGCGTTCTTCTCTTGCATGCCTTCAAGCTGGCGCATACCCGGTCCAAGAATATTATACGCCACCCACGCGAGCACCGGGCCGAATACCGCGAGGAACACCAACGGTCGCCCATCGAGCGCCGTTTGCATGACTTCTTGCGCGGCATCCGCGCGATCGGCGAAAAACGCCGACGCCGCGAGCGACATCGCCGCCGTCTGCGCACACAACACACGCTTGTCAGTCAAAAATCCCACCACGCATGCATTTCTCCCATCACACATCCACGCACGCGCGCGCGTGCGTCGTACCCACCACGAACCTCCCGTTCGCGATCCGACCCCACGCGCGCTGGATATCGTATCTCCATCCGCGATCCCGATCCGCGATCTCGATCCGCGCCGCGCGCGTCGCCCATCGCTCGCCCAACCACGCGCACGCCACAATCCCATCGCACGTATTTTCACGCATATATCTCTCCGCTACGTACCTGCCCTCGGTGCACGACGTCGTCGACGCACGTCGTCGCATCGTCGGACGACGCTGTCCCAGCCACGCGCACCGCGATGGCGCGCGAGTCCTTCGCGGAGGCTGTGCGCGACGCGACGCGCGCGCGGCGCGACGACGGCGCGACGGCGCTGCGCGGCGCGATGACGACGGCGGACGCGGGAGTGATGGTGGCCATCATCGTCGTCGTGACGTTCGCGAGACGCGTTCTCGCGTCGGTGCGCGATCGAACGAACGTTCGGGGTCACGCAGCCCCGAGCGGCCCTTCGCGGTGGGGGCGAGTGTGTGCGTAGTGTGGTGCGCTTATGGAGGATGTGGTGGATTTTTAAAGAAATTTGATAAGGGATTTTATGTGTGAGTTGTGGATGAGATCGCGGATATTGGGTTGAGATGTGTGTAAAATATGGGGCGTGTGAGGCGTGGTGTGGATTTGGGGGATGGATGTGGGTCGCGCGCGAGAGCGACTACTACTGTTGTACGTGTTGGTGTTAAAAGTCTATGAGCGCAGGCGCGCGAGTTGGACGATGGATGGCGTTTCCGTCATTGTGGGTTCGTGATCGTCGTGGTCGTCGCCGTGGCGGCTCGGCTAAGTAATTTCAATTCCGTTATTCTCTCTTCGCGCGCGCGCGCGTTTGAATAAGCGTACGCGTTCGACGCTCACCATCTCTGTGCTTTGCGTACGTATCGCGGTGCTTTCTCTGTTTCTGTGTGTCTCTAACCCCTCTCTCTTTCTCTTTCTCTTTCTCTCTCTCTTTCTAAATTGTTTTTTAATGAATCAACCAGCCAGACGGTTTGTT